>Ga0049082_10000489_pt1 | contig 11365 bp, 11 predicted proteins | sample GreLakmeHU45MSRF_FD_66718 | JGI IMG/M metagenome (GOLD analysis project Ga0049082, IMG submission 66718) | Freshwater lentic microbial communities from great Laurentian Lakes, MI, USA - Great Lakes metaG HU45MSRF | ecosystem: Environmental > Aquatic > Freshwater > Lake | place: Great Lakes... | reverse complement strand
GCCGACAATCATGTTGTAGCCAAGACCAGAGCCAGACTCGAATGCTTTCTGTACCAAGCCCCCTGTCACGAGCGTGGCCACCACCAACGCAACGCCAAGCGCCAGCGACAGCGACGTGAGCGAGGATGTCAGCAACCGCTGACGAATGTTGCGCCAGGCAATCCCCAAAAGGCTCATGCTCGTGCCTCTTTGACAGGGTGGACAGCGGCACGATTGAAATCTTCCAGACGCACGCGGCGGGGAAACTGCCCGGCCACTTCGGGTGCGTGCGTGACGACCACAAGCGCCACGCCTTGCTCGGTGCACGTGGTACGGAGCAGATCGATGACTTGCTGCTGATGCATCGCATCGATGCTGGCCGTCGGTTCATCCGCGAGAATCGCGCGAGGCCGGTTTGCCAGCGAGCGAGCCACGGCCACACGCTGCTGCTGGCCGATGCTCAGGGCCGAGGGCTTATGGTGCAACCGATCTGCCAGACCAACCGCAGCCAGCAGCGCGGTGGCCCGGGCCTTGTTGGGCCTGGCAGAACCAAACGCCATTGCCACCAGCACGTTCTCAAGTGCCGTGAACCCTGGTAGGAGGTTGAACTGCTGAAAGACAAGCCCCAGCGTATCGGCTCGCACGCGGTCGCGTCTGGCTTCGTCGAGCCTCGCCACATCCATTGAATCGATGATCACTTTGCCAGAGTCGGGTCGCATGATTCCCGAGATCACATTGAGGAGCGTCGATTTGCCGGAACCGCTTTGCCCTTCAAGTGCACAGTGCTCCCCCTGGGCTACGGCGAAAGATTCAATGTCTAAGACGTTCACCGTCTCACCGCTGGGCATCGCGAACGACTTGCGAACGTTGAGGAGTTCAATCACCGGTGCTGGCATGGTGGGCTTTCTAGCAAAAAAGCGAACGGACGTAAAAATCTAGGCCGTCGGGCCTTTGGGTGTCGCGAGGCGATTCTGGTGAAATGGGATTCAAAATGCCGCAGCACCACCGACCTGGATGACCGCTGGCGGGCCACCAGCCTCAACGCCGGCATTGTAGCTGGCAAAGAGAACGGTGCGGCGGCCCATGTACCGCACAAATCCACCCCCCAGCACGGTACTGCTGGCAAATCGCGGGAGCGACGACCCATTGACGAGACCCTGAACAAAAATCTGAAAGTCATCTGTGATCGGCTTGGTGAAAGAAAATTGGAGCGTCTCTTGATAGATGATGCTGCCCGACTGTGGCCCGTTGGTCGCTCCTAGGCCGATGTTCCACTCCAGTTCGATATCCCACGGAAGCGAGTTGGAGAAGAGCAGCGCTACTCCAGGCTGCGTGCCCGATTGGAGTTGCGGACTGGCCCAGTCGGTCTGCACGTAGAGCTCAATCCCCGCGCCTGGCAGGATGTACTCGGGCTTCTCGCCCCAGAGGTGAACCTTGGCATCCAGAATCAACGGGGCGATGCCCACGAAAGCTTGTTGACCGTAGTTGGCTTGGGATGCGGTAAGGCCATTTGAAAAAAGCCGAAACTCAAATCGATCGGTGACGCCCAATCGCAGCAGATACTCCCAGTTCCATGACGCTGGCTGGCGAGGCCGACTCGCCCCCGTCCAGACCATCGGCGTTGTCTCCAGATAGATCCCGCCGCGGGGTAGCGTGTAGGGACTATTCGGGAAATTGGCCGTGTCTGGGCCGGGATCGCGGATGTTTGTGGGCTCGTGCGACCGCCAGGAATCCACCCGATCTGGAAAGGCGCGGGCCAGGCATCTGGTTCGCCGCAAGGGACTGCTGAGAGCAGGATCCACCGGTGGCAGTCGCATCAACTCCTCGTCTGTGACCGTCTTTTCTGCGTCGTCCACCAGCCACACCACCCCGCGAGGCAAGTTGAGTACGGCGTTGGTCTCGCCCACGGGATCTCCTCGAACGGCTGTCATAAGCAAGAGCACCACCATCAGGCCGATTGCACCGCGCGAGCCGATTGAGAGAGGGGAAAAAGCCGTTTTTTTTGGGGCGGATTGAGTGGGCACCGCAGAACGGTGTATAGTTCGTGGCCATTGAAGGCTTCGCCAGTCCAGTGCCGGCTGCTCGCAACGTCGCGGCAGCAGCCTATCCCCTCGACGTCCCGCCTCAGGAGATTGCCAGTGTCTATTCGTGTTGGTATCAACGGCTTCGGCCGCATTGGTCGCCTTACCTTCCGCGCCATCTACGAGAAGTACGGGCTCGACGGCGATGTTCAAGTGGTTGCCTTGAACGATCTCACCGACGCCAAAACCAACGCGCACCTGCTGGAATTTGACTCCAACTACGGCCCTTTCAAGGGGAAGGTCAGCTACGAGGGAAACGATCTTGTCGTCGATGGGCACACGATCAAGGTCTTTGCTGAGAAGGACCCAGGTTCGATCCCATGGGGCAGCCAAGACGTGCAGATCGTCGTGGAAAGCACGGGCTTTTTTACCGATGCCACAAAGGCTGTTGCTCACAAGCGAGACAGCGTGAAAAAGGTTGTCATCTCTGCGCCGGCCAAGAACGAAGATCTTACGATTGTGTTGGGCGTCAACGATCGCATGTACGATCCGAAGAAACACCACGTGATCTCCAATGCCTCCTGCACGACCAACGGCCTGGCGCCGGTCGCCAAAGTGCTGCACGAAACCTACGGCATCGATCGCGGACTGCTCACGACCGTTCACGCCTACACAAACTCGCAGAAAACCGTCGACACAGCGGCCAAGGATCTCCGCGATGCCAGAGCAGCGGCGCTCAACATCGTGCCATCGAGCACCGGTGCGGCTCGGGCCGTGGGGCTCGTGATTCCTGAATTGCAGGGGAAATTTACCGGCATGGCGTTCCGCGTGCCGGTTGCCACGGTGAGCGTTGTCGACTTTACTGCGATTCTGAACAAGGAAGCCTCGCCCGCCGAGATCAACGCGGCGATGAAGAAGGCAGCCGAGGGCCCACTCAAGGGCATCCTTCGCTACACGGACAAGGAACTCGTTTCGACCGATCTGAAGGGGGATCCGCACAGTTCGATCTTCTCCGCAGTCGACACGATCGGCTTGGGTAACTTCGTGAAGGTGGTGAGTTGGTACGACAATGAGTGGGGTTACTCCAATCGCGTTGCGGACCTGCTCAACTTCCTTGGGGACAAAGGTCTTTAAGGCGTATGCGATGCGGCCTCTTTTGAGTGGACGGCCACGGTGCCGTCGGTTTGAAACACCGTGCCGTCGAACGTTGTGAACTTTACCAGCACTCGCAGGTGACTGGCCTCGGGCGGTTGACCGGGCCACGGCAGCACAAAGTGCAGCCCCCGAGCGCGTGAGGTTCTACGGAAGTGTTTGGCGGCCTCGGCTGAGGGAATATTCCACGTGGCGATGCACACGCCCTCGTCGGAAGCGTGCGGGGCTGGATTACCTTCGGCGACAGTAACGTCGGGCTGCGAGGTTGGTGCATACACGTTAATCGACACGTCGCCAGAGGATGTCACCAATCGCTCATCCGTATCGCGAGGCTCAAACACGATAGCCAAGCCTTCAGAAACGCCATCGCCGTTGCCATCGAAGCACTCGCACCTTTCTGGATTGAGGACAAGATGCGTGATCTTACCTTCGCCAGCGAGGCTCTCCTCGTGAGATAACTGCCTGCCTACAGGGCCTGTGGCCCCCCTGGCGGCTGGCTCATCGGGTAGCGGTGGCACACCATCCAGCGTCGGAGCGTCAAACCTTGCGGGAGGACCAAATCGCAATCCATCTGAGGAACCAGGACTTGGCACCTTTGGTTCGCCGGACCGGCTGGGCGCATCGCTTCGAATCGACGGCACGCCTGTTGGCTCAGGCAATCCAGGCACGTCAATGGTAGGCAACCCAATCGCGGGCGGCACGAACACCGGTGCAGACACCCCCGAAGGCGGACTGGCAAACGGTCGTGCAGGCGAGGCCACACCAGGCGGAACGTGTATCCTCGAGGGCAATGACCCATCGGCATCCACAATTCCGAGCTGTTTTTTAAGGCTGTTATTTTCGCCGGCGGTGCGATTTAACCTGGCGCACTTCTGCTGGAGTTCATCTTGGAGCAAGTAGATCTGATCTTCCTGCATCCGCAGTTCGCGCTCGAGCAACTGCTGATTGATGTCGCTTTTACAACCGGCTTGCAGGATCGCTGCAGCCATCGCGACGGGCAGGACTGCCCGTCGTACTGCTTGGCATGTGAATCTGGCCATGATGCCCATGATGCGCCTCCTTGCGCCTCAGACTGTCATCGAAAACCGTTCGCTTCAACCGTATTCGCGTTTGGAATTGTCTCGCAGGATGCGTTACGCGACGCCTTTGACGTCTTCCATATTCTCAATCACCTTATCGATCAACCGGTAGTCAAGGGCCTCCTGCGCTGACATAAACCGATCCCGATCCGTGTCCTGCTCTATTTTACTCAGGGCGTGGCCTGTGTGCTTGAGCAGGATCGTATTCAGCTTTTGCTTGACGTTCTTGAATTCCTTGGCGTGGATCATGATCTCCTCCGCCGTGCCCTCCATGCCCGCAAGCGGTTGATGGATCATGATGCGGGCATTGGGCAGCGAACGACGCTTTCCTTTGGTCCCAGCCGTCAGCAGCACAGCCCCCATCGAAGCACACTGACCGATGCAGTACGTGGCCACGTCGCAGGTCACGAATTGCATGGTGTCGTAGATCGCCAGACCTGCTGTCACGCTGCCACCAGGAGAGTTGATATAGAGATGGATGTCGCTTTTGGGATCATCCGACTGGAGGAAAAGCATCTGCGTGACAATGGCATTGGCCACTTCGTCGTTGACCTGCGAGCCCAGAAAAATAATCCGGTCTTTGAGCAGACGGCTGTAAATATCCATCGCCCGCTCTTCACGGCCGCTCTTCTCAATCACGTAGGGAATCAGAGGCATAGGATTAGTCTTTCTCCTTCTCGTCGTCGGCTGTCACCGGCGGTTTTGTGAGCACATCGTCGACGAGACCGTATTCTTTCGATTCGATGGCAGTGAGGTAGCAATCGCGGTCAGTGTCTTTGGCAATCCGTTCAATGGGTTGGCCGGTGTGGTGTGCCAAAATCTCGTTCAGCACCAATCGCGTTTTGAGAATTTCGTCGGCCTGAATCTCAATATCGCTGACCTGCCCGCCCACCTGGCCGTAGGGTTGGTGAATCATCACCTTGGCGTGCGGCAAAGCAAATCGCTTGCCTTTGGCACCGCCGGCGAGCAATACGGCGCCACCGCTGGCAGCGAGTCCTACGCAGTAGGTCGCCACAGGGCAGGAGAGGATCTGCATCGTGTCGTAAATGGCCATTGTGGCTGTCACGCTACCGCCCGGCGAATTGATGTAGAAGTGGATATCTTTGCGGCGATTTTCGCTCTGGAGATAGAGCAACTTCATGACAAGTTCGTTGGCGTTACCGTCGTAAATCTCCCCTTGCAGGAGGATGATCCTATTTTCCAGAAGCAGATCCCCGAGGGTCATCTGCCGCTGCCGCTGGTAGTCTCGCTGGGCGCTAGACCCGGCAATCTGATCAGGCGTCCGCGAGGCCATTGAATCGATAAAACGCTTCTGCATAGTGACTCTCAAAGGATGCTTGTAGGAGTTGTTTCCAATGATTTACTGGCGAAAAACACGCCCAAACGTTCGGCAATAAAGCCCACTTTTATCGTCGCGCAGGCGCGCGAATCTCACCGGCTTCGGCATGCGTCGCCTCCGGAATCTCTTCGGCGCCCACAAACGCGCCGCAGACGGCGTGGTCCACGGCCTCCACATCGGTCTTCTGGAATTCAAACGGGGTGTTTGTGAACTTTGCGTTTTCAGTGACGCGGTCGAGCGTTTTTCTTTCGATAATCTGATTGCGGAGGATGTCCATCAAGCCTCGCTTTTCAAGGCTCGCCCGCACTCGCCTCGGTGACTCCCCCGACTGCGCGGCAATGGCGCGAATCTCCTCATCGTAATCGGCTGCCGAATCAGTAATTGATTCGTCCTCGGCAATCCGCTCCAGAATGAAGTGTTCCTTGAGAGATCTCGACGTGCTGGCCATCACAGTCTGACGCAGTTCGTTGACGTGCCGGCGGATCGAGTCGTCGTCAAAACCGCTCCGACGCAGTTCGAGGATCGACCGCTCGAGTTCCCGCTGGCTTTGACGCTTGAGCAATGCCGGTGGCAGATCCCACGTGGCCGAAGCAGTCAGGGCGTTGGCCACCTGCTGTCGCACCTGCCTGCGGCGGTGCCATTCAATCTGGTTTTCCAACTGCAACTGCACCGCAGCGCGAAGGGCCTCAGGCGAATCAAACCCGCCAAGTTCGTTGAGTAGTTCCGGTGAAAGTTCGGGCATCTCGAGTTTCTTAATCTCCAGAACCGTCAACTCCACGGTCACTTTTTTGCCTCGCAAATCCTCAACGGCGGCCTCGCTCGACACCGTCACCGGGGCCGAAACCTTCGAACCGACGGCGACTGACTTCACGAGTGCGTCAAAACCCTTCAGTTCGGCATCCGCGAACGACAGTGTGGGACGCACCACGATGGACAGTTCGCTGGCTTGGGAAAGCAGCGTGTCGCCGTTCAAGACACGCAGATCTGCAACGATCATGTCGCCCAAGGCTGGCGCGCCTTGGTGGGGCGCAAGCCGACTCCGCTCCCGCAGCAGATTGGCGATGGCTTCGTCCACATCCGATTCTTCGATCTGCCGTGTTGGGCGGTTGATCGACAACCCCTTCCACTCGGGCATCTCGAATTCGGGCCTGACCTCGATTGAAAATTCAAACGTCATTGGCCCATCCTCAGGCAGCGATACCGCACCGATGTCGAGGTCGGGTTCGCTGATCGGGGAGAGTTTTTCCTGATCCGCCGCCTGACTCATGGCTTCAGTTAAAAGCTTTGTGCGAATCTGGTCGGAGAGTTCCGATTTGAACCGGCTTCCAACAAGGGATCGAGGAGCGCGGCCGGGACGAAATCCAGGGAGCATTGCGCTGGGCATAAGTTCGCCGATAGCCTCATCGTGAAAACGATTGATGTCGTCTCGCGGAATCGAGACCTTGACGCGTCGCTGGCACGTCGACACCGTCTCGATCGTGACGTCGAGTTTGAGCGGAGGACGGGCGGCTTCTTCGGCACCAACGGAAGTGTCGAGGGGGGCAGTCGGGTCGGTGGAGAGTTCAGTAGAAGACATGAGTGGTTCCGAACAGGATCCAAAGCAAAGCATCGCTCAGACGGAACGATGCCCCCACGATGGAAAGGGGCACAAGAAAGTAACGAACAACTGATCCATAAGGTAAGGAGGCAATGAGCAGAGACTCTCAAAGCGGGTGATGGGATTCGAACCCACGACAACCACGTTGGCAACGTGGTGCTCTACCAACTGAGCTACACCCGCAGAGACCATGACCCTCAAGGCAAGGACAGATCGCCACGAAACCCCGCGATTATAGGGGCTAGAAGGGTTGCCGCAAGATCACCCCTCTAGAGAATTGCGGTTTTCTGGGAAAGCTGGGCTGTTGCGTTGGAAAGCCCTGTTCTGGAGTTAGAATCGGATGGGCCCTTTGTGTGTGCCAGCCTGTGTCGCAAACAGAACGGCCGCCGCTCACTCAAATGGGTCTGAAATCGCTCAGAACGCTCCAGAAGAGGAATCTATGATCGTTTCTTTTATCGTGACTGCCCCCGAAGCGAAGCAGGGCGCTCATTCGGTGAAACTGCCGATAGTTATGGGCCGGGGCGAAGGCGTCAAATTTCGGATCCCGCACGACAAGGTGAGCCGGAGGCACTGCGAATTTTCTTCTCAGGACGGCACCGTTTACGTGGAAGATCTGAAATCCACCAACGGCACGTTTTTGAACGAGGAGCCAGTCTCCGCCGGCATCAAGAAAGCCGTTGCTTCCGGGGACTCCGTCCGCGTGGGCAGCCTCACGGTTCGAGTCGAGTACAACGTGGGTACAACCGAACGCACCACGGAGATTCATCGAAAGCCTCTCGATCTAGGCGAAGTGGCAGTGGGCGTGCCGCGCGCTGCGGAAGGCCAAGACGAAGCCATCGGTCCGTTTGAAGATCTGCAGGTGGAGCACGCAGAAGAACCAGCCGAGGCGATCGTAGAAGTGCTCGCAGAACCGGTTGAGGAACTGCCGGAGGATTCCGAAGACTCCCCGGAAGCCGTTGCACAATTTCTGGTCGATGAGCCAGAACAGGTTGTAGAACAATTCCCCGAAGAAACGCCGGAGCCAGTTGTGTCGGCCAAGCCGCTCGCACCAGCCAAGGGCACTGCCGCACCAGCCAAGGGCACTGCCGCACCAGCCAAGGGCAAGCCGAAGGGAAAACAGCAGGAGCCATCGCCCGGCTTTGATTTTCTCTCCGGCGATGGCGATGCCCCCGCGCCTGCAGCCGAAGACGACAAGCTCGACGACTTTTTCAAAGGCCTCTCGTAGCGAGCGACAATCGGTCAGCTTGAGACAAGTGTGCCGAGCATTCGGTTGAGCGAGTCGTTGGTTTGATAGATGAGCGCTTCTGGATAGTGCGGGTAGGGGTGGAAATACTCAAATGTCACAAACCCCTCGTAGCCAACTGCATCAAGAGCCTCCAGCACGGCCGGCCAGTTGGTAGTGCCGTCCAGCAGCGGGCGAAATGTTTCTAGAGAGTAGTCGGTCCCCTTCTTTGTAAATTCCTTGAAGTGGATGTTCTTGGTGCGTTTCCCCAAAATAGGCACCCAGTGCTCGGCATTCTGAAACATCGAAATGTTGCCCGTGTCAAAATGAACGCGGACGCGGTCGCTGCCAAAACTATCAACGAATGCGTTCATCTCCATCGGGGTCATGAGATAGCCATTAAAAAAAATGTTTTCGATGTTGAGCGACACCTTGAGCTTTTCGGCCGCAACGGCAAGCGTCCCAACTGCCTCCCTCGCTCGCGTATCGCACACGTCATTTCGAACGGGCTCGTGGTCGTTTCGCCATGGGATGTGCACGGCTCCAGGAACAATCAGCACATTTTCAACGCCCATGTGATGGGCGGCTTGGGCGATCTTCCCGGCGAGTTCGAGCCCACGGCTCCGTTTAGCCGGGTCGTTACTGGAGAGTGGGTAGGGCCAGAACAGAAACGAACAGAGGCCGCTTATTTCAATCCCGATCCGGTCGGCAAGCGTACGGATGGCGGCGAGTTCCTTCGCCGTTGCTTTCGGTGAAAGACCGTTGTCCAGATCGTAGTTGAGTTCGATGCCATGAAACCCAGCGTTCTTTGCAAGCTGAAGGCATTCCTCGAGCGTCATTCGCTGTGGATAGGGAAACGCCCATAGATTAATCGACTTTTTCATGCTGTATTTTTTTGGTGATGCGCAACGAGCATCGCTAGCGGCGGCAGGTGGACGGGGGGCGCTTGCGGTGGCCGTCTGCGACGCGGCGGCAAGGCCTAGCGTTGCGAGTCCCGAGCGGATTGCATCGCGACGGCTGACAGCCCGCGTCTGCCCAAATGGAACCGACCACTCCTGATGTGCCATCGTGTCGTGCGGCATGAATATCTTCCTCGCCTGTGTGTTTCAATTCCTTCTGACGGCATGCTTACGAAAGTTGTTCTGCGACGGCGGTGCCAATTCCAGTCGCGCCGTAGCCGTTCCCACAGTAGAATAGCTGCAGTTTATTCCCCTCGGCAACGACGTCCGTCGTCGCTGGCGGCCTCGCAAATCGAGTAGGCCCCGAATTGCGTTCCGATGCTCGCGTAGATTGCTCGCCAGCCCGTTGGTGTCTTCCACGGATTCAGCGCAATCACTGCGGCATTGTCGTACTTTGCGTCGAGCCGCGGACGGAGAATAATTTTCCTATTGTTCCACGTAACGCAGTCGCCGCCATCCCGCACAGGAAATCGCGCCTTTGCATAGCTGGCAAACTCTGGGTTTTTCGATGAGGTTATGGAGCGACTGGCTTTTTTTTCAACGGCTTTTGTTTCGAGCGTGGCTCCAGTGGATTGGTGAGCGTAACGGTGATCGATGAGGCAAGCAGTTGCCCCGGTTGCTGATACTGCCCCTCTACATCAATCGTGTCGCCCTTGGATGCCAAACCAATGTTCTGCGTTTTCACGATCAGTTCTACTCCAGCAGGAACTGTCAGATCAAACTTTTCCTTGCCTACTTGCACGGTAACGGTGTTGTCTTTCACCGCCTTGATCGTCCCTAAAATCATGTAGCTGCCCGCCGGTCGCTTGCCACTGACTCGCTTTGCGCCCTGTTCGCCTAGGCCCAGTCCGCCGGCGGTAACGCCAGCCGTGCCACTCCCTGAAAACGTCACCCTCGTTACCGATTCAGTCGCCTTGCCAAATTCATCGAGTGCCACGAAGCAACTGATGAATTCGCCTGGTCGCAGCATTGCCCTACTGGCCGTGCCAACCAACTCAAGCTTTGCGTTTGGAGCCGGCATCACCTGCCAAAGATCGCCCCCTATTTTCAAAAGAAACATCCCCGGCCCAACATCTACGATGAGAAGGCCCTTGCCCTGTTCGGCCGAGATCGTCTCCACTTGGGCCAGAGTCGTACCCGGCACGATCCAGAGGTAGGCGACCAGTGTGAGGATCCAGAGCAGCTTATCGGCCCGCCTCAATGTAGCCATGCAGGTCCACCTCACGGAGGGCCTGTGCAATCTTAAAAAAGCTTCCATCTGGCGAGTGCTCCTGCTGGTGATCACAATAGTTTATTCAACACACTTTCAACTCAATAGAGACTGGTTTCACGCCCCTCTTTGTTGCGTAGAAAGAGACCTGCATACTATACCTCTCCTGAGAGAGTTGCTCACGTTCTCCCAGCCGTACGCTCTCCTTCACAACACCGCTCCTTCACAACAGATTGTTACCACTCAACCTATGGTCCAATCGCTTCGACGCGTCACGATTCTGGATCTGGCCGCTGCCAAGGCTAGCCGCCGCCCTCTCACGATGGTGACGGCCTACGACTGGCCGACGGGCCTGCTCGTTGACGCTTCGGGAGTCGACTGCGTGCTCGTGGGAGATAGCGTGGCGATGGTCGTTGCTGGCCGCAGTTCCACGCTTCCCGCCACGCTCGAACAGATGATCTATCATGGCGAGATCGTCGCTCGCGCTGCAGTGCGAGCGATGGTCGTGGTCGATCTGCCATTTCCGTTTCAGCATCTCGGCGTGCGCACTGCGATCGAATCATGCGCACGGCTCCTAAAGGAAACGGGCTGTCAGGCTGTAAAACTAGAAGGCACCGCAGGGCAGGCCGATGTGATCGCCGGCATCGTTGCTGCAGGTATTCCCGTGATGGGCCACGTGGGACTGCGGCCGCAGGCGGTGCACCAACTCGGTGGCTACCGCATGCAGCGAGACATTGATGCGATCATGGCAGACGCTCGGGCTGCCGCCGACGCCGGCGCGTTTGCCGTCGTTCTGGAGTGCATTCC
>Ga0049082_10000488_pt1 | contig 11365 bp, 6 predicted proteins | sample GreLakmeHU45MSRF_FD_66718 | JGI IMG/M metagenome (GOLD analysis project Ga0049082, IMG submission 66718) | Freshwater lentic microbial communities from great Laurentian Lakes, MI, USA - Great Lakes metaG HU45MSRF | ecosystem: Environmental > Aquatic > Freshwater > Lake | place: Great Lakes... | reverse complement strand
AATTCATTGTGTGCCAAAGACTTATGTTTTGTGAGGTTTTAAGAAAGAAGTATCTGTATTTTTGAAGCATTGATGTTTTTTTGTGCCTAAAAACCTAATATTGATGAGTTTAATGGTTAAACCTGCGGTGAAGTTAAGATAAATTAGGCCTTTTTTTGATAAAGGTTGTTTTGTAACTGCTAGTTTTCTAATGATTGGGACTTATTTTTCCCTTGAATTCAGTATGTTTGTTACAATTTTTGAATACTTGGTTTAATTTATAAGGTTAATTTTACTGTTTTATAGGTTTTTAGATGTTGCTTCATAGGTATCATTTTCTTTTTTTATTCGCATTTTTTATGCGGAAACCTCATTTATTTTATTAATAGAGGTGAAAAGTGACTTCTGAACAACTTGTTTATGTTTTTTTGGGTGTTCTTACATCCCTTGGATTAGGTTATGCAATTGCTACTTTTTTTTACCGTAGCAAGCTTAATATTTTAAATGCCAATAATAATTCTTTATTTAATGAAGCTAAGGCTAAAGCTGAAAAAATTATTAAAGATGCTGAGATGATTTCGAAGGAAGACACTTTAAGAAGAAAAGAAGAACTTAATAAAAGTTTTGAAAATATTCGCCTTGATTTACGCGATCAAGAAAAACGATTGGAAAAGCGTGAAGATGCAATTGAAGATAAAGCCAGGGATATGCTTAAAAGAGAGCGCTTGACCGATGTCCTTCAGAATCAATTGCAAGATCGTAAAAATGAAACCGATATCAAAAATAAGAAATTTGCGGAGATCTTAGAAAAACAAGAAAAAAGATTGTTGGATATATCGGGTATATCCCGGGATCATGCTGAAAAAATGCTTTTTGAAAACTTGGAGAGAACTCTTAGTAAGCAATTTGCTGAGAAATTAAAAAAACATGATGATCAACTTAAAGATTCAGCAAAGGAATCTGCAAGAAAAATTCTTGCTATGGCTGTTCAACGCTATGCATCCCAGCATTCTGTTGAAAGTACTGTAAGTACCGTTGATATTCCAAATGATGATATTAAAGGAAGAATTATTGGGCGCGAAGGTCGTAATATTCGAACTTTTCAAAATGTGACTGGAGTTGATTTAATTGTTGATGATACTCCTGGTGTTGTGGTTGTCAGCGCCTTTGATAGTGTCAGGCGAGAAATAGCCAGACTTTCTCTATTAAAGCTTATTCAAGATGGCCGAATTCATCCTACTAAAATTGAAGAAGTGGTTAAAGAATCACAAGAAGAGATGGAAAAACATATCATGGAAGTTGGCCGTGAAGCCCTTAACGAGGTAGGTATGGGGCCTTTAAATGATAAACTTGTTCATTTGCTTGGAAGGTTGAAATTTCGAACTAGTTATAGTCAAAATGTTTTGCGGCATAGTATTGAAGTAGCTTTTCTTGCTGGAATGCTTGCCGATGAGTTGGGATTGGATGGCAGGCTTGCTCGTAAATGTGGTTTACTGCATGATATAGGCAAAGCAGCAGATCATGAGATGGAAGGTGGTCACCCCAAAATTGGAGCAGAACTTGCTCGAAAATATGGTGAAACGAACTCCGATGTCTTGCATGCGATTGCAGGCCATCATGATGATATAACAGTTGACCATATCTACACCGTTTTAGTTGCAACTGCTGATGCAATAAGTGCAGCAAGGCCAGGAGCCCGAAGAGAAACACTGGAAAAATATGTCAAACGATTAGAAGAACTTGAAGCAATCGCATGTGGTTTTCCAGATGTTGAACAAGCATTTGCAATTCAAGCCGGGCGGGAACTAAGAGTCATTGCCAGTGCTGCTCGTACTACCGATGAGCAGGCAATAAAAACATGCCACGATATTGCCCGTGCCATTGAAGATCAGATGAATTACCCTGGTGAAATCAAGGTTACAGTTATTCGTGAACTAAGAGTGGTGGATGTTGCAAAATAATTTTTCAAAGAGTCTGAAAGTGTTAATGCTAGGGGATATAGTTGGGTCTCCGGGTGTAAACATTTTGCAAAATTATCTAAGTGCAATAAAAAAGAGTATGGGCCTTGATTTGGTAATTGCCAATGCCGAAAACGCTGCTGGTGGGTCGGGGCTTACTCCATCAATTTTTAAAAAATTAAAAGCAGCGGGCGTGGATCTCTTCACATTGGGAGACCATATCTACAAAAAGACAGAAATAATTAATACGCTTATAACCGAAAATTGTATCTGTAAGCCCGCTAATTATCCTTCGTCTTCGCCTGGAAGAACTTTTGCCTTTACCAATACCATGGATGGAATCACTGTCGCTGTGGTTTCATTAATGGGCCGAACCTTTATGCGCCCTGTAGATTGCCCATTTTCCGCAGTGGAAAAACTGATTCCCGAAGTTAACAAAATTACTAATGTGATAATTGTTGATATTCATGCGGAAGCTACCTCTGATAAATACTTAATGGGGCATTTCTTAAAAGGTAAAGTTTCTGCGGTTTTAGGTACTCATACACATGTGCAAACCGCAGATGAACAAATTCTTGGCGACGGTACAGCTTTTATTTGCGATTTAGGGATGACCGGGCCATACGATAGTGTTTTAGGCAGATCCATTGAGCCTGTGACCGCTACAACAATTTCTTTTTTACCCAATCAGTTTTTGGTTGCATCTGGTGATGTAAGAATGTCTGGCGTTATACTTGAAATTGATTCTGCTACAGGTAAAACGCAATCAATAAACCGTATTCAGTTTTTTGATAAACACCTTAACGAACAATTTAATGGAACTGAAGAAAAGAAAACGGTTCTTCAGCATTTATAATGATTTCTAATGAAGTTTTGAATCAATTTGTAAATCAACTTCAGGGAAAAAAATCCCGAATAATGGTTGTTGGCCTTGGATATATTGGGCTTCCCCTTGCAGAGTGTATTGCCAAAGCTGGTTTCAATGTTATTGGATATGACACAAATTTAAATAAAATCGAATTGTTGAATCGTGGTGAAAGTTATTTGGAAACCATGTCTGCAAGCAGAATACAAGAATTATTGAAGACAGGAAGATTATCTTTCACCGCAGATATTGCTTGCGCTGAATCATGTGATGTTTATTGGGTTTGTGTTCCAACCCCGCTGCTAAATGGCGCACCAATACTTGATAGTTTTTATTCTGCAATTAAGTCAATAAGGGCAATTGCTAAAAAACCTTTTTTAGTTGTTGTTTCCAGTACATCATTTCCTGGAACAACACGATCTATTGGACTAAGCATTCTTGTGAAAGAAGCACAAGAAGAGGGACATGACTTTTTTCTTGTCTTTAGCCCGGAAAGAGAAGATCCAGGGAACACTAAATTTACCACAAAAACGCTTCCAAGAGTTTTTGGCGCACTCAATATGCAGTCAGCAAAAGTTGCAATGGTTTTGTTTAAGCAATTATTTGATGAGGTTCATCAGGCAAGCTCTATTGAAGCTGCAGAAGCCTCGAAATTGATGGAGAATGTTTATCGTGCTGTAAATATTGCGTTGGCTAATGAGTGGGGAGAGATTTGCGCCCAATTAAATTTAGATGTTTGGGAAATAATCAAACTCGCATCAACGAAACCTTTTGGTTTTCAAGCGTTTTACCCAGGCCCCGGTGTTGGGGGGCATTGCATTCCTGTCGACCCTTATTATCTTCTTTCCAAACTTAAAAGTATGGGCTCAAACGCTGAGCTTATTAATCTTGCGTGTGACTTAAATAGAAAAAGACCGCACATAATTGTAAATAAGATAGATGAATTTTTAAAAAATAGCTCGAGATTTGATAATGGTTCTAAAATATTATTGATCGGATTAGGGTACAAAAAAAACATAGGAGATATTCGTGAATCTCCAGCAATTGATATTCTTGATTTACTATTAAAACGAAGTTTAAATGTGAAATGGTATGACCCGTTAGTTGATACAAAACACCCAATTTGGGAGCTACAAAGAGAATTAAACTTAAGCCCTGAATTACTAAAAAACCAGTGTCTTTGTGTAGTTCTTGCTGATCACGATTGCATTGACTTTGACATGGTGTTGAAAAATTCTAACTTTATATTTGATACCAAGAATAAGTATTCAGAAGAACTCAATAACCTTACATCTGAAAAAATAATCAGGCTTTAAACATTATGCGGATAGTCTTAAGGGTTGTTCAGAAGTACCAGAAAAACTTGCTTTAATGTAATTAATATAACTTAGTTCCCAGCCTTCATACTTGTGTAACTCTTCTGCCGTTTTTATGAACCAATCATTTAATTTTACAGTCTGCTTTTCTGCTGCAATATCCTTAACCATTTGTAGGTAATCATTAAGGCTGTTGTCTGAGGTTAATTTTAAAACTTGTTCTTCTTCATGGTTGTATAACCATTGCAATAGTTCAATTGCTAGGTTTGTAACATCATTTTCGAAGCTATATACATCTAGTGGTTCTTTAGAAACAAGCCATGATGGACAACCAACCCCAATCCATTTTATAAAACCATCTCTTGTAATTATTAACGAAGATTGATGGATCTTACCATAAAACAAACCTGCGCCATGAATCGAAGCCAATCCCGAAATTGATTGTAAAATAAGATTTAACCATACATCAGGTTTTTGTTGGATTGCTACCCATTCGGATTGATTAATACCCTGGGTAAACTCAATCAAAACAGCAGGCCTGCCGTGTATTTCCAATACTTCATAGGTAGACGCAACATTTTCGTGACTAAAATTAATAGCTGCGTTAAAGCGTTGTCTAAACTCATCCGGGTGATAGGGGTCCAAAAGTTCAGATTCAGAAAGATGCCTGAGAATACATTCAGATTTTTTGATAGGATCAAATACATGAAAAACATACTCCTTGCTAGTTGAAGGAAGTTTGTCAATAACACGAAAACGATCTATCATTAACCCGTTAATATTGCCTGCTTCGATAAGTGCCATTTGGTAAAAAGTTAAATAACCCCCGTTTAATAACGCTTGCCGAAGTGATTTTCGGGATTTTTTCGCCTCGGTCATGAGCGCCAGTAATGTATCTGATTCAACTAAACGCAAAGATATAAGTTGATCCCCCAGTTTTTTGTCAGGCGGTTCAATGGTTTCAATTATTGATGAAGGGCGATGAACTTGATTTATTTCTTCACGATTGATTGCATTATCAAAATAACCAGATGTCAATGAGCTTGAAAGTGTTCCAGATAAATCTTTTATCTTATTACGATACCAAGCTCGCATATCATCCAAATGGCGTTGAACTTCTTTTGTCTGAGCAAGCACTTCGCCTTCTTTTTCGCGAAGGTTCAATTCTTTTTTAGATAAAGATTCTGTTTGTAGTTGCAGAATTTGAGTTTGTGTTTCGAATTTTGCTTGTTTTCTTTCTAACTCAGACTCGCCAGTCTGAAGCGCTAGTTTAATTCCGATTAGATTGTGTTGCCATTCAATAAGTTGCTGTTTGAAAGTTGCAATTGAAAGCCGGTGATCTTCTCTCGCTTTGATAATTTTGCTTTCCGTGTCATGGGATTGATTTTGTTGATCACGGGAATCTTTAAGCAATAGTTCAAGTTCTTCCCTAGCGACTTTCGAGTATTCATGGAATTCTCTAAGATGCTCTTGAAGTAAATCCCTGGCTCCTAAAAGTTTAGAAAGACAATTTTCTGCCCCAGCCATAAGGTCTGGGATATTTTCGCTTAAACTAACAATTTGATTTTTAAAATCAATGCCTTGCAACAACCTTTTATTTTCGATCTCTAGATTGGTTATTTGTATCTGTTCAAGAGTGTTTTTTTCATCTTCAAGCCTTTGAAGTGCTTCAAATATTTCTGTTTTGATCAAATCATGCCCATGATTTTCAGTTTGAATTCGAAATTTCACTGAATCAATATCATCAGTTTTTTTGATCAATTCTTGCTTAGATTTTTCGATTTCGTCTCTTGCTGCTGTTAGATGGAGCACAAGGTTTTGATGTTCATTTTCCATTTCTTCGTTTCTAGTTTGGAGAGAAACAATCTGGGTGGAAAGCAAGGTTTCTTTTTCGTTTAGTGTTGATTCTTTTAATTGAACATCCTCAATTCGCTTACGAAGGATCTCTTGCATTTGAGCAAGGTTTTTTTCAGTAGAATCAGCTTGTTTTACCTTCTGGTCCTGATTGGTTTGAAAAAGTTCAATCTCTTGTTGAGTTTCTTCAAGTGATTTGGATTTAGTTTCGAGATCATTTTGCCGCTCTGTAAGTGAATTTTCCAAGTTTTGCAAAGAAAGTTCTTTTTGATCAATTTCAAGGATGCGAAATTCTAAATAACTTCTGTTGTTTTTTAGTTCAACTTTTTCTTGGGTTATGAGTTCGAATTCTGAGGAAAGTAAAATCTCTTTTTCAAGTAATGCTGTTTTAGAGGCTGCTAAATTATCATGTTCAGTAAGTAAATTGTTTTCCAAGGATTGGAGTTCGATGATTTTTTTTTCTAAAGTTAATTCTTTTTCTTCTAGCCTAGATTTGACATTTTCAAGATAAAGTTTCAATTGAGAAATCTCAGCCATCTGCTGTTCTAAATCTTCAGATTGCTTGATAAGGTTATCATTTTCTTGGTTTTTAAATAAACATTCTTGTTCAAATAACCTACGATCTTCATTGAGTTTAGAATAAAGTGCGTTGATTTCTTGTGCTTGTGCTTCAAGCTCCCTGCTGTTTTGTTCTAAATCTTGGTTTCTGCGCTCCATATCAAGAGCACGGTCATTTAAATTCTCGTTTCTTTTGTCTAATATTTCTTGAAGGTTTGATAGGGTTTCCAAATCTTCATTTTTTAATGATTGTTTATTTAAATCTTCTTGTTTTTGAGATGAGATAAAAGTTTTAAGTGAATCTAATTCGTTGCGCAATAATTGTAATTCTTCTGTATTGGTTTTGTTTTTAATGAATTGCAGGTTTAGTTGGTCATTTATTGAAGAGTTTTCAGATTGAAGCGTGCTTTGATTTAATAGTATCTCGGTTTCGCGTTGAGAAATTGTTCGATTGTTTTCAAATAATGAACTTAATTCGATTTTCAATGAGTTGTTTTTACTCTTAAGCTTTTTTACTAAGCGTAATAAGAGAATCTTACTTTTAGATTTTGGTGTTCTTTTATTTTCGATCGAGAATAGTTCTTGGGGTTTAAGGTGGTTGCTTTCTGCGGGCGTTATTTGTGCCAATGATTCATGCACGATGAATGAGAATTCGTATGTGCCAATATTTAATTTGTCATTTGATTTTAGAATGGATTCCTGAAATGAAACTCCATTTAATGTTAAACCTGAAAGCGGAGTAATTGAGCGGACAAATATACCTTTGTTCTTTACATGATTTAGTTGAAATAAAAGCGCAGGAAGGTCCAACCCCGCCAATCGAAGTTCGCATCCAGCTACAGTACCCACAAGGAATGTGCCATGAATTGGGAATGATTGAATTTGTTTGTTAAGGCAAGAAAAAACCATGGTTGCTTTGGATGCAACATCATGATCACCAGGAATGAAAGGTAATTCATCTTCTTTCATACCAATGGTTTAAAAAAAATCAACGATAGTGTATAGACCAATATTAAGTGTTGGGTTTTAGTAAAAAAGAAGCATTAGTGAAACAGTGGTCTTTTAGGCGACCCATGCTTCCCAGATTTTGCAAATTATGTTCTACCAAATTGGTTTTCAAGGTCATTTTTACTTATTAATAAAGAGGTTGGTCTTCCGTGGGGACAATGGTAGTGGGATTTGGATAAGTGGCGCATTTTAGCTAAAAGATGCATTTCTGTTTCATTGAGTATGTCTCCCGATCGGACTGCGGAATGGCAAGCAGTGAGGCTTAAAATGTGGTGAAAAAAAGCATCTTTACTTGGGATCTCGTCTTTGGCAAAAAGTTGTTCGATAACTTTATTAAAAAGAGTTTTAGGAGATTTTCTTCCAAGCAAGGCGGGAAAACTTTCAACCAGAATAGTGTTGCCCCCAAATCCTCGTATTTCGAAACCTAATTGGAGTAGCTCTTCTTGTCGTGACAAAACCATTTCTGCTTGAAAAGCCGCGAGTTCAATGGTTTCAGGAATTAAAAGTTTTTGGGCAGGCACAGGCCCTGAGGTAAGTTTTGATTTTAGTTGTTCATACAAAATTCGCTCATGAAGGGCGTGTTGATCAATGATCAAAACGCCTTCTTCGGTTTCAATCACAATATAAGCATTGTAAACCTGTAAAACCTTAATGTTTTCTTCCAAATTTAATGCGGGAATAATTCCGGGAGGCGGAAGGGATTTATCTAAATAAGTATAATTTGGTGTTTTTGTGATCCCAGCAGCAGATGGATTTTCAAACGTCATTTGTTCGGTGGAATTATTCTTGTCATTGAAGGGAAGCGATGGAGCGGGTGAAGGCCCTGATTCAAGGGTCCAAGGTTCGGGGTTATTTCTGTTTGATGGGATAGTAATGGTAAATTCAGGCAATCCGATGTCTATCTGGTTTTTTCTTGTTACCTGTGATTCATCTTGAAGATTAAAGACAGCACTTTTATTTTTATCAAGGAGAACATTTCTAACAGCATTAAATACCAAATGATGAATCACCCCGGGATCACGGAATCGAACTTCTGCTTTAGTTGGGTGTATGTTGACATCAACTTTTTCCAGATCTGAATCAAAATAAAGAAATGCAATTGGGAATCTTCCCGTCATCATGTGCCCGCGGAAACCTTCTTGGATGGCATGAGATATTGTACGGTCTCTGAACCAGCGGCCATTAATAAATAAATATTGGGATTTTGCGCTACTTTTATCAATGTTTGGCGAGCCAACAAAGCCTTTGATTTTAAAATCGCGGTGATTTGATTCGATATAGAGCAAATCATTGGTGATATCTTTCCCAAAAAAGATACTGATCATTTCTTTAAGGCTGGCCCCTTGTGAAGCTTGTAAGACTTGTTTTCCATTATTTTTGTAGGACCAATGTACATCACAGTTATCAAGGTTATTTTTGAATGAGGAAAGGATCATTTTAGTGATAGTTTCAGTGATTTGAGCAGTTTCGGCGGGCGGTGCTTTAAGAAATTTTCTCCTTACAGGAGTATTGTAAAACAGATGCTTAATTTCGATTCTTGTACCTGGAGATCCATTCCACGGCTTCGAAGGGTGAAGCAATCCCCCTTCGCAAAAGATTTCTGCTCCTTGGTCAAGATCGGGTGGGCAGGATTGGAGCAGCAGTTTGGAAACGCTTGCAATTGAACCTAAGGCCTCCCCTCTGAAGCCAAGTGTAGATATTCTAAAAAGATCTTCTGAAGATTTAAGCTTACTCGTTGCGTGGCTTGTTAGTGCAAGTTGAAGTTGTTCTGGATAAATACCACAACCGTCATCAACGACTCTGATTAGGTCATGCCCGCCTTGTTCGATATCGATATCGATTCTTTTCGAATGAGCATCCAGAGAATTTTCGATGAGTTCTTTGACAATGCTTGCAGGGCGTTCAATAATTTCGCCTGCTGCAATTTGGCTGATAACTTCGGGGGGTAAGAGTTTGATTATTGCCATTTAAACTTCCATGTTATTTGATCTGTATTTTTAAACTTCGTCGTTGTCTTCAATGTCGGTTTTGCGAGTAAGTGAATCATCCTCTGAATCTGGGGTAAGGGCAAGTTTTTTTAGTTTGCGTATCAGAGAATCAGACTTCATTCCAAGCGATTTTGCAGCTTTTTCCATGTCATTGGAATTTTCAGCTAGAGCTTTTTTAATCTTGTCTTGTAACTTCCAATCTTGAATCACCCTGTAAAGTGTTCGTTCTCCAATTCCAAGCATGCGAGAAGCTTCTTCTCGGTTACCATTGGTCAGAGAAAGAGCTTGCTCGATGAAAAAGCGTTCTACTTCCGAGAGGGGCCTACCAATTAAATGAGAAGCTTGTGGCGACTGGCCTGAAAGAGGTTGAATTCGATTCAAGATGTTGCCTTCTTGGACATCATCGATGTTTAAAACGCCATCAACATCTAAAACCACCATGCTTTCTATGAAGTTTCGCATTTCCCTTACATTGCCCGGCCAATCATAAAGGGTCATGGCTTTACGAACTGGTTCTGCAATGGTCATGGCATTTTTGGCATGCAGTTGGTTGAATTCTTTTAAGAAATGAGAAGCTAGCAGAGGGATATCTTCTCTTCGTTCACGAAGTTGGGGCAAGCGGATTTTCAAACGATTGAGCCTAAAAAACAAATCCTGTCGAAAGGTTCCGTCAGTTACGGCGGCTTCAAGATCACGATGAGTAGCAGAAACCACTCGAACATTAACTTTCAAAGGTTCATTGCTTCCAATTCTGAATACTTCACTATTCTCGAGGACACGCAATAATTTAGCTTGCAAGCTCATAGGCATATCGCCTACTTCGTCTAGAAAAAGCGTGCCGCCGTTAGCGTATTCAAATCGACCTTTACGCATTCTTTCTGCGCCAGTAAAAGCACCGGGTTCATGACCAAAAAGTTCGTCATCAAGCAGATTTTCATTCAGTGCGGTACAATTCATTGCTACAAAAGGTTTGTTTTTGCGTGGACTGTTATTGTGAATAGCCTTGGCAACCAATTCCTTGCCTGTGCCTGTTTCGCCCTGGATTAAAACAGTAGCATTAGTCGGAGCTATGCTTTGCAGTTTCACGACTACATCGTGCATTTTAGAACTATTTCCCAAGACGCCTTCAAAACCAAATTTTTCATCTAGTTGTCTTTTAAGCTCACGATTGGCGCGGGCAAGTCTTAATTTCTCTGATGACTTTTCCACAATGGTTCGCAGTTCAACCATGTCCAACGGTTTGGTGAGGTAGTTGGATGCTCCTTGTTTAATCGCTTCCACCGCAGTTTTTATATCAGCATGCCCCGTGATTACTATCACTTCAACTTCGGGTAGTTCTTCTTTTGCTTTGCGAACAATTGCAAGGCCATCAACATCCGCCATGCGTAAATCCGTTAGAACGACATCAAAGGTTTCCGTTTCAATTTTTTTTGCGCCATCTTTGCCATTGCACACAACGGTGCACTCAAAACCTACTCTTTCCAGACTTTCTGAAACAACCTCTGCATGGGGTTTTTCGTCATCAATAATTAAAACACGAATCCCCTCTCCGGATTTGCGATTTAAAATTTGATTTGATTTATCAGGATCTATAACCATTATCGCCCTACTTTCACAACAATTTCACCAAAGGATATTGTATAGCTTAACCAAATTAATTGCCTAGTCTCCGTTTGTTTCTTATTTTCTCGTTAAAGAAGGCATGACCGTAAAACCGATAAAAGAAGTAAGATTCCTCTGCTTTGGTAAAGTTGTGTGTAATTGGGTAATTCGTTAAAGCTGGGATGTTTTTTAGGTAAAAAGATGAATATTAGTGAACCACAAGTTCTTTTAGAGAAA
>Ga0049082_10000486_pt1 | contig 11374 bp, 14 predicted proteins | sample GreLakmeHU45MSRF_FD_66718 | JGI IMG/M metagenome (GOLD analysis project Ga0049082, IMG submission 66718) | Freshwater lentic microbial communities from great Laurentian Lakes, MI, USA - Great Lakes metaG HU45MSRF | ecosystem: Environmental > Aquatic > Freshwater > Lake | place: Great Lakes... | reverse complement strand
GAAGATGGTAAAGACGGCGGAAGAGTTTAAGGCTCAAGATGAGGAACAGCGGGCACAGATTGAGGCGAGAAACCAGGTGGAGAGCTATATCTATAACACTCGGAACACGCTAAAGAATGCAGAGACGGATGCGGCGAAGGAGGCTTGGAAGGAGGTGGAACCCATTGTGGAAGAGACCATTAAGTGGCTGGACGAGCATCGCGATGAGGCGAAAGATGTCTATGACGCAAAAATGAAAGAAGTAGAGGCGGTGATTAACCCGATTATGTCTAAGATGTATGGTGCTGCAGGCGCGGGTGGTATGCCTGATATGGCTGGTATGGCAGCGGCGGGGGCTGGCGGTGTTGGCCCTGGTGTGGATGAGATTGATTGATTACGGCAATACGAGAGTGACCAAGTCGTGTATGCCCATAAATTCCATTTGTTTTTCTGTCTGAATCATTGTTTTCCAATGAAAGGGAACAATCAAGAGTTGGTTAGGTTTTAATTTGATAATCACGATGGTCTCATTGGGATCCGGGATATTAGACTGTTTAAGGGTGGGTGCGGCGGCAGGGTATAAAAGAATCTCGGTGGATTCTTGGGGATGAATCAATAGATGTTTGTATCTATTTTTTTGCCATTGGTCTGGTAGATAACCGTTGGAGCGGGTGGTATAATTCCATTTGAACCAGGCTTTTTTGATTTCTTGAATATCTTTGATGGCGTCTTCCAATACGATGGGTTGCTTTTCTTGCAGTAAATTCAAGTCAAAACGGTCTAAGCTTGACTGGAGAATGCTGACCTTTTGAGGATAACGATAGTAATAAGATACGTATATATAGATTAGGATTGCAACGGAGCATGCAATCCAAAGGTTCATACTTTATACTAAACGCAAATAAAAGTTTTGAGATATTTTACCGCATTATATGTTAAGAATGGCAAAACGTAAAGCAGGATATAAGCCTAAGATCAAAAGAGGTGGTGTATTGGCCGCGGCGGCGGGCCCAGCGCAGGCGGCTACGGGTGGCGATGTAGGATTACAGCAGGCGGCGGCTGCAACTGCTGCATTACAGGCGAGCACAGAGGCACAGCGGGCGCGGGTTGAGGGTCAGGCAGCACAAATCGTGGCCAGTACTAACAAGGATCTTGCATCAAGTCATATTGCTGTGGAAAGCGCGCAGAAACTTAATCTTCGGATTGATTCAATTCAGAAATTCTTTGGGGGAATGTTTGGATGGATGTTCAAGTCAGAGTTTCCGCTCGCGCACTATATCACTTTATTCATCGTGATCCTGATTCTGTTTGGAGCCTTTAGTATCGGAATGGGTGGAAAAATACCCAACTTACAGATTGTTAGCACGACCAATAGCATTGTAAATGCGATAAAACGGTTTTTAAGTAAATATTTTGGTTGGCTCATTCCTTCAACCTATCGGCTAAGCTTATTGTCCAATTTATTCACACCATTTGGCTCAGATAAATTAGAAGGTATCCCTCGGACAACCATTAACGGACGTTGTGATAATGTGTTATTAAAAACGGATGGAAATTCGTGCCGCAATGTCTCCACTCCGACGAATATTCAATGGGTTATTAATCCAGATAATATTCCCGAAATGAATGAATTGCCACAGAGTATATTGAATAGATTTGAGAATAATCTAGTGGTAAGCATTCCATACGAAACCACTGGATTATATTATACGCCGAATTGTGATAAAATGAAATTTGCAGATGGAACACCTGCTGCAATATTTAATCAACGAAGCCTTGCGGATACGGTATGTAGATTTACTGAAAAAGCATCCACTGTATATAAAACCAAGATGACCCGTCAGACCGATCAAAGTGATCCTTATAAATTATGTACTGCGTAATTAAGTAAAGGATGGCTGCGGCTAAATTAAGTGACTATGCAAAACAGACATGTGATGCTACTAAAAAGGGCACGGTTCTTCCGGCAGAAGTATGCACCATGGATACGGCACTAAAACTAGGCATTGCGAACAAAGATAACTATTTTAAAACAGGGTCAGATTATGAATCTCTTAAATCACTAAATAAAACGTTTGATAATGCGGACAGCAAACGTTTTAATAAACTATGTTACGAGAGTGTTAGTGTAGATATAGATAAACCTGAAGCATATACGAACTGTGTGATTGAACATGGAATGCCTTTCACTCGGAAAAAGGGTGATATGACGAAGTGTGTGCCGGCAGAATGTCCTCCTGACTTTGAAAAAACAATGGAGGGATGTAAGAAACCGGTGATTGGCGATTCAACGTTATTAAAGAGCCACTGTGACGAGCGGTGGTATGATTGGTTTACTGTCCCTTATTATCATTTAGGCAATAAATATCAAGAGGATGCGGAAGGTAAATGTTTTGTTCCATGTAAGACGGGCTATATACCCGGCTATGCCAAGGACCCGGTGGATGGTGCCAATATGGATCTTTCATCAACGGATGAATTGGATAAATGTATCAATAAATACAACTACTTTGGAGGAAAATACAAGGAATCCAATGATTTCTGTCCCATTGCGATTGTAAAAAGAATTGGCACGACCAAAGATGACTTGAAAACAGAGTTTATTGATCGGGTAAATAAGGTGTCAAATAAAAATACGCATGCTACGGATATTATTCAGAAAATTGTTCCAGGAGAGGTAGAGGATGTCTATAAGCAATTAACGGCGAGCACTACTATTGAATTTCCAAAAGGTGATTTATTAAAAGCCTGTAGAAAATTGCATACAGAAGAACGTCTGGCAGATACATACACTATTTGTAGAAAATTGTCACAAAATGCTGATAGTGTTACTGAACAGTTTGTGAGAGACGGTTCTGGTGTAGAAGAAGCGAAAATGAAAACGAATATGTTAAAGAAATCATGTCATACTCTTTTCTGCAACAAAGACGATGATGCAAGCACGGTCATTGCTGAGAAAGTATGGCCGGAAGGAAGTTGTGGGGTAGATGATAAGGATGAAGACTGTGTAAATCGGATTAGTGGAGAACCCATTTGCTTTGCAGATGTAGAGAATATGAATTTTGAAGAAGATGCCAAGAAATTAAAGAAAATGAATGCGGTGCGTTATCCAGAGGTTAGTGCGGATGAGTCAAAAATGAAACTAAATACGTCCTTTAAATGGATGATCTATTGCATTGTGATACCTGTTGGGGCGGTTATTGCTTGGGGTGTATGGACACAGTTGTTATGGCCTTATATTATTCGTCCCCTATGGCGTCTGTTGGTAAAACTATTGACCGGATACAGAAGGTCGGCACAAGAAGATATTGCTGAAGAAATATTGGCGGATATTAGAAATACCCGAGTGCCGAAGGCAGCGGCGAAGCGAGCGGCAGCAGCGGCACCGGCAGCGGCACCAGCGGTGGCGAAGTAATTATTTGCGAATGGCGGCAGCGACGGGTTTGTATGTAAGGCGGTGGCCTTCGGTTGGGCCAAGGCGTGTTAGGGCGTCCATATGGACTTTTGTGCCATACCCTTTATGTTTTTCCATCCCATATTCGTAGAGTAGGGGATTTGTCTGGCATTCTTGCACGATACCATGGTCTCTGTGTGTCTTGGCGAGGATAGAGGCGGCTGCGATGGAAAGGCGCTTGTTATCTCCTTGTTCAATACACGAATAAGGTATGAATTCGGTGTCTTCTCCGGGAGGGATATAGGGGATAAAATGATTGCCATCTACATAGATGTGTTGGAACATGGGCAGGGGAGGGGATGGGGATGGGGATGTAGCGATGGTCTGTTTATAGCATTCGTGGATGGCACGGTGCATGGCTTTTAGGCTGGCTTTTAGAATATTCATTGTATCAATTTCTTTATGAGAGGCTTCTCCAATACCATAGTAGAGGGCTTTTTCTTTGATAAATTTAGCTAGCATATCTCTTTTCTTTTCACTAAGTTTCTTGGAATCTTTAATGAGTTGCCACTCGGGTTCGGGGAGAGATAGAGGAAGAACGACGGCTCCAGCTACAACTGGGCCATAGAAACAGCCACGGCCGGCCTCATCTACACCGAGTTCAAAAGTGGTTGGGAATTCCATTGGGATTGATTGAGGATAGATGGTTTAATTTTCATTTTTTTATACAGAAGAGATGCCTGAAGGACCAGAAGTGCATTACTTTTATCACTCAGTTGTAGCTACACTCAAAGGACAGTCGTTGAGGGATGTGGCTATATTGTCTGGTCGCTACATTAAACACCCTATTATACTAAATTTTAGAGAGTTATTAGAGAGCCTACCTCAGAAGGTCATAGAGACTGGTGTCTGTGGAAAAAATATATGGATTTTATTAGAAAATGGTATGTCTTTATACTTTACCCATGGTTTAACAGGGGGCTGGAGGGGGGCGAGGGAGCGGGATGGGGATGGGGATGGGGATAAATATAACCGTATTGCTCTGGTTGGTTCTAAGGATACTATTTATTTTAATGATATAAGAAATTTTGGTACTCTACATGTAGCTACACAGAAGGAGGACTTGGAGAAGAAGTTGGCCACCTTGGGTCAAGATGTAATGTCTATGACGGCAGAGGGCTTCCATCGCTTTTTAGATGTAGCTACTTTTCAAAAGAAACCTATAGGATTAATATTTTTAGATCAACATTATATATCTGGTATTGGTAACTATCTTAGAGCAGAGATACTATGGGCGGCGAAGGTTTCTCCTTGGAAGCTGGTAAAAGACTTGGGGGCGGCTGAGAAGAGAGCGTTGTATGTAGCTACATCTAGATTGGTAAAATATCATTATAAATGGATACAGAGACATAAGGATCCTCATTATCCAAATAGAGATAAGACCTTCCAAGTCTATATGAAAGATGTGGATGTGGATGGGAGGGAAGTAACACATGAACCGTTGGGACCGCAGACCATTCACTGGGTAAAAGAGAGACAAACTATTTAAACATTTAGGGTGTTATCATAAGTAAGCTAAAATGTCCTTCGCGAAAGAGCTACAAACTATCTATCAGGCTAAAAAAGCCGAGCTTCTTGAGAAAAAAGATGAGAACCTAGAACGACGGGCAAAAGATATTACACTCTTTTTTGAAAAAGAAATTCGTGACCACGCTAAGGACCGTATGCGGGTGCGGGCAGAGCAGGGTCGTCCAACTGCAAATATCCTTGAATATCAATACAATGAGCGTTTCTATGTGAATGAGGGAGGCGATATTATGCGCTTTATTGAAAAAGATGTGGATTACCCGAACTACCGTATTCATGACGTGGTAATGCGGGATCGTGTGTTCCTAGCGCTGCTAGGGGATTTTGAAAGGGAAATTTCTACGGCTGAGGCACCGATTCAGGTCATGAAATGGCGCCCTCGTGAGTCGCTGCATGTGATTGAAACTGTATGGGGTAAGAACCGTTACCATAACCCTTATGAAGAGCGTGGTCGGAGTAGCGTTAGCGTTCGTGGCGGTGGCCGGGGTGGTGGCCGGGGTGGTGGCCGGGGTGGTATCATTGTTAGCCGTGAGATGTCACAGCTGGCGCGCCGTGGGCATTATATTGCAGATGGTCGCTTTGATGTTCTAAATACTTCAGCCACACATCTATCTTAGACAGAGGAGCTTATTTTTTCGTGCAATTAAATACAACCAATAAAATGCAGCTACGTTTGCAAACCAACACCACATAGTGCCAAACGTATTGGCTGTGTAATAATAATATAGAGATATGGCGAGTAATACAATAAAGAAGGCGATATGTAAGGGTTTATTTGAAAGGTAGAAGTATATCGCTATAATATAGAAACTTAGATAGAGAATAATTAATGGCAGTTTCATCCAATTCCATGCCAAGTGACCATTGGGTGCCGGTTTCATAGAGAAATCAGTCTTTGACCAGGGTTGATAGATGAGAAACGCGATGACGGCCGTGGCGTAAGCTGTTAGCAGAGGTGGTATGATTTTGGTATCTTTTATACATAAGATAATGAAGGCGGGCTGGAGTAGAATAGCAATAAACGCGAATTGAGATACGAGACGATTGTTGTATCCTTTCCAAATGAAATATTCAAATAATTGCATGACGATGAAACTAGTGAAATATATAAACTCAGTTGTTGCGATGACACCATTGTAATAGGCAAGTAGGCATACAAACTCACTGAATAAGAAGGTATTCAGGCTGACATCGGCATTCCAGCACATGGTTTAAATATATGGTATATTTTTTAGAGAATCTATTTGGCAGTGGGTTTTAGACAGAGGAGCTTATTTTTTCGTGCAATTAAATACAACCAATAAAATGCAGCTACGTTTGCAAACCAACACCACATAGAGCCAAACGTATTCGTGGTGTTATAGTTATAGAATGTTATGGCAATTAATGCAATCAAGAATCCGCTACGCCATATTTGGTGATTACTAATGACTGCAGATACGATATAGAAAGCTAAGTAAATGAGAATGATGGTCACCGGATATTTCATCCAATTCCATGCCAAGTGTCCATTGGAGGCCGGCGTCATAGAGAAGTCTATCTTTGACCAGGGTTTATAGATGAACAATCCGATGAGGGCCATGCCATACGCTGCCAAGAGGTATTGTTTTATAGCTGTTTTCTTTATGAACATCATTATGAAGACGGGCTGGAGTAAGATTGTGATAAACGAAAATTGAGAGACGATGCGATTGTTGTATCCTTTCCAAATAAAGTATTCATATAGTTGCATGACGATAAAACTATTGGAATAGATAAGTTCATTGGTAGAAATCACACCATTGTAATAGGCAAGTAGGCATACAAACTCGCTGAATAAGAAGGTATTGAGGCTAACGTCGGCATTCCAGCACATGGTTTGGTTTAAACATATGGTATGTTTTTTATTATTATTCATATGTCATATACGATTACATCTTTAAAAGACGAAGATTATTTTGAAATGGATTATATCCAAGAAAATGGTTTTGTGAATGCGACTAGATTGTGTGATTTTTATCAGAAAGATTTGGGTGTATGGAAGGAGGCTCATTATGAGGAGCTTTTTAATGCATTGGAGGCGTTTTGCCTGGATCATAGATTAACGGGCTATCATACATTAGAGTATAAAGGAAATATGTTTATAGACCCTGCATTGGCATTTCATTTAGCTTACTGGATTGGTGCCGATGTAGGGGTTCGTTTCTGTGCATTGTTTTTTCAACATTGTCCATGCGCTAAAAAATAAAAATAAAACTATATAAAGATTAAAGTTACACATAATGATGGGAGGGGATGCTGGTGTAGCTTAGTGGTAGAGCGCTTGTCTTGTAAACAAGAGGTCGTGAGTTCAATTCTCATCGTCAGCAGCATGATTATTTTTATAGAATATCTTATTAAACGTATATAAGATAGTCTAGATAATGGAGAAGAATACACCGACTTATTTGGATGCGCCGCCGCGTATTATTGTGATTGGCGATGTCCATGGTGACATTGGTATGCTGTGCGCTTGCCTATATTTAGCAGACGTATTTAACACGAATTTAGAATGGGTTGCGAAACCGGCAAATACGATTGTCGTGCAAATGGGAGACCAATTGGATAGTCTTTCTAGAGATACCACTCAGGAATGGGAAAAGTTAGATGACTCTACATTGATTCGTTTTACAGAGAAATTGGATACGATTGCCAGACAGAAGGGTGGGCGTTTTATTTCAATGATAGGAAATCATGAGCTGATGAATATTATGGGAAATTTTATGTATGTATCTCCGTTGAGTATGAAGAATTCGGGAGGCAACGAAGGGCGCATCCAACGCTACAAGCCAGGAGGTGAAATGGCTAGGTTGCTGGCAAACCGGAACGTGGTTCAGAAGATTGGTGGATTGCTCTTCTGTCATGCCGGTATTCTCCCACACCATCTTGAGATTGTAAAGAATCGTTTGGAGGTTATCAACAGTCTATTTCGTAAAGTAGCGACGAATCCTGAGATGAGTGACATGGAACAATATGCTATGGAAAAATTATTTGTTGATCCCTTGTCTATCTTATGGAATCGTTATTACTTGGAAAATAACAACCTTTATTCGGATTCATTGCTAAAAGATATCCTGGCTACGACAGAGTGTAGGCATATGATTATTGGGCATAATCCAATGCAGCATATTACAGCGCTCTATGATTATAAGCTATGGATTACAGATATTGGTTTATCTAGGTCTTTCTCAAACGAATCTTTAGAAGTCTTGGAAATATTAAATGGAGGCATTTCAGATATTAGCAACGATCATCGGCCATTTCGCATCATTCAGGCTGTAAAAAAATGAATGGTTTAGGCAACCGGGCGTCTGTAAGTATGGATCCATTTGAACAGAAAGTAGAAGCGCTTCTGGTGAAGAAAGTGGCAGAAGCCGCTGCGGTGGTCGCTGCATTTAGGGAGAGGGAGAAAGATGGTGAGGTGGGGAGCGGAGCGGGAGCGAGTAGGAGCGGTGATGGAGAGGGTGGTGGGGCAGCGGCGGTGGATGATGAGAGGTTGCCTTACAATATTGCGAAACATGTCGCGTATATCAAACAAGATGCATATATGAAGGAGAAGAAATCACTTAAAAAGCAGAGCGATATAGTATAGAGAGAATAACCATGTTCCAAAAATATATGAAACTTATCTATATATTTCCAGAGGTGGAAACGTGGCCGGGTGAAAAAGTCGTTCAATGCTTGAAAGAGCTGTTTGACCAATGCACTTTGACAGAAGAGGATATAGATCGTGTTCGTAATGAACGTCAAGCCCTAAAGTTTCTTTTGTCTTTACCGAAAGTGGAACAGCGGTCAAAGGAATGGTTTGATTTGCGTGAGAATCGCCTGACTGCAAGTGACTTGGCTCAGGCTATGAATAAAGGTAAATTCGGCACACGATCGGATCTATTGGCGAAGAAAGCATTCCCTGTTGCAAAACCCATGGAAATGATTCCACCACTGAAATGGGGTGTAATGTTTGAAGATATGGGTATGCGTTGCTATCAAGAGAAGATGGGTAACCCGTTTCTCTATGAATTTGGTTTGATTCCCAATCAAGAGATTGAATGTTTTGGTGCATCCCCGGATGGTATTACGGCGGAGGGCGTTATGGTAGAGATGAAATGTCCATATCGGCGGAAATACGATGGGAAGATTCCAGAGCAATATTACTTGCAGATTCAAGGACAGCTCGCTACGTGTAAGCTGACACAATGCGATTATGTAGAATGCTATTTTGTTACGCTTGATAATATGTGCGATTATGAACTAACCATTCGGGAAGGGGATTCGCATGGGCTGATTGTAGAATATGCGAAAGGTAATGACTTTGAATATGACTATTCTCCTGCCGGCTATTCGGTTGCAGAATGCCAAGAATGGGCCAATGGGCGATTTGACGAAGCGAAGAAAACTGGGCGGCCATTTATCAAATATACCCCATGGAAGCTACGTCATATGTTCATTGAACGGGTATATTTTAGTGCAGCTGTTTGGGATGTGTGTGTGCCTTGTATCTATGATTTCTGGAAAGATGTAATGGAGAAGCGCGCGCGTGGTATTGAACCCGTAAAGGAAAAAGAAAAGGTTGGAAAAACCATGACGATTAAATTGGATGTTAAGAAACCAAAGGTGAAAAGTAAATATAAGTTTATTATGGACAGTGACGAGGATAATTAATTAATTTTTTTTTAATTTTAGAAGTATATATATTCTAAGTTCATAATTGTGAGTGGGTTGCAGAGATATTATACGTTAGTTACTATAATAAGTGAAAAATAATGGGAAGGGTTATGAGGTGTATATTTACACGGCGACGGGGACGGCTTTGACGAAGTGGTGCTTTAGGAACTTTTGTAGGTTAAAGTAGGTAACCTCGTCCTTGTCGGTGCTGTTTAGGAGTTTCTTGAGGGTGGCATCGGGGCGGATGATGCGCTTGTTAGCGGGGTCAGACAGGTTCTTGGCCTTCACATATTTGTTGATTTCACGGGTGACCTCAGTGCGGGATTTCTCAGTGCCCTTGGGGACACCTAGGAACACGCATAGCTCATCAGAGATCTTGGTGGGCTTGGCGAAACCGTTGGGGGTAGAACGGGCGTTGGCACGCTTGCGCTCCACTTTGTCCGCGGTTTTCTTTAGGCGGTCAAACTCTTTCTTTACCACCTTCAGTTGGGCTTGAGCCTCCTTGAGGACAGACACCAGCTGGGACATCTTGTCCTCAAGGGCGGTGAAGGGAGACTCAGTGGATTCCTCAGTGGCGGCAACTGGGGGGACGACTGCAGGGGCAGGGGCAGCTACGACTGGGGCAGCAGCGGCTTTGGTGGCTTTTGCGGGGGTAGAAGCGGCAACGGGGGCGGCGACGGAAGCAGTGGGAGCGGGGACGATTTTCTTGGCAGGCATCTTACTTGTGATGTATTAATCTCTAATCTTACCTTTAAATACTTTTCACATCATTTTGCTCTGAGAATCTAAGATTTCTACCAACATTTCAAGTTTCTTTAAATCCCATGTTAAAAGTGTCTCTGCGTCGGGCAAAACAATACGAGGAACAATCTTCAAGTCGCCTCTTTCATTAAGCCCTTTATTGGGTATGGTAATTATATTATTTGACCACATAGGTATATCTATATGTAGCGTTGTATTATCTAAATAGAGCAACTCTCGGGTAGTTCCCCGAAAATAGTCCAAGAGGGATAGTTCTACTTCAACCATTAGATCATTGTTTTCAAAGAGATCTACGCAATAAATGGAATGTTCTTTAACAACGTATTCTATATGAATAAACAAAGTCTGGCCATTTGGCGTGATATGCGTATATAAATGTGTTGGATAACGACTACAATCAATATAAATAAAAACGGGCTCTGTGATATTCTTTAAAAATAGCCTTAATTTCTTATCTTTTCGTTGATGAATCTCCTCCAGTGTGACCTCTACTTTTATAAAGTGTTCGCTGCCTTTTTGCTTCTTATACTCCCTAGCTGTATCCACGACTTTATTCAATAAAGGGCCCATATTTCGAAATAATTCGGGATCTGACATAAATTGTTCCATATAACTCCATATACCTTTCCATTCTGTCTGTGAGGAATTCGTAAATTCTTGATTCTTTAATAGTTCATATGCTACATTTATCTTCTTAAATAAATCTTCATGGACTTGTCGCTCTTCCAGTGGCAAGTGTGCTAGCTTATCGGGATGATGTTTTCTGGCCAACTCTATGTAGCGCGCTTTTATCTCCTCTTTCGTGCTTGGGTATTTCAAACCTAATATTTCATAGGGGTCCATTAAATATCATTATAGTATATACTGTTTAAGTATTGGCATTGGCATTGGCATTGGCATTGGCATGGGCATGGGCATGGGCATTCATATGCATAAGAGATAAGGCTTTCTCTTCTTGCTGCTCCCACTGAT
>Ga0049082_10000485_pt1 | contig 11375 bp, 11 predicted proteins | sample GreLakmeHU45MSRF_FD_66718 | JGI IMG/M metagenome (GOLD analysis project Ga0049082, IMG submission 66718) | Freshwater lentic microbial communities from great Laurentian Lakes, MI, USA - Great Lakes metaG HU45MSRF | ecosystem: Environmental > Aquatic > Freshwater > Lake | place: Great Lakes... | reverse complement strand
GAGATCAAGGCGGCGCGCACCCTCCTCGAGTCCTATCTCAAGGACACGCCGGGTGACGCCAATGCCGCGCAGGCGCTGGGGCGAGCGGTTCGACTATCGGGGGACACCGCGGCGGTGACGGCGATCTTTGTCGACATGGTGAATGCGCCGGACAAGTTTTCGGCCGACCAGCAGTTCGAGGCGGCGTCGAACGCGGCAGCAACCGGTCATGACGCGGATGCCGCCAAGCTGTTCGAGAGCGGGCTCAAGAAGAATCCCTACCATCGTGTGGCGCTGTTGAACTACGCCAACGTGCTGTTCACGCTCAAGGACACCGAGCGCATGGGTCCGGTCGTGGCGCGCCTCATCGAGGTGGACCCCAACTTCGACCGTGGCTATCGCCTCATGGCGGGGCTGTGGCAGCTTCGGGCGCGTGCCGAGTCGGACGCGGCCAAGAAGAAGTCGGCCAACGATTCGGTGCTGTTCTACCTCGATAAGCAGGCCAAGACCAATCCACGGGTCGACATCACGTTGGCACAGAAGTCGGCGAACTCGTACTCGGTGCAGGGGACCGTCAACAACGAAGGCAGTAAGACGGCCTCTTGGACGATGAAGCTCGAGCTCCTCGACGTCACGGGCGCCGTGGTCGCGGCGAAGGATGTCGCGATCGGACCGGTTGATGCGGGTGGGAACACCACCTTCTCGGTGAAGCTCGATGCGCCGAAAGCGGTCGCATTCCGCTATGGACCCCTCAAGTAAGTCCATGTTTTAAATTGACTTCGGGCCTCACAGCTCGTATATTTTGTCAAGTGGGCGGCAGCGCTAGGGTTGCCGCCCCTTGTCATCCGGGGGAAGGCCTTTGGGCCTCGTCCCCCGTTTTCGTCCCGGGTCATGGTTCGCGTCACGCGTGTACAGCCAGGAAGCATCGCCGACGAGCTCGGCATCGTTCCTGGCACTGAACTCCTCGCCGTAAATGAACGGCCGTTGGAAGACTTCCTTGATTGGGAGTTCCTGACGGCCGATGAGGCGTTCATCGTGTCCGCGCGACTACCCGATGGCTCGTCCGTCGAGTACGACATCGAGCGCGAAGGCGGAGAGCCGATGGGTGTGGAGCTTGCGCCGCCTACGGTTCGACGCTGCGCCAATCGGTGCGAGTTCTGCTTCATCGAGGGGCTCCCCAAGGGCCTTCGGAAAGGCCTGTACATCCGAGACGACGATTACCGGCTGTCGTTCGCCTACGGTAACTTCGCGACGTTGTCGAACGTGAAGGAGCGGGACATCGCGCGCATCCTCGAATACCGCCTCTCGCCGCTATACGTGTCGGTCCATGCGACGCCGTGGGAAGCGCGGAAAGTGCTTCTCAACAATCCGCGCGTCCCCAACATCGTCGATCAGCTCACGCGTCTCGCCGAGGGAGGCATTCAGTTTCATGGGCAGATGGTTATCGTGCCCGGCCTGAATGACGGCGAAGTGCTCGAGCAGTCGCTCGCCGACCTCTGGAACCTCGGCGATGCGGTGATGTCCGTGGCCCTCGTTCCGGTTGGGGTGACGCAGTTCTCGCACTTGTACAACGGCCAGTCGATGGACGCGGTCAACGCGCGCCTCTTGCTCGACACCGTGCATCGGTGGGCGGAGCGCGGTCTGGCCGAGCGTGGCGACCGATGGGTGTTTGGCTCCGACGAGCTCTATTTGCTCTCCGATGAGCCGCTCCCTGGCATGGAGCATTACGGCGACTTCTCGCAAATCGAGAATGGCGTTGGCGCCGTCACGTCGCTGCGGTCCCGTGTGCGCGACGGGCTGTCGCAGTTGCCGCGTCTCGACGGCAAGAAGATTGGGATCGTCACGGGTGTGTCCATGACGCCGTTGATGCCCGAGTTGCTCGACCTGCTGCGTGACGCCACCGGCGCCGAGTTCTCGCTCATCACGATGGAGAACTCGTTGTTCGGTCCGACCACGACCACTGCCGGATTGCTGGTTGGCGCCGATATTCGCAAGGCGCTTGCCGATCGGCACGATCTCGATCTCGCGCTCATTCCCGCCGAGTGCATCAACGACGATGGACTCTTTCTCGACGAAGAGTCGTTCGTGGCGGTGCGCGAATCGCTGCCGATGCCCGTATATCCTTCGTACGATTTCATAGACGCGCTGGTCCCGGAAGGTGACGCGGCGTTCCAACCAGCCGCATGAGTCTTCCAGTCATAGCCATCGTCGGGCGTCCCAATGTTGGGAAGTCCCATCTGTTCAATCGCATCATCGGCGAAGCGTCGGCGATCGTCAGTGAGGAAGCGGGGACCACTCGCGACCGCCATTTCGGCCAGGCCGATTGGGCCGGCCATCACTTCTGGCTCGTCGACACCGGCGGTCTCGTCGAAGACTCGAATGAGCCGATGGATGTCGCCATCCGCAAGCAGGTGATGCAGGCGATCGAAGAAGCCGATCTCCTGATGCTCGTGGTCGATGCAAAGGTGGGCGTGCATCCCAGTGACGCGCGCCTGGTCGACATCCTGCGACACGCCAAGAAGCCGTGGGTGCTCGTCGCCAACAAGGTCGATGATCCCAACAGCTCCGACTTCTACGATTTCTATCGTCTTGGCGTGACCGACGTGTATCCCGTCTCTGCCGCCAACGGCAAGGGCTCGGGCGACCTGCTCGACGCCGTGGTGGCGGCGATTCCGGAAACGGATGAAGTACCCTCCGAAGCGGTGCGCATCGCCGTGATCGGTCGTCCGAACGTGGGTAAGTCGTCGTTCGTGAACAAGCTGCTCGGTGAGGAGCGTCTGGTCGTGAACGACGAATCGGGCACGACGCGCGATTCGATCGACGCCCCGATGCGATATCACGACCAAGAGATCATCTTCGTCGACACGGCCGGCTTGCGGCGTCAGTCGAAGATCGACGACGGCATCGAGTTCTACTCGGCGCTCCGCACCCGCCGCGCCATCGACTCGTCCGACGTGTGCATCCTGATGGTCGACGCCACGGAAGGCTTACAAAATCAGGATCTCAAGATCGCGACGCTGGCGTGGGAAGCCGGGCGTGGTCTGATCATGGTGATCAACAAGTGGGACCTCTACGCCGACAAGACGGACAAGAGCTCCGTCAAGTTCCGGAAGGACGCCGTCGAGAAGGTCCCCTATCTCGGTTTCGTGCCGTTCCTGTTCACGTCGGCACTGACGGGCCAGCGGGTGAACAAGGTGCTGGATATCGCGCTCGAGGTGCAGGAGCAGCGTCTGCGTCGCATCTCCACGTCGCAGGTCAATGACGCGCTGCAGGAGATCATCGCGCGACTGCAGCCGCCCCAAGCCGCTGGCCGAGAAGTGAAGTTGAACTACGCCACGCAGGTGGAGACCTCGCCACCAACGTTTGCGTTTTTCGGCAACCATCCGGAATTAATCCCCGAGAACTACATTCGCTTCATTCACAATCAGCTGCGTGAGAAGTGGGGATTCACCGGTTCGCCGATGCGCATCATTATGCGGAGCAAGCGCGAGTCGTGAGTCCCGTACTCGCCCAGGCCGCGGCGTTGGTTGCCGCGTACGTCATCGGCTCCTTTCCCACGGCCTACCTCGTGGGAAAGGCCAACGGCGTCGACCTGCGAACGGTGGGATCTGGAAACCTCGGCGCCACGAATGTCTTTCGTACGCTCGGGTGGAAATGGGGGCTGCTGGTGTATGTCGTGGACGGCCTCAAAGGGGCGCTCCCTGTAATCTGGCTGCCCGGCGCTCTCGGTCTGGCGGCGGGGTGGCCCTGGGGTGTGGTCTTCGGGCTGCTCGCGATTCTCGGTCACGTCCGCCCCGTATTCCTGATGGGGAACGGCGGAGGAAAAGGGGTGGCCACGGCGAGTGGCGTGTTTATCGCCTTGGCCCCCGTTCCGGCGCTCTGTGCGATCATCGGCTTCGTGATTGCGGTCGCCACGACCCGCTTCGTCTCGCTGGGTTCCCTGGTCGGTGCGGTCGTGCTGCCCATCGCGTTGTGGCTGCAGCAGCGCGCCGTCACCCCGTTGGTGCTCGTGAGTGCGGCCGTCGGAGCATTCGTGTTCTGGACGCACCGCGAGAACATCGGTCGACTCCGGCGCGGGGAGGAACGTCGCGTCGGACGGACCGCATCGTCTACCCCTGGAGGTCGCGCGTGACGGACCGACCGCTCGCTTGCGCGGTAATTGGTGGCGGGGCCTGGGGGACAGCCATCGCCGATCGGCTCGTGCGCAACGGCCATGCCGTTACGCTCTGGGCCCGCGAGGAAGACGTGGTCAACGCGATCAACGCCCGGCACGAGAACCCTCGGTTTTTGCCGAACATTTCCCTGGCGCCGGGTCTCGCGGCCAGTAGCGACATGGCGCGTGCGTTGCACGGCGCCGGCTTGGTAGTGTACGCCGCGCCTTCGCATGTCTTGCGTGCGGTGGTCGCGTCGTGCGCCGGGACGATCGCGCCGGACGCGGTCCTGTCGGTGGCCACCAAAGGGATCGAACGTGAGACCTTGGCCCTGATGACGGATGTTGTCGCGCAGGAAGCGCGCGGCCATGCGGTGGTGGCAGTGAGCGGTCCGAGCTTCGCGGCTGAGGTCGCGCAGGGACAACCTACGGCCGTCGTGGCGGCGAGTTCCTCGCATGAGGCGGCGAAGATGGTGCAGGGCGCGATGAGTGCCGCTGCCTTCCGCGTGTACACGAGCGACGACGTCGTGGGCGTGGAACTCGGTGGTGCGCTCAAAAACGTGATGGCGGTGGCGACGGGCATTCTGGACGGCCTCGGCCTCGGCTACAATCCGCGCGCCGCGCTGATGACGCGCGGCTTGGCGGAAATGACGCGCCTCGGCGTGTCGCTGGGCGCGCGAGCCGAGACGTTTGCCGGCCTAGCTGGCCTCGGCGATCTCGTGCTGACGTGCACCGGTGCACTCTCACGCAACCGAGCCCTCGGCGTGGCGATCGGGCAGGGCCAGTCGCTTGATGAGGCGCTGGCCGGCAAGGACAGTGTGGCGGAGGGGGTGCTGAACGCGCAGAGCGCGAAAGCGCTTGCCGACCGTGCCGGTGTCGAAATGCCGATCATCGACGCGACCTATCGCATTCTGTTCGAAGGACAGGCGCCGCGCGAAGCCGTTGCCGAGCTGATGGCGCGCGAATTGCGCGCGGAGCGAGACTGAGGTGGCCGCCCCGCGCGGTGAGCCGATCCAGGAGTTCTACTCCATTGGCGAGGTCTGTGCACTCACCGATCTCAAGCCGCACGTCCTGCGCTATTGGGAGAGCCAATTCAAGCTGCTCAATCCCGCCAAGAATCGGAGCGGTAACCGCGTCTATGCGCGTCGCGAGGTCGAGCTGATTCTCCTCGTCAAGCACCTGCTGTACACGGAGAAGTACACGATCGACGGCGCACGGCAAAAGCTGGATGAGCATCGCAAAGGTGGCTCGCTGCGTCCGGCGTCCCGTGCCGCGCTCGAACTGGAAGCGCTCGAGAGTCTCGAGCGCGATCTGGCGGAGTTACAAGCGATTCTCCACGACCGTCCGACACCGCGTTCCCGGTAAGGCGCCAAAAGCGCACCCTTTGCTCTTCGTCTATCACCCGATCCGATGCGCATTCTCCTCAGTAACGACGACGGCATTCTCGCCAAGGGATTGGGCGTGCTCGAGCGGGCTTGTCTACCGCTTGGCGAGCTCAGCGTCGTGGCCCCCGATCGTGAGCAGAGCGCGACCAGCCATTCGCTCACGCTACACCATCCGTTGCGCCCCGTGCAGCTCGCTGAGCGCCGTTGGCAAGTGGACGGCACGCCCACCGATTGCGTGATGCTGGCGTGCGAGGCGCTGCTCGAGGCGCGCCCTGATTACGTGATCAGCGGGATCAATCACGGGCCGAACATGGGCGAAGATGTGCTGTACAGCGGCACGGTGGCGGCGGCTATGGAAGGGCTCGCCTTGGGGATTCCGTCCATCGCGGTGTCGTTCGCTGGCAGCGTACTGCGCGCCGATGCACTGCTCGAGACCCAGGTCGAGGTGCTACGCGACCTGCTGAAGCACCTCATGTCGCTCTCGTCGTTGCCACGCGAAACACTGCTGAACGTGAACCTGCCGAACGTGGCCGGCGATCAGATCAAGGGCGTCCGCCTCACCCGGCTCGGCCGCCGCGTCTTCAGCGATTCGATCACGAAGATGAAAGACCCCTGGGGACGTGAGATTCTGTGGATCGGCGGCGGGAGCGTGACGTGGAGCGGCCCGGATGACTCTGACTTCCGCGCCGTGCACGACGGCTACATCTCGGTGACCCCGTTGCACCTCGACCTCACGCACCGCGATGTGCTCGATACGGCGACGGATTGGTGGCGTCCTCTGTAGAGCCGGAGTTCCGTGGCGCGCGCCGACGTCTCGTCGAGGCGCTCCAGGATAAGGGCATCCGCGATCTCGCCGTGTTGCGGGCCATTGATCAGGTGCCCCGGCATCTGTTCGTGCCGCCCACGGTGCGCCATCGTGCCTACGAGGATTCCGCCCTGCCGATCGGCAGCGGACAGACGATCTCGCAGCCGTACGTGCATGCGCGTGCACTCGAGCAGCTTCTGCTGACGGGCAAGGAAAAGGTGCTGGAGATCGGCACCGGCTCCGCGTATCAGACGGCGTTACTGGCGGAGTTGGCGGCACAGGTCTTTTCGATTGAGCGCTTTCCGGCGCTGCTCGACAAAGCTCGTCCGTTACTACAGCAGGCCAATGTGCGTAACGTGTCGCTCTTGCTCGGTGATGGTACGCTCGGATGGCGCGAATATGGCCCGTATGACGGGATCGTGGTCAGCGCCGGTGCCCCCCACGTCCCGCCAGCGCTGGAGGAGCAGTTAGCTGAGGGCGGACGCATGCTGATTCCCATCGGCGACCGGGATGAACAGATCCTGACGCTGTTCGTCAAACGAAACGGACAGCTGGAAGGTCGTGACATCGTTCCTGTTCGCTTCGTTCCCTTAATTGGGGCTGGTGGGTGGCTGGCCTAATCGACCTGGCCGTCGCGTGCGTTTGCGCGCGATCGCTTCGCAGCGCATCTTCGGCACTCACGGCCTGACCACGCTATGTCCTTACCCACCTCGATCCCGCCCAACGGCGCTGACCGGCACTCGACCGCCGCGCCGTATGCGTTCCCGCGCACGGGGAATGCGTCGGCTAACCGCGCCTTCGATTCCGCTCGCGTCAAGGTCGGTCCGTATGTCCCGGAGCCATGGCGAGGAACGCCCGCGATGGACGCGGAACGGGCGGTAACGCCCCGTGCGGTAGCGCCGCGCGTCGAGACGCCGCGCGGGGTGACGCCGATCGTCGTGGAGACAATGGCGGCGCCCGAGATGCCGCCGTCGTATCCGACCCCGGTGTACTTCACCCCGCTAGTATCGCAGGGGCAGGACGACGTCGTGGCGTCGGCGATGCCGTCGGACGCATGGGCGCTCGATGAAGCCGCCGAACAGATGCGGGCGCTGGCCGACGTACTACGAGAGCCGCAGGGCCTCACCCATGACGCGGGAGAGGCCGCTCGCCTGTTCGACGAGACCGCATCCCCGAATCTGCTCTTGGCGTGGAGTAACGACGACATGAACGAGCGCTCCGTCGCACCCAACCGGATGCCGACACCGGGGGCGGTCAGCTCGATCGAACCGTGGGCCGATCGGGCACGTCGATCGGGGGATGGGAACGCGGAGACTGCTGCCCGAGCACTCGAGGTACTCGCACGGCGCGTTCGCGATGGTGAAGTCTCCTTGAAAGGCTACGAGCCCCGCCTTGGTGACGCCGCGGCACTGGCCGCGGCGCTGGCCGCGCTGCTCGGCGTCCGTCGGTAATGGCGCCACTCGACGGTCACCGCCGTGGTGCGACGCGAGCACACCTGCTTCGACGCGGCGGGCTTGCCATCGCTTTTCCTCATCGAGCGACAACGGAACGACGGCGGTAGGTTGGCACGTATGACGGCCCCCCTTATCGACCGCCTATCGGCCACCCTTCGGGACGTCCCGGACTTTCCCGCACCCGGGATCGTGTTCAAGGACATCACGCCGCTCCTCGCCGATCCGGTCCTTATGGGCGAAGCCCTCACCGCGATGCTGGTGCCGGCTCGTCGCCTCGGCGTCACCCACGTGGTCGGCGTGGAGAGTCGAGGCTTCCTTTTCGGCATGCCGATGGCGCTACAACTTGGGGTTCCGTTCGCGCCCGCCCGCAAGCCCGGGAAGTTGCCGTGGCACACCGAGCGCGAGTCGTACGAACTGGAGTACCGGAGTGACGTGCTCGAGATGCACACGGATGCCGTCGGGGCAGGTGCCCGCGTTCTCGTGGTCGACGATGTCCTTGCGACCGGCGGAACCGCGGCGGCGACGTGCCGTCTGGTCGAACGTCTCGGCGGCACGGTCGTCGGTGTGTCGGTGCTCGTCGAGCTTGGATTTCTGCAGGGGCGCACCCGATTGCCGGATCGCGCCGTCCATGCCGTCGTCACGTTCTAAGCACGAGAACGCTCGCGCAGCCTTGAGCGTAGCGTAGGTATCGGCGAGATTCGCATCGACGGTTTGGCAGACATCGCCTGCGGTGCCGTCCCCGTAGCTCAGTTGGATAGAGCGGAAGTTTCCTAAACTTCAGGCCGCAGGTTCGATCCCTGCCGGGGACATCATTTCGAGGACAATGCGACCGCCCCATACACTCCGGTGGCGTTCCGCAGTATGTTTATCGGCTATCTCCGTCCCCTCCGCGCGCCGCCGTCATGAACGGGCGTTCGGGGAATGGGCGCGTCCAACTTTGCCCCTCATCGCTGGTCTTCCGCATGGCCCGGTCGTCCCGTTCCGCGTCGTCCTCCACGAGCCTCTCCGACGATCCGATGGAGAAGCTCGGCGATTGGTTCCAGTCGAACAGCCGTCCGATCGGCATGGCGGTTGGCGGCGTTGCCGTCGCCGCTTTGGCAATCTTCGGCTACCGCAGCTACTCGGCGAGCCAGAACGCGAAGGCGTCGACCGCGCTGTACGCTGCCCAGGCGCCGTTGGCGCAGGGTAACTTCGAGGAGGCCGCGAAGGCCCTCGACAAGGTGGCCAAGAGCTACTCGGGTACGGCATCCGGCCAGCAGGCGGCGTTGTTGCTTGCCCAGGCGCTCTTCGACCAGAAAAAGTACGCCGAGGGTGTCGCCTCGCTCGACAAGGCGATGGGCGGCGCCAGCGCGGATTTCAGCGCGGCGATGGAATCGATGATCGCCGTGGGATACGAGCTGCAGGGCAAGCTGGCGGATGCGGCCACGCACTACGGCAAAGCGTCGGCGGCGGCCAAGTTCGAAAACGACAAGAACAGCTACAAAGCGTCCGAGGCCCGCAGCCTGATGGCAGCCGGCAAGAACGCGGAGGCGCGGAAGATCTGGGAAGATCTTGCCAAGTCTGACAGTCCGTCGGCACAGGAAGCCAACGTTCGTCTCGGCGAACTGGCTGGAGCCGGCAAGAACTAACGCGGCGTGGATCTGTCGTTGCGGTGAAGATGTACGAGGGATTGTGTGGCGGCGGTCCGGAGTTATTCCGGGCCGCCGTTTTTTCGGATCGAGGGCGGCTGGATAAGTCGACAGTAACGAGTCGCGAACACGCCTGAATAGCACCATTCTGTGGGAAAGGTGGGCTGATTAATATGCGCATAATACATGTTATGTAAACTAATGTTGGTGGATAACTGTGGGAAAAGATAAGGCGCGTTCTCGTGTCGGTTTAGGCTTACATCGGTAAACCTCTGCCTGTCAATACTTTACGAGTTAACGGCGTCTCCGCTACGGCCATGAATGCCCGCGAACGGTAGGCTGTCCACCTTCCCACACGAATGACGGGAGCCGGACATCGGCTACCGCAGGCTAACGTCCAAGCACGGTGGTGAGCCGCCCAGCTGGCGCTCAGAGCGACGCAATCACGCCGCGGAATACCACGCGGCCCTCGCCGCGTAGCGTGGGCTGGTAGGCGATATCCGGCGAATTCGTGGCCGTCAGTCGGACCTCGAGGTCGCGCCCGGAGCTTGTGCGAATCGTGACCGTCGGTGCCGCCGCGAGCCCCCAGGCGGTGAGGAGCACGGCCGTCGCCACGGCTCCGGTTCCGCACGCCAAGGTCTCGCCTTCAACCCCACGCTCGAACGTGCGGTAACGCCATTGGCCGTCTGGCATCGGTGATACCCAGTTCACATTGGCGCCCGACGGACCGGAGGCCTCATGCCGGCGCAGCATTGGTCCGCGACCGTCAACATCCACCAGATCGGCATCCGCGCAGAGAATCACCAGGTGCGGGATGCCAGCCACGGCAAAGCCGATCCGCTGTTCCCCTGCCGCCAGGTCGATCGGCATGTCGGCTCGAATCGCCGTCACCGGTTGCAGGTCGATCTCCGGATGTCCTGCCAGCAGGCGACTGGTAATGAGGCCGGCCGGCGTCGCCAGCGTCATCCCCGAATCGGTGGCGAGGCCAAGCAGTACGGACATCGCCGTTGAGCACAGCGTGGCGTTCCCGCATAGATCCGCCGGCGTTCCGTCGCTGTTGAAGTAGTGGATTCGCACATCCGCATGGGGGCGCGCGGGCTCAAGAACGACGATTCCATCAGCGCCTATCCCGTTGTGCCTGTTGCAGATAGACTTGATGACCTCAGGTGAAGTCACATGTGCGAGTGGCACCTGACGGCCGTCGAAGAACACGAAGTCATTGCCGGATCCCGTCATTTTGGCGAACGCGATCCCGGGCAGCGTCGAACGAGGCGACATCAGACATTCCCGGTGATGGACCACCAGCGAAGCCGCCATACCATCCAGATCGCCTCACGCACGATCCGTTTCGACATCTTCGACTCGCCTTCGGTGCGGTCGTGGAACACGATAGGAATCTCAGCAATGCGGAATCCACGCTTCCATGCCCGAAAGCTCATCTCGATCTGAAAGGCGTACCCGTTCGAGCGCACCTGATCAAGCGGGATCGCCATCAGCACTTCGCGGCGGAAACACTTGAAGCCGCCAGTGGCATCGCCCAGTCGAAGCCCCGTGACCGCGCGCGCATAAATGTTGGCGCCGTACGACAAAATCAGGCGCGTCATAGGCCAATTGACGACCGTCACCCTGCCGTTACGGTAGCGAGAACCGAGCACGAGATCGGCGTCTCGGATCGCGGCGAGAAACTCCGGTAAGTGACCGGGATCATGCGAGAAGTCGGCGTCCATCTCGAAAATGAAGGCGTAGTCGCGCTCGAGCGCCCACGTGAACCCGGCCAGATACGCCCGGCCAAGTCCTTCCTTCCCCGCCCGATGGAGTACATGCACTCGTGGATCGGCGGCCGCCAGAGCGTCCGCGAGCTGTCCGGTGCCGTCGGGCGAATTGTCATCAACCACCAACACGTCGAGTCGCGAATCCTGGGCAAGGATCAGCGGGACGATGCGGGTGACGTTTTCGCTTTCGTTGTAGGTCGGA
>Ga0049082_10000483_pt1 | contig 11421 bp, 3 predicted proteins | sample GreLakmeHU45MSRF_FD_66718 | JGI IMG/M metagenome (GOLD analysis project Ga0049082, IMG submission 66718) | Freshwater lentic microbial communities from great Laurentian Lakes, MI, USA - Great Lakes metaG HU45MSRF | ecosystem: Environmental > Aquatic > Freshwater > Lake | place: Great Lakes... | reverse complement strand
TGATTTCATAAGTACACTTATGAGATTTAATAAATATAAGGATAACTAAGAGAAAATAATGCGTAAAATAAGTAGTTCACAAATAAGCGGTAGAAGTAGTTCGGTCGATAGTATATTGACCGTAGATGCTAATCTAAATGCAATATTTAGATATGTCGCACCTACTTATGTATTAGATGATATTTCATATCAATTCGACGGCGATAAAACGGTTTTCGGATTGACCGTCGATACTGCGAATATTTCAACGGTAATAAATACTACAATAGTAGATTCAAAAGATATAGACGTTGCGATTAATGGTTCGGTTTTAATGCCGTACGTGCAACAATTAACTTGGCCTTGGATAACTCCTTATGATGCTTATAAGGGTTATAGAGTTGTTGACGATAAAATACTTTTTTATACTGCCCCAAGCTCAGGATTACAATGTTCAATTATACTTCGCAACACAAGCAAATCAGCACAACAAAGACGCTACCCATTTACACCAAGTAGCATAGCCCTAGGAGATTAAACCAAAATGGCAAAACACGTAATTTTAGAAGCTTACGCATTTACACCGAGCACAAGAACGGTTGTAGTAAATGGTAAAAATATCAAAAGAGAACAACTATTACTAATTACAAACGTAACTAGAAATACTGTTATCTATAACTTCAGTGATCCCAATTTAACTGCCACATCCTATTCAAACGGTACAACAAATACCGTTGGCGCTGGCGGCGGTGCACTTGAGGTAACGACAATTGTATTAAATTATAATACAAGCTCAATGTCTGCTACGGATAAATTAGCAATCTTAGTCGAAGAAACATATCAAGAGATTACTCCTTCAGAAACATCGATGGATCCTGTTGGTAAGCTGAGAGTTTCTGAACCACAGTCACTGATTGACACTGACTTTGAGTATGGTATACAACAAACAAAATGGGAAAGCACATCACTTTTAGATAATAGGCTTAGTGCATTTTATGATTTCAATGGACGAGTTAATGTTTCAAACATAAACGGTTCATTCCAAGGAAACAATTCTGTAATAGTTAATACGCCAGATACAGTATCACCAGGCCTGTTCGTTGGTCAACCCGTATTTGTGCAAGGCACACTTGATCCAGCTAATGCAGACGGTTGGTATATGGTTGAAGGTTTAGTTGCAAATACACATTTCTCATATAGAACTACTGGTACTGTGCAAGGATTCTTATTTGATCCTACAAAAACATTGGTGTTTGGTGGTAACTGGTATTCTAATGCTGCAATTTTAGTTAATAACGTAACGGTTCAAAGTAACGTTATTCAGGTAACCACTGGTAGTACTCACGGGTTACTGCCAGGTAATAGTATTTGGCTTAATAATACTATCAGTGTTCCTTTATTAAATGGTCCTTGGACAGTTAAAACTGTACCATCTGCTAATTTCTTTACTTGTCAAGGTTATGCATTTACAGGTGACGGTCCTTTAACAGCAGGTGCACAAGGGCATAACGCAGGATTTTTTAGTAATGTTTTATATACAAGACCAACAAGTTATGTTCAACATAGAGCATTTGATGGAGGTATTCAATTCTCGTCACAACAGCCTGCACCTAACGTGCAAGTTATTAGACAAACTCGTAGATATTTTAGATATCAGTCTGGCAAAGGAGTTCAATTTAGTACAGGTTCTATTTTAAAACCTGCATTAGCTACAGATTATTTGACTGCAGTTGGTTCTGTTGTTACAGTAAATACTAAACAGACACATGGTTTAGGATTGGGCGCAAATATTACTGTTTCTAATTCATCGGATCCTGCATATAACGGAACTTTTGGTATCGCATCTATACCAAATAAAATGTCTTTTACATATAATGCTTTAAGTAGCCCAACGACCACCCCCGCTCCAGGATTCCCTATAAACATTTCGCCTGCAAGTTGGTATGGATCAAAAACTCGTATAGGTATGTTTGATCATCAAAACGGTTTCTTCTATGAATTTGACGGACAACAATTATGGGCTGTTAAGAGATCTAGTGTAAATCAAATAGCAGGTTTTGTTTCAGTAACTCAATCGTCCGGTGTTGTTAGAGGAACGAACACGCAGTTTGGTAGACAATTGATGCCTCAAGACTTTATTGTAATTCGCGGGCAATCTTACCAAGTACAAACTATTGTCAATGATACTGAAATGATTATAAATCCAGAATATAGAGGTGTTAGTTCGATTAGATCTTTAGTAAGTAAAACGATTGATATTAAATATCCTCAATATCAATGGAATATTGATCCATGCGATGGTACAGGTCCTAGTGCATACAACCTAGATTTAACAAGAATGCAGATGTTCTATATGGACTTCTCTTGGTATGGTGCTGGTGCTATTAGATTTGGATTTAAAAATAATAGAGGCGAAGTAATATATTGCCATCGTATTACAAATAATAATTTGAACTTTGAAGCATATATGAGATCGGGCAATTTACCTGCCAGATATGAAATAAATACTACTCCTCCATATTCTATATTAACATCAACACTTGGTACCAGTAGTGCTACATTGCAGATTGCAGGACCGGCAACAGATTTTCCGAATGTAGGACAATTATATGTTGCAAATGCAGGCTTAGGCCCCGGTGCAGTTACTTACGTAACTGCAGGTGCAGGTGGTTTAGCAGAAATATTATCATATACTGCAAGAACTGGAAACGTATTTACTATAGGTTCTAGAGCATTAGCAGGTGGTGTACCCTCTGCTAATACATTTACATATCAAGCAAATGTGCCTATTAGTGTACAATTACTTAGTTCACAATTTGCGCCTACAATATCACACTGGGGTTCTGCAGTTATAATGGATGGTAAATACGACGATGATAAATCATTGGTGTTTAACGTCGGACAAAACAATCCATTGGTAAATCCAACACCGTACGTAAGAAATGCAGTTATAAGTCTTCGAATATCTCCTTCCGTCGATAACGGTTTAACTGGACAGATGGGACAAAGAGAAATTATCAACCGCATGCAGTTGGTTTTAAGACAAATGGATACATTAACAACGGGTCCATATCGTGTTGATGTCATATTAAATGGTACACCGCACGGTCCAGGCTTCTGGACACCTGCAGGTGGTTCTAGTTTAGCGCAGTATGTTTTACATCCTAATGCTACGCCGATAGTGGGTGGAGAAAGTATATTTTCATTCTTTACAAATACAACAGGCGCTACTCAGCAAGATATGACATTGGTTAGAGAGCTTGGTACAAGTATCATGGGTGGTGGAGCCAACAATAATGTTGCAAATGTATTGTTAGGTAAATTTCCAGACGGTCCTGATATGATTACATTGTGTGTTACACCGTTGAATTTGACTTCTAACATTAACGCTCGTATCAGTTGGACTGAAGCGCAAGCCTAATTAAGGAAATTAATGGCACACGTTGTATCTAATTCTGAGCCACCTAACGGTGCGCTTGGCGATGAATGGTTTAACCCTTTAACCAACAAACTACATAAGTTAGTTGCGTTGAGGGGTACCAGCGTATCCTGGCAAGATATAGGCAATGTCATTACTGGCACTAGTACAGCTGTTGGTACTATTACTCCTATAGTAACGTCTGTAGAAAATATATTTACAGCAAGACAAAACTATGTAGGCAATACCACTGCAACAGCAGTAAAGTTTTGGAATGCTGCAGAACAAATGGCTATTTCTGATATTACACCGGGGTCTACAGGTAATGCTACAGTACAAATCGATCTTTCAAATGCCTCTATACATTATTTTACACAAGCTGCAACGGGTAATTGGACTGTGAATTTTAGAATGAGTCCAGGAACTTTTTTAAATTCTGGAATGGGGAACACTGAAAGTATCAGTGCAGTGGTTATGGCAACACAAGGATCTTTTCCTTATTATTCTAACGCAACACAAGTAGACGGAGTGGTTGTTACACCAAAATGGCAAGACGGTGCAACACCTATAGGTGGTAACGCATCATCTGTTGATATATATAACTATACAATAATTAAAACTGCAAATGCAACATACACAGTACTGGGTAGTCAATCGAGATTTGCTTAAGGATCTATTATGCCATTATTAAATAGATCTTCTCGTGGTTTTGGAAAAAATACAAGTACACAAGCAACAGATGTTGAAGTAAAACACGTCACATCTTTAATATCTGGACAAAAATCTAAACAATCTTGGATAACTGATGCTAGTGATAAAGCAACGGTTGTAAGTACCACGGGTAATGTTAGACCAAGTAAATTTACTCCATATAATGACGGATATTATAGCAATTACTTTGATGGTACCGGGGATTCTTTAACAGTTCCTACTAATGCTGCCTTTCAGCTTGGTACCGATAATTATACATTTGAAGCTTGGATATATCCAACAGCACTGGGAGTTAATCTTAAAAACAACATTATTAACATTGGCACTTATATAACTGGATTAATGCTTAGAGTTAACGGCACAACTACAGGACTTCAAGTATACACTCTCAATGCGGAACGTTTAGCAACTACATCAGGATTGGTGGCAAATACTTGGCAACATATTGCTTTAGTGCGTAATGGTTTTGCATGTACTCTATACATCAATGGAGCCGTAAATGGCACATTTACTGATTCTAATAGTATTTCTCCTGCAACCGCAACGGTAACAATTGGTATGTCTGCACATAATAGTAGTGAATTTTTCACTGGTTACATGAGTAACTATAGATTAGTTAAAGGCACAGCAGTCTATACCTCAGCATTTACTCCAAGCACAACACCACTAACAGCAATTGAAACCGCAAGTTCATATAACAGCTTAGGTAGTGTATACTTTGATGGCGCGGCTGACAAGCTTTCTATAGCTAATGTGGCAGAATTAAATTTGGGAGCATCAACTGACTTTACAATAGAAGCCTGGATATATTTAACTGCGTCATCCGCAAGTGCTGGTATTTTTTCTGGCCAGTCCAGCGGCGGCGTCACCCTTTACGTTGACGGTATTAATATGTTAGCATTTGGCAAACTTGGTATAGCTGTGTATGTAACTGATACTACTGTACTTGAACTTAATCAATGGTATCACGTTGCTGTTGCTCGAACAGGTACTGCACTTACACTATTCAAAAATGGCAGTATTGTTGCGACTGCCACCAATTCTGCATCATTTACTACCACTACTGATAACTATATCGGGTATAGAACAAATGCAGGTGCCTTTTACTTGACAGGATATATTTCTGATCTAAGATTTGTTACTGGAACTGCTATTTATACCGCAGCATTTACTCCGCCTACAGGGCCATTAACAGCAGTATCAGGAACACAATTATTAACCTGTCAAAATGCATTCGTTGACAACTCAACGAATGCATTTACCATTACTCGCGAAGGACAAGTAGCGCTCAGCACAGTAAACCCATACACAGCTCCAACGTATACCACAAGTTTATTAACATGCCGGAGTAATAGGTTAATTGACAACTCATCAAACAATTCTACAATTACTAAGAACGGAGACACACTCGTTTCACATTTTTATCCGTTTGAACCTCCTAATAACGATTATGGTAGTATAAGATCTGCAGGCGGTGGTTCAGGTATCGATGTTGTTACTTTCAAACAAAACGCTTTGGCTTCAAGCACACAATTTACTGTAGAAGCTTGGTTCTATTTTCCTATTAGTTTACCAAGTAATGAAATTGCAGTTGTAGGACAACAAACAAACGGTTTAGTTTTTTATGTTAACTCTAGTGGTAATTGGGAGGTAGGAGAACAAGGAACGGGTATAGTTGTTACTTCAACCACTCCATTATTAATTGGACAATGGACCCATGTGGCTATAACCAGAGACGCATCCAATTTAATGACTCTCTGGGTAAATGGTGTTTCTGCAGGTACAGCTACAGATTCTAGAGCCTTTCCTGCGGGCACTTATAGTATTGGTAAAAATCCTGAAGCATATGTTGCAGATTTAAGAATAATAACAGGTACTGCTTTATATACCGCTGCATTTACACCACCTGCAATACCTTTAAGAGCTACCGATGCCACTCAAGTATTATTGGGACAAACTTATCTACCTTCAAATAATCACACTCCGTTCGATGGTTCAAGTCGAGGCGAATACATTAACAAAAATGGCAATGCATCGGCTGGAACCTATAATCCGTTTGGTGATGATTGGAGTACCTATTTCAGTGGCATTGATTCTATTTCTCATCCTCATATAGAAAATTATAATCTTTACAACTATGATGCTGTTATAGATTTTTGGATCAATCCAACACAAATTAATACTAACTCTAGAGGTATAGTTTGTCATGCGAATAACGCAGGTAGCTGGACTGGTTGGCAAGTCTATATAAGTAGTGGCAAAATTAATGTAGAAACAAACGTGGGTGCAACAACTGGCATACAGTTAATATCTACCACAGAGGTACAACCTGGAAAATGGACTTATATTAGGATTGTAAAAACTTTTGAATTTTGGACAATATATCAAGATGGTATTAATGTAGGTTCTACCACGCATACTGCGGGAAATTATAATTCTACAGATCCTTTACTAATTGGTTTAAGTCGTTCACTAGGTTCTACAGATTATTTTATAGGTTATATAAGTAATCTTCGTGTAGTTCGAGGACATTCTGTATTTGATAATTTACCGTTTGCTTCTCCTTTTACTAAATTCAATGGAACAACTGATTATTTAAGCAGCCCCAATAATGCCGCATTTGCACTTGGAGCTGGAGATTTTACGGTTGAATGTTGGTGTAATACGACCACAATAACTTCTGGACAAACTCATATATTTGACACAAGAACAGCCGCTCCTGGATCTACTAATCCAAATTTATACTTGACTAATGCAACTATGCAATGGCTTATTAACGGGTCAAATCTTGTTACTGGAACAATAGGATTAAATACGTGGACGCATGTTGCAGTAGTAAGAACAAGTGGTACTACTACTATGTACATAAATGGTAGTCGTGCCAGTTCAGTAGCAGATTCAGTTACGTATACCTCAGCACAGTTCCAAATTGGTAAAGCCTGGGATGCAAACTACTGGAACGGATATATTAGTAATTTCCGTATGGTAAAGGGTTTTGCTGTTTATACAGCAGAGTTTGAACCTCAGCGTAGACCATTGGCCGCAACACAAATAGCAAAGGATACAAGACAATATCCCGGTGGATCTTATAGTGTTAAATTTAATGGAACAACTGATTATTTAAGCACCCCCAATAATACGGCATTGGATTTAGCAACAGGAACACCCAATTGGACAATCGAAGCTTGGTTTTATGCAACTAGTTTAGGGGTTCAACAAATTATTGTACAAAAAGATGGAATAAATAATGAAATCCAACCTCAATACGTACTTATGGTAAATGTTAGCAATCAAATACAATTGACATTAAGTCCTGCTGCCGGTGGTGGTGGAAATCAAAACTTTATATCTACAGTAACAGTAGCAACAAATACCTGGTATCATGTTGCGGCAGTTCGAAGTGGTGGTAATATAACAGTATTTTTAAATGGCGCGACTATTGTTAATCCAACTGCGTTAACTATTACTATGGGAAATAATACTGGGGACTTAACTATTGGATTGATGACTGGGCCTGCTAATTATTTTAACGGCTATATTTCTAACCTTCGCATAGTTAAGGATACTGCATTATATACTAGAAATTTTATAGTTCCAACTTCACCATTCTTAAATATTTCTGGCACCAGTTTGTTGGCTTGCCAAAGTTCTACTATTATTGATAATAGTTCTAATGGATTTACAATTACTGCAGGCGGCACTCCTACAGTATCCAATAAATTTCCATATGTATTTGGTGATGTAGTACCAGCATTATCTTCTAATACAAGTTTGTTAACTTTACAAAACTCAACGATTGTGGATAATAGTGGTAATGGTTTAGCTATTACTATAAACGGCGCACCAGGTTCAAGCAACGCACCGTTTTCTCTAGAAACTATTCCATCTTCGACTGTCGTATCTAGTATACCAGGAATACCTTCAGCAAACGTTGTAGTCTTATCGTCAAAAGCCAATAGAATAAAAGATTCGTCTATATACAATAATAGTCAAGTTACTATCACAGGTACACCAAAAGTAACAAAGTTTAGTCCTTTTCCATCTATTATTACTGTACCAATAAGCTATAGTTATAAGTTTGAAAATACCTCTGCTTTAAACAGAGCACAAATAAGACCTACTGATAGTCCATTCCAATATCCTACATTAAATTCTTGGACTGCAGAATGGTGGATGAACCGAACAGGCAGATCTGGTGACGTAGTTCATTTATTAGGAAATCCGTTTGGTGGCGATGGCGCGCCTGGGATTCAATTTCAGAATAATAGTTTTACTATTTCTAATTGGGGTGTATCTAATATAGTAACCATTGTTACTCCATCTAACGTAAATTTCAATAATAATTGGAATCATGTCGCAGTGGTAAAATCCACCGATACTTCTGCCAATTCTCCAAGATATACAATATTTGTAAATGGTGCAAATGTAGGAAGTCACGTTAGTACAGAGTATAATTATGTAAGAAGTTTTATAGGTATAGGTTCAAACAATTCCGTTACTTATGGATATGAAGGTTATTTATCCAATTTTAGAATTACTAGATCTGCATTATATGATTATACGCAGGCCAACGTAACTATACCAAACGAACCATTGCAACTGACAGGGGACACTTTAATATTAACCTGCCAATCCCCAAGATTAGAAATAAAAACTGATTATCCTCACCTTGCGAACATTGGATATTCAGCATTCACTGGGGATCGGTTGTATGCTACAGAAAATAATCCGTTTGGATATACAACAATACGAAATAAAGCATCGTACGATGCAAATGCGTTTGGTGGGTCTATTTACTTCGATGGTTCAGGCGATTACTTGGCAGTAAATGAATATTCTAGTCAAAGATTATCTAACACATTCACTATACAAGGTTGGTTTAATGCCACAAGTAAAATAGCTGCAAATATTGCAATCGTTTCTAAAGGTGCAGTAGCGACAGGTTGGCAGCTTATGGTTGGTACTGGAAATACTTTAATATTTTCAAACGCAGCAACATCAATACAATCAACAAGTACAATTAAATATAATGAATGGAATCACTTTGCAGTTACCAGAGATAATTGGTGGAACACTAGATTATTTTTAAATGGTAATTTAGAAACATCCGCTACTTTTTTAAATCCATATACCGAAACAAGTAATATCTATATAGGTTCTGGTAGAGTCGCCGGTGCCAACGTATTTACAGGATATATCGCAGGTTTACAAATAGATAAGCATGTTGCATATGCAAATAGTTTTATACCTCCATATTTTGCTCAAAGACCAACTGCAAACACCGTATTTTATCTTGAAAGTATTCCAGCAGTAGTGGATTATTCAGGTAGAACAAACTTTGAAACTACCGGCAGTAATATGGTTAGGCCACTTGCAATTAATTCTCCGAATCTTGTAACATTTACTAATAGTGAGTTTTTTAGACAATCAAATGGCGATTTTTTGTCGGTTGCAAATAACGCAGTACTACAATTTGGCACAGGTGATTTTACTGTAGAGTGTTGGATATATGCAGTTAGTGTGGGTGGAGCGCAAAGAGGTATTGTTGCTAAAGGAACAAGTATTTCAGGATGGGAACTTAGAATAGGTGGTGCTGTTAGCGGTGGATTAGATTTTTCTTATACTGGAACTGGAGTAACAAACGCCACGGTTGTAACACAAAATACTTGGCATCATGTTGCATTGACTCGTTCTGGTAGTTCCATGAAAGCATTTTTAGATGGAATTAGTGTAGGTACTGCCACTGCCTCAGACAATTTTACACAAACGGATAATTTGAAAATAGGAGGTACGAGAGAAAATGCTCAAACTTTTGATGGATATATTTCTAATTTAAGAGTCATTAAAGGAACTGCGTTATACACCACAGACTTTCCTCCACCAACTGTTCCAGTATCTTTTGCTACCAACACATCTTTATTAACTTGTCAAAATAGTACACTTATAGATAATAGTGGCAATGGTCTTACACCAACAATAGGTTCGGGAAGTCCAACAATATCTACGTTCTCTCCATTCCCCACATACACATATGCTGGAAATTTATTCTACAATACTATATCTTTTGATGGTTCTAGTGCTTTAAAATCACCTCCACTTTCTCAACAAACAGTAATTGCTGCAGGTTCTCCTTTTACTTTTGAAGCTAGTATATACCCGGTTACAGACAATAATACACATTACCTACTGGCATTGGGCCCGGAAGCTGCCAATAGATATAATGTGCATTTGGTTAATGGTTATTTGACAACTAGTAAATTAGGTGCAGCTGCTTCTACAAATGTTGGATATCCCAAAATACAACCTAATGTATGGACAAATATTACAGTAGTTCGCACTAATTCTCCTACAGGTGTAGCAAATGTTGTTAGTTTCTATATCAATGGTGTAGTGGCTAATACTACAGATGTAATGTTTAGTAGTAATACCCAACAAGGTAATGGTCTAGTATACATCGGCGCCGATGGTAGTGGATCCAATCAATTCAAAGGCTACATGAGGGATATTAGGCTTACGAACGGTATCGCTAGATATACTGCAAATGTAACTGTTCCATCAGCTATTTTAATTCCGAAAACTTATAATGGTATAACTCCTATACCACCCGTGCCAAAAGCAAATATAGATTATTTACTAGTTGCAGGTGGCGGTGGTGGAGGAAAAAATGCAGGATCTGGGGCCGGTGCCGGAGGAGTGGTTTTAGGTAAGTTTCAATATACCCCTAGATTATTATATACAATAACATTGGGCGGCGGCGGCACTACAGGAACAAGTGATCCTGTATCTGGAACTATGGGTGGCAATTCTTCTATGTTCGGGTTTACTGTATATGGCGGAGGTGGTGGAGGATCTGGTCTGTCTAATGGTTTATTTGGTGGCTCTGGTGGCGGAATGCCAAGTCAAGGGCCAGGAAAAGCAACAGCGGCCCCCGGTGCAGGATTTCCCGCTATTCCAGGTATAAATCAACAAGGATTCCCAGGCGGCGCAAATCCTAGTGGATCGACTGGCGTATCTCGTATTGGTGGCGGTGGCGGTGGCGCAGGACAAATTGGTCAATATCCTGGCGGTGCGGGTGATGGCGGGTATGGTATATTATCTAGTATATCCGGAGCCAATTTATATTACGCAGGCGGCGGTGGCGGTGGACATCACAGCTCCAACACCGGTGATGGCGGTGCGGGTGGAGGTGGATTCGGCGGCCCAGCGCCAGGTGGCACAGGATTCGATGGAACTGTAAACACTGGGGGTGGCGCAGGCGGCGGTGCTGGCCCTGGCGGTAATGGCGGAACAGGCGGTTCAGGTGTAGCTATTAT
>Ga0049082_10000479_pt1 | contig 11469 bp, 13 predicted proteins | sample GreLakmeHU45MSRF_FD_66718 | JGI IMG/M metagenome (GOLD analysis project Ga0049082, IMG submission 66718) | Freshwater lentic microbial communities from great Laurentian Lakes, MI, USA - Great Lakes metaG HU45MSRF | ecosystem: Environmental > Aquatic > Freshwater > Lake | place: Great Lakes... | reverse complement strand
TGAGATAGGTTTCCTTCCAGGAAGTCACGATGACAAGGCATCTCTTTATCAAATTCCTTATAAGAATATGGTAAAGTATATGTTCCAGATGCCGAGTGATGCTGACTTTGAGATGCTCTATGGAAATCTCAAGGCACAAGAGACTATTAGTTTTTGGAGTACTTCTTTTATTCGTGGTACAACACTTGATAATTGTATTATTATTGTTGATGAGCTTGAAAATCTAAATTTCCACGAATTGGATTCTATCATTACTCGTGTTGGTGAAAATACTAAAATTCTTTTCTGTGGTGATGTTTCTCAAAGTGATTTGATTCGTCAAAATGAAAAGAATGGGGTAGTCGATTTTATGAAAATTCTTCGTCAAATGCCTTCGTTTGATATTATTGAATTTGAAGTTGCAGATGTAATTCGTAGTGGTTTGATTAAAGAATACATTATTACAAAAATGGAACTTGGTTTATGACTTTTAATCATATTGATGTATGTCTTCCTTCATTAGAAAGGGAAACAATTGATAGTGTAAGATATTACTCCATTCCCGATAATGGGGAACTACTTAAAATGGTTTCCATTACTTCTATTACAAGCCATTTTAATAAAGAAATCTTTGTAAAGTGGAGAAAAAAAGTTGGCGATGTGGAGGCTGATAAAATCACAAAGCAAGCTACAAGTCGTGGAACTGATATGCACACTTTGGTTGAGAATTATCTTTACAATAAATCTCTTCCTGAAGTTCAACCATTATCAAATGTTCTATTTAAGATTGCTAAAAAGGAACTTAATAAGATTGATAATATTCACTGCTTAGAAGGTGCTTTGTATAGTAAGCACCTTGGTGTAGCAGGAACAACGGACTGTATCGGTGAGCACGAAGGGGAACTTTCTGTAGTTGACTTTAAAACTTCCAAAAAACCAAAACCACGAGATTGGATTGAAAATTACTTTGTTCAGGCGATGTTTTATGGTATGGCGTATTATGAAATGACTGGAACTCCTATCAAAAAACTAGTCATCATTATGGCGTGTGAAAGTGGAGAGTGTGTTCTTTATGAAGAAAGAGATTTGAAAAAATATATGAAACTTGTGGTCCAATATATTAAAAAATTTGTGAATGACCGTTTGGGAGTTATGTCTAAATAAAAAAGGTATATGCCTTTATTGACTAAAATCTATTTTTGTTTTATAATAACTACTATATTGAATGGTGAATGTGTAGTTTATGAAGAATACGATAAATAAAAATATATCAAATTACTCATCAAATATATTAGAGACTTTGTTAGAGATAAACTTCAAACCTATGAATGAAGAAATTAAAGAAGAATTAAATGCTAAATTTTTGTGTCCGCAAAAGTTCGCACAAGAAATTGAAGATATTGTAAAAAACACACAGGTCAATTATATTGATGCAATTGTAACATATTGCGAAGTTCAAAATATTGAACTTGATACCATATCAAAACTTGTTTCAAAACCACTTAAAGAAAAAATTAAGTGCGATGCTACTGAACTTAATTTTTTAAAGAAAACCACAAAAGCAAAACTGCCTCTGTGACTGATTTTGAAGTATATAAAACTTACTTAGCATTTAAAAATCATTTTACAAAAAAAACCTACGATTATCATAAGTATTGTGGAAGAAGTCGTGCATCAAAAGAAAGTTTTTATAAAAGAAAAGATCGATATTTTTTCGAAAGAATTTCGAGACAAAAAAAAGACGAAGAAGTCAAAGCATATTTTGTAGCAAATTTTGTAGAATGTAATGACCCAGAACGACTTTGGATAGGAGACATTATCCGTGAAGGTGAAGACGTATATAAGGAATGGTTAAAGAAGACACAAAGCTTGTCTTATTTGTTTAAATCTGAAACTGAAAGTTTTATGAATAAAAAAAACTTTGAATCTTTATTTGATTGTAAAACTGGAAATCACCCAGAAATACTGAAAAAATATTTACAAAAAAGTATTACCATAGAAACAATTACAATATTAGATATATTATTAAATTTTGTTAAAGATTTTGATAAAAAACTTACTGATCCAATTTGGAATTATGTAAGTTTGAGAATTTTTAAATATAAACCTTTTCTAAATATTGATGTATCAAAGTATAAAACTATACTTAAAGAGGTTATATTATGAGTAAGTTTTTTGACTCGGATTTAGTTAGAAACGATATGAAAGAACTTGAAAATATGCAGAAAAAACTTTATCAAGAAATGATGTACGTTCCTTTTTATGATAAGGAACAAAAAAGGGGACATTTAATTTTGATGAAAGACTTTTTAGAAAAACAAAAACTTTTTATTTTTAGACTTTCACTTTCAGATGACCCAGAAGCAATAGAAATGAAAGAAAATATGCTCGATTCTGTTGAGTTTCTTGGATTTGATAAAAAGAAAGGATTTGATTCTTTTTTTAAAATGATGGAAAGAACTATTAATGGACTTGAAAAAACACTTGACGATTGAAGGTGTATCTGCTATAATAAATAGGTCCAATATATCCTAATACAATTAATACGGAGAATATATGAGTTTTCAAGATCTTAAAAAGCAATCAAAGATGGGTTCTTTAACCGAGAAACTTATCAAACAAGTTGAAAAACTAAATGAAACTGGTTCTAAAGATGATAATCGTTTTTGGAAACCTGCGATGGATAAAGGTGGTACTGGTTCTGCTGTAATTCGTTTTCTTCCTGCTCCTTCTGGTTGTGAATTACCTTGGGCACAGGTTTGGTCTCACGCATTTCAAGGACCTGGTGGTTGGTTGATTGATAATTGTTTAACTACTAATAAAGGGCAATGTCCGGTTTGTGAAGCAAATCGTGAGTTATGGAATACTGGAAGTAAAGATAATCAAAATATAGTTCGTGATCGTAAACGTAAACTTTCTTATTACGCAAACATATATGTCGTAAAGGATCCTGTTGCACCTGAAAATGAAGGTAAAGTGCTTCTTTATAAGTTTGGTAAGAAAGTATTTGATAAAATTATGGCTGCGATGAAGCCAGAGTTTGACGATGAGAAACCCATTAATGCATTTGATTTTTGGGAAGGTGCAAACTTCAAACTGAAACTTCGTAAAGTGGAAGGTTATTGGAACTATGATAAGTCTGAGTTTGCTGAACCCTGTCCACTTTTAGATAATGATGATGAACTAGAAACCATCTATAAATCACTTAATGATCTAAATGAATTTACAGATGAGAAAAACTTTAAGCCTTATGTGGATTTAAAGAAGCGTTTGGATTCTGTTCTTGGAACTAAAACTGCAACAAAACGCCAAGACCCAGAAACTATTGATGAAGAAGAAGAGTTCGAACCCACAGTAAAAACTACTTCGTCCTCAAAATCTAGTCCTGTCGATGAAGATGAAGATGATACCTTATCATACTTTCAAAAATTAGCTGAAAGTTGATTTCTAAAATTAACTTTTAATTACCTTATCCCTCGAGAAAAATTTCGGGGGATTTTTTTTGTCTGTAAGGTTTTTATACTCCAGTTAATCTTGGATTATATGTTGATTTTGATGATTGACTAAGGTAATTAGAAGAACGATCATATTTCATAATATTTTTTAAATCGCTTACCATTACTGATATATACTCGGGCCTTATTAATCTAATTTGTCTTTTTTCTTCATTTATTTTTACTTCATATTCATAATTTGTGATTGGTTGTGTGGGATTTGTAGTTATTAAACTATAATCAGTTTTTGCGTATGTAACTTGAAAATTTGAATCAACTTTTAATCCTGCGGGAACTATAAGTCTTTTGAAATCATCTAAAATTTGAATAGTTTCATAATGATGAATATTTGCTATATTTCCATCAGATCCATATTTGTCTAACATATAATTATATAAATCTTGATTACTTAATGGCCATTGCTCTCTTACGTTTGTGATATTATTTGTGTGTAAAACTATCCAATCTAGTTCTGGATTTTCATAAACTTTACTTGCGACTTGTTCTGGTCTTTCGTTATCTGTAATTTGATAATAAACAAAAGCAGTAATAACATTTATGATATCACTTCTAATTGCTGCTCTTTTGAAAATATTTTTAACAGTAATATAATTCTCATTTGAATTTGAATTCGTCAAACGAGAAAGATATTGTAAATTTGGTAATTCTTTGAAGTATCCCATTTTTAATAACCTACATCGTCGTCTTGTACTGAATCCAAATCACTAGTTCTTGTGCTGAATATATCTGTTTTATAGTCAGTATTATAAATTGGTTCAAGTTCTGAAAATTGCATCGCCATAGTTAAAGTGACTGGTTGTCCTTCATCATAAGCAGCCCAATTTCCTTCTGGTGCATAATTTACAGAAAATCCAGTCAAGGCACAAACTTTAAATTTATTTAATCCTGAAATGGGTTTATCTTTTCCTGTTTTGTATCTAAGTTTAAATACATTTGGTGTTCCAAGAAAAAATGATGCTTGACCTGCTTGACCGGTTTGTTTTCTTGGAGCCATACCTTGCTTGAAAAAACGAATAATTCTTTTTACATTTCTTGCTTCTTCTTTACTTCTTGGGCTCATACGATAAGAAAATGAAAATTGACGAAGTTCTGGACTATTAAATAAAAGTTCCAAGTTTGAGTTTGGTATAATACCAAAACCTCTTGCTAAAATGCTTTCTGGTGATACTTCATATCCTGCCATTTTAAGAATTTGTGATGCAAATGCAGATGCTGCTGTACCTTTTGCAGCAGCACTATCTGCTGCTGCACTCAATACGTCTATCTGCAATTTTGCAGCCATAGCAAGTTTCGCTCCTTGCAATACTCCTGCTCCAATAACAGCACCACCAACACCACCAACACCAGCAGCAGTTGCATATCCTCCCATATCGTTCATTAACTTTCCAGTTGCACCTGCGGTTAATGAATTCATTTGGTCTGCTCCCCAAGAAACATTATTACCATCAGACACGCCATTTGGAATTGGTAAAACGCTTGTCCCAATCAACTCGGACAATGCACTATTTCTTTGTATATTTTCTTGAATTACTTTTGTTGGGTTCTTAAATATACTTTCTGCTCCTGTTGGTTTATATCTAAATTGTGAAATTTCCAATCTATCTTGTTGTGATGTAATCATATCAATTGGATATATGAGAAGTTTTGGATTACCAAATAATCTGTTTTCATTTACATCATTGAAAGCATCTCCAGAAACATCAAAGGGTGTTAATGCACCGATTGGGTCCGTACCAATTTCTATAATAGCTTTTACAATATTACCAATTTGTTGAAGTGTACTTGGTGCAGTTGGTGATATTACTCCTCCTATCCCAGTATCTTGTGAACCTGTTTTATTTACTATAAACCCAGGAAGAATTCCAGTTCCACTTATATTTTTTGCATTTGTAATTGAATTAATTACTTTATCGTGTACTGTTATTCTTTGTTTTGAGTCTGATATTACACCAATTCCAGTAATACTCCATACTCCATTTGTATAAATCTCGGTTTTTCCTGTTACTGCACCATTAAAATAAACTATTTTATAAAGCTTTGTATTTCCATTAGTTGGGTCATAAGTAAGCTGTATTTTTTCTTCTTGCCCCGGAAGTGAGAAGACTGGTGGTGGTATTGGGTGAAAGTCATTACTTACTGCTTTTTCAGCCATTTATGGTGCCGATTGGTTATCTGGATAATCCCAAACTCTGGATTTGAATACTGGTTGTCCTCTTTTATCAACAAATCTTTCGGTTGGAAGTAAAGATACTTCTCTCCACTCACTTTCAGGGACCTTGAAAAAATTACTACTCACACCAGAAAAAAGATAATTATGTAATGTTTTTCTTGGTGCATTCACGTTTCCTGCTTTATTTATGTATGAAGCAGCAACACCTCCACGATATTGTGGATTTAGATAATGAAGATTGGAACCAAAAAATAATCCTTGTCTTGGATTTACATTTATAATATAAGTTAATGGTTGTCTATCCCAGAATAGATATTTTTGTGGATATTTTGCAGAATACATAAAAAACACCAAATCACCAGGAATAATAAAATCAGTATCAATTTGATTTATATCTTTTTCTTGATTTGATAGTTCATTCATCAAGGCATTCGTATACCAAGATGCAGAACGAAATTTTTTACCTGCTTCTTTAAGTATTTTATCGGCAATCATATTTGAATGCCCAAATCACGTTCGGTAAAAATACGAAATTCCCAGTTTCTATCTTTACAATATTCACGACAAGCTTCCCATTTTGCTTGATTTACTACCCAAGTTTTAACTGCATATGCCCAAGATTTTGTTCGGTTTGGTGGATTTGTGGGTGGTTCTTTTAAATCTTTAGCTGGTTTAATTTCTACAACTACTATTCTTATATTTCCGTCTTTATCTTTATATTTCAGTTTCATATCTGGAAAATATCTATGTACTTTTTTGTCTACTGGTGATACATAAGGAACCCAAAATTCTTCACTTTGATATGAAATTATATTTTCAGTCAAATCACAATAATGAAACATTTTGAGTTCATAAGAACTACGGTATATAATATTTGTTGGGTCTCCATTATATTTTTCTGGATGCTTTGGTTTGAACTTTCCCTGTTTGTAATTTTTATTTGCAGACATACATATAATATAACAATTCCATCAACATATTTAGATGGCTACTGCTCCAAAAAAAGGAAAACCAGATATAGGTCCATTATACATTAGAATGACTACCCCATCACCGGATGGGTCACTTCCAGGTGCAAGGGATATATTTGGAAAACTTTCAGTTACAAGTCAATTTAAAGTATCTCTTCATCTTACTAATTATGATAGGGATTTGATGGGTTGGTTATCGACTTGTGGATTAACTAATGATGTAAGAACCGCAAATACATTTGATTTTTTTTGTAGCGAAACTGCACTTCCTGGTGCAACATTTGATATGGCTGAAGAAAGTGGAAGCCGTCAAGGAATTATAGAAAGATTTCCAACAAGAAGAATATATCCAGATTTTACGATGACTTTTTATGTTGATTATGATTATAAAATAATTCGTTTATTTGAAGAATGGATGAATTATATTAATCCAATTTATAATTCATCTGGTATTGTTTCTGCAGATGCAACCGGACAAGGAAATGCAAAAGATAGTCAAGATTTTTTTAGATTTAAATATCCAGATACTTATAAAAGAATTATTTCTGTAACTAAATTTGAAAGGGACTTTTTGGAAAATCCAAATGAACCAGGTGGTCCAACAATTACACAACCCACAATAACTTATAGAATGATCGACTCATTTCCTACAAATATTACAGCACTTCCATTATCTTATGAAGGAAGTACGATTACAAAAACGACAGTTTCTTTTAGTTATGCAAGATACCTAATTGAAAAAAATAATGGTTCTAGGAAATAATAAATAACATTACTGAAGATATATAAAATGACCCTGCCTAAGATTTCAACACCACAATATGAATTGATTTTACCATCAACAGGAAAATCAGTTAAATATCGTCCATTTCTCGTAAAAGAAGAAAAAATATTACTTTTAGCACTTGAAAGTCAAGATACAAAACAGATTACAAATGCAATTAAGCAAGTATTAAAGGATTGTATTTTAACTAGATCAATTAAAGTAGAAGAACTACCTACTTTTGATATTGAATATATTTTCTTGAATATTCGTGGTAAATCTGTTGGAGAAAGTGTTGATTTGATTATTACTTGTAGTGATGATGGAGTAACCGAAGTTCCTGTAAAAATTTATATTGATGAAATACAAGTTCAAAGAAATGAAAAGCACACAACCGATATTCGTCTTGATGATAAATTGACTTTAAGAATGAAATATCCTTCATTAGAACAATTTATTAAGTCTAACTTTGATTTTAGTGAAGAAAAAACAATTTCAAATATTGATAAATCTTTTGATATTATTTCATCTTGTATTGATGTAGTGTTTTCGCAAGAAGATAGTTGGGCAGCAGCAGATTGCACAGCAAAAGAATTAAAGGATTGGATTGAAACTTTAACGGCACAGCAATTCAAAGAAATCGAAACATTCTTTGAAACAATGCCGAAACTTGCACATACTATCAAAGTAACTAATCCAAATACAAAAGTAGAAAGCGAAGTTACGTTGGAGGGATTAACCAGTTTTTTCGGCTGATTATGGCTCATATGGAATTGGAGTCATATTTTAGGCTTAACTTTGCTTTGATGCAGTATCATAAATATTCTTTGACGGAAATAGAAAATCTAATTCCTTGGGAGAGAGACATTTATGTTACATTATTGCAACAACATATAGAAGAAGAAAATCTCAAACAACAACAATCAAATGGCTCTTAGTTCTGTTATTAATCCCGAAGTTATTACAGGAAAAAAGAAGTCTAATCTTTTAAGAGCGCAGAATTTTATTTCTGGTGGTTCTTCTGTAGGTGCAGGTGTACTTGGATCAGCAGCAAATAAGATTGTTAATTTTCAAAGAGCAGGAGTTCAACCATCACCAGTAGATGTTAGTAGTATTGTAAAGTCAATATCTACTGGAGTAGTTAGTAATTTTAATAATCAAGCACAAACAATTAATAATTCAGTTACAAATGTTATTAGTAAATCTATTGGTAATTTTTCAAAAGATTATCAAGACCGAATTAAAAAAGTAGATGAAGCAAAACCAACAGGCATACTTCAAAAGATTTTAGGTCTTTATAGAGATGTAATAGGATTTATTCAATTTTTTGGAAAAAGAAAATTTGTAGAAGGTTTAAGAGATAATTTAAAAGCACTTCAAAAATCATTTACCGACAGTTTTGAAGTTGCAAAACTTATTCGTCAAGTAATTATTAAAATTGTAAAACAATTATCAAATCTTCCAAAAGCAAGTCCATCTGGTGGCGGGGGCATCAATCTTGATGTTGATGTTCCTGGTGGTGGATTGAAAAAAACAGCGCCAAGAGGACTTAACAGAAGAATGAGAGGAGGCAAAATGCTTGCTCTTGGCGCTGGTGCTCTTGGATTGGGTGCTGCTGGTGCTGCTGCAACAAACGCTCTTTCGGGAAGTGATGCAGTTCAACCTGGAAGTCCTGCTCCAGAAATACCTGGAAATTTACTTGATGGATTGACTGCTGTTATTGATAGATTTTCAAAAGCAATTGATAGTTTAGTTAAAGGTAGTTCTGGTAAGAAAACGTCTGGGTCTTCTGGGGGTGGTGGCAGAAGTGGTGGAAATATAGAAAAACCAAAGGCAACTCCTGGTGGTGCTCCTGGTGCTCCTGATAGTAATATCCAAGCTTCTCCTGGTGGAACAAAAACAGCAGAAGAAATGGCATTAGTGCAAACTGTAATGCAACAAGAGGGAGCTGATTACACTACTGTATACGGAGGGAAAAAAGTTCCAAAATTGACTGAAATGACATTGGGGGAAGTGTATGATGCATCAAAATTGGGAGGTAGTGATCGTATTCCTAATAGATTGGGTGGTGGAGTTATTCCTTATGCAAAGGACAAATATAATTCTAGTGCAACCGGTGCTCCACAACTAATGCCAGATACACTCAAAGGATTACTTGACTCTAGAAAATTCAATAGAGATCAAAAATTTAGTCCAGAAGTTCAAAATGAAATAATTCTTACACTTGCAAGAGGAAGAGGGATTGACCCAACAAAACCTTTAAGTAAAAAAGATATTGATCTTCTTGGTCAAGAATGGGCGAGTTTTACTCAATTTCATGGTCAATCAAAAAATACAGCTGGATCTACACTTCAGGTGTATCAAAAAAATCTAGAAAAAATTAAAAAGGAAGGATTCGTAGCACAACCAGCAGTACAGGCATCATCAGCACAAGCACAAGCACAAGCAGCACCATCAGCACAAGCACAAGTAGCACAAAGAGTATCAACTGTCTCTCAACCAGCACAACAAAAACCTCAAGTAAACTATCTTCCTATTGATATGAGTGGTGGTGGTGAGCAACAGGCACAACAATCACCAGGCGGTGGGGGTATTTCTGCTCCATCTCCAACACCACAATCTGGTCCTAGTGTTCCATTTCTGTCTGCTACAAATACTGATAATTTTTTAGTTCTTTATTCAAGAATGGTTTATAATATTGTGGACGGATAATGGCTAAATTACTTTCTTCGCCACTTGTTTCTGCTTCTAATAATATTGTTCTTTTTGCAAAAGGAACAAAAACTTTACCTAAGGTACAAAAAGAATTAGTCCAGTTTAATCAATTTTTGCAATTCAAAACTGTCGAACTTGAAAAACTTAAACTTCCAGAAAAGAAAAAAATAAAAGAACTTGCAAATTTAAATATTGCATCATCATTTGGAGCACCTGGTGGATTATTAAGATCACTTGCAAGTGGAGCACTTGATGTTGCTGGTTTCTTGGGAAATATGTTTCCATCAAAAGGAAAAACAGGAAAACCAGGAAGATTACCAAAAAAAATAAAAGTACCAAAACCAGTAGTGAGAGGTTCAAAATTAAAACTTGGTGGAATAAGAGCAGTAGGAGTTGTAAATGCTTTATTCGCTGGACTTGATTTTGCGACTGGATTGCAAGAAGGGGAAAGTGTAGGAAAAGCAGCAGCAGGTGCTGGCGGTTCTCTTGCTGGAAGTTTACTTGGTGGTGTAATAGGTCAGACACTTATTCCAATACCTGGAGTTGGATTTGTACTTGGAAGTATGGCTGGTGGATTTTTAGGTGGTTATGCTGCTGATAGAGTATATGAAGGCGGAAGTTCTATAAAGAAAAAATTAGACGAAAGACTAAAAAAACAAGAAGCAAAACAAAAAGGAGCAGCATCTGGTAGTAGTAATTTTGGTGATATGGTAAGCAAATTTAGTTCTGCTGTAAGTAAGTTTGAACAAGGTGTTGCTTCTGGTTTATTTGGAGGAACAATTAGAGATAATTATAATGGAACTCAAGATGGTAAATCTGATAATATACCGATGGAGAAGGATACTCCAGAATTGGTAAATAATAACCAACAAACTGGAGAAACTGGGGATTATTCAGTATCTGGTGGATCTACTCCAAGTTCTAAAAGAGGATCTCCATATGGTTCTAGAAACGGTAAAACACACTATGGAATAGATTATCCGGTAAATGTAGGAACTAAGATTAGTGTAATTCAACCCGGAACAGTAGGATTTTCTGGAGTAGATAGTGGAGGAAATCTTTCGGTTTATGTTGATCATACTGACGGTTCTCATACAAGATATTTGCACTTAAGTAAAACTAATGTTTCTCAAGGACAAAAAATAGAACCAGGAACTTTAATTGGCGAAACTGGTGGAGAAAAAGGCGCATATGGTTCTGGGAATTCGACGGGACCCCATTTGCATTATGAGTATGCAGCAAAGGGGGGTGGATCAATAGATCCGGCAAGGGGGAATAATGACGACAAATATTTCAGATTTGGTGGAAATGTTACAGTAAAACCAAAAGTAAATGCTCAATCTGGGATGATGGGAC
>Ga0049082_10000476_pt1 | contig 11476 bp, 25 predicted proteins | sample GreLakmeHU45MSRF_FD_66718 | JGI IMG/M metagenome (GOLD analysis project Ga0049082, IMG submission 66718) | Freshwater lentic microbial communities from great Laurentian Lakes, MI, USA - Great Lakes metaG HU45MSRF | ecosystem: Environmental > Aquatic > Freshwater > Lake | place: Great Lakes... | reverse complement strand
TTTCTGTATCAAGCCAGTTTCGGTACACGCCTTTTGGTGCAATGATCAAGGCTCCGTTGATCTTTCCGTGGTCGTACAACATTGCTATGTTGTTGATTACCATGAAACTTTTCCCTGTTCCCATGTCAGCAAAAAGGGCCGCTACATGGCGGTTCCAAAAGCGGGACAGGTAAGCCTCCTGGTGCAGGAACGGCTTGTTCTTGAATGGATATTTGGCTAAAAATGTGTGTTCCATATTCTTTCTTTCTGGCGGGGCTTGCGCACCTCGTAAAAAAGAGTGTACACTGATCGCTCGCTTTTAGAAAGAAGAAATCAGATGCCAAAAGTCTATGTCGTTTCCGAAACCGGGAACCACAACATTAGCTCCGCGATGGACTACGGAGACATTGAAACGATCTTGCCACCTAACTCGCAAGTATCTTTTTCTATTGTCCCAACAGTTCACCGTATCCGGCGTAAGCTGGAGAAGTTTTCCGATGAAGACTACTTGCTCTTCATTGGAGATCCGACTGCGATTGGCATTATCAGTGCCATTGCAGCCGCAAAAAACAACGGTCGTTTCAAGTGCCTCAAGTGGGACAAATTGGAGCGCCGTTACATTCCGATCCAAGTGGATCTGTTTCCCAAGAAAGGAGAAAGCGATGAGTTTGACGAATATTTTTGAGCAAGATGCCGGGGCCTTAACAGTCCAGGACGATCTGATCTCTGGTGTTGCTGCCTTAGCTAAACGCGCTAAGGGCTTTGAGAAAGACATCGAAGAACAGGAAGCATTGCTCAAGAGCCTTAAAGAGCAATACCGAAAGCTCACGGAAGAAGCTATACCTGAAGCCTTGACCGGCATGGGTATGAAGAAGTTCGTGATGGAAGACGGTAGCTCTATCGATGTCAAGCCGTTCTACAGTGCTTCTATTCCAGAAGCACGTCGAGCTGAAGCCTATCAATGGCTCAGGGAACATGGCTTTGACGACATTATCAAGAACACCGTCTCGGTCCGATTTGGCCGAGGCGAAGACGAACTTTGCGTTCGTCTACTGGATCTCCTCCGTGCGCAAGGATACCCATCCGAGCAAGCAGAGAAGATTGAGCCCATGACCTTAAAAGCGTGGGTGAAAGAGCAGGTCGAACGAGGCAACGAATTCGACTCAGAGCTGTTTGGCGTGTACATCGGCCAAAAAGCAATCATCAAATCCGTTTAACGAAACAAGGAATCAAGATCATGGCAAAAAACCAAGTGGCAGTAGAAGAACAGTCGAGCAGTGCTTTGGCGCTTGTGTCTCACTTTGAAGAGGACGCATCCGCCGGGTTTGACGGGATGGGACAGGATGACTTTGCGCTTCCTTTTCTGCGCCTGTTGACCAACACTTCACCGGAAGTTGGTGAAGTTGAAGGCGCTTTGCCTGGGATGATTTACAACAGCGTAACTGGCCAACTCTTTGACGGTAAGAAGGGTATTTTGGTCGTTCCCGCAGCGTATGTGCGTCAGTACATCGAGTGGGCACCGCGTGGCAGCGGTACTGGTGCGCCAATTGGAATCTACCCAAGCACGAGCGATGTCTTAAGCCGTACGCACCGCGAAGTAGGCGACAACAAAGACTATCTGGACAGTGGCAATTACATTGAAAACACGGCCAACCATTACGTGATGGTGGTTGACGCGAACGGTGTGCCCAGTGCAGCTTTGATCGTCATGAAATCTACGCAGCTCAAAAAGAGCCGCAAGTGGAACAGCATGATGATGTCTGTCAAGCTTCAAGGTAAGAACGGCTTGTTCACACCGGCTATCTTCAGCCAGATGTATCGCCTGACAACCGTTGGTGAATCCAACGACAAGGGCAAATGGTTTGGTTGGGAGATTGAACGAGTTGGGTCTGTGGAAGATGCAAACGTGTACTCTGCTGCCAAGGCTTTCGCTGAGCAAATCAATGCCGGCAAGGTCCAGGTAAAGCATGAGGGCGACGTTGTTGAATCCAGCGGATCTCAACCATTCTAAAATTAACGGGGGCCCTGTGCCCCCGTTTCTACGACCGAGAAAGCAAGAATGGAAGACATCACGCGGTTCAAGGCGATATTTTCAGGCCTCGATATCGCCTACGGGACCTACCGAATAGAGAAGGCAAAGGACAACGGTAAGCAGGCCGGTAAGGCCGTCGTTGTTCGCAAACCGCCAACGGATGACCTTTGGCAAAAACACCTGGAAGGGGCCGAGCCCAGTCTAGGGATTATTCCTATCCGTGCAAACAACTCTTGTATTTGGGGCTGCATTGATATCGATCAGTATCCACTGGACCACACCGGTTTGGTGGCAAAGGTTCGCAAGCTTAATTTGCCTATGGTTGTGTGCCGTAGCAAGTCGGGCGGCGCACACGTTTTCCTGTTTATTAAAGAACCCATACCCGCTGCAGAAATGCAGCGATACCTCAAGGGTGCTGCAAGCCTTTTAGGGGAAGCAGGGCGAGAGATTTTTCCAAAGCAATCAGAGATCCTGATTGAACGGGGAGACACTGGCAACTTCCTGAATCTGCCTTACTTTGGCGGAAACGAGACGCTACGCTATGCGATCAAGGACGATGGCTCAAGTGCCACGTTGGAAGAGTTCTATGCGCTGTATGACCTGTATGTACAAGACCCCGACCTGAAGTTCCCCGAGGAGCAAAAGGAAGCTGAGCATCCCATTAAGGATGGCCCACCGTGCTTGCAGGCACTCTGTGCACAAGGCTTTCCTGAAGGCACACGGAACAATGGCCTGTTCAACATTGGCATCTTTCTTAAGCGCCAGCAAGCTGTGGGCTGGGAAGACAAGCTGATGGAGTACAACCAAAAGTATTTTGGTCCTCCACTGGGAAACAGTGAGCTGCAGGTCATCATCAAGCAGCTTGCAAAGAAAGAATACAAGTACAAGTGCAAGGACGCACCGATCAATTCGTTTTGCAATTCGGGCATCTGCCGAACACGCAAATACGGTATTGGCGGTGACGGTCCCGACTCTCCGCAAATGGGGGCCCTGTCCAAGTACAACTCTGAGCCGCCACTGTGGTTCCTTGATGTAAATGCCAAGCGCATCGAACTCGATACCGACCACCTTTTCATGCAGCCCATGTTCCAAAAGGCATGCATGGAGAAGATCAACATCCTGCCTCCTACGCTGCGCAAGCAGGATTGGGAACAGCTTTTAAATTCGCTGTTGCGTGAAATGGTTGAGCTGGAGCAGATCCAAGAGGCGTCAGAAGACACGAGCATCACTGGACGGTTCACTGACCTGGTCGAAGAGTTCTGCACACACTTGCAACAAGCGATTGATCGTGACGAAATCCTTATGGGCCGGCCGTGGACCAGCGAAGAAGAAGGCAAGGTTTACTTCCGGATCAAGGACTTGGAGGCGCATCTTAAACGCAACAACTTTGCAGGCTTGTCTGCACCAAAGATGGCACAACGTCTGCGTGACCTGGGTGGGGATCCGCACAGTCTGTTCCTCAAAGGAAGAACCACACGCGTGTGGAAATTACCCCGGTTTGAAAAGCAAGACGCACCGTTCGACACGCCGGAAATGCTTAAAGGGAGCCCATTTTGATGATTACATATGACGACTACGAAGAAGCAATTCTTGGGTTTGCGACGGTATGGAGTGAAAAGGGAGAGCGTAATGACGTAATGGTGTACGACGGGGAAAAGATTGTGGACATCTTGGTCGATCGAGATGGGATGACCCCGGAGGACGCGTTGGAATTTATTGAGTTCAACATTGAAGGTGGGTACCTGGGCCCAACAACCCCTATCGTTGTTTGGCCTGAAGCTTTATTGGATGACTATGAACATTAAAAAAGTGTTTGGTCCCCCTGGGTCCGGCAAAACTACGTTCTTGCTGAATGTGGTTGAGACGGAACTGGGCGAAGGCGTTTCTCCGGCAAGCATTGGCTACTTTTCTTTCACTAGAAAGGCTGCCACGGAGGCAAAGGAACGTGCGATTACCAAGTTCCCACACCTTAACGAAGGAACCGATTTCCCCTGGTTCCGAACGCTGCACAGCTTGGCCTACCGCTGCCTTGGCGTCTCTACAAAAGACATGATGCGTCCAGAGCACTACCGCGAGTTTGCTCGAGAAGCAGGCCTGGAGATGTCAGTCGAGAGCGGCGAAGAAGACTACATGGTGAAGGCGGACAACCCAATCCTCAATGAGATCAACATTGCACGTATTCGGGGCCAAGACTTACGCACGCACTACAACAAAAGCAAGATGGCCATCGAGTGGTTTCACTTTGAATACGTAGAGCGCGCCTACCGTCAATACAAGCAGGCACACGACCTGATGGACTTCACCGACCTGCTTGAACGAATTACTGAAGACCCGAGTCGACTACCAAAGCTTGAAGTGCTGATCGTCGACGAAGCCCAAGATCTTTCGCGTCTTCAATGGCGACTTGTTGAGGAGTTGGCTAAGAGATCCGACCGGGCTTTTTTAGCGGGGGATGATGACCAGGCGGTTTACACCTGGGCAGGCGCTGATGTAGAGAACTTTCTTAGCTTTACCGGCGAAATCATCATTCTCCAACAGTCATACCGCGTGCCTGCAAAAGTTCACGCACTGGCCAACATTGTTGTTAACCGAATCAAGCAGCGTCAGCCAAAGACCTGGAACCCACGCGAGTTTGAGGGCGAAGTCAAGTACTACAACGACTTTGAACACGTCGACATCAGCACCGGTGAGTGGCTCATCATGGCCTCGGCCAACTACATGCTCAATGACATGCACGCATGGATCAAGAGCCAGGGATTACTGTTCGAGCGCCACGGACACCGGAGCATTCCAGAGGCCGTGCTCACTGCGGTTTTAGGTTGGGAAGCCTTGCGAAAAGGCAAAGAACTTCCTTTCCCCTTGATCCAACAAATCTACAAGTACATTGGGTCCGACTTTGTGGCACGCGGCCACAAGATGCTAAGGGGCGTCGACCAGGAAGGTGTTTTTACCCTAAACATTCTTAAGGAGAAGCATGGCTTGTTGACCGATGAAATTTGGCATGAGGTCCTGACCAAGATCGGTGACGACAAGCGCGACTACATCATTGCTTTGCTGCGACGCGGCACAAAGCTATCAGGGAAAGTCCCAATTAAACTTTCCACCATCCACGGGGCCAAAGGCGGCGAGGCGGACAACGTCTTGCTGATCACGGACCTGTCTACTAAGTTCGCAGCCGAATACGAACGAAATGCGGATGACATCCACCGACTGCTTTACGTGGGTATTACGCGTGCCCGCCAGTCTTTGCACGTCATCCTCCCAAAAAATGAATACAAGGGCTTTCGACTGTGAACCGCAACTTACCGCTTTTCCCCACCAAAACAGAGTGGGTTCCACCTGACCATTTCCCCGACTTGTCGGAAGCTAAGGAGATTGCAATTGACCTTGAAACATGTGATCCACATCTTGAGTCCATGGGCCCTGGTTGGCCTCGCAATGACGGGTATATCGTGGGGTACGCCGTGGCCGTTGAAGGCTGGAGTGGTTATTTTCCTGTCGCTCATGGCGGTGGGGGCAATCTTGATCGTAGTGTTGTGGAAAGATGGATACGAAAAGTCCTCGCCACTCCCTCCGACAAAATCATGCACAACGCTGCATATGATGCCGGGTGGCTGGTTGCAAGTGGATTCACTATCACAGGTCGAATCATCGATACCATGGCTGCCGCACCAATCATCGATGAGAACCGTTTCTCGTTCAGCCTTAATGCTCTTGGCTTCGAGTACCTTAAAGAGGTCAAATCAGAACAAGGTCTTAAAGAAGCAGCGGGCGATTTTGGCGTGCACGCTAAGAAAGAACTGTGGAAGCTCCCTGCTATGTACGTGGGGGAGTACGCAGAACAAGATGCTGCGCTTACCCTCAAGCTCTGGAACCACTTCAAAATTCTCCTCCGCAATGAAGAGGTCGAATCAATATTCAACCTCGAGACCGAACTCCTACCTATTCTTGTCGACCTCACGAAGCAAGGGATAAGGTTTGATCGCGATAAAGCACAGCGTGTGATCCGCGATTACCAGGACCGTGAAGCCAAGCTGCTGCAGGACCTGAAGAAGATGTGCGGTCGTAATGTAGACATTTGGGCTGCCGGCAGTGTTGCAATTGCCTTTGATGCCTTAAAGATCTCTTACCCAAAGAGCACAACCGGACTGCCAAGCTTCACGCGTAGCTACCTTGAGAGCTGCGAACACCCCGTGGCCCAAATGATCGTGGAGGCCCGCGAACTAAACAAAACTCACGGGACTTTCCTACAGCCATACCTGGACTTTTCCAAGCATGACGGGCGCATTCACCCACACGTGAACCAGTTGCGCTCCGACGAAGGCGGCACCGTCACCGGACGACTGTCCATGGCCCAACCGAACCTACAACAAGTGCCCGCGCGCCACGAGATCATTGGACCCCTGGTGCGTTCCCTGTTCCTGCCCGAAGAAGGCCATTTATGGGCAGCAAACGACTTCAGTTCCCAAGAACCAAGGCTCTTGGTGCACTACGCCACGTTATTGGACTTGCCCGGCGCGGAGAAGATGGCCGAGGCCTACCGCGAGAACCCTGACACTGACTTTCACCAAATGGTCGCAGACATGGCCGGAATCAAGCGTAAGGCGGCCAAAACGATTGGTCTGGGGCTCATGTATGGGATGGGCAAGGCAAAGCTCGCACAGAGCCTGGATTTGCCCCTGGATGAGGCCAGCGACCTGATCGCTACGTTCCATTCCAAGGTGCCGTTCTTACGGGGCACGGTGGATGCCGTAATGCGCCGCATCGAACACCCTGCTTCCGGGGGCGCGATTCGTACCCTCTTAGGCCGCAAATGCCGCTTCCCTCTGTGGGAACCAACAGAATGGGGCGTGAACAAGGCGCTGCCACGGGAAGAAGCCGTCGCGAAGTATGGCCCACGGATCAAGCGCGCGATGACTTACAAAGGGTTGAACCGGTTGATCCAGGGCTCGGCTGCCGATCAAACAAAGGCCGGCATGGTGGCGCTGCACAAAGCGGGGTTTAGGCTGCTTTTGCAAGTGCATGACGAAGTGGCGTTGAGTGTGCGCAACAAAGATGAGGCCCACGAAGCAGCAGAAATCATGGCCAAGGTCGTAAACCTGGAAGTTCCAAGCCGGGTTGACGTTGAAATTGGGCCTAGTTGGGGAGAAGCAGCGTAAACTAACGTTGATTTTTTGCAGAAGCCATTTAGCCCGGACATGTTCCGGGCTTTTTTTCGTTTATTTGTTGCGTGTAGGGTATTTTTAAGATACAGTGGAGTTGTTTTTTAGAAAGGAGAACGAGATGCCAGCCATTTACGGTAAGCGGCGAAAGCCAACCCCCGCAGGAAAGAATGTCCCCAAGTCCCCAGCACGTCGTTTGACGCCTTGGACGACTTTGACCATTCGATCTGAGCACTACGCCATGCTGCGTGAGCTTGCGGACCTGTATGAAACAACCATTGGCCAAGCAGCAATGGATCTGATCGAGCATGAGTTCAAAAAGAAATTGTGGGAACAGACCCAAGCAGCGAGGCCACGTCATGCCACCCGTGCATAAAACCCAAATCACCCTTGACATTGATGTCGAATACCGCATCCTGCCCGCTGATGGGGATATCCCGCAACAGGTTGACATCACCGGCGTGTTCACTGGAATGAACAACGCCGATGCCGGGCGCGTGCGTCGATCAAACATCCTGTATTCCCTCACGGAATCCGAAATCATTAACATGGAAGATGAGATAGAGGAGCAAAGCAAATGAAGGACATTGGCAATGCTGGATTGCAGGCAAACCTAGAGTACTGGAAGGCCTTGGCCGAACGTCACCGCAAGCAGCGTGACAACGCCATGCTTGAAGTGCGCAAGCTGCAAGCAATCCTTTTGGAGAGAACCGGACGTGCGTACGATGGCCAGGACTACTTGCGCGAAATCCAGGAAACCCATTCCAGTCCAACCTGGAGAAACTACCTGCGCAATTTTACGGAGTCTCTGCGTGAATTACGTTGAACGAATGCGAACCACTGCGCTGCTGGCGCAAGAGCCAGAGACCAAGGAGCTTTTGTTGTTGGCAGCAGACCGCATCGAGGAGCTAAAACAATGGAAGCTACTGTGGGCCAATACCTACGGGGAACTTGAGCAAGCCCGAAACGAACTGGCTGCGTACAAACTTATAAGAGAAGGAGAAGTGAAATGCAAATAGACCCCCAACGTGTCTTTCATGTGATCATCCTGTTGACATCCGGTATATTGATTGCACTGGTCGTAAATGGCCTGATCCTGCTCGGCTACATGCTTGCTGCATGGATTTTTTAATTAACCAACCAAGGAGAAGATGATGAGTGATCCCCTACCAAAGCCACCCTACCTGGGCGTGCCCATTGGCTACAAAGTGCTGTGTCCGTACTGCGGCGAAGACCATACCGTTGTTCCCTACATTTCCCCTCCACAGGAAATTGAACCCGAACCAGGAAACACGCGTCAATGGGCCACCTGTCCTACCAAAGGAGAAGACTATTTGGTCGGCATGGGCGGATACCTGTTCCTCGGACAAAACCCACCGTTTGAGCCCGTAGCATGACAAAAGGGGGCATTAAATTTGACCAGGAAAAGATGCGCTACGACCTTGTGCCATTTCGCGGAATGGATGATGTCGTACGCGTCTTGACCTACGGCGCAAACAAGTACAGTGCAGACAACTGGCGCAACGTGGACCACGCGGAGGAGCGATACCCTGCGGCTGCACTGCGCCACATCAGTGCGTACCTACAGGGAGAAGAGCATGACCCGGAAAGCAAGCTGCCTCACCTGGCACATGCCATTTGTTCGCTGTTATTTGTATTAACCCTGGACCAGGAGACAACTGATGAACTCGTCGCAGAGCACAAAGCACGTGAGGCTGACCTCACCTGTAATGGAACCTAGTAACGAACCCCTGATGCAGGTCGTTCTAATGAAGATCGACGGCGTCGAGTATGAGCTGTTTGGTCCAATCATTTCGGACAATGGCCGCGACCTTGGCAACCTGGAAGAGGTCACGTTTTCGGAGACGGTCCCTCTTCCCGCTGTCATTGCGTACCTGACCACGTTGCTGATTGGCAGCAATTTGGACGCGCGGAAAAAAATGCAGTAGAATTTGAATGCGATTTACGATACACTGTATCGCAACAACCTAGAAAGGAGAAAGTATGGAAGTCACATTAGATGTTCGTGATGTCAAAGACATTCAACTGAGCGAACTACACGAGAGCAAAGATTACTTCTGGCGCGAGTTGACAATTAAAACCGCCCAGGGTGAATTGCGTATCAGCCTTTACACACGGGACACGTCCAATGAGGACGTGCTTAAGGTGAAGGCGTGACTCACTACATTGCAGAGATCGAGTCCCGCGTATGCGGGATCCCTTGCATCATTGGCGTAGTCGGTTACGACGCCTATGTTCCCGCATATACCGGCGGACTTCCCGAGAACTGTTATCCATCCGAAGGCGGCGACGGGGAGTACGACATCCTCGATCGTCGCGGCCGACTTGCGCCCTGGCTTCAAAACAAGATGACAGGAAAAGACGAAGACCGTGTACGCGCAGAAATCTACGAGTACATGGAAAACAATCGGGATGACTACTGATGTTTGAGCGAATTGTTCTTTGCGTGGCGATGTGCGTGATGGGATACAACGGTCTTTTCCCTGATCCACCAAAACCCCTTACGCCTGGACAGTTACAAGCTAAAGCAAAAGAGGAATCTATCAGCGCCATGTGCGACAAAAAGCCCAAGAGCAAAGAAGCAAAAGATTTGTGTAGACGATGGAGGAAACACCATGTACGTGCGAAAGATTAGAAATCAAAACAAAATCAGCAAGATCACTTTGTCAGCGACCGAGGCTGCATTGGCAAGGAAGTTGGGAATACCGCTTGAAACATATGCCAAAGAACAGCTCATGCGTATTGCCAAGAAGCGCAGGTGGAAATGGTTTTTTACTAAAACAAAGGACCATTGATGACAATTTACATTGTGGTTTTGTATGTTTGTGTGGAACTCCGGTGTGAGTTTTTGCAATCAGAAACACGGTCTTATGACAAACAAGTGTGTGAAATAGAGATAACACAACAAATAGAACGCGGTAAACGCGAGGGCCTGAAAATAGATGGCGTGTGTATTGATGTTGACCTGGGGAAGAACACATGACTGAAAAAGATGAAGTGTTCAACGATATTGAACGACAAGCCACTATTGACGAAGTGTTGCAACTCATTAAAGAACTGCGCCCCGCCATCATGCCGTTAGAGGGTATAGGTAGAGGCAAAGCCACACAAGAATGGTTTGACATCTTGGTAAAACACATTCAGGAGATGAAGCAATGACTGAAGAAGACGACGACATCCAAGATTACAAAAAGCCTTGGGTATATCTGACCGATGCACAAATAGAAGCGATTTACTACGAGGTCGTAACGCTACACCGAGGTGCACCAATGCCCTGGGGACAAGTGATATTTGGGCGAGCAGTGCAAGCTAAATCAAAGGAGCTAAACACATGAAAGACTTTTTCCTCTATCTTTTTGTTGGCATTGGCATTTGCACGTTTTGGCTGGCCATCTTTTTTATGGCGTGGTTTGTTGGAAATGAGGTGTTTAAGTGACCCGAAAAAATCGATTTGAATGCTGGGTCCTGCGCGCGAAAAACGGCGGACTGGTCGGGCGCGAGGACATGAAATGGTTTGAGGCGTACAAGACCCTCACGTTTCGGACAAGAAAGGCCGCCTTGCTGTACCTGGGAAGCTTTACGCCCCCAATGCCAAGTAAGCCGGTGAAGGTCCGCATTGAAACACACATGGAAGACTGATGCGTAAACGTTCCAAATACAGGCGCAAACACATCCTGGTCAATGCACTGGGGTACGTGCTCGAAAGCATGACCCCCGTGTCACAACACGATAGCTACTTGATCGACCTCAAGATCAAAAACCACATGGCCATGACCAACCTGACACAAGGCCGTGCAGTCAAAGACGACATGGACAGCCTCATCAGCATGAACAACATTGTTCACGCCCTGCTGCGCATGGGCCATGGAACGGAATTCAAACAGTACATGGACGCCGGGCGCGAAGCCCTGCTCGATGTGTGTAGTCGCGGGGCCGCGACGAAACGATTTTTGTGCCGGGGCCCGGAAATTACGGCACTCAACGAATTGCTCGAGCTTCACGACGCCCAAATGGACGTCGTCACCATCAGAGACATGGAAAAAGCCATTGCCCTGGTCGAACTCGAGCAAAAAACCGGGAAGATGATTCCCATTAAACCGAAGGAGAAAGAAAATGCCACGAGCAAAGAAACCAGTAGCAACCAAGAAGCCTGCAGCAGCACCACGTAGAGGACGCCCGCCCGCGAAGAAAACACCAATACCCATGGCTCCCGCGCCAAAACCAGGCCCAGGGTATAAATACCGCTGGATCAGCCAAGACGTGGCCGAAGGGGCAGGCTTGA
>Ga0049082_10000474_pt1 | contig 11482 bp, 9 predicted proteins | sample GreLakmeHU45MSRF_FD_66718 | JGI IMG/M metagenome (GOLD analysis project Ga0049082, IMG submission 66718) | Freshwater lentic microbial communities from great Laurentian Lakes, MI, USA - Great Lakes metaG HU45MSRF | ecosystem: Environmental > Aquatic > Freshwater > Lake | place: Great Lakes... | reverse complement strand
GTGGCGTTGACGGCCTCGCCGAGGTTGTGCGGCGGAATGTTCGTCGCCATGCCGACGGCGATGCCCGACGAGCCGTTGACGAGCAGGTTTGGATACCTCGCGGGCAGAACCAGCGGCTGCTCACGCGAGCCGTCGTAGTTGGGCCCGAAATCGACGGTGTTGGCGTCGATATCGCGGAGCATCAGCGTCGCGACACGGGACAGGCGGCACTCGGTGTAGCGCATGGCGGCGGCAGAGAAGCCGTCGACGTTGCCGAAGTTACCCTGACCATCGACCAAGATGGCGCGCGATGAGAACGGCTGCGCCATGCGGACGAGCGTGTCGTAGATCGCCTGGTCGCCGTGCGGATGGTACGTGCCCATCGTCTCGCCCACGACCTTGGCGCACTTGACGTGCGGGCGGTTGGGCTGCAGGCCCAGTTCGTCCATCGCGTAGAGCACGCGTCGGTGCACTGGTTTGAGGCCGTCGCGCACATCGGGCAGCGCGCGTCCGACAATGACGCTCATCGCGTAATCGAGATACGACGTGCGCATCTCGTCGGCTAGTTCGCGCGGTTCGGAGCCGCCGTACGGCTCCTCGACAGGTGCTTCTGGCTCAGACATCTATTCCCTGTGCGTCGCGGGCGTGCGATTCGATGAAGGCACGACGGTCTTCGACCTGGTCGCCCATCAAGGTGACAAACATGGCGTCGGCTTCGGCCGCGCTTTCCATCGTGACCTGCAGCAGCGTCCGCGTCTGTGGTGCCATTGCGGTGTCGCGCAGCTGGTCGGCGTTCATCTCGCCGAGGCCCTTAAAGCGGCTGATTTCGATGCCGTCCTTGCAGCAGTCGAAGATCGCCTCACGAAGAGCGGCATGGCCAACCGCCTCGATCTCCTTGCGGCCCTGAGTGACCAGGAACGGCCCCGGGCCGACGAGCTCGAGCAGGCGCTTGTGGCTGCGGCGCAGACCCTCGTACGCGGCTCCCGTAAAGAGGTTGAGTGGCAGCGGAATCGTCTCGACGGCACCCGTGTGGCGTTCGGTGCGTCGCAGCATGATCGAGCCGTCAGTTTCGGTGCTGGTGACCTCGACCGTGACGAACTCGTCGTCGGCACCGCCCTTGGCGAACCATTCGCTGATCGCTTCCGGCTCGACATTCGCCTCGAGCAGGCTCGGGTGCTTCGCCAGCTCGGCCACGATCGGGCCGAAGGCTCCACGCATGCGCGTAGTCATCAGCTCTTGCTCGCGGACCGACTTGACGATCGAGCGATACAGCTCTTGGTCGAGCGGCAGCTTCGCTTCGCCTGCCATCGCGGTGACCTGCGCGAGGCGTTGGCCAACCGCGTAGTCCTCGACCTCGGAATCCTTCGACAGGTACATCTGCTCTTTGCCCAGGCGCACGCGATAGAGCGGCGGCTGAGCGATGTAGACGTAGCCCGCGTCGATCAGTGGCTGCATGTGCCGGTAGAGAAACGTCAGGATCAGCGTGCGGATGTGGGCACCATCGACATCGGCGTCGGTCATCAGCACGAGCTTGTGGTAGCGCGCCTTTTCGGTGTCGATGTCGTCGCCAACACCGATGCCCATTGCCGCAACCATCGCCTGAATCTCGGCGTTGCCGAAGACGCGATCGATGCGGGCCTTCTCGACGTTGAGGATCTTGCCGCGGAGCGGCAGGATCGCTTGGAACTCGCGATCGCGGGCGTCGACAGCCGTGCCGCCGGCGCTGTTTCCCTCGACGAGGTACAGCTCGGAGATCGAGGGGTCCGTGGTGACGCAGTCGGTCAGTTTGCCGGGCAGGCCGCCACTGCCGAAGGCCGTCTTGCGGGCTGCCTCGCGGGCCTTGCGGGCTGCTGCGCGGGCGCGGGCCGCCGAAACGACCTTCTGTCCGATCGCTTTGGCCTCGGCCGGATGCTCTTCGAAGTACTGAGCGAGCGCCGAGTTGGAGGCGCTATCAACGATGCCACGGACGTGCGTGTTGCCGAGCTTCGTCTTGGTCTGCCCTTCGAACTGTGGTTCGGGCAGGCGCACGGAGATGACTGCGGCCAGGCCTTCGGCGACGTCTTCGCCGGTTAGGTTTTCGTCCTTCTCCTTGAGCAGGCCGTTGGCCCGCGCGTAGGAGTTGACGACGCGCGTGACGGCGGTGCGGAAGCCAACCAGGTGGCTGCCGCCTTCGTGGGTGTTGATGGCGTTGGCAAAGGAGTAGATCGACGGCTGGTACGTCTGGTTCCACTGCAGGGCGACGTCGATCTCGACGCTGCTCTCTTCGTCGCGCGAACTGACCACGACGATGCCCGTGTGCACGAGCTCTTTGCCCTGGTTCATGAAGGCGACGTACTCACCAATGCCGCCTTCGTACTTCCAGGTCTCGTCGGAGCCATCGCCGCGCTCGTCGATGAGGCGCAGGGCCAGCACCGGCGTGAGGAATGCCATCTCGCGCATGCGGAGGGCGAGCGTGTCGCGGTCGAAGCGGATCTCTTCGAAGATCTCGCCGTCGGGCAGGAAGGTGATCGCCGTGCTGCTCTGGCCGCTCCACGCCTCGCCCTTGCTGAGCGAGTTCTGCGGATCGCCCTTGGCGTAATCCTGCGAGAAGATAAAGCCGTCGCGGCGCACTTCGATGTGCAGCTTCTCGGACAACGCGTTGACGACGGAGACACCGACGCCGTGCAGACCACCGGAGACCTTGTAGCCGCCGCCGCCGAACTTACCGCCGGCGTGCAGCTTCGTGAGGACGACTTCGACAGCGGACATACCCTGGTCGGCCATCATCTCGACGGGGATACCGCGCCCGTTATCGATGCAGGTCGCGGAGCCGTCAGTGTGCAGCGTGATCGTGACCTCGGTGCAGTACCCGGCAAGCGCTTCGTCAACCGCGTTGTCGAGCACCTCCCAGACCAGGTGATGGAGGCCGCGAGCGCCTGTCGTACCGATGTACATACCGGGGCGTCGGCGCACGGCCTCAAGGCCTTCGAGGACGGTGATATTGCTGGCGCCGTAGGACTCGGTCAAGGGCTTCTTCCTGAGTGTTCACCGGTTGGTGAATGCACCCCCTACTCTACCAGAGGTATCCCCGGGAAAAGCCGCATCGTTACGCGCTTTTCGGGATTTTATGCCTTCTGTGACGAAGTACGCATTTCCTGCGCGAATGAGCCCTCTTTGAGACCTCGAAACGCCCTACTCAGAACGCCGCGAAAGCGACCGGGCAATCGCTCGACTCAGCGCCGCTTTGAGGCGCGGATCGTCGACCCCGGCGACCATCTCGTCGGCCTTCTTCTGGGCCGCCGGCTGGATCGGTGTCGGCTCGGGTGGCGGCTCCGGCAGGCGCGTGTCGACCGGACCAATTTCGACGCGGAGCTCGACCGGCGCATCGCCCGCCAACTGCTCCTTCAACTTCTTGAGAATCGTGCGCTGCTCGAGCGTGATCGCGTGCACCCAGCTGGCGTCGGCGGCGTGGACGATGAGGACGCCTTCGCGGGTGATGCGGGCGGGCTGTGCGAAGCGCGCGAGGCCTGCTCCGACCGTCTCGTTCCAGACGCCAAGAATGCGCCGGACGGGACCGAGGTCGGGCGGCACCGCGCCGCGGATGTCGCCCCCGATCGGAGAGGGCAGTCGCATCGCGGCCTGCGGATCGCGTCGTCGCTCGCTCACGCCCGCACCGATAGTTCGTGGACCTCGTCGGCCAAATCGTCGACACCGTCGGCCCCGGTCGCGGTCAGCAAGACCTGGCCGTGCTCCCGCGCCGTGGCGATCAGACGCATGCGTCGATCGCGGTCCAGCTCGGACAACACGTCGTCGAGCAGCAACAGTGGTTGCTCATGTCGCGTCTCGGCGACTAAGGCTGCCTGGGCCAAGAGGAACCCGAGCACCAGCGTGCGCTGCTCCCCCTGGGAGGCACTGCGGCGCGCATCGCGCCCGTCGAGCTCGACGACGAGATCATCGAGATGCGGGCCAATGCCCGTCGTCTGTCGTTCGATGTCCTCACGGCGACGCTCCTGCAAGAGCGCGAGGATGGCGCCGGACTCACCGACGACGGAAGGGGCGTAGGTCAGCGCGGCCGCCTGCGGTGAGCCAAGGGTGATCACCCGTTCGCGGAACAGCGGCGCCAGCCGTTCGACGAGTCGTTCGCGCGCTTCGATGATCAGCGACGCGGTATCGGCCAGCTGCCAATCCCAGGGGTCCAATTCGTCTTCGCTGCCTTCGCGACGGCGCACACGACGCAGCACGGCGTTGCGCTGCTCCATCGTCTGGCGATACGCGCGCTCGTGCTCCTCAAAGCGTGGCCAGGCGCTCTCGATCGCGCGGTCCATGGCGAGCCGCCGCACTGCAGGCCCACGCTTGATCAGATCGAGCACGTCCGGAATAAATGTGACGGCAGCCCAGCGCTCACGCAGGGTCCGCCCATCGACCTCTGCACCATCGAGCTCGACCGTTCGTGCGCCCTTCGTCAGCCGCAGCCGCACCGTCGTCGGAGCGCCACCTGCCTGCCCCTCCAAGCGCACACCGAGTTCGTCGGCGCCATCCTGGATCATGCGCCCATCTGCCGTCGAACGCAGACCTGTCCCACAGGCTGCAAGGTGCACAGCCTCGAGCAGCGACGTCTTACCCGAGCCGTTCGGCCCGACAATCGCAGTGACGCCCGCGACCGGCCGTAGCTCTGCCTCGGAGTGACAACGGAAGCCCGCTACCCGAAGCAGGTCGACGCGCATCGACTCAGATGCGGATCGGCATGATCACGTACCAGAACGTGCCGTCCACACTCTCGAGCAGCGCGGGGCGCAGCGAGGAGATCAGACCGAGTTTCACTTCGTCGCCCGGCACGCTCTCGATGCCGTCGCGGAGAAACTCATGATTGAAGCCGATCTCAATCGTCTCCGCACCGTCGTAGGCGACAGGAATCGACTCGGCGCCCTCAGCGACGTCAGCGGTGCGAGCGGACAGACTCAACGTCCCCGTCGACAGCTCGGCGCGCACTGGCGTGTTCTGGCGCACCACGATGCCGACGCGCTTGACGACCTCAAGGAGCTCGTCTTTCGCGATCGTGATCGAGTGCTCGATGCCCTCGGGACGAAGTGCGGTGAAGTTGGGGAACTGCCCTTCAATGCGACGAACGCTGAGCCACAGCCCATCGATGCCGAACGTCACCAAGCCCTCACCGATTGCCACGCTAAGCGGACTCGAAGAGGAGCCTGCGAGCCGCACGACTTCTTCCATCGCCTTGACGGGGATGATTGCCTCGAGCGCCTCGGGTGGAGCCTTTGCGAGCGGTGCTTCTGCGACAGCCAGGCGATACGAATCGGTCGCCGCCATGATCAGGCGATCCTGCTCGAAGCGAACGAGGGCGCCCGTCAAAACGGGACGGCTTTCATCGCGCGACGCAGCGCGCTTTACGCGGCTTACGACTTCGGCGAAGGTTGAACAATCGGTCTCGAAGAGATGCTCGTGATCGATCTCGGGCAGCTGAGGAAACTCATCGACAGGCAACCCGTAGAGCGTGTACGACGACGAGCCTGCGGTGACCAACACGCGGCCATCCTCGCCCGCCGACAGCTCGACCGTTTCGCCCGTCAACGCGCGAATCAACTCGGGAGCGATCTTCGCTGGCAACAACACCGAGCCCTCTTGCTCGACGTCAGCATCGAGCGGAACGCGCAGCGTCATCTCAAGATCAGTCGCTGCCAACTCGACCGGAGTTTCACCACTCGAAGCCGTCAGTCGAACATGCGAAGCGCTCTGAAGATTGGCGCGCGTCGACGCAGCTCGCGCAGCCTGGGCGAGTCGATCAGCGAGGTGCTCTCGGTTGCAACGAATCTTCATACAGCGGCTTTCCCGATGGTAATGGTTGTAAGAACCTTTTCTCTATCGTCATAACCATAGGGGCTGGGGATGACGGGGATAACTCGATGAACACCGCTCTGGTACAGCGATTTAGGGCAGTTCAGGGTGTTGATGCTTTGGGTATGACCAACGGAGCTTTCCCCACAACGCGTGGAGTGATCTTGGGAGACGTTAGTCGCTGTGGACAGAACGTGTAGCCCTCCCAGCGCTCTCCCGCTGTTTTCCGACCGGTTATCCACAGCACTCAGCATTAGCCGAGCCGCCGAATTGTGGCCGTCAGCTCTTGCACGAGGTTGTAGAGCGAGCGATCTTCCTTGATGCGCTTGGCAATCTTGTCGTGCCCGTAGTGGATCGTCGTGTGGTCGCGCCCGCCGAACAGACGACCAATCTGCGGCAGCGACATGTCGGTCAATTCGCGGCTCAGGTACATCGCAACCTGGCGCGGAAACACAATCGTCTGCGTGCGGCGCTCGGAGCGCAACTCATCGACCGAGAGCGAGAAGTAGTCGGCCACGACGCGCTGCACGCTCTCGACCGTGACAGGCCGCGAGTCTTCGGGGTACTGCGAGCTGAGCACATCGCGGACCAGTTCGACCGTCAACGGCTCGCCATTGAGCATCGCGAACGCGACACCGCGCGTCAGGGCACCCTCGAGCTCTCGGATGTTCGTCTGCACGCGCATCGCGATCGCAGCGAGCACCTCGGGGTCGTCAATCGTGATGCCATCGCGCGAGGCCTTCTTGCGCAGAATGGCAATGCGCGTCTCCAGGTCGGGCGGCTGCACATCGGTGATCAGGCCCCACTCGAAGCGCGACCGGAGACGATCTTCAAGGCGCGCAATTTCGCGGGGCGGGCGATCCGAGGAGAGCACGATCTGACTGCCACTCTCGTGCAACGTGTTGAACGTGTGGAAGAACTCTTCCTGGATTCCCTCGCGACCGGACAAGAACTGGATGTCGTCAACCAGCAAGACGTCGTAGGTGCGATAGCGGTTCTTGAAGTGCTCAATGCGCTTTTCGCGCAGCGCCTCAATGAAGTCGTTCGTGAAGGCCTCGCACGTCACGTAACACGCGGTCATGTCCGGCGTCGAGGTGGTGACGTAGTGCGCGATTGCCTGCAGCAGGTGCGTCTTGCCAAGCCCTGTGGGGCCGTGGATGAACAGCGGGTTGTAGGCCTGGCTTGGCGACTCGGCAACGGCGAGCGCCGCAGCATGGGCAAAGCGATTCGAGGGGCCGATGACGAAGGTTTCGAACGTCGCGTTGCGGTTGAGGGACGCCACGCGCTCAGCGCGTGCAGCAGCCGGAATCGCCGCAATGGGCGCCGTCGCCGGTGTCTCCACAGTCGGGGTGTCGATCGGCGCAGCAGGAGGGGCGAGCTGCGTGCTTTCGATACCAACTACGATTGAGATTTCGAGTGGCGTGCCATTGACGGTCGCTGCTGCGGACGTGACGAGATCCATGAAGTGGCCAGAGATCCAGCCCCGCACGAACTCGTTCGGCACTTCGACCTCGAGCGTCTCTGCCGTCAGGCTGCGTGCGCTGGCCCGACCGAACCACGCGCTGTAGGTCGGTGGTGCGAGCGTCTGCTGGAGCTCAAGCGAGACGGCAGACCAGAGCGTCGAAGCAGATGTGTCGGGAGTGGCGGGTGTCATTGCGGAAGCCGCGACCGTAGCAGGAAAGTCGAGCTAGATGAAAGTCGACAACCGGCTCGGATCTCCGCTGTTTGCGGGAAAAACAGACAACCCACAGGGTTATCCCCAGAGTTATCCCCCGCCGGGGAGAACAGCAGCTGCTCGGCTAGAATAGGCCGACCGGGGCGAATGGGTGCGGTTGTCGTTTGCCGCGGTACCCCTTCGACCGGTATGCTTCGCGTTCCTCGGAGACCGGATCGAAGATGAAGCGCACCTACCAGCCCAACGTCCGCAAGCGAGCCAAGGTTCATGGCTTTCGTAAGCGCATGTCGTCGCGCGCCGGAGTTGCGGTTATCCGCCGCCGCCGCGCCCGTGGGCGCAAGCACCTGTCGGCCTAGGTCTGCATGGAGAGCGGGCCGCAGGGACGAGGGCGCCTGACTCGCTCGGCGGAGTTCGACGCGGTCTATCGGCGCGGCCGCTCGGCAGCCAGCCGACATCTTGTCGCCTACGCCTTTCCATCCGAGCAGGATGAGACGCGACTTGGCATTGCTGTCTCGCGAAAGGTTGGCGGAGCCGTGGTGCGCAACAAGTTGAAGCGGCAGCTGCGCGAGGCCTTCGACGCGAACCCCACCGCACCTGTGCGCTTGGACATCGTCTTGGTTGCGCGGCCTGGTCTCGACACGGCAGTAGAAGCGCAGGGCTTTCCGTGGCTCGTGACAGAGGTCGCCGAATTGATCGAGCGCAGCACGGGAACGGCAGCGGCATGATCGGCAACCTCGTACACGGCTTCTATGCGAACATCTTGCGCCCGCTCTGGCCGGGCGGTGCGCCGGCGACGCGTAACTGTCGTTTCGAGCCAACGTGCTCGCGTTACGCAATCGATGCGGTGCGTTATCGGGGCCCGCTGGTCGGCCCCGTTTTGGTGGTATGGCGCCTCCTCCGGTGCAACCCATGGAATGATGGCGGGGTCGACCCCGTTCGACGGCAACGCTAGTGGACACTCTTTACTCTCTCCTTGACCCGATCGTCCTGCCGCTGACGTGGCTTTTGACAACGATCCACGAGCAGCTAGGCGTGTCGTGGGCCTGGTCGATTGTGCTCCTAACGGTGGTCGTCCGTATCGTCATGATCCCGCTGACCGTCAAGCAGCAGCAATCGTTCCGGGCGATGCAGTCGCTGCAGCCGCAGATCAAAAAACTGCAGGCGAAGTACAAGGACGACCGCCAGAAGCTGAACGAAGAGATGATGCTCTTCTATCGCGAGAACAAGGTCAACCCGTTCGGCTCGTGTCTGCCACTGATCGTCCAACTGCCGATTTTCTTCGCGCTCTATATCGTGCTCGTCGATATCTCGGAGGAAGTGGAGGCCGGCGCCGATCTCTCGATGTTCTGGGGCTGGATTCCCAACATCACCGAGTCGTTGAACGCGATGCCGGGCACGACGTTGTGGCCATTGATGATCATCTACGTGTTGTCGCAGATGGGCTCCACGCTGCTGATGCCGACCTCGGTCGATCCCAAGCAGAAGTACATCTTCCTGTTTCTCCCCATCGTCTTTGCCTATTTCATCGTGAGCCCACCGTTTGGCACCTCAGAGTTCCCAGCGGGCCTGTTGATCTACTGGATTACGACCAACCTCTGGACCTGCGGCCAGGCTGCCGTGATTCGCGTCTGGTTCCCACCACCGCTCCCTCCCTCCGCCCAGGAGGAGCCCGCTAAGAAGACGCAAGGCGGCATCGCGGCGCGCTTGGGGATTGGCGCCAAGCCGACCAACCAGATGCCGAAGGCGAAGAAGGCGAAGGCCAAGCCGGCGGCCTCGGCCAGCGAGGGTGAGGTGGTTGCTGAGGCCCAGCCTAAGGCGACACCGACTACCCCGAGAAATAAGGCCCAGCGCCAAAAACGACCGAATAAGCCGATGGTAAAACCGCCCAGTGACGGTCCGAAGGACAGCTGATGGCGGACGACCCGACAGCGGTCGAAGGCACGGGCGAGACGGTGGGCGAGGCACGCTGGGCAGCGACCCGCGAGCTCGAACGTCGCTATCCCGGGCTGGATAAAGAGACGATCGAGTTTCAGGTCTTGTCCGAAGGCGAGCGTGGCTTGATGGGCGTTGGCCGCGAGCCCGCGCGGGTGCTTGGACAGTTGACGGTGGTCCCGGAGGCCGATCCCGCGGCACCCACGCGAACCGTGGAGCGCGAGGAGCGCCGGCCGCCAAGGCAGCGTTCGAGCGCACCGGTCCTGCCCGCGGCGGCGGGCCCGCTGGCCGAGCGGATCGAAGAGGTCCTGACGGCGATCTGTGGCGGCATCGGTCTCGAGGCGACGGTTGCTGTCGGACAGGGACCCGATGGCCTCGTCGCCAACGTCGAAGGCGACGACCTCGGACTGCTGATTGGCAAGCACGGCCACACGATTGATGCCATCCAGTACCTGGTCAACGCCATGGTGCTGCGGGGCCAAGAAGACGCCACGCCGGTCGTGGTTGATGCGCAGGACTATCGCCGTCGCCGCGAGGCCGTGCTGCGCGATACGGCCGAGCGCGCAGCGCAGGAGGCCCTGACAACGGGGCAGCCCGTCTCGCTGGAGCCGATGTCGAGCGCTGAGCGCAAGATCGTGCATCTCGTCTTGCAGGAGCGGACAGATGTGACGACGGAGTCGGGTGGCCGCGAGCCGCAACGCTGCGTCGTCGTGCTGCCGACCGCCTGACGCCGTTTCACGTGAAACAGTTCTCCACCCCTCCGCGGCGTTTCACGTGAAACGCGACCCGCTCCAGCAGTTTCTCGATGTGATTACCGATGCGGCTCAGCGGTTGGTGGCGGACAAGAGCCCCGAAGCGCTTGCCGAGCATGTCACCGACGCCCGCAACAGCCTGCCGCTCTTGGCCGGCGAGACGGGACCGATGATCGATGTTGGCACCGGCGCTGGCTTTCCGGGTGTCCCGCTGCTGCTCGACCGCCCAGAGCTCAGTGGCGTGCTGCTCGACAGCCGCGCTCGTCGCTGCGAACACCTGCAAGAGGTTGTCGATCGCTGCGAGCTGCGCGATCGCGTTGAGGTCGTCAATCTGCGGGTCGAAGAATACGCCCATGGCACAGGCCGCGAGGCCTTTGGCATAGCCGTTGCGCGCGCACTCGCCCCACCCCCAGTGGCGATTGAGTTGTGTCTGCCATTGCTACGGACGGGCGGCGTGTTCGTGATTCATGCGGGCACGGTCGACGCCAAGGAACTCGAGCAGGCGGCACAGGCGTTGGCAGGCACGGTTGAGCAGGTGGTGCCTGTGGCGGGCTTTGCTCATCGTTCGCAGGTGGTGATTCGCAAGCTTGGCCCGACACCAGAGCAGTATCCGCGGCGCGCGAATGCGATTGCGCGCGAGCCGCTTGTCCGCCCCGCGGACTAGCCTCTGGTGCATGTCCCGCATTTACGCACTGGCCAATCAAAAGGGTGGGGTCGGTAAGACCACGACCGCCGTCAACGTCGCTGCGTGTCTTGCGGAGGCCGGCGCGCGTGTGTTGCTCGTCGACTTCGATCCCCAGGCCAACGCCACGACCGGGCTCGGCCACCGCCCTGTGCGCGGCCGCTCAACGTACGAGGTCTTGCATGGCGTGCCAATTGCCGACATTGTGATTCCCTCCGGCATTCCCAATCTCGACCTGGCGCCAGCGCACCCCGACTTGGCTGCTGCTGCCGTCGAGTTGCCTGACATGGAGGATCGCGAGCAATTGCTTGCTTCCGCGCTGGCCGAGGTCGATGATCGTTATCCCTTCGTCCTGGTTGACTGCCCGCCGGCGCTCGGCATGCTGACGGTCAATGCCTTGGCGGCCGCAAATCGGCTGATCGTGCCGGTGCAGTGCGAGTACTACGCCCTTGAGGGCCTGGCCCAGCTGCTGGAGACGGTCGAGCTGGTGCGCGCGCGCATCAATCCTCACCTGCAGCTGTCTGGGTTGCTCCTGACGATGCACGACGGCCGCACGCGTCTTTCGCAGGACGTCGCGAGTGAGGTCCGCGAGCACTTCGGCAACAAAGTTTTCGATAGCGTGATTCCCCGTTC
>Ga0049082_10000473_pt1 | contig 11500 bp, 10 predicted proteins | sample GreLakmeHU45MSRF_FD_66718 | JGI IMG/M metagenome (GOLD analysis project Ga0049082, IMG submission 66718) | Freshwater lentic microbial communities from great Laurentian Lakes, MI, USA - Great Lakes metaG HU45MSRF | ecosystem: Environmental > Aquatic > Freshwater > Lake | place: Great Lakes... | reverse complement strand
AATTACCGCAACATTTGTTGAAGGCTGTTATACTTATAGAGGATCGCAGATTTTTTAGCCATCCAGGCATTGATTTTTATGGGATTATACGAGCTTATTTAGTTAATTACAAAGCTGATAAAATAGTGCAGGGAGGTAGTACAATTACTCAACAACTTGCTAAAATATTATTTTTAAAACCGCAAAAAACATTTAAAAGAAAAGTTCAAGAAATTATCCTAGCATTTCAGCTTGAACAATATTTTACTAAAGAACAAATTTTAACCTTTTATCTTAATCGTGCATATTTTGGATCTGGCAATTATGGCGTTGATCAGGCAAGCAAGGAATATTTTAATAAAAAAGTTAGCGACATAAATCTGGAAGAATCGGCATTATTAGCAGGAATTTTAAAAGCTCCCTCAAAAATTTCACCTAAAAATAATTTAAAATTAGCTCAGGATCGTCGAAAATTAATTTTAAAAATTATGCAAGAACCAAATAATCAAGAAATTTTTAAAGATAATCGCGATATAGAAATCAAGGATTATGCGCGTTTTTATTTTAGTGATCTTGTGTTAAAAAATTATGAAAAACTTTTAAATAATAAAAATAATTTATTCACTAAAGAAATTATGATAAACTCAACTTTGAGTGAAAATTTACAGGATAAATTAGAAATAATTGTAAATAATTTTTATAAAAAAAATTCTAAAAAAGTAAAAACAAATCAATTATCAGTAATTATACTAGATCGCTTCGGAGCAATAAAAGCAATGATTGGGGGTAATAATTATCGTAAAAATCAATTTAATTTTGCGCTAGATAATTCAAAAGAAATCGGCTCTATTTTTGATAATTTTATTTATTTAAGTGCTCTAGAAAATGGCATTAAAGTTGATGATTTATATAAAGGAAAAAAAGATAATTGGTTTACTTATGACAAGCATCAAGGTAAGGCGGTTAATAATTTTCATAACTCATTACAATATTTTGTTCAGCAAAAATATCAAAAAATTACAAGACAGAAAATTATTGAAACAATTCCAAAATATGGAATTAAAAATATTAATTTAGAAAATGAGCAAAAATTTTCATTAATCGACTTAACCGGTTTTTTTGCAATGATTGCTAATAATGGTTTTGTTACCAATCCCTACTTAATAAAGGAGATTATTGATAATAACGGCAAGATTTTATACGCTCATCAGGCAATATTGGGTAGTAGATTAATAAAAAATTCAACTGCATCATCAATGAAAGAATTATGGCGTAAAATCATCAAAAAAGGTAATACCAAACTAGATAATTTAGGAAAGGATTTTTATTTAATCAATGGTGCAACAACCAATAAAAAAAACAATTATTTAATAGGTTTTGATGAGAAAAAAATTATAGGAATCTGGTTTGAAAGCGATAATAATAAATCAAAAAAAGGAATTTTAGAGGCTAATTTACTTGGCGATGTATTTATTGATATAGTTAATAATATCAAGCTCTAAGAACATTATTGCTTGGCAAGCTTGACAATTAATGCAAGGTTTTTATTGTTATTAATATTAAAGATATTTTAAATCAAATGAATAGTTCTTGTTAGTAATTTCCAAATATTTGCTTGAGAAATTATTTAAAAAGTTTTACAAAATTTATTAAAATTTGATTTAATGGGTCTGTAGCTCAGTTGGTTAGAGTGCGCGCCTGATAAGTGCGAGGTCGGTGGTTCAAGTCCACCCAGACCCACCATTAAATCTAAAGAAATTAATTATATTTTAACAAAATTAAAGTATTATTAATAAGATATATAATAATAACAAATAAAAAATTAAAGCCACGCTTTTAAAGACTGCAATAAATTTAACTTTATTTTGAATCACATAAATTATGAAAATTAAAAGTTTAATTTTAGCATTAGTTCTAGCTTCTTGCGCACCGACCATTAAAGACTTTAATAAATATCAAAAACAGTTTATTTCGCAAACTGAATTTATGCCAACTACAGAAAATTTAGAAGGAAAAGCTCCCAAAGTTGTTGTATTTGAATTTGATGAAGCAAATATTGAGTCTGCAAAGCAAGCTGATCTTGGCAATACTATTGCCAAAAGTGTTGAGGTGATTTTGTCTAAAAATCGTTTAGCAGAAATTGTTGATCGTAAATCAGCTGTAAAACTTCAAAAAGAAGTACAACTTGCAGAAATGAATAAAACGGGCGCATATAAGGGACCAAGAATTGCTGATTACGCAATTTCTGGCGGTATTGCCAACGCCGATTTCGCAAGCAAATACTCTTCTGGAACTACTTTTATAAATCCAAAAGATAGACAGGTAATTACAATTCCTCCCAAATATACTTACACGTCAAATGTATCTGGAAATATTAAAATTTTTGAACTTCCTTCGTTACAAGTCGTTGAAACTATAGAAATGAAAGGTAAAAATGTAAGAAGTGAAAATGTTCAAAATGATGGGGGCATTACATTTGGTGGAATTAAAATTGGTGGAACCGATGTTACTGGAGTTCAAAGAGATGACGGCATGGTTAGAAAAGCTGGTGAGGATGCAATTGATGAAGCTTCGATTGACCTGCAAAACTTTTTTGCAAAAAAAGGTTATATTCTTGAAAAAAGATCGCTTGATAAAAAATCAATTTTTAAAATTAATATTGGCTCAACCGATGGAATTAAACATGGCGATAAATTTGAAGTAATTGGTCAATTTGAAGTTGAAAATCCTATATCTGGTAAATCAGAAATTGAAAGAAGAATTATTTCTTCAGGTCAAGTTTCGCAAATTATTGATCCAAAAAATTGTTGGATTGTTCTTGAAAATAAAGACCAAGATTCTTTGGTAAGAATTGGTGATATGGTTAAAATAAAATATTCTAAAAGCGCTTTCAAAAGTGTTTTGAAAATTGCTAAAAATGTAACCCAGTAAAATTAATTAATTTTTATGCAGTTTATATCAGGAGTTTCGCAAATCATTGATGAATATGATTTCTTTATTCTTGATATTTGGGGTGTTATTCATGACGGAAAATCATTATACCCAAATGCAATTGAAGCTCTTAAGTTATTAAGGGAAAAGAAAAAGAAAGTTTGCTTATTATCAAATGCTCCGCGCAGAGTATCTAAGGTAAAAGAATTTCTTGAAAAAATGTTAATAACTAATCAATATTATGATTTTATAATTACTTCTGGTGAAACTGCTTATGATTACTTAGAATCTAATATCAAAGAAGATTACCGATATTTTGGAAAAAAATACTTTTATATCGGTCCAAAAAAAGATATAGACTTAATAAAAACATTAAATTATTCTTTGGTTGAATTGGCGAGTGAGGCAGATTTTGCAATAACCACGGGATTTGATAATGATTCGTCAATTATTGATGAAAAAATCGAGCAAATATTAGCGGCAAAGAAATATAATCTGCCAATGATATGTGCTAATCCAGATATGGTTGTTGTTAGAATTGATGGCAGTAAAATGCCCTGTGCTGGGGTTATCGCCAAGGAATATGAAAAAATTGGTGGCAAAGTCATCTATTTTGGTAAGCCATATTCCAAGGTTTATGAGTCAGCAATTAGTTTTTTTGAAAAAGAATTCGCTCAAAAAATTGATCGAAAAAAAATTATCGCCATTGGCGATGGAATTGAAACCGATATCAAAGGTGCTAATGATTTTAATCTTGATAGCATTTTGGTATTAGGTGGAATTTTAGGTAATCAACTGGGAATAAATTTTTTGCAGAAATTTGATAATAAATTAATCAATGAAGCAAGCAAATCTAAGTTATATAGCATTTGCAATAATGAAAAAATTTTCCCTAAATTTGTAATTTCAACTTTAAAAATATGAGAAGATATACTTCAAGAAGAAAAAAAGCGCTAAGAAATTTAGCAATCGTAACAATAATTTTTGCTATTGGTTTTTTGGCTATTAAATTTTTTAACTTTAAATCAGAGCAGGAAGATGTAATCGTTGCTGAGATTGGCAAAGAAAAAATCTACAAATCCGAAGTTGAGAAAAAATTGCAAAATATTTTTGCAGATGAAAGACAATTGATTGCAGTTCCTTCCCTAGAAACTCTTCCTAAAGAAGTAATTGAAATTATTGTAAAAGAAATATATTCAGATCGTCAAATATTAAAACTTGCCAAAAAAGAAGGTTTTGATAAAGATAAAAAAGTAAAAGAAAAAATTCAAAATTTTCAGGATAAATCATTGCGACAAGCTTACATTGATTCAATAATTGAAAAGGAAATCACTAAAGAAAAAATCAGTGAAAAATATGCAGAAATAACTAATAGCCTTTCTGGAAAAAAAGAATATCAAATCGCTCATATTTTGCTTAAAAGTAAAGAAGATGCTGTAAAAATAGCGTCAGAACTAAATAGCAAAAAAGCCCCTAAATTTGCGGATCTAGCAAAGAAATATTCCATTGAGCAGCAAAGCGCTCAAAATGGCGGAGATCTTGGATTTATTCTAGAGGATGGTATCACTAAAGAAATTGCCGATGAGTTAATTAACTTAAAAAAAGACGAAGTTACTCAGCCTATTCAAACTAAGTTGGGATGGCATTTGGTTAAATTGATAGATTCACGCGACGCTAAAACTTTTTCATTTGAAGAATCAAAAGAAAAAATTCGTGAGCAATTAATTCAAAATAAAATAAACGAATTAAACGCATCATTTTCTAGTGGCAATGAAGTTAAATTCTTAATGAGTTTTGACAAAGAATCGGCTTTAAAAATTAATGAAGAAAAAAATAAAACTGAAGAACCAAAAACGCAAGATGTTAAAGAAGATGCTGAATCTAAAAATTCTGTTGATGATTCTTCAAAGGCTGATGTCACAAGTGAAGTTAAGGATTCATCAGCCAATGAGCAATCGAATGGCAAAACAGCAAATCCTCAGGATAATTTAGTTGGTAATAAGAATACTTCAAAATTATTACCTGAAAATAATCAAGAAAAAAAAGTTGGCGATAAACAAGCTCAATCTAAATTAAACGATAAAGATAATAAAGCGGCTGATAAAAATTCTAGTAAAGCTAAGCTAGATAAAAAAAATACTGAACATGCCACTGAAGTAAAAGATGAAAAAAAGTCTGCTAAATCTAAAAATAAAAATTAATTTATAATTTTTTAGATGTTATCGGATTCAATTATAAATATTTTAAAATAATTAATTTATAATATAATTTTATTTAATTTAAATATAACTACTTTAGTTATTTTTACATCATCAATAATCCCTTGCAACGCATAGATAATCCTACCTCTAAAGTCAATTAACATACCAATTGTTTTTAAAAAAATTTAAAAATTATCTAAGGCCTAAAATAATATTCTTAATTTTATGTACAAAAAGAACGATTTTAAAAAAAATATTCCATTTAAAAAAAAATCGTCAATTAATAACTTTGTAAAAAATGACAATAAAATCTGGATAATTGGTAAGCATCCAGTTTTTATGGCTTTACAAAGAAAACGTCGACAAATATTTGAAATTCTTGCTACTAAAAATACCATTGATGATCTTGAAAATTTTTTACAAAAAAATTCATTAGAAAATTTACGCAATTTAGTAAGAATTATTGACAATAGATCAATTCAAGAAATTGTTGGGCTAAATCAGCTTCATCAAGGCATAGCAATATTTGCTTCTAAATTAAGCATTCAAGATCAATTTTCATTTCTAGAGGAATTAAATAATTTATCATTACAAGATTTGCCAAATTTATTACTTCTTGATCAAATCTCTGATCCACAAAATGTTGGAGCGATTATGCGCAGTGCAAGTGCTTTTGGTTTTAAAAAAATAATTTTTTGCGAACATAATTCTGTGGTAGAAAATACTACGATTGTAAAAGCTTCGGCAGGAAATATAGAGTTCCTTGATTTGGTTGTTGCTGGAAATTTTAACAATCTCCTTGATAAACTAAAAAAAATTGGTTATTGGTCCTTTGGTCTTGATTCTCATGCGTCAACAACTTTTGATAAAATCAAAGAATTTAAAAATATCGTATTAGTAGTTGGATCTGAAGGAGAGGGTATTAGACAATTGGTAAAAAAGAATTGCGATTTTTTATTGAAGGTTGAAACTAATAGCGAGGTTGAGAGTCTCAATGTTTCGGTAGCAACCGCTATCGCACTTTACGAAATAAATCGTCGTTAAAATATGTTTAAAAAAATTGCAATAATTTCAGCCTTAAATAATTCCAATGCCTTGATTATCAAGCAAGATTTAATTAAAAAATTTAATTTTTTTGATCTTGAAATTGAGAATAAAAATTCCATAAAACAATGTTGTGATGATAATGTTGATTTAATTATTGCAATTGGTGGCGATGGTTTAATGCTTCGCGTTCTTCATGCTTTCGAACATTTTCCAATTGCAATTTATGGGATAAATTGCGGAACGGTAGGATTTTTAATGAATAGCTTTGATAATGGATTGATTCCTGAAAATATATCTAAAGCCAATATTGCCAATATTCATCCCCTTCGCATGATTGCCATTGATTGTAATGAAAAAAAACATAGTTTTATTGCTATCAATGAAGTTGCGTTATTAAGGCAATCAAATCAAGCATGTAAAATTGGCATTGAGATTAATAATCAAGAAAGGCTGTCATGTCTTAGTGCTGACGGAGTTATGGTTGCAACTCCTGCGGGAAGTACCGCTTATAATTTATCGGCAGGTGGACCAATTATTCCATTTGGCGCAGAGTTAATGGCCCTTACGCCAATTAGCCCTTTTCGTCCACGAAAATGGAATGGTGCATTACTTCCTTCGGATAGTAAAGTAAAATTTAAAATTCTAGATCATCAACAGCGACCAATCAGTGCCACAGCCGATTCTCGTGAAGTTCGAGATGTTGTAAGTGTAGAAATTTACCAAGAAAAAAATATTCTATTTAAAATACTTTTTGATCCAAATCATTCATTAGAAGAAAGGATTATTCGTGAACAATTTTTGAATTATACCAATTCTACTTTTAAATAATGCATTTAAATTTCAGCTTCCATTTTTGCATAACTAGATAACCAGGTTTTTATAAGCTTAGCCTTCAAATTGAAATATCTGATCTAGAATTGGAAATGATATTATGGAATTTTCACTATGGAATTTTTACTATGAAATTTTCACTGCGCAATTTTCAATTAAAATAGATCGATTGGGAATTATAAATTCCGCTTCATCCCTTTGTCTAAAAATCTTTTTGTTTAATTTGGAATCTTTAAATAAAAACCCTAGAAGAGACGCAATATCACTTTTAAAGAGAGTGCAATATTCTTAAATATTATATTATAAAATTCTTTTGACGCTTTTTTCGATGAGTAATTATTGCAAATCGATGGGCTTCATCTCTTAGTCTCTGAAGGTAATGCATAATTGCTGAATTTTTATCAAGAGTAAAAGATTCTTTATTTATTTGATGAAAATATTCTTGACCAGCATTGCGATCTTTTCCTTTGGACATGCAGATAAAAGGAATCTCAATTTTTAATTCACTGAAAATTTTCTGAGCTGAACTTAACTGCCCTTTACCCCCATCAATAATTATTAAATCAGGAAAATCCGCGGATTTTAATTTTGAAAATCTTCGGAGAAGAACTTGTTCAAGCATAGAAGTATCGTCTTTACCATCTTTGATGAGGTAAGTTTTTTCATTGGTTAAATCATTTTTATTTTTGATATTAAACTTACGATATCCGCTTTTTATAAAACCATCTAATCCAGCTGAAATCATGGCTCCAATGGCATTTTGTCCGCTGGTATGACTATTATCATAAACTTCAATTTTTTGAGGAATTTTATTTAATTCGAAAATTTTTTTTAATTCTAAATGAAATTGTTTATTGTTAAGATTTTGTGAAATTTTTTGTTGAAGATTTTGTAAGGCCAATTTTTCATGATCCTTGATAAGTAAAAATTTTTCGCCTTTTTTAGGAATATTAATTTCAACTTTTTTGCCTTTTAAATTGCTAAGAAATTCACTTAATAATTTTCTATCTTCAAGATCTTGATTTAAATATATCAATGATGAAGGAGTCTGAGTAAGATAAAATTGGCCAATAAAATTATCTAAAATTTTTTCAATATTTTGCGAATCGTCAATTTCAAAAAAATATGGTTTAGCACCATAATTTTGACCTCCGCGATAAAAAGTTATGTAAATACATGCCCGATTATTAAGGCTTACCGCACATATTGCATCAAAATCTTTAATTTCTAAAATACTAATATTTTGTTTAGTTTGTACAAAATTTAAAGCCTTAATTCGATCGCGAATTATCATGGCTTTTTCATATTGTTGTGAAACACTATACTGCATCATTTCACGATATAATTGTTGTTGAACCTCCTGAGATTTTCCACTTAAAACGGCAATTGTATTTTTGACAGAAATATCATATTCTGTTTTAGAAATTAATCCAGTGCAGGGAGCTGAACATTTTTTTATTTGATATTCAAGGCAAGGTTTTTTTCGTGATTTAAATTCTGAATCACTGCAATTTCTTAATAAAAAACTTTTGCGTAAAGCGTCGATAGTTCTATTGGCATCAAAAGCGTGAACAAATGGCCCAAAATATTGACCATTATTAGTTTTATTTCCGCGATACTTGCTAATTTGTGAATATTCATGATCGCTCAAAAGTATGTGTGGGAAGGTTTTATCATCTTTGAGTAAAATATTAAAACGCGGAGAGAATTTTTTTATAAGATTATGCTCGAGTAAAAGAGCTTCCAGTTCAGTTTCAGTTTGGATGATCTCAATATTTTTGGCAATATTAACCATGCGCATTATTCTTGCGCAAAGCCCATTGGCATTAGCGTAATTTGCAATTCTTTTTTTTAAATTTTTAGCTTTACCAACATAGAGCACTTCATTATCTTGGGCGATAAATTTGTATACTCCGCTATTCTGAGGAATTGTTGGAAGTTGTTGTCTAATAAAATTAACGCTCATAATTTAAATTTTTTTAAAAATTAGTTTGTAAAATCTAAAAAACAATTTAGTTTATTAATTAAAAATATTTGTCAAACATTATTAATTTCAAAATGGTTATTAAAAAAGAACAGCTTGCTGAAATTTCAGAGCTTAGAGCTCTAAGTAATCAAACTATTCGTCCTGTTTCAAATGAATTGGAAAAAGTTTTATATCAGCCATTTACCGCACTTGACCATGGCTTTGTTCGTGTTATTGACTATATGGGTAACGACGATTCAGTAGTTCAAGCTGCGCGAGTATCATATGGTTCTGGAACTAAAAAAGTCAATGCTGATAAAGCATTAATTAATTATTTAATGGCACATCGGCACACAACACCCTTTGAAATGTGTGAAATAAAATTTCATATAAAATTACCAATTTTTGTTGCGCGTCAATGGATTAGGCATCGCACAGCTTCGGTAAATGAGTATTCAGCGCGTTACTCGATTGTAGAGGATGAATTTTATATTCCACAAGCTCAACATTTATCGGCGCAATCAACCATTAATCACCAAGGTCGCGATGAAGATAAAGTTCTAAATGCTAATGAGCAAAAACGAGTTCTTGAGCTTCTTAAAGAAGATAGTTCTAAGGCCTATAAAGATTATCTTGAAATGATTAATCAAGATAGCTCTGGAAATATCGTTAATGAAGACAAGGAAGGGCTTGCGCGAGAATTAGCAAGAATGAATCTTCCGCTAAATTGTTATACGCAATGGTATTGGAAAATTGATTTACATAATCTTTTGCATTTTTTGAATCTGCGAGTAGATAAACACGCTCAATATGAAATCCGTGTTTATGCGCAAATAATGCTTGATTTGGTTAAAAAATGGGTGCCTAATTGTTACGATGCTTTTGTTAAAAATAATCAATCAGGTAAAAACTTTTCAGGACCAGCACTTTTGATAATAAAAAAATTATTAAGAGGCGAAAAGATATCTCAAGCAGATAGTGGTCTTAGCGCTAGAGAATACTCTGAGTTAATGATAATTTTAGATTTAAAAAATTAATATTATCAAAGTAATCAATAGCAATTAACACTTATTGTTTTTTGACAATATTTGAAAATTATTAATAAAATTTAAATTTTTTCTTTATGTCTATTGGAATTGGTGAGTTACTGTTAATACTCGTTATTGTTTTCGTGCTATTTGGTGCCGGAAAATTACCGCAAGTTATGGGAGAAATAGGCAAGGGAATAAGGGGTTTAAAGAAAGGTTTAAAGGAAGAAGATAAGCTAAAAGGCGAATCTTTAATAAAAGATGAAAAAGAAATAAGTCCTCCCAAGGAATAATTTTTTATCATTTTAAGGCAATAATTTGAATAGCTGTTAACAATGAATATAAATTAAACTAAAATATTTTTTAATAGTGGACCAAAAAAAAATCATAACAACGCAAATTCTTGAAGATCTAGTTAATAGATCCACGGCTGATAAGGTATCTGTCGGGGACATTATTAACTCGATGGAAGCAATTGGTTTTGGTTTGGCATTGATGATTTTTTCATTAGGAATTATTATTCCATTGCCTCCGCCATTCCCAAGTATTATTTCTTTACCATTGGTGGTATTTTCAGCACAAATGGTGATTGGAATGAGTGCGCCAAAGCTTCCAACTTGGCTTGCAAAAAAAGAGGTAAAAAGATCGGTTTTGGCAACAATGATCCAGAGATCAAGCCCTTACTTGCGTAAGGTTGAAAGAATTTTAAAGCCACGCTTATCGCTAATGAACAACGTTATTGCGGAAAGAGTTGTGGGGTTTTTTCTTTTAGCTTTTTCGAGTTTTATTTTAGTGCCTCTGCCATTATCAAATTTTATTCCTGGGTTGGGCATTCTAATTACCTCCTTTGGCTTGATGGGTAAAGATGGTTTAATTATGATTCTTGGGATAGCGGTTGGAATAATGGGGATATTTGTTTCGATTTCTACTGTATTTCTTGGTTTTGAAGTGTTTTATATGATCAGAGATTTTTTTACAAATTTTGCTTCTTGACTATTAGAATAAAATTTACGAAAATTGTAACCTTGATTATATTACTACGTACTAGATCGTTTATGAATTAAACGAGTTTTAAACTAATTTAATTTCAAAAAATCTAAATTTAAGCTTGTTGATATTATTTTTTACTGCTATTTTAGATTAAATTCACAACCAAATTATTGATTACTATTGGTAAAAAAATTATTGAATTAGTTTTTAAGACCTTACTTATCTTTTTTGATTTTAACTAAGGAATTTGAATTCAAAGAAAAGTCGTTTTAAGCTTATTAAATCTAGGTTCATAAGGGATAGATTGAAAAATTCAATTGCATTTTTTACAAATTAAATTGTTATAACTTATCTAATTTAACTAGTTGATAAATTTAAGTTTAAATTAAAATTAACTAATAACATTTACTAACTACTTTTATTAAAAAAAGTAATTTAAATTAAAACTTAATATTTATAACTATTTTAACTTAAAACTAAATTGACATCAATTTTACTTACATTTTTATTCATAAATTTATTTCATT
>Ga0049082_10000471_pt1 | contig 11523 bp, 7 predicted proteins | sample GreLakmeHU45MSRF_FD_66718 | JGI IMG/M metagenome (GOLD analysis project Ga0049082, IMG submission 66718) | Freshwater lentic microbial communities from great Laurentian Lakes, MI, USA - Great Lakes metaG HU45MSRF | ecosystem: Environmental > Aquatic > Freshwater > Lake | place: Great Lakes... | reverse complement strand
CGGCGTGCTGGTGGCGGGTCTGTTCGTGGAAGGTCGGGTGGCATCGCAGAAGCGCGTCGGCGTCTTGGTGCCCGAGAGCGCGGTCGATCAGACCGGGATCGCGCCCACGCTGATGCGACTGAAGGGCGGCAAGGTGGAGAAGGTCGAGGTACAGCTGGGGGCGCGTGACGAAGCGGCGTCCATGTTCGAAGTGACGACCGGCGTGGCGAGCGGTGACACCGTACTGCTGGGTGCGGCCCGAGGCATTTCGGTTGGGTCGGCGGTGGTGGTGTCGGCGCCGCGTGATGCGCAGCCGGTCGCGGCCCCGACGGCGGCCCCGAGCCCCGCGTCCGCAAAGAAGAACTGAACCGTCGGATAATCAACCAACCACGCCCCCATGTTCATTTCTGATTTCGCGATCAAGCGGCCCCTGATCACCGTCGTGGCGATGCTCACGCTGGTGGGGTTCGGCTTGGTCGCCCTGTCGCAGCTGCAGACGGACGAGTTTCCTGAGGTGCAGCCGCCGATCGTGCTGACCACGATCATCTACCCCGGTGCGTCTCCCGAGCAGGTCGAGCGCGAAGTGCTCGAGCCAATCGAGGAGGCGATCCAGAGCATCTCGGGTGTGAAATCGATCAACGGCGAAGCGCGCGACGGCTTTGCGCAGATCGTGACGCAGTTCGTGTACGCAAAGGATCTCTCCGAAGCCACGCAGGACATTCGCGACGCTATCAGCACCAAGCGTCAGGATCTCCCGCAGGAAATGGAAGAGCCGATCCTGCGAAAGTTCAATCCCACCGATGCGCCGATCGTGACGCTGTCGCTGTACTCGACCTCGCTCACGCCGGCGCAGCTCACGCAGATTGCCGACCCCGGCATCACGCGTGAACTGCGCTCGATTGCCGGTGTGGCCGACGTGCAGGTGTCGGGCGGTGTGAAGCGCGAGCTCACGGTCAATCTCGATCCGCAGCGATTGCAATCGGCCGGCGTGAGCGTGCCGCAGGTCGTGGCTGCGCTGCAGGCTGGCAACCTGGCCGTACCCGTCGGGCGCGTGACCAGTGCGCTCGACGAACGCACGATCCGCTTGCAGGGTCGCCTGCAGTCGCCCGACGACTTCATGCAACTGGTGGTCTCGGAGCGCAACGGGCGCGTAGTGCGCTTGGGCGACGTGGCGACGGCGGTCGATGGCGTCGAAGAGCAGCGTTCGTTGGCGTTGTACAACGGGCGTGACGCGGTCGGCATCGAAATCAAGAAGACCAACGGCTACTCCACCACGGCGGTGGCCGAGGCGATTTTTAAGAAGGTCGAAGAGCTGCGCCCCACGCTGCCCAAGGGTGCGCAGTTCGATGTCGTGAAGAACAAGGGCACCCGCGTCGAGAATTCCGTCAACAACGTGCGCGACGCGCTAGTGGAAGGCGCGCTGCTCACGGTGCTGGTGGTGTTCCTGTTCCTGAACTCGTGGCGCTCCACCGTGATCACTGGTCTGGCGTTGCCGGTGTCGGTGCTGGCCAGCTTCGTGGCGGTGTGGGCCTTCGGCTTCACGCTCAACACCATGTCGCTGCTGGGCCTCTCATTGGCGATCGGTATCCTGATCGATGACGCCATCGTGGTGCGAGAAAACATCGTGCGACACGTGGAAATGGGGAAAGACCATTACACGGCGGCGCGTGAAGGCACCGATGAAATCGGACTCGCCGTGGCGGCGACGACGTTCTCGATCATCGCCGTGTTCATTCCGATCGCGTTCCTCCAGGGTGAGTCGGGGCAGTGGTTCAAGCCATTCGCGCTCACCATTGCCTGTTCGGTGCTCGTGTCATTGTTCGTGTCCTTCTCGCTCGACCCCATGCTGTCGGCCTACTGGCCCGATCCGCATGAGGAAGAGCATGAGAAGTGGTGGATCACCAAGAAGCTCGACAAATTCAACAAGTGGTTCGACGGGCTGGCCAACAACTACCGCAAGCTGATCGGCTGGGCGCTGGACCACCCGAAGTCGATGGTGCTGCTGGCCGTCGGCAGCTTCGCGCTGGCCATCGCGATGCCGGCCGCGGGTCTGGTTGGCGGTGGGTTCTTCCCGCTCGAAGACAACGCCGAAGTGCAGATGACGATTGAGACGCCACCGGGTGCCAACCTCGACTATCTGCGCCAGAAGGTGAACGAGACGTTCGCCATCACGTCGAAGTATCCGGAAGTCACGTACTCGTTTGTGACGGCCGGTGGTGCCAGTGGCGCAGTCGACAAGGCGAGCGTGTATCTCAAGCTTAAGACCAAGGGCGATCGGCTAAAGGACGGACAGCGCGACGCCGAAACGCTCGCGGCCGCGATTCGCGAAGATGTGAAGCGCGTCGGTGGCAGCGATATCTCGGTGTTCACGAATGACTTTGCCGGACAGGAGAAGCAGATCTCCATCGAGCTGCGCGGCACCGACAAGGCGGCCCTGCAAATCGTGGCCGATCAGTATCTGTCGGCGCTCAAGACCACGCCCGGCGCGGTAGACGTGGGGCTTAGCACCAAGGGACAGAAGCCCGAGCTCACGGTCCAGGTGGATCGTGCGCTGGCCGCCTCGATCGGGTTGAGCGTGGGACAGGTGGCCCAAGCCATCCGCCCGGCGTTTGCCGGTCTCGATGCCGGTGACTGGATCGATCCGACCAATCAGACGCGCAAGGTGATGGTGCGCCTGGCGCCGGAAGCGCGCGCGCGCGGTGTCGATCTCGCGCAGTTACCGATCGCCCTCGGCCAAGGTGCGAATGCGCAGCTCGTGCCGCTGCAGCAGGTGGCGCGCATCAGGAGCGAGCTCGGTCCAGCCATCGTGAACCACCTCGATCGCGACAACGTGATCAAGGTGCAGGGCAACATTGCCGGTCGCTCGCTCACCGAAGTCGTCGGCGACTTCGAAGCGAAGACGGCCGGCATTCAGCTGCCGGCCGGCGTGAAGCGGTCCAGCGGCGGTCAGGTGGAGCAGCAGAACGAAGTCTTCGGCTCCATCTTCGTTGCGCTCGGGGTGGCAGTGGCACTGATGTATCTCATTCTGGTCGTGCAGTTCGGCTCATTCCTCGATCCGATCGCGATTTTAATTTCGCTGCCGCTGTCGCTGATCGGCGTGATGGGCGCCCTCGCGATCACCGGCAATACGATCAACCTGATGAGCCTGATCGGCGTGATCCTGCTGTGCGGCATCGTGGCTAAGAATGCGATTCTGCTGGTGGACTTCGCCAAGTGGGCCCGCGAGAAGAATGGCATGCCGCTGCGCGAAGCGCTCATCGAAGCCGGCGCTATTCGCTTGCGTCCGATTCTGATGACGACCTTCGCCCTTATCGCCGGTATGATCCCGGTGGCGCTCGGCCGCGGGGAAGGAGCCCAGTTCCGCGCGCCGCTCGGCGTCGCGGTGATCGGCGGTGTGATCACCTCCACCGTGCTCACGCTGCTCGTGATCCCGACGTTCTATGAAATTTTCGACAACATACGGACGTGGTTCTCCACTCGAGTCGGACTCACGCCGCCACATACCGGACAGTTCCGGGCCCTTGGGTTGCCTGTTGCCGAGGTTGGTGACTGAGGTGGTTGAGCCCATTCGCGCAGCATGATTTCGCCGGTGACTGCGATCCTGATCGCGACGACGCTCGCTTCCGCGCTGCTGCTGCGAGTGGCGAGCGTTGTGCTGCCCAGTGGGTTGGGTTTCGTCGTGTTGGCCGCCATTGCTGACGTCTCGCAGTGGCTCGAGGCGGTTAGCGATAGCTTCTGGACCTATGCGATTCTCGGTGCGTCGGCCATCGTCACCGAGGAGCTGTCGCCCATTTTCGGCGGCATCGCGGCGCACGAAGGCGAACTCCGGATTCTTCAGGTCCTCCTGTCGATCACCCTCGGCGGTTGGGTGGCGACCACTCTGTTGTACGTGATCGGTCGTTGGAAGTGGGAACTCATCCGCCGGCGGTTCCCGAGGGTCCGCGCGACCGGGACCGTGGCACTCCGTGCGGTCCGTCGCAACCAACTCACGGCCTCGCTGCTCGTCCGCTTTGCCTTCGGTCTGCGCGTCGTGCTGCCGATGGCCTGCGGTGCGGCGCAGGTGCCAGTGTACATCTTTCTGCCGCTGTCACTCGTGGGGTCGGCGCTCTGGACGACGGTGTTCACGGCTATCGGGTACGCGGCCGGCGAAGCCGCGGTGCGGACGCTCGGCCACCTCGACCGGGTCGGCGAGATTGTCGGCGCCGTGCTGGTTACCGTGGCCGTGCTGGGCTTCGTGCGCTGGCAGCGCATCCGCCGCGAACGCAAATCCTCGCGACGTCGCGCGAATCCCTAGATCACCGCTGCCGCCGAACGCAATGCGGCCCACGCGGCCTCTACGTGGCTCCGATCGGTGCGGATATTACCGATCGCAAGTCGGAGGGTGTACCTGCCGTTCAGCTTCGTGTGCGACAAATACGCCACGCCTGCGGCATTCACCTGCTCCATGATCGCCGCGTTCACACGCGCGATGTCGGCTTCGCTCATGCCGGCCGGCGCGTAGCGGAAGCACGCCAGCGACATCGTGACCGGGGCCGTGAGTTCCCAGCCGCCGCCTTCAAAATGCACCATGCCGGCGAAGTCGCGCGCGAGCTCGCAATGAAAGCGAATGCGCTCGGCGATGCCCTCGGCGCCGTACGCGCGCATCACCATCCACAGCTTGAGTGAGCGGAACCGGCGACCGAGCTGAATGCCGTAGTCCATCAGGTTCACCGTCTCGCTTGGCGCGCTGGTGGTCAGATACTCGGGCAACAGCGCGAAAGCACGCTTGAGCGCCTCGGGGTGCTTCGTGTACATCACCGAGCAATCCATCGGCGTGAAGAGCCACTTGTGCGGATTCACCACGAACGAGTCGGCGTCGTCGGTGCCGTCCATGAGATGGCGCATTTCAGGCACGATCGCCGTCACGCCGCCGTACGCGGCATCGACATGGACCCAGCAGCCATGCGCGCGCGCGATGCGTACCACGGCGCGCACGGGATCGACGCTGGTCATGCTGGTGGTGCCCACACACGGCACCACGGCGATCGGGCGAAAGCCCGCAGCGATATCGGCCTGGATCGCCAACTCGAGCGCATCGGGGCGCAGGCGAAAGTGCTCGTCGGCCGGGATCTTCACGAGGTTTTCGTGCCCGAGTCCCAGCGCAATCACGGCTTTGTCGATCGACGAGTGGGCATGTTCACTGCAATACACGCGCAATCTGGGCATGTCGGCGCGCCCGGCCATGCCGTGCACGCGCACGTCGTACCCCGCTTGCTCCCGCGCCACCGCGAGGGCGTAAAACGTGCTCACGCTGGCAGTGTCGGTGATTTGGCCGAACCACCCGTCGCCCATGCCCATCAGCTGTCGTAGCCAATCGAGCGAGAGCTGCTCGAGTTCCGTCACGGCGGGGCTCGTTACCCACAGCATGCCGTTGGCATTGATCCCCGCGGCGAGCAGTTCCCCAAGAATGCCGGGATAGGACGCGCTGTTGGCGAAGTACGCGAAGAAGCCGGGATGATTCCAGTGCGTGATCCCCGGCATGATGATATCGCGGAAATCCCGCAGCATGGCGTCGAGTGGCTCACCGGTGGTCGGCGCCGACGCGGGGAGGGCGGCGCGAATACTGCCAGGCTGTACGCGGCTTTTTACCGGGAGCGGCGTGGCGTTCTCGAGGTAATCCGCGATCCAGTCTACCGCGGCATGCGCGGCGGCGCGGAACTCGTTGGGCGAAAGATCGCCGAGGAAGGTGGAGTCGGAAGCCATGCGGGGAAGCTATCGCGACGGGTACAGAGCGCGAGCCCGATGCTGCAGTTTCTTGAAAGCCTTGGCGAGCTCGAGGCCCCTGAAGGAACGGCTATCGATCATGACGCCGTGTTGGCCGAGTCGTACGTGAGCTCGCGGTCGCGACGGCGGTGAAGCAGGCATTCCTCGACACCTCGGGATGGTTTGCCGCGCTGAGTAGCAAGGAGGCGCGCCATCGTGTCGCGCTGGCCACGTATCGTGGCTGGATCGATGAGGGTCGGCAGTTGGTGACGACCAACTTGGTCCTTGCCGAGATGCAGATTCTGCTCGTGCGATTTCGTGGTGTCAGCGCGGGCGTGCAGTTTCTCGAGAGTGTGCACCAGGATCCGAGTCACGAGGTGATCTACGTGGATCGCGATCTCGAGCGGGCGGCGGTTGATCGTTGGTTGCACCGTTTCGGCGATCAGCGCTTCAGTCTCGCTGACGCGGTGAGTTTCGAGGTAATGAGGCAGCGGCGTATCAAAGGCGTCCTCGCGCTCGATGAGCATTTCACCACCGCCGGCTTCGACGCGCTACCCTAATCACCCTCAAGCTCGGCTTTTCTGTTCTGTGCTTCGCCAGCGAATCATGGCGCCAGCAGCAATCCCCAGTGCACGCGCAGATACTGCTCCAACACCTGCGCCGTGACATCGGCAAAGCGTTCGCGATTGGCGGCGTTGTCGCGTACCCCGGCAGAGTTGGCTTCGATCTGCACGCCGCAGATCATGCCGCCCGTGATCCCGCCGAGCGGGCTGGCGCTGCTGCTACAGCTGTGCCGACGCGTGTTGTCGCCGCCGTTGAAGTAGTCGGTGCCGCTGGGGCGCGGATCACTGCTACTCGGTATCGCGGGGAACCCGAGGCCGGCGTAGAGCGTGCCGAGACTGGTGGGGCCACGCAGCAGGGCAGAGAAGGACAGCGGCGATGCCAGCGAGAGCGTGAGGATGCTGGCGCTGTTCTCAAGCGCACTCGAGGCATCGAGCGATGCGTCAGTGCCGTCGAGTTGGGTGGCGCTGAGTAGGTAACCGAGCTCGAGCCGCGGCACGGCATGGCCGTGACCGTGCATGTCCATGTACCATCCTTTGCCATGGGCCTTCAGAACCGCGCTCTTGGCGACGTCGATGAACGCATGCCACTCCGTGAGTGCCTGTGCCGCCTCGGCGTTGCCGCAGCCCGCTTCCGGTTGCAACCGGTTGGGGTCGAGTTTGCGGCGCGATAGATGCGAGATGACCACGTGCGGGTACTTGCCGAAGCGCGCGGCGTACCGGGCCTGCATGGTGCGCACGAGCTCGAGCGTGTTCCCGTCGGTGACCGTGGTGGCCGACCCGCCGCAGGCACTGGCCGTGCGATCGGGAATCGACGACGGCGTGAGCGACCCGCCGTGCGGCGCCGTGAGAATCACCGGCGCGTTCCCGGCGATGTACTCCACGTAGCCGTTCCGTCCGAGGTATGACTGTCCCGCCACGTAGCTGATCGGCGCCACCGGCGGCGGCGTAACGGGGGGCTTCGTATCAGTGGGGCCGCCTGAGCACGCTGTCGTCGCCACGGCGAACAGCAGGGCGAGCGTGGACGAGGGGCTTCGGTTCAACCAGTACGGGAGGGACATATCGGGAATCTCTCCCGTGGGTGCGTGCCGCGGAATGGGCACGACGGTGCCAGATCACGCGGAGGCGCAGAGTGCGCAGAGGGCGCAGAGCCGAGCCGCGTGTCGTTCTCACGGCAGTTTCCCTTGCTTTCCCCTCTGCGGCCTCTGCGTGCTCTGCGCCTCCGCGTGATCTGTTCAGCGATACCTGCCTCGTTCACCACCGCGCGTGATTGCGGCCAAGCCGCCAAGACCGTACCGTGAAGGATGTCTACAGACCGCTCCCGCCGGGATTTCGTGAAGAGCGCGGCCATTCTCGGTGCCGCCGCCGCTGTCGTCCCGAGTGCCGCCGGCGCCACGCCGCCACCCCACGACCGCAGCGCGCTGCCCAGCAGCGCCCCGCTCACGCCGCACCCCGGGGCGTTGTACGACGTGGCCCGCGACGAGGCGTACTGGACCCAGGTCGCCGCCAAGTATCGTATCACCCCGCGGACCACGAACCTGGAAGCGGGCTTCTTCGGCATGATGGCACAGCCCGTGCTCGAGGCGTATCACCGGCATATCGATCGCGTGAACAGCGAGAGCTCGTACTTCGCGCGGCGCGAGTATCCGGCCATGTTTCGGACGGCGCGTGAGCGCGTGGCCGCCTTCGTGGGCGCCAAGCCCACCGAGCTCGCCTTCTCGCGCAACGCCACCGAAGCGCTGCAGGCCCTGATCGGGCAGTACAATCGGGTGCAGCCGGGCGACACGATCATGTACGCCGACCTCGATTACAACGCGATGCAGTGGGCCATGAATGCCTTGGGCGCGCGCTGCCAGGCGAAGGTGGTCACGCTCAACATCCCTGAGCCGGCGTCGCACGACAACATTCTCGCCCTGTACACCACGGCGCTCGCGGCCAATCCCCGCACCAAGCTGTTGCTGCTCACGCACTGCAACAACAAAACGGGATTGCTGCTGCCCGTCGGTGAGATCACCGCGCTGGCAAAGGCGCGCGGCGTGGATGTGATCGTCGATGCCGCGCATTCGTTCGGACAGGTACCGCTCACGATGGCCGATATGGGCGCCGATTTTGTGGGGCTCAATCTGCACAAGTGGGTCGGCGCGCCTGTAGGCGCCGGTGCGCTGTACATTCGCGAGGGCTGCCTAAGCGCGATCGATCGCGCGCACGCCGACGAGAGCGCCCCCCTCGATCGCATCGAGAGCCGTATCCACACCGGGACCACGCACTTCGCCACCGTGATGACGATCCCGGATGCCATCGACTTCCAGCTCAGCATCGGCATGCCGCAAAAGGCTGCCCGATTGCGCTATCTGCGCGACCGCTGGGTGCACGCCGTGCGCGAGGTGAAGGGGGTGAACATTCTCACGCCGGAAGACGCCACCCTCACCGGGGCCATCACCGGCTTCCGGATGCACCAGCGTGGCACCGGCGACGCCAACCGTGCCCTCGCGGCCACGCTGCACGACGAATTCGGAATCTTTACGTTCCAGCGCACCGGGCTCGCCAAGGGCGACTGCGTGCGGGTCACCCCCACGCTGTACAACACGCCTGCCGACGCCGACAAACTGGCGGCCGCTCTTCGTACCATCGCCGCCCGAGGCTGAGTCATGAAGCGTCGTACCTTTCTCGGGCACGCCGGCACGCTGGCGGCCATGCCGCTCGTCATGCCGTACCTCGCCCACGCCTTCCCGGCCGCCGCGCCGATGCGCGTGAACGGCCCGCGGCTGAACGAGTGGCTCACGAGCTTCGACCGCATTGGCCGCACACCCACCGGCATCAACCGGGTCGCGTATTCCGAAGCGGATCTCGCGGGGCGCGCCTTCACGCAGCAGCTGCTGCGCGACGCCGGGCTCACGCCGCGCATCGATACCGCCGGCAACATCTACGCGCGACTTGACGGCACCGACCGCACGCTTGCGCCCATTCTGATTGGCTCGCATATCGACTCCGTCACCGACGGCGGGAACTTCGACGGACCGGTGGGCTCGTTCGGCGCCATCGAAGTGGCGCGCACCCTGCGCGAAAAGGGCACGCGACTGCGTCACCCGCTCGATGTCGTGATCTGGCAGAACGAGGAAGGCGGCACCACGGGCAGTAAAACCGCCATCGGCGAGATGAACGACGTCGAGCTCGCCAAAGTGGCGCGCTCGGGCAAGACCATCCGCGACGGCATCGGCATTATCGGCGGCGATGTGTCGCGCCTGAGCGAGTCGGTCAAGAAGAAGGGCGACATCGCCTGCTATATCGAGTTGCACATCGAACAGGGCGGCCTGCTCGAGAAGGCGGGCAAACAGATCGGCGTCGTGCAGGGCATCGTGGGACTGCGATGGTTCGAAGTCACCATTGTCGGCTTTGCCAACCACGCCGGCGCGACGCCCATGGATCAGCGACAGGATGCCATGCTGGCCGCGGCCAAGTTCACCGTGGCGGTAAATGACGCCGTGCGCGCTGAACCCGGTCGCCAGGTGGCCACCGTGGGCCGCATGGTCGTGTCGCCGAATACCACGAATGTGATTCCCGGACAGGTCGTGATGACGGTCGACCTGCGTGACCTTGATCAAGCCAAGATCGAGCACTTCACCGAGATCTTCGAGCGGTTGGCGCGCGAAATCGGGGCTGCCACCAAGACTGCGTTCACGTTCAAGCGACTCACCGAGAGCAAGCCGGCCGTCTCCGATCCGCAGGTCATGAACTGGGTCGAGTCGAGCGCCACCGCGCTTGGCCTGTCGTCACAACGCATGCCCAGTGGGGCCGGACACGACGCGCAGGAGATCGCGCACATCGCCCCGATGGCCATGATCTTCATTCCCAGCGTGGGCGGCATCAGTCATTCGCCGAGAGAATTTTCTCGCGCGGCCGATATCGCCAACGGCGCCGACGTGTTGCTCAACGCCGTGCTCGCCGCCGACGCCAGTCTCAGCGGTCGCGCATGACGGACAGCGGCGCGCTGCGCCGCGTTCTCGGTCCGGGCACGCTCGCCCTCATCTTCGCCAACGGCATCATCGGCGCCGGCATCTTCGCGGTGCCCGGTCTCGTGGCCGCCGCCCTCGGCAGCGCCACCGCGCTCGGCTATGCGATCTGTGCCGTGCTGGTGATCCTCATCTTCCTGTGCTTTGCCGAAGTGGGCAGTCGGGTGCACGAAAGCGGTGGGGCGTACGCCTACGTGGAAGCCGCCTTCGGTCCCTTTGTCGGATTCATCGCGGCCAACCTGATGTGGTTCGGTTTCGCTGCGTGCGCCGATGCGGCCCTGGCCGATGTGCTGGTCAGTGCCCTCGCCACGGCCGCGCCGATCCTGGCGCAGCCCGTGCCACGAGCCGCGGTGCTGATCGCGCTCTTCGGGTTCATGGCCGGCGTGAACATCATGGGCGTAAAAGTCGGCGCCCGACTGGTGGTCGCGCTCACCGTGCTCAAGCTGCTGCCGTTGCTGCTGCTGCTGGTGGTCGGCCTTCCGCACGTCGACCTCTCACATCTCATCCCCACCAGCATGCCCAGCGCGTCCACGCTTGGCAGCGGGGTGCTGTTGCTGATGTTCGCCTTCGTCGGCGGCGAGGCCTCGCTGTCGACCAGTGGGGAACTGCGCGACCCCAGTCGCACCGTGCCCCTCGGACTGCTCATGGGCGTGGCCACGGTGGTCGGTTTGTACTTCGGGTTGCAGTTGGTGGCCGAGGGGGTGCTGGGTGCCGAGTTGCCCCAGCAGACGGTCACACCGCTGGCGGCGACCGCCGAAAAGCTTCTGGGCCCGTGGGGGCGCACGCTGCTGTTGGGGGCGGTGTCGCTGTCGATCTTCGCCAATGTGAACGGCGACTTGCTGGTGTCGCCGCGCTGCCTCTATGCCGCGGCCAAGGGCGGCCTGCTTCCCGCGCCGCTGGCCAGGGTGCATCCGCGGTTCCAGACGCCGTATGTGGCCATTCTGGTGTTCGCGGCGATCGCCTGCGCGCTGGCCGTGCTGGGGGCCTTCAAGTCGCTGGCCATTCTGGGCACGGCGTCGGTCCTGCTGGTGGACGTCGGCGTCTGTCTGGCCGTGTTGCGACTGCGCCAGCGCGGCGCGCAGACGGCCGATGCGCCGTTCGTCATCCCAGGAGGACCACTCGTCCCGATACTGGGGGCGACCGTATGCGTCTGGGTGCTCACCAACCTCTCCCGGGACGAGCTGCTGGGGCTTAGCGCCTTGGTCTTCTTCTCGGGCGGCCTGTACCTGCGC
>Ga0049082_10000470_pt1 | contig 11526 bp, 1 predicted proteins | sample GreLakmeHU45MSRF_FD_66718 | JGI IMG/M metagenome (GOLD analysis project Ga0049082, IMG submission 66718) | Freshwater lentic microbial communities from great Laurentian Lakes, MI, USA - Great Lakes metaG HU45MSRF | ecosystem: Environmental > Aquatic > Freshwater > Lake | place: Great Lakes... | reverse complement strand
TTGCGACGATTTTTAGCTTGATTTACTAATATCTGATGTTCATAATTGGTATTAGTATTTAATATTTTCGATAATTCATAGACTTCATAGGTTAACCCTTCTTGTTCTGCAAGGTTTCTTAATGCTTTTTCTCCAATTTCAACTGGATCATTACTGTAGAAATCAGGGACTAATCCTCCACCAGAATTTAAAATTCCACCTTCTGATTTTATTCTACCAACATGGTCTAAATACTTTGCGTAAAGATCATCTGGATTGTCTGCAAAAGATTTTAATTTATTTGCTTGTTTAGAGGCTTCCTCTGCTATTTGCTTTTGTCTAACTCTAAATGCGGGGGCATAATCTTCAATGGGAAAAGTTTTTCCATATTCTTCATCATAAGCATCTCTCATTGCTGTATATAGATGACGATTTGGATTTGATGGATCGAATGCAATATCTTCTGTAGCACCGCCCAAATTATTTAAATATGATTTAGCAAGACCTGGTCTTTCGCGAAGCGCACTTTCTGGATCAGAAATTACCTCAGTCCACCCTGTATCTGAAGACACCCATTGGGTTTTTTGTTGAAAATTCTTCAAAAGAGCCTTATCATCGTATGACGGCACTCCGTGAAAAAAGTTTGGTTCTTTTATATTATGGGCAAGATTTAGTTCTCCAACACTTGAATAACTAGCACCCGATGTTGGGACTTCTACCCCTGCCTTTTCCATAAGAGATCTAGCAAAAACATCTGCTGCTCCCTCTTCTCTTCCTAATATTTTTGCTTGTTCAATAGTAAGATTTTCCGTATTGGCAGCTCTTGCAGCTTCTGACCATTGTGCAGTATATTCAGCGTTGTCTATGGTGCGTGCCGAGTGACCCAATTCGTGAAATAGTAGATAGGCTCCATCTTCTGCTTGGGCACCTGCATAAGCGCCTTTATCTAGATAAATTGAGTTTGGCGTTGTTGTTATTGGTCCATATTTACCGTTTAATGTTCCTTTCGTAAACATGTCATGCATGTTTATTGGCGATGACTCTGGTATGAATGCTCCAGAAAAGGGCGTTTGCTTTGAACCAAGGTATACATTTGAAATATTATCAAATATTTGAGATCCAGTTACTGGTTTTCCTAAACCTATATCATGTAAACTATTACGAAAATCAACTTTTTCAAATACTTCTTCAGCTAAATTAATAGACGCACTACCGCTTACTCCACCGGCTTGACCAGGAGCAATATCAATTGACGAAATTCCAAATAATTTTCCAGTTGGTAGCGGTGCTCTATCGGCCATAAAAATAATTTATCCTTTAATATAAAATTAAAAAGAACCCGCTATATCATTGTAGGGATCGCGTCCTAGAGAAGGTAGGCTATCATGCATAGTACCTTGAACCTTCCCATTTGTTACTAATCCGAGCTCTATTCATAAATTGCTCCATGTTATCCTGGTCTCCATCTACTGATATATTATAAGACATTCCTTGGTTTCCAGAAGCTATTGGCGCATTGGGTATTTGCATTTGTTGGGTTGGAATTCTTTCGTATGGATTTCCGCCTGGCAACAATGGAGGACCAGACATTGCTTCTCGGGTTCTTTCTTTCTTATTGATAGATCCAAATATTGCAAGACCAGTAGCTATTGCTGCTACACCAGCTATTTTTCCTTTATTTTTTAATGCCCCTTCATATAATTCTCTCATCTGTGGTGACTTCATAAAGTCTTGTATTCTAGTATATTTTCCAGCAGCAGGTGCAGCACCAGAGGCATCATATGAGCTAGCTATTGCCCTATCAACAGCGGTGTGTATTTCATCATCCGTGCCCTTGGCAAGTCCTGATGCCTCTTCCATAAACTTATCTACCATTTCTGGTAATGTTCTAGTTCCTTCTTTATTTTTTTTAACGCTTGCTCTTTCTAGGGTATCTCTTATCGCAATCATTTCTTCAGAAATTGCTTCACGGTTTGCCTGATAACTATTTTTAGCACTAGACACTAAACTAATTCTACTAAAAATTTCTTCAGAAATTGCTTCTTCGCTTGTACCTGCAGAGGCAGCAGATCTAATTCTTTGATTGATGAGATCAGCCGCTTGATTATCATTATCAATGAAAGCTAAAAAGTCTTCTGCAAATTGCAAATCTACTTTTCCCGATTTTCCATTTATGCTAGATAGGATATCTTCTATTTCTTTAGAGTCGACAAAACCTGGGATTCTATCTAAGAGTCCTGTCTCAGGATTTGTTGCAGACGGCGTGTCCATATTGAATAGTTTTGATAAGAATTTTTTATCCATTAAATCTTCTTGTGCTAACATATCAGGATCAGTAGAATTATTTCTAGCTGCTTGTATAAATGCAACTATGTCATCTTCTATGTCTTTAAATGGTTTATTAATCACCTGTTGCATTCTATTTCTAGTAAATTTTGATAATTCTTGTAGGGTAATTTTTTCCGATGTTGGTAAAGTTATTTCCATTGGATTTTCTGATTTTAAAACATCATCAAGTATTTTGCCTATGGTTGCCCTAGCCCTTTGGGCAGCCGTAGAGCGTCCTGAGACTCTATCTGCCTGAGTCATTTCCCCTATATCAAATAGCAATTTATCCATTACATCTTCTATATTATTTAAACTAGGATCGTTATTATTAAAAAATTGGCTAACTGCGTTTGTTACTTCTAATTTAGCCATACTATTTGATGCCTGTATGTTTCTTACGTATAATGACCTAGCATTTTCGTACATTCCTTCATTATTATTACCTATCAAGTCAGCTAATTCAGATTTGTCTAATACTCCTGCTCTAACTAAAGCATCGCCTAAATTGTCTTTATTAAGGGTGCGCTTACTAAGCGTTATATCCTTAATTCGTTTTAACACAGAATTTTGTTGCACTAAATCATCTACTGATCTTCCGAATTGTCCTTCAGTGTTTTCTAAATTAAATTTAATACCAGCTAGTAAGCTCTTCATTGAAGTATTCAGACTTTCAGATTGTCTATATCTTATAGCAATTTGTTCAAAAGGAACATATTCATTATACTTTTGTGTTTTTAATCTATCTAAAAACATTTGTTTTTTTGAATTAAAAGGAGCTACTATTGCCTCAAAATCTGGTATTCCATATATTTCTTTAGCTTCACCTTCTAATCCAAGAATTTTTAAAATACCTGCTCTTGATTCTAGCGGAGATTTCCTTGTTTTACCTTGTACTTGTTCAGCAACGCGTAAAGCTCTTAGGCCATGCAGTTTACTACCGCTCGACAATGACTGGCCAGTTACCAGTTCCACTTCTTCTATTCCAGCTAACATTGAATCTATTACAGTGTTGATGTCACCATTGCCCATAGCGTCAGATATTACAGATAGCTTTAAGTTCGCGACATATTCATCAAGGCCCATTAAACCTGTATTTTTTTGTAGTTCTTCGCCAAATATTTCCTGCATTGCCCTTATTGAACCAATGGTATGCGACGTGTTCGCAATAAGTGTACGCCCAACATTCTCATCTGTTACACTTATGAGACTAATCAGTTCTTGAGTAATCTCATCATTCCTCAAAAATATTTGATTTACTACGTCTTCGATATTATCTTCAGTAACTGTTATTCCTGCTTTTCTTGCCAGCACTGTTAAATCTGTTCTATCTTCTTTTTGCACTAAAGTGAATAATGCTCTAGAAATACTTGAACTAATTTCCTCATCTGTGTACAACCCTGTTTCTTTAGTTAGGGTGGCTGCTACAAATAGGTCGCTTGGTGTTGCTGCTAAATTTATTTTCATCTTTGCAGCCCCAGCTGCATCGATTACACCTTCAGGATTATAGACTAAAGATGTAGAAAGCTTTAATCTTTCAGCCATTTCAAGCAGAGCTGTATTCCCGGTTTTATTAGCATACGTTATGGCATTATCTAAAATTGCTAGTCTTTGCTCTTCTGAAGAAACAGCCCAACCAAGTCTGTTGACATAAGTGCCCAGCCCTCCTGTAGGCGCAGTCATTGCATCCATACCGGATCTTTGAGTCATGCCAGTAATCGCTGATCTAACTCCTATTATCTCTCTTTCATCCTCGTTAAGCCTAACTAAATGAGACGCTATTCTAAGAGACTTCTCCATTTTAGAAAGACCAGTTTTTGTTTCATCCATGTATCGATCAAAGTCTTCCAAATTACGTCCAGCACCATATAAATCTCTAATCTCTTTTTGAAAAAATAAATCTTCAATTGGAGATGATTGAGTTTTAATTATTTGAGTTAGATTACTTTGCCTATAGGCAGATTGTAATCCGCTAGGTAGTTTCATTATTTCATCAGCATTTAGTGTTGCCATAGTTCCAGCTTTTGTCATGGCAGCTTTTCTAACTATTGCTTCTGATGTTTCACTAATATTCAAGTACTTATGCTTTATGCCTTTATGCCCTGCGCCTCTAGCATTTAGAAATTTATTAGCAAAATCATCTCCACTAATAGATGCTGCTCCACTTAATCCATCTAGGGTAAAATTTTCATTTCCATTTAAATCAACTAATTTGAATATAGCTCTTTGTAAATCTTCTTGAGTTACGTCTCCAGCTGATTTTTTATATTGCATTGCTATATTTTTTTGATTGTGGGATAACGCGTTAAGATATTTAAATATTTTCTGTTCTTTACTTAGTTTTTCTAATTCTAAAGCATTCAGTTGATTTTTTATATCTGCAGAAATATTGTAACCCGAATTCGTGTTTATGAACTCAGACACTCCTTCTGATAGACCCCTAAACCTCTGCCCCATTTGATTCTCATCGCCAAACATTCTCATTAAAGTATCGTCATCTAAGTATGGTGCCATTAATGCAAACTCTTGAGGACCGGTTGGTTGACGCCAAGCAAACGATGTAAGCTGCCTTACTCCTTGACTATTCCTAACAGATTGTAAATTAGTTATAAATTTATCGTCTAAGTCGAATCCACCACCTGCTTCATATATACCAAAACCTGTAGCAGCTAAATTTGGAATTATCATCTTGTGTCCAACGTGTCTAAATTGAAATAAAGATAAATCAATATTTTCAGCTGTTCCTAATGATTGATCTCCAACTTGAGCTGTAAACTTATTAAAAGCAGATAACTCTGTTCTAGATCGAGATGCACCTAAGACTATATTCTTACCACGTCTCGATACTGCTCCTTCGGTATCTATAGCTTGCCTTTGAGCATAAGGCATTGCGTAGTTATAAATAGGCAAACCGTCTCTACGTACACCATTGACCATTTTTGAGTATGAACCCTTTTCCCTAAAAGCATCATTCATAATAACTCTTATTAAACCGTTAGCTAGTTCAGGTACTTCATTAACTTTTACATTTCCTGAAGCTAACATATTTTGTAGAGTTATTCCAGTTGATCTGACTCTTTCTGCGCCTGCTCTACTTCCAAATCTTCTAGTTATATCTTCTATGTCCATTCCATCTATATCAAGAGTTGCATCGCTCAGTATTGATCTTCTCGCTTTTTCGCTAATAATTCCTTTAGATATATTGTCCATTTCATCCATAGCCATATCAGCACTTTCGCCAAGGTCTCTTCTAAAATTAGCTCCGTACTGCTCCCTATGGAATATCATAGCTTGCGGCTCACTATATACTTTATCCATTCCAGAACCGGTATTTATCTGCAATGTTATTTGTTCCCCGGCTGTTGGACCAAGCGTTTTAGAACCTGGAAAATTCATTCCTCCAAGTCCACCTTCTTTTTTAAGAAGCTCCGTTGAACCAGCTCCCATGAATCCAAAACTGGATAAAGGCTCTTCTATGCTACCCTTCCCTGTTATCATATCAAAAACAGATTTACCTTGAAATTTCTTAAAAAATAATCTAGCCGTAGAGTGTTCGAATGGCCTTAAAACTGGTTCGATAATATCGTCTTTTAATAAATCGCTAGAGTTAATTACAATCCTATCTAATTGAGATTTAAAGCTTGAAATATTCGAAGTAAGAGTTAGCGCTTCTTCACTACCTTGTGCATAGGCGGGTAACATAGCTTTAGCTTCATTTATGGAAGCTCTTAATTGTTCTGCGTGTTGTTTGAATGGGAATCCTGTGACAAACCCGGAACCATCATCTATTTTTTTTATTTCACCTAATGCGGTTGCATATCTTTGATATTTACCCCTAAGAACTGGATCCATACTTTCTTCGCCAGCTGTTTTTTCTATTCTTGAGATTATATCTTGTAAAGAAATTTTTTGATTTTTTCTATCAGCAATTGTTTCTTTAAATTGAGATTGTATGACTTTTGCAAAGTCGTCAAAATCTTGATCACTAGATAAACCTTGCATGTCTAACATATCTCTAAATAATTGTTGTGAGGCTTCGCCTGATTCGCCCCTCATAACTAATCTTGTTGCCATTCTTTCTCTAAGTATACCTTGTCTTTGTGCTTGAGTAAGAGTAGTATCTCCCAGTAAGGTGTTTGTATAAGAAGCTTCTAAGTCAAATGCTTGAAGTGTTGTCTCTAAAGGTGCATCAAAAAATAAAAAAGATTCTTCAAGTGTTTTTGGAGTTGCTAATTTAAATCTATCACTTACTTTTTTAGACAAATTTTCAACAATATCACCAACTTCTTGCTGACCCATAGTTGTATTTCTTTTTGTTAAACTTTGTGATTCTCTTTTAGACATTTTACCCATTGTGCTACCTAATCTAGCCCCTGCTGAATTGGGGCCTGCCATAAGATCGTCAATGGCCGGTATGCCTTTAGCAAGTCTTTCCACATTAATGAACTGAGCATCAACTGTGCTAAAAAGATTAGTAGTTTCCTTGCCTGTTAAGTATTTATACCCTTCTGGAGTTTGATATCTAATTCTTAACAAAGTTGAAGATCCATCTCTTGAAGAAAGATATCCTGGTGGCAGGATATCTTTCTTCTTAAAATTAGTTTGCAGTCTTTCAAGGTCTGTAGTTGGGTAACTTATTTGGTCATCAAAAAGATTTGCCATATTTTCTACTGTTTGTTCGTCAGTATTCGAATACCCAATTCTTACAAGCTCAATATTTTTTCCTTCTAGATCTTTAAGAATTTTGTTTCTTGATCTAAATTCTACTGTATCTGGATTATTTGATCTTAACATTTCATTGATGTTGCGAGTCATATCAGAAAGTGGAGCATAACCTTGCGGTTCTGGAGACAAAGGACCTGTCAATCCCGTAAATATAGATAATTCAGAAATACCGCTTCGAGTTGTATCTTCTATAGCCTCTGTAAGCGTGGCGTATACCACTCCGCTCATAGAATTAACTAACTCATTACTAGCGTTAAATTTTACTAAACCTCTAGTAAAAATGTCTTGTTCTCTTATAAGAGAGCTTGGTATCTTGCTTATTTCCCTACCAAGACCTGCAGCTAGCGTTGAAGGATTTACGTCTGCCATCTCATTAACCTCTTATTCCAGCCATGATATTTACCGAACCTGGATTTGAATTATTCATTACTGGAGATATATTTCCATTTATCCCCATATCAAACATTAATCTTTGCAGTTTTGATCTAACATCTTCCGGGGAAGAACCGCCTTGCCCAAACGTTGGATAACTAGAGTTAAGTAAGTTTGCTTCTTTTACTTGCTGCGGGAAGTAACCCATCTGTGACATTTCAAGACCCATTGACTGACCCATTTTTATCTTTACATGTTCCATATTTGTGTTCGGATGCCATACTTCAGAACCAGCATCAGGTAGTTCATGTCTAGTAAAGTAGTTTACTAGATCTGGCTTTCTCTCTACTGGCATTCCCCACGCAGCTTCGTATATTCTTCTTTCTAATCTCCCAGCAGTAGAAAGAATTTGACCTCTTTCGGCCTTTGGAGCTTCAAGCATTGCTCTAAAATGTTCTCTTTTTCTTTTTGGTATTGCTGCTGCTAGTTGATCTATTGATTTTGTATCAAGATCTGCACCGTACATTGTCTTCTTACTGGCTAGTGTGTATTGTTTTGCTGCTTCTATATCTCCAACTCTTTCAGCACGCGATGCAGCTGTTTTATTTTTTACATAAGTTAGAATATCAGTATGCTCTTCAAGGGCTAATTGTTTTTTTCTATTGATTGGGATAAATCTAGTCTCTTTCATTTTCTGCAGTGCGGAGTAGCCACCAACTGTTACCGCACCAAAAACTCCAAGAGCTGTTTGCATTCTTTTAGAATTTTTTCCAAAAGACCCAAATGCGATTGCTCCTATCCCTGCTGCCAGAAGAGGATTTCTTTGAGTGCCCTTATTGTAAATTGGTTTGATAAAGCTTTCTACCGGCTTCTGCCACTCTGGGAATGTTGAACCATAAACATTTCTTCTTTCCCAATCTTCAGTTGCTGTTTTCTTTCCAGTAAATTTACTGTTAATAAAGTTGTCTGTGTGTAGTACGGATTCTTTTATTGTTCGTATTGGGTTAGTTATTTTTTCAGCTTTAGAATAATTTGTGTAAGGAGTAAAATCAGTTTTACTTTGAGCTATTGCATTTTGCTGAGCTCTTATTTGTCCGACTTTAATTCTTTCATCTTCACCTAATCCCATTTTATCTATTCTTGAATCTATGGCCCTAAATTCTTTAGAGTAAGGAGCTACGTCAGCAAGAATATCAAGTTGGTTAACTGCTCCGTATCTTCCATTCGAATCAGAATAAACTCTATTAAATCTTTCGTAACCTACACCAGGTAATCTTAATTCACCCTCTTTTACTTTAGTGAATGGATCACCTGTAGTGAAGTCAATAAAATTACTGCTATTAGGAAGGAATGGATATTCTTTACCCATTGTGTTTTTAATAGGGTTAATGAAACTAACATTAGTTCTTTCTTTTGGAATAAATCTTCTGACTATTTCAGAAGCTTCAATATTGCCTAGTGCCCCATCTGATTGAAGGGGTACATCACCTAAACCACCTAAACCTAAATCCCAAAAAGCTCTAGTCGTACCATAGGCTTTTGACGCTGATTGTAATACTGATTTATCTGGCTCAAAGTCGTATGAACCAAAGCCAAGGGCAGATCTTACGTTTCCAGCGGCAAATCCATATATACCAAATGTTTCCTGTAATCTGTAACCAAGTTCTCCAGCTTGGAATTCATTACTACCAGATCGTATTGGTAATCCTGATGCAACAATTTTTGCTGGCATGATCCCTGGTCCGGTTGGGGGTCCAAATTGGACTGGCTGAACCTGAGATGAAATTGGGACTCTTTGATAAGCTGCTGCTGCTAGCTGGCTATTTTCCGACCCAGACATACCTCGAATTAATTTTCTTGCCGTATTTAGTGGTCCGCTGCTACCTGCCAACATTTCGTTTGATCTAGATATGTTAGAAAATTGTGCGTTGTAACCTACCGGGGATGAGGCAACCGCATTTGCGTAATCAGATACAGGGGAAATAAACCTAAGAGGCTTTCCGCCATATGGTGCTGGACGTGCTGCAGGGTAGCTGACAGCTGGATCTCTTTGTTCCGTATAACCAACGTTACCAGGGGTCTCCTGAGGCATGTAGGCTCCACTGGCGCCAACTGGTACGTAACTAGATAAAGCCCTATCTAATTCAGGCTTATGCATTACTTTTTGAGGCTTAAGTAATCTTCCTACTGTTGCATTTAAAACGGGTAGAGCTGCGCCAAACGGTCCAGAAAAATATTCTCCAGTTACGGGATATGGTCTATCTTGATAATGTTTTTTTTCAAATTTATAAGGGTCAAGAGGACGCAAAGGAGAAAAGTCATTATAGAATAAAGCTTTTTCCATTGGACTACCATAGGTGTCTGATGTAAACATCGCTCCACCTTGTAGTCTTCTATACCAAGATGGTCTATAGTATTCAATTTTTCCACCACTAAATTTTGTATTACCTAAAGGCCAATATCTTCCTTTTCTAATTGGTACTTCGCCAGTTAATAACTGTTGTCTTTTTTGCCCGTAACCCATTCCTCCAGGTACAACACCAGATATTGCTGCTTGGGTTTCAGCCCCGACTCTAGCTACCGCACCAAGTGCAAATGGCGAATATACTCTTTCGCCTCTTTCATCTTTTCCTTGTGTGTACCCACCTACTGTTCTATCTACGGCTAATGCAGTTGTACCTATGGCAACTGCTGGAAGTACTCTTTCTGCATTCATTCCCCTGAAATACATGTCAAGAGGACCGTGGAAGTTATCTGGATCTAGACTAGAACCAACAGTTCCAAAGTATCTATTTAATCTATTGAAACCATGAGATATCGGAACGGATGCTAAAGAAAAACCCTCTTCATTGCCATATGTTTTTATTCCAGCAGCGCTGAGTAATGCTGCTTTTGGATTTCTTTTAAGAGCTGTGCCAAATGTTGGAACAAATGCGTATGTTTCAGGACCTGATTGTCCAGATAAAGGACTTGCAGATGGACTATCAACATATCTGCCCATTCCTAAATTCTTTTTAAACGTTGCGAGTGGTCTCTTGAGAGTTTCTGGGATAAGAGTAGACTGACCGCTTGTTGCTATATTACCTTGAATATGCGGATCTAATAAACGTTTTAGATTTTCATCAGTTAATAATTCTCTAGCTCTAGCAAATCTTTCTAAAGGATTTTGTATTACGCTTTCAGATCCTCTTGGTACTGTAGGATTAAATCTGAAAGTTTCGAATGCACTTAAGTTTAAAACTGTAGATAAAGCAGAAGCTTGAGCTTCTGCTTTTTGAGCAGAAGATATAATACCTTTAGATAATAAATCATCAATAGCAGATGTAACATTTTGCATGACCGTCATTGGATCAGGGGATAATATTGCTTTTCTTTCTATAAGAAATCTAAATACTTCTGACGACATTTCATCGCCTTTAGTTACAATGCTAGATGATTTTTCAAACATTTTTGATTGCTGCGAGAAATCATCTATATCTGCAAAAGATTTAATTCTAGCAAATGCCTTACTTACATCTTGAAATCTTTTTAAGTCATCTTCGTTTCCTTTTCTTATACTATTTTTTTGAGTTTGAAGAGCGTCATCTAAGGAATCTATTACTTTTCTTCCATGAGCTGGAGTTGATATGCCAATAACATCATCAACGTCAAGACCTGTCATATCATCAGCAGAAAATGAACTTAAAACTTTTCTTTGAACTGGTTTACCTGTGCCATAGCTTAATTGCCTGTTTGCAAATCTAGTAAAGGCCTCCATCAATTGAGAATGTGATGCTACTTGAGCTCCTGAATCAACATCAAGTAAATTATATCTAGCTGCTTTAGTGACATCATCTAACTGAGGCTCTGCCTGTAATCGAAGATTCTTTTTTCTTCCAAATCCACCAATTGAAAATGTTTCATCTATTTTTCCAGAAATCAACCTAGCCATTACGGCTTCGTTTTCTACGTCTGCCTGTCTATTGACTAATCTTCCAAAGAATTTAAATAAAGAGTTTGGTTGATCCCCTGCATAGTCTAAGCGTTCTTTAACTTTTCCTACTAGACTTGTTGCCGTACGATTTTGTTGAGTTCTTTTTCCTGCAGCCAATTCCGCCGTACTGGTGAACATCGAAGAAATTGCTG
>Ga0049082_10000469_pt1 | contig 11530 bp, 12 predicted proteins | sample GreLakmeHU45MSRF_FD_66718 | JGI IMG/M metagenome (GOLD analysis project Ga0049082, IMG submission 66718) | Freshwater lentic microbial communities from great Laurentian Lakes, MI, USA - Great Lakes metaG HU45MSRF | ecosystem: Environmental > Aquatic > Freshwater > Lake | place: Great Lakes... | reverse complement strand
CTATAAAAGCTTCATAAATCTCTCTATTCGCTTCTTCCTCATCACCAATTTTATTTAAAATCAGTTCCATTTATTTTATATAATAAATAAAAAAATAATAGTGTTTATATGCAAAAAATTGAAAAGAAAATAAAATATTATAGAGAAAATATACAACCGTTAAACACTACCAGAATGAAGACTGCATATGTGCCTCCCTCTTTGCGCAAGCAACAACAAAAGACCGCGACCGCGCCCGTGCCCGCACTCGCACCAATAAAATTAACGAAGAAAACTGAACCGAAAAAAGAGTTCCAGTTAGATAATATAGAAAACTTTCCTTCCCTCGGCGAAACCTTAAAAAAGAAACAAATCAACGGCACGCCTATCAGTTTCTCAAAAGCCGCTGCGAAGAAAAATGAAGTCTTGGTGCCGAAAGAAATCGTATCAACCGGTCCGCCGCCAGGCTGGGTTTATATTCGTCGCCATAATGGCAAATTTCAATACAAAACGGGCGATTTAACTAGCTTAAATAACTGGTTAGCGGACGATGAAGAAAGGACATTTATCAAAGACAATAAGCAGATCTGTAAATATCAGGTAGAACGACTACAATACGAACGCGATATGAATGTCGTCTGCTTAGGGGATTACTCCGAGTATTATGGCGAATCCAGCATTGCCGAGATGATGGAACGCGATTATATGAATGAGTTGCAAAACAATGATATTCCCTACAGCGATTACAGTAGCGGAAGTGATTCTTATATGAGTGATTAAAAATATGATTAAACACATTAAAAAAACTTATATAAAAAAAGAGATGATGTGTTTAATTTTTTTTTTCATTATATTTTGATTCTATATATTTTAATTCATAATGAACACAGAAGAAGAAGATGAAATCATTGATACGGACTGGATTGAAAAAATAAGTCAAGAAGAAGCGTTGTATAATGATTTCTATAAAGAACCCGTTTGTGCAATTAAACTCTATTTATTGTACGTGAATAAAGACCATGAATTACAACATATAAAACACGAACGCTATTTACTTCCCGAAAACAACGTCCTGTCTCGTGATACAATTATTTCTTTTATCAAGCGTTATCAACAAAAAGGGCATATTAAATATAAACTGCTCTCTTTACTCCGCTATAATATTGAATTGGAACCAACGGAGATTACCGATTTTTTAAATGAAGATATGAAACTGAATTTAGGACGATTTATTCAATCTGAAAAATATTTGAATGATATCCATTATGCCGATACGATCCATATGTTTCAAGATTTAAATGCTTTATTTTTTATTTTTTATGAAGAAAGCGAAAAAAAAAAGAAAGACCATACTCGGCGTATCATTTTTGCCAAACCCAGTCTAGTGAAAACACGCCGAAACCTGCCGCATAAAGACAAAGACAAAGACAAAGACAAAGACAGGAAAAAAAATCACTTAAAGATAATAAAGGAAGTATCCTAAGAATAAAAATGCTAAACAAGGAGGAGAAGGAGGAGGAAAACGAAATTGTCCAAGCACAACTCATCAATTTAGTCAAAGAAATTCAGCAAGGCGAAGGCGGTCTGTTAATTTGTGAAATGACCGAATCTTTCTTGTACAATATACATTGTGTGTATAACGCAATAGAAACACATCCTTTTGTATCATTACTATTTCGGTTAATTTATCATACGAAAAATCCCGAAATAGCCTTTTATATGTTAAAAGGCATCTTGAATTTTGTACAGAGTAAGGACGGGATGAAATATAAGCCGATGTTTGACCATTATTTTATAGAAACTTATGATTGGTTGGTTAAAACTTACGGCTGGTCTTTTTTAAAACAATTTATGATTATTTTACGAGATAATTTAGAAAACGGAAAGAATGAAATGATTTTTCATTATATTATTACGAGTATTGTAAGTCAATTGCGTGTCGATGATACCGCGACGACAGAAAATATGTCCTATTTATGTTATCAATTACCACGAGAAAAATCTTTTACGTGGGGCTGGTTGACGTATTATATCGCGCACGTGTATGGCAATAAACCGAATAATTTACATACGATTGTTTCGGCAAAACATATGCGGCAATATTTAATGTATTATCGACGTTTATTAACCAGTTTGCGACGCCGGGTCGTTTTATATGATACTACAGAGACAACAACAGCAGCAGGAGCGGAGGAGGCAGCCCAATGGGAGGGCGAGATAAATTGGAAGACGATTCTAAATACGTTACAAGTGCAAACGCAAGTAGAGCAGACACAAACGCAAGTAGAGCAGACACAAACGCCAGTAGAGCAGACACAAACGCCAGTAGAGCAGACACAAACGCCAGTAGAGCAGACACAAACGCCAGCACCGTTGGTAGAGCAAACGCCAGTAGAAACGCCAGTAGAACAAACGCCAGTAGAAGCACAAGCGCAAACGCCAGTAGAAGCACAAGCGCAAACGCAGCAGTCGCCGTCACAAGAAAAAAAGCCACAAAGTGGCTTCGGTAGTTGGTTATATTCTTGGTTTGGTTAAATGTCTTCAATATTAATTTTCAGCCAATCCATTTGTTCTTGGGGTGACTCTTTTTTTTGTGGTACAACCTTTGGTAGTGGCACTACCGTTGATACCTTTGGCACTTTTTGTTCTTTCAAATCTGCATCTTCATCATCAATAGCTGAGTCTGAGGAGGCTGCATCTTCTTCATCTTCTTCTTCTGGTTCATCTACCCGAAAATTTGAGAAAGTACAATCGTTTTCCGTGCCTGCCATATCGCCGACGTGCATAATTGCCGCTAAATTTCGTCCTTCCAATTGACGTAATTTATCTTTTTCAATAAATGTATAAATTTCTAATAAATCGCAGTTTTTGCTGCCATCCGCCCGAACTTCCCAGTCATAAAAGCCGACCATTAACCACGCGCCAAGGCTAATTGAGGCATCGCCACCGCGCCGCCCTTTCAAAAATTTTCCCCGCACATTACAACTATAGGTTTTACCGTCCGTGCCAATGACATCGCATTTGCGTCCGCTGTATATTTTCGTCACAACGGCATACATTTCGTTCGGGTCTTTCACCCGACGCACATCACCGCCGCCGCCACCGCCTCCAGCACCGCCCATATTTTTGCGGGCACCCTTTTTGCCTTTATTGCCGCCAGTATTGTTTTTCACCATTTTAGATTAAAGATATCTTATATTATTTTTGAAATAATATAATTCAATTTTTTTTATAGATGCAATAATTTTATAGATGCAATAATTTTATAGATGTAATAACTTATGCGATACTAAATCTAAGAGGGGATCCGCCAGGGGAGGCTCTGCCCCTACAACCCCGACCGCCAGGGGCTCTATCAATTCCGCTTGTGAACGGGGTTGTAGGGGCAGAGCCCCTATTGCTCTCAACCAAACGACACCAAAAGCGGGCAAAAGCAGCGGATGTTTTTTTGCTGCCTCAGCATCGGGATAAGCTTCGTGATGCTGCTGAATTTGTTCTGCTAATACTTCGTCAATAATCGCTGGAAGTATGGCAACATTTTCGCTAAACAAAGCCTGATCTCTTTCCTCCATAGTAAGTTGACTTTTAATATAATTCGCAACCACATTAATGTCACACACCGATGCCAACGCCATCGCAATTAAAACAGGATCGTATCGCAACCGGTTCATTACGTCCGTTTCCACATCTGCCTGCCATCTTTTAAGATGAAAACTGGCAATTTCAGGAGGCAATGGATATTCTGCTTTTTTTTCTGCCGGCAATGCGGCTGGTATTTTTTTTGCCACAAAATGAAATCGTGCCAAATGAAATCGTGCCAAATGAAATCGTGCATAAATACAGAGAATAGACTCATATGAAATAGACACATATGTGTCATCCAGCGATAGTGGCGGAGGCAGCGGCTGCTGATAATAACGACAAAACACGTCAATAATTTCTTCGGCAGTTGCCGTTTGGGTATCCAGCAATTGATGTAGATAATAAGTCAAACTATGATAGTGATTATAAAATACGGCACGAAGTATCATATGAAAGCGTTCTTCAAATTTTCTCAACCATTTTGCTGGCGGACCCTTCAAGATATAGCGGATTTTTGGTCGCAGGGGTTTCGTCTGCCGCATTAGAAACACCAGCGGGGATGATTGCCAACCAAACATTTGACGTACTGTGTCCGACACGGATAATAACGTAGGTTCATCCGGCTGTAAGGCATAATAGAAATCATAATACAGTTGACGTAAAAACGTGTTTATATCCATTGCGTTTAATTCATTTAGCCAATAATAACATTCATTTAAATCTTTGCCCTTTAACAAAGCGGTCATAAAAGCCACTTGTGCTTCATCCAGAGCATAGAGAGAAGACATTTTGTATAGTGTAATGAAGAGAGATTAAATAAAGTAAATCAATTTTATTGGAATTATTTATTTTCTGGTTATACTTTAAATGAGCTGGATTGAACACATTAAGAAAGTAGCGGCAGAGAATAACATTTCGTATAAAGACGCAATGAAGATTGCTGGAAAAACCTACAACCCAACTGGAGAAACGAAACAAACGCGTAAAAAGAAAAGTGGTGATAATACTACTAAAAAAAGCCGAAAAAGTATGAAAAGTGCCAGCGCCAGCAGTGCCAGCGCCAGCCCCAGTGCCAGCAGCCCCAGCAGCCCCACCGTAGAAGAGTTATTAGCACAAATCAAATTATGTGGTAAATGCAAAAAACAAGTGGATAAACTAATGAAAAAAAAATCGCTGAAAGGCGGCAATTGTTGCGGTCCTGTTTAATATCATCTTTATAACATTTTTAATGCTGATGTTGCATTAAAGTGAAATATCGGTTCTTATATGTTTTTTTAATTTTGTTTGCCAACATCTCAGCATCTACTTCTTCTTGTTCATCCGTTAAACGAGTAATCTCTCGTCGCAACATATCTAAATGTTGTTGACAAAACATTTTAAATCCATTCGCTGGTTTAAAATTCGGTTTATTAATAATGGTAGTTAATTGTAAATCCATCGCTTGAATCACATCTTTTTCCATGACAATATAAGCGCGCGTAGTTTTTGTCTTTTCTTTTATTATCTCTTCTGATTCTTCATTTTCTTCATTAGTTGTTATTACTTTATCACGAAAGTAATAACGACCAGCTTTAAACATTTTATCCAGCACATCTCCTTTATAATTCAACTCAACTAAACGTGCTACTTCGCGTTCAGTTATGTCGGCATATTTATTTAACCATTCGGACCAGGCGGCTTTATATGCGTGGCGGTCGTCATATTGATGAATACGTGCAAATTCCGTAATGTATGCTAGGATGGAATCGCTTAATTTGTAGCGGAATATTTTATTGGATTGGGACATTTTCGTTGGCTCATTTATACCTATTATTAAAATGAAATTAAAGTTTTCAATTTTTTGTATATAAAATTGAATTTAAAATTATAACTCTAATCTACTTTACACAATAGTATGTCGCAAAAAGAAATAGCTGCTTATCTATTGCAATTATCGCCGATGGAAAAGCAAATATTAAATATTGCCAAAACACATTTGGAAACGTCGTTCAGTTTGGTAAAAAGCATTGGTTTTCAAGAATGGCAGCAGGCACAAGCACAAGCACAGCAGGCACAAGCACAAGCAGAGCAGGCACAAGCGCAGCAGGCACAAGCACAGCAGGCACAAGCACAAGCACAGCAGGCACAAGGACAAGCAGCCTCAATGCCGCCGGCGCCGCCTAGTTCCAAAACGTGAAAGCAAAAATCTTAACCGTTTAGTAGAATTATTTATTTTTTTTCGGGTATTTTTATCTTTACCTGTAGCGCCGCCCTTTTGCACAGGCACAAGCGCAGCAGCAGGCTCAAGCGCAGCAGCAGGCTCAAGCGCACCACCCGCGGCTGGCGCCGCATTTATAATCGGTTCCAACTTTTTCATTAAATCTTCGCCAGCACATTTGGTCTTATTTATTTGGTTATTAATGCCATTCACGATGGGCATAATAATACCTGCACCTTTCGTTATAGGCGGCGTACAAGTTTTAATAATTTCCTGACCCAACTCATCCGCCGAGAGAATGACAGACACAATTCCACCTACCACGGGTATATTAAAAACAATCCCTTTAATAATATTTAACAAGGAGTGCGAGATGGATTTCCCAATATTACTGCCCATTCCTGTAATAATTTCCTTTATTTTGGCATTAATCCGATCAATTTCGGGTTGAGCAATTTCTAAGGTTTTTAACAAAGCGGATATATAATTGCTAATCCATTCTTTAAAGAGCCCCTGAAATTTGGCTTCTTTCACGGCATCGTTATATCGCCCACTAGTTCTCATCATTTTCTCAAATAATTTTTTTGAATCCATATTGGGGTCTGCTAAAATTTGATTGGCATTTTCGCCGAGGGCAATTTTATTAATAATGTTCTGTATATTAATGATAATAATCGCATAAATGGTTTCAAAAGGTCCAAACAAATCAGGATAGCCTTTAATTTCTCGGTCGCCGAGTTCGGCAAATAAATTTTTAATCGAGTTGGTGATTTTATCCAAGGCACCCGAAGCCGAGTTGCCAATACCGGTGATAATAGTGCCAGCGATGGAAGGCAAATCATTGACCACCAATTGTACACATTTACCTTGGTCCGTAATTGCCCCCACGACTTTTTGTACTCCTGTATTCACTAAATCAATACCTTTATCCTGTATTTTTTCTAAAATTTTTGTGGGACTTGATACCATAGCTGCGAAGTCTTCTGCAGCACAAGACCGTTCATCTTTACAAGCTTTTTTGCCTGTGCCTGCGGGGGCTGTGTCTGCTGCTGGTGCTGCTGTGCTTGCTGCTGCTGTGCTTGCTGCTGCTGGTTCGGTTTTTTTTTCGGGTTCAGACATTAAAATACTATATTATATTTAGTTTTTAATTTTGTTAAGAATCATTTCCTTATAAGCAGCATAATCTAATTCGGGCAGCTTTGTTTTTTCGGTTTTTTCCTTTAAAGTCTCTTCATAATGATAGAGTTTGCCTTTATACCGAAAATGATTGCCTTGTTCAATTACTTTTACTCTTGCATTAAAATTATGTGCCGCCCCTTTACTGCCAGTATTGTATTTTTTAAAGGTCGCAAAAAGGGATTTTGCGGCGGGTGCTTCTACTGCAAGAGCATCGGCAAGAGCGGATGCTACCGCTTCTGCTGGTGCTTCTGCTTCTGTATGTGCTGCCGCTTCTGTATGTGCTGCCGCTTCTGTATGTGCTACCGCTTCTGTATGTGCTGCCGCTTCTGTATGTGCTACCGCTTCTCCAACAAGTCCCTTATACAGCCGTTTACAATTATGTTCTACGACAAATTTGCGAGCGACAGCTTCCAGTAAAGGATATTGGACGTCTTTTAAATTGTTCGTATAATACCAAAAAGTTTCTGTAGTCTTATCATACGTCATAATAAGATCGCCGTGTTCCGTTGTTTCTGTTACCATTTTATCTTCTATGTCCTCGGTGGGTCGGTCAGTTAAGGCTGTATATTCGGCAAGATATTTATTTTTTATTTCTTCTTCCTCTTCCTCTTCCGTCTCTTCGTCCGTCTCTTCGCTATCATCATTATCATCGGTAGTATATGTTGATAATTCTCTTATCATACCAACAATAAAAGGCATCGCTAAAAAAAGTCCATAACCGAGTGACGTCCAAACACTTGGCACTAAATTCGGCATTACAGTGGGAATGGTGGTAGTGTTTAGCATATAGATAAGAATAGAAGCGGCTTATGTTTAAGTTTTTATTATTATTTATATTTATTTATTCAATTCGGCACGCCGCAGCGCAAATAAGTCTGCCATTTCTTCGGTTAATTCTGGCACGATATGGATTTCATACGTGGGCAAATTCGGGTGGAGACACACCAAACACATTTGTGAAATCTTTTTTTCATATTTCGCTTCTAAAATGGCTTTATAGGTGTTGAGTTGCAAAGCATAATGCCAGAAATTCGTATCGGGCAAATGCGAAATACACTCGGTTAAAGCAAAGGCGCCAAAACTATTCGTCTTTTTAATATCTTTACAACGTTTCCAGTCGTAAATCATTAATGATCCGTCGCTTTCGTTTTCGTAGACCATATCAACTGAACCTGCCAGTTTTATATCCTCGTTAAAAATCATCCATTCGGTGCGGTAGGGTTTTAAATGGGGATGGGCGGCGAGAAAGGCGACAAAAAGGGGGCTCAGCCCCCTCACCCCCGCCTCAGGGGGACACCCCCTCACCCCCGCCTCAGGAGAAGAGTCTGCCCCCGTATCACTTGAAGAGCCCTCCGTAGAAGAGCCCTCCGTAGAAGAGCCCTCCGTAGAAGAGCCCTCCGTAGAAGAGCCCTCCCCAGAAATGGGGGTGCGGGGGGTTTCCCCCCGGTAGTAGCATTCAATAGCATAATGCATTGCTGTGCCTGCCGCCGCCGCTTCATCCCGATTCTTATCCCAGCCGGCTTTAATTTCTTCCCGCGTCTTACCATAATATGGCGAGTTCAGCCACGTCCTTTTATTATTCATCATTTTCGTAATAATGGCATCGGCATCAAATTTCGGAAAATGGGTATGATTCCACGTCGTGACCGACATATACCCAGCTTCGCCGGCACACGTATATTTATGCGGACCCGCATCAAATTCAATGAGGGCATCGCGGTGATGTGGCGGGCTCAACAACGACGGTATGTGCGACATTTTATACCTTTTCATTAAAAATTAAAACCATTTTCAATTTTTAATAAACATAAAATTATTGCGGTTTGGTCGGCCAGACAATCCCGATTAAATTATCATTCGCATCGGTATCCGGCGCCGGATACGTCCTGGTAATATCCCGTAATGCTTGGCGGTACTCTATCCACTGCTGTTTATTTTCATCACTCTTAAATGGATAATCGGATAAACCGTACATATCGCTTTGTGATAAGCGACTATTACGTTCTCGGCGCAAGATGTCTAAATTATGAGCAATCGTATAATCGGCATACTTGGCGCTAATCGTCGCTTCGGGTACGAGCGGTTCTTGTGTATAATAGAGGATAATAGATTTATAGGTCGTGCCACAAGCAATCGGCGTGCCGGGGTAAAGGTCTTGTAAGAGTTTTAATAAAACGAGGCGTTTATAGGACATTTGTATTGGGATAAGATTTTTTATTTATATATTTAACGGAGTTCAGCCCAATTCAGTATAGTTGGAGGATTTAATGCTATTTGTATTAATGCATAAGTTCCATTTGGTGGAACAATAGCAGTTAATAATACGGCAACTATACTAACAGTATTATAATAAGATTGTGACACAAGTATATTATTTACATAGATACCTGAGTTACTTGTATTGGTGAGGTCTAAAACAATGCTGACATTTACCATAATCGGTCTCCCCGTCGTATTAGAATAGGTCACGCCCAACGCCCTTAGTGCCGTCACATCATACCATTGCTGACTAAAACCGAGGGTTTGAGATAATGACACCCCGCCCCCGCCTCCGCCCCCGCTCCCGCTTATCACCCGGCGACCGGCAATCGCTTTCGGCGTATTTAAGGTATAGGAGGTGGGGATAGCCGTCCACGTGATGCCATTACTACTATATGCTATGCGGGCAGTTCCGCTATTCACGCCCACCACCAGCCAATACGTCCCATTCCACGTCACGCCATTGATTTGTGTAAATAATGAAGCCCCGTTACTACTTTGTTGCCACGTTTTGCCGTCAAAACTATAGGCTAAAGGATTTGTGCCTAACCCGCCCGCCACCCATTTACTGCCATTCCAGCCGACGGCATAACAAATACCGCCGGCAAAAGGATAGGTGCTAGAACAGTCGTAACAATTATTCCACGACGCGCCACTGTCGTCGCTCCACGCCAGCGTACTTATACCACTCGTTGTCGGTCCGCCGCCCGCTACAAATAAATTGGCATTGCCAGCAATCGCATTACAAAAGCGGGTATTTAATTTTTCTTGAAAAAAATAGACTCTGCCGCCACTTGCAATGCCAGAATGATTCCTATACGCTCCGACGGCTAACCGATCGCCGGCGGCATTTAAGGCGACGGAGTAGCCGAATTGTTCCCCTGCGGCAGGTGTATTATAGATATTGGTGCCTTGAAATGAAGGTAAAGTATCTGCCGTCCAACCGGAACCGCTCACATAGTTATAACTATACACTTTACCCGCATCTGTCGCTCCAGTATCATTAGAATTCGCTCCGACGACTAACCGGTCACCTACAGCATTTAAGGCGACGGAGATGCCGAAATTTTCGGCGGTTCCATCGCCTGGAAAAGAGGGCGTATTTGGGTCAGGTATCCATTGACCATTGACATAATTATAACAATACACTTTACCAACATTAGACGAATTTGCGTACGCTCCAACGACTAACCGGTCACCTACGGCATTTAAAGCGACACTCCAGCCGAAATTTTCACTGGCTACACCATCAGTTATCAAACTTATGAAAGCTTGATTTAAAATCCACCCTTGTCCGCTTACATAATTATAGCTATACACTTTGCCGCAATCTGTCCGTGAAGGACTTGTATTATCATATAAAGGTGCTCCGACGACTAACCGGTCACCCGCGGCATTTAAAGCGACGGAGTTGCCGAATTTTTCCGCAACGGTTCCATCGCCTATTTTATTTGGCGTATTTGGGTCAGGTATCCATTGACCATATACATAATTATAACAATATACTTTGCCTTTATTAGTAGCGTTCAAATTCGCTCCAACGACTAACCGGTCACCCGCCGCATTTAAGGCTAGTGAGTAGCCGAATTGTTCACCGGCTACACCGGGCGAAAGAGTTTGATACAAAGAAACCCACCCTTGTCCGCTTACATAATTATAACTATACACTTTGCCAACATTAGTCGTATTTAAGTACGCTCCGACAACTAACCGGTCACCCGCCGCATTTAAAGCGACACTCCAGCCGAAATTTTCAGCGGTTCCATCGCCTTGAAAAGAGGGTGTATATGCGTCTGGCGTCCAGCCTTGCCCGATAACATAATTAAAACTATACACTTTACCAACATTAGTCGTATTTAAGTACGCCCCGACGACTAACCGATCGCCCGCCGCATTTAAAGCGACGGAGTTGCCGAATTGTTCGGCGACTTGGGGGATGGTGCCTAGGAATGCTTGCACTAAACCGTAGCCCTGCCCGCCTCTATACAATGGTCTTCCTTCATTTACACTATTCGTCCACGTAATGCCGTCATTACTCGTGGCAAAAATATTTTGCGTGCCTTTTCCGCCGGCAAGGGTCACGCCATTCGTATTGGCAAGGGCTCGGCATTCCTTTACTCCGATCGGCATATTGGCAGAAAAAAGCGCGACATAGCCGGCATTTGAGCCGTAGGTATCAGACGCACCATTAATTGTAGTTGTATCATTAAAATCTCCAATATACGCTGCCCCCCCTGCAAAACGATCACCTACGGAATTCATTGCCACACATCCGCCAAGAAAGTTACTAGCAGCAGCGCCTTCATAAAGATAACTATAACCATTAATATCACT
>Ga0049082_10000467_pt1 | contig 11543 bp, 13 predicted proteins | sample GreLakmeHU45MSRF_FD_66718 | JGI IMG/M metagenome (GOLD analysis project Ga0049082, IMG submission 66718) | Freshwater lentic microbial communities from great Laurentian Lakes, MI, USA - Great Lakes metaG HU45MSRF | ecosystem: Environmental > Aquatic > Freshwater > Lake | place: Great Lakes... | reverse complement strand
CATATTGCCGTTCATACAGATTAAATTACTTGTCGACCATCCATCATCCGACCCACTCCCACCAGCAGACCATGCGACCGAGCCCTGTAGCACACATACCCCATCTTGGTACCAGCGCATCGCGCAAGTTATGTTTGTGTCATCGGGTGTAAAACTTAGGCCTGTGCTAGCCCCTGATACGGCCCCTGCTTGTGCGCCATTAGATGCCTGCACTCTTAGATCATACTTTGTCTGATTACTTACGCTGAACTGTACTGGTCCCATTTTATCTCCTTTTAACTTAGTAGTAGTTTGGCTTCATCGGCAGTTATGCCAAGTTTGGCTAGTAGTGCTGCTTTGTCGGCTGCTGCTTTTGCATCTTGCTCGGCTTTCCAAGCATCGTATTGAGCAAAACCTGCCTCATATTGCGCTTTCGTGATTGGCTCGCACTCTAAAAATTGTATGCCTTCATAATCATTACCCGCAATATACCAACCACCTCTAGGCAATAAATAACTTAATATTTCTGCACCTGTTGCCATTTTATGCACCTATCTCCATTAAAATAATTGTTGATAAAACACTATTTGTTTGAACTGTTACGGCTGCATCTGCTGCGTCATTCTTAAATTGGGTTTTGTATGTAGTTGCAGAAGTTGTTGCAGGACTATCTAAATAATTTATTGCAATATGACTAGATACATAAATGGTAGTAGCAGCATATAACTCTCCATCTGCAAAAGTACCCAAACTTGTTGCACCGCGCATTAAACGCATACTCATTTGATTTGAAGAAGTTGCGTTAGTTTTTTGTGCGCCTTGATTTATTGCCATTATTAACACTTTTGAAGTGTTCAAAGTTGGAGTAATTGTTGCAGTTAAAGTTGTGTCGGCATAAGTTGCAGTAGCGTTGGAGGTAGAAGTAGTGGTGGTGCCTTGTACAACTTGTAAAACTTTACCGCCGCCAGTCGTTGTGCCTTGATATTTTTCCCATATTGCAACACCTGTACTTGTAAAGTATAAAGTGCCTGAATCATATTGTGCCAATATTCGCGATGAGGCGGTAGATACCGTTGCCGAGCCTGCTGTAATTGTGCTCGCCCCAACTCCTATATTAGTAATAAAAAGAGTATCCCCAGCAGCAAAGAGTGAGGTATTAACTGTAATGGTAGTGGCACTTGCGTTGCTCATTGTAATCCGCGTGCCTGCATCGCTAGCTACTAAAGTGTAACTTGCTACTTTAGCGCTAACTGTTTGGTTGTAATCGTTTAATTGCAAGGCATTAACCTGGGCTGCCGTAAGCACCTGCCCGGTCGTAAAGGTCTGCTTAGCCATTATTCACCTGCCTGTTCATAGTTAGTAGGATAGTACATTGTTAGTCGTGTCAAGCGTTCCATACAGCGCGTTGTCCAATATAAAACTATCAATGATTGCCTCTAGCGTGGTCATATTGACCTTCCAGGAATTTGGGGTAATGCTCATAGCCTTGCCAAAGACTTGCAGGGTTTTGCTCAAAGTTGAGTTGCCCGGCTGATTTGTTGTAATAGTTACAGGATCAAAGAAATCAAGGTCAAGGGCTGCAATAATGCCTGTGTTGTAGTTATCTGTGTATAGGTCAAGGGTTATGGAATCGCATCTTACAGTGGTTTCTGCTCGTGAGGCGACATAGGCCTGGGCGTAATCTAGGGCTACGGCATCGGTCTCCATTAGTAGGTTTTGCTGGTTATAGCTATGTAGGAAATATTTATCAATGCTAGCCTGGTCTGTCGCTGTCTGAACACTGCCGCCGCTACGGGTCACATTGGCCTGATTGTATATTAGAACATCGTTGAGAATCCAAACAGCATTAGTGTAGCTAATATCTGTGCCATTATCGTTAAATAATACAGGAGTGCCGGTAATTGAGCTAGCCGTCAAATTTCTATCTTGAAATACAAAATTGCCCTGAGGCCCTACATATAGTGCTCCATACTCACTTGTCTCTATTGTCTGCATAGCCGCAAGCGCAGTGCGAGCAGTGCCAGGATCAGCTTGCATTGTAGTCAATCCTGCATCAACATCGCGCATAGAGTTAGGCCACGAAATGCTGTCAAGCAAGTTATTTATTCTAGCGCCACTTAATTGGCCTGCGCTTGTGCCTGCCACTGTTGCTATCTGCGCATTTTGAGCAAGCCTAAAAGCGTCTACGCATTCCAGCGTAGTATAGACGACATCGCTAGCATTTAGCGGCGTGGTCGTGCTGTAACTGACAATGTAGCCCATAAAGATGGGATAAGTAATTGCGCCATAGGTTGCAGTTATCTGCACTTTTTTCATAGGGGTGAGCAAGCCCGCATAGGGAGAATTTGAATTTTGGGAATTGAAATCCCCGTTTTGGTCAACAATTCTAAGGGTACAACTACCTGTTTGAAATTGATCGGCTTGGGCGTTGCGACCTCGCTGTGTAGTTATATTGTTTATCACATTGCTCACATCAACAATAATTGCTGCTGAGTCACCTAACACATCTGTGTCTAAAATGCCTGAGTCAAGCAAAAGAGTGGGTGCAAAAGCAGGCCCGGTACTAAAATTTATGAACGCATTTACAACTGGTACAGGCATTAGATAGCGCCTGCATAGTCTAAATTGTTGCCGTATCGGTTATTGGTCTGAACAGCTTGTTGCACCACTTCTATCAATCCACTTGTTTTATCAACTATCTCAATTTTAATTGTATTGCTACCACTTCCGCCGTTGCCTGTACTATTAGCCATACTGCCGATAGAGGTAGATATATCTAAATAATCAGGTAAAACGCCTCTCGGTACTGGTCTAGGTACATACGGAGGTATAACAGGATCATCTAAATAATCAGGTAAAACACCTCTTGGAGTTGGTTTAGGTACATACGGCACATTAGGCACATTAGGCACATTAGGCACAATTACTGCCGCTGCCGCGTTAGCAGCGGCTAAAGCTATGGCTGCATTGTAGGCAACACCAAGTAGGGTTATGTAGGCTTTGAGTGCATCATAGCGCGCTAAATCATTAGCCGATTGGGTCTTGGCTATGGCTAATTCATTGCTGACCATGATTGTATTAAGAGTTGCTAGGGCAGAGCCGTATCCCTGTAAAGCTGCTAATTTTGCTATTTCAGTTAGTTTTACTTGTACCCGTTCATCGTATTGATTAGCAGCGGCCAAACCGCCTTGCTTTGTTATGGCATCATTAAACTTAGCAAATGCTGCATCTTTAGCAGCATTTTTATCTGCCTCTGCCATACTACTTGCATCGATGACTGATAATTCTTTGAACAACAAAAATTGCAACGCTTCTAATGATGCATTACTAATTGTAGTTATGCCGGCTAATTTAGCGGCCTGTACTGAATCTTGCAATATTTTTAATTGATTAAGGTAACTTAAGGCCCTTGTGCCATCTTCATCCTCTATGGCCTGCATGGCTAGTAAGCGCAGCTTTGTGTCATTGTCATATGTGGCTTTTAAGGCAGCGGCTATAGATATGCGCGTCAAGTCAAAAGCAGCGGCAGCCTTAGCTAAATCAGCAGATTTTTTATCAGCTATGGCTTTTTTGGCGGCTGCATCGGCAGCAGCTTTGGCAGCCTTTTTTGCAGCTGATAGGGCTGCTACAGCGGTTTTATCTACAGGTGGTTTTTTAAGATAACTGCCTGATTGTATCGGGTTGCGTTGCGCTCCGACTGTAGCAATGCGCTCCGCCTTTGCGCCTGCCTCTGCAATAAGACTTAGGTATGTGCCAATAATAGGAATCATTGCTACATCTAATTTGAACCCACCTGGCAGTCGATCTAGTTGCGATAACAGTACGCCCATGCCTCTGATCAGATTAGCTACATTGGTCGCGGCATCTTCCATATCTGTAGCCAAATCAGATGCGCTAGTGTTATCACCTAGCATTTTAAGTGCATCGATGATGCCTTTACCTATAGCCTCTTTGGCGTTGTTACTAGCTACAGTTAATTTATTTACTTGACCTGCATAACTCTCTGCCGCGCTGGATGCCTGACCTGCAAAAAGTTTAGTAAGTTTTACCTGTATCTCAGCAAAAGATGATGCAGTCAATTCAGCTTTAGATAGCCCTACGCCTAAACGGCCCAATGATGCGTTATTACCTAAAAAGGCCTTTTGTAAACCTTGGCTAACTGCCGTTAAATCTTTACCTGTGCCGGCTGATATATCTAAACCAAGTGCCAACAAGTCTTGCGCCTTGGCAACGCTGCCTGTAGCGCGTAGTAAGCGATCCATAGCCGGGCGCAGTTCGTCATCTAGTACGCCTGTTTGCCTTTCTAAATTGCTAATAAAGTCATTAACGCTAGTAGCTGTATTGCCATAATCTAAACCTAGATTTTTAAGGGTTACACCTAATGACCTTGCAGCGTTGTCATCTTGTATGAATGCTTTGACTGAGGCTTTACCAAATTGAGTTATTGCCCTTGCGCCAAAGGCGACACCAAAAGATGCAGCTAGTTTTTTAGTAGTATTGTAAAGTTTTGTTGTTGCTGAATCTGCCTGTTTAAATGCATTTTTACCAGTAAACTCTGCGGCTATATCAATGAGTATATTGCTCATGCGCTGGCCTTAACGCTGCTCACTGTGGCACGCTTTTCAAAGTTTACCCGGGCCTGTTCAATGGCTTTGAAGATTGCGACTGTTTGCTTGCCCTCATCTTGCTCCCACGCGCGATATAAAACACGGCCGCGCATGTCTTGACCATTACGCTTGCGGCCATAAATAGGGCCCTGTTGTACAAAGCGTGCCCCTTGTGGCGCAACGCCACTAGGGTTTTTGCGGCCTGCTGTTTCATATATAGCACCTGCCGCGCTCATATTCTTGACCCTAAACAATGATCTAAACCCTCTGCTATTAGGTTTGCCATAGCCGGTGCGATAGACAATCCCACGCTTGATTTCTGTAGCGTTGTACAATGGAAAGAATCGCACCCTGCCTGTTGCACTAAAAGTTTTAAACATAGAATTTTGGGCAGTAATTTTGCGCGCCGCGTCAAACTCCCAATTAAATAGACCGCCTGGTGCTTGATTTGGCACAAAGCCCCTAGCGCTTTTTTGTATAACCTTTAATGATTTAGTAATCTCAGTGGTTAGCTCTTTGGCCAAGTCTGGGGCATAGGCGTTAAGGGCTTTACGAAGAGCCATTACGCCTTTTACCTCTACTGGCATTTTGCATCTCCTTAGCTCGATCTGTTAACACTTGCAACATATTGGCAAACATTGTGGCATCTAACTCTAAAAGGTGTTGGGGCGGGATTCCCGTTTCTACGGCTAGTTGAGCGACCAAGTAACCAAAGGAACCCCTACCCACTACCCCAAAGGGTTATCATCTAGCACATCGACCTTAGCCAAAGTGTCTAGAAATTCTGCTCCAAAAATTGGCACTGTTTCGCCGCTAGTGCGGATGCACTCCCAACAAAGCCAGTAGACCATTGTCTGCATTTCATCATCTCTAAAAGCCTTGTGAAAGCCTTTTTTAAAATGTAATTCAAATGCATATTCAACACGCGGCGTGATCTGGTACTCAGCCACCGCGCCATCTGTTCGCGTAACTTTTAGTCTTGCCATTGTGAGGCCCCTTTTTTTTAGTTGGTTATGGTGTGCTATCTACAACGATAACGCTATTGCAGGTAAATGTAATCGATTGGGTTGATATGCTTGCGACATCACCATTTATATCTGTGGTGTTGTTCACAAGCACTGTAGTCTGATATTCCGGATTTGTAGCCGATATTGCAGCGCTGGTTTGCTTTAGCGTTAGGGCAACTGTTGTACCCCAGGCAGCTTGCAAGGTCTGTAGCACATTAGATGCCGCAGTATCATTTAAAAAGTCTAGAGTGATAGTGCTGGCCTCTAGGCCTTTTACAAATTTGTGTGCGTTATCGCCCATGGCTGTAACTTCCAGCTCGTCAAAACTGCGATTAATTGTTGCACTTGTAACATGATCGGACAGGGCCACACTATTCAGCGTGACCACAACTCCATTTGATAGGTAAATAGCCATCGCTTATTCCTCATCCTTTTCTTGTAGTGTCTCTTTTGGTTTTGTTTCCTTAATCTCAGCAGGCACTACTTGCCCTATCTTGATTAAGAATGCTTTATCTTCATCTGTTAGTGTCATATTTAGCTCCAAGTCGTTAGTATTGAACAAGTTATTTCTGTTGTGAGCATTTGCCCGGATGGTGCATCTAGCATCGTAGGGCCAGAGAACGACCCTATGTTATAGACCAAAGATGACGCGGCCAACAAAGTAAATACAGACACCATAAATTCTTCGATGTTGCTTAAATTCCCTTGGTTATCTAGATATGGCACAACACAGAGAATCTTAAAATGTGCCATGCAGTTAATAGTGCTGCGTGAGTTATTTTGCGGCTCCAAGTACATATCTGCTGGCACAACTATCACTGAATTGGCAAGAATTACTGGTGGCGGAAATGAGAAGGTGCTCCACACACCAGCATTGGCCAAAGCCGTTGCTAGTGTTGTCCTCAGGGTTGTGACTGCTACCGCCATCTAAACTCACCCGACCATTGCTGCTGGGTTGAGATATGGAGCTAGCAACCCTCTAATTGATGCCATTAAAGTGTTTGACATTCTAAATGTGCTTACGCCATAACCGTCAACTCCTGCACCGCCATTTTGGGTAGCTTGTCTGGATTGCCAAATATTTGTAGCTAACATAAGGCTGGCCGATCTAATGGCCGCTGTAGCCGTATAGCTGGCCGTCTTATCATCCGGGCCTGTCATTACGCCGTAAGGCTGCACAAGATGCATAGCTATATCAGCGTGAGTAATTGCAAATTGCAGGTATTGATAGCCAAGCGGATAAACATAGCGACTAGGCAAAAAGAGTGTGGTGGCCGTTGTTGGAAATGGGCCAGTGCCGGTAATTGTGCGCGTGCCGTTGAAAGTTGCCCCCGATGCAGTTATGGCCACAGATTGACCAGTGACAAATTGACCAGGGCTTGCTATAACTACTGTGGCCGTGTTGTTGGCTAAACCTGTAGCAACAACAGGGGCAGTATTAAACCAAAGAAAGGAATTAATAAGATCCTCAGCAGTTTGACAACACTCTTCTACTGTGGCATTTGTGTACAGCGTGCCAATTCCAAGTGAATCTCTTAACTCTTGCATGGTCGTGTATGCCGCTGCCATCATTACCCTTTCTTTAATAAGGCTTGCAGAGCTAGGGCCTCCTAGCCCTGCAAGCGGCTTAGTGTTGTATCAGGTCAAATTGAATCTTTGTAGGCCACCTGAAACTAATGTTTTGACCGCAAAATAACCATAAAGTAGGACCGAAATTTCTCCGGTGGCAACCACATTTACGGAAAGCGTTAGGCGTGGAGATTCGTATATGACGATAGCCGATGGTGTCACAATGAAAGCACTGTCATCGATTGTTGTGGCAACCATATTGGTATCCACATACAGGTCAAGACCCAAAATGTTACCGCGGATGCTGGTAGGGCGTGCATCACCAGATGAGTTTTGTGGAAAAGCAGCTGCATAAATTGGGCGCAGGTTGCTATCTTGTGCATTGATTAAGAGTGACCACTGTGATGTACCTGCAATGTATGCTGTGGCAAGTTCACCGCTAGCAGCGTATGCAGCTGGTGCACCAGCACCTACAAAGTTCTGCACACCTGTAGCACTCGCTGCAACTGTTGTAGCACACAATGTGCCGCCGCTAACGATTTCAGCGATTACAGCTGCATCCGATGCTTTATTATATGCCCGGGTGCAGTTTTCAAACATTGCTGCATAAAAACTTGGAGATGATCTGTCAAGAAGCTCCGCCGACATTATCTGTGTGCCGGCCAGTTTTACCACAGTGCAATTTACATAACTTGACACAATTTGTGTAGCGGCAGTTGATTGTGCTTCTGCAACTGTTGAAATGGTGGCATTAGTTGTAATTTTTGGATGTGAAATCGTCATGCCGGTTGCATCTAATGGGCGAGCACCACCGCATGCTTCGATTGTTGGTCGAACCAACAGTGATGTGTCGATGACATTAGGTGAAAAGATTGTTGGAGAAAATGCAGGGTTTGTGGTGAAGCTATCATTTGCAAAATTCATCTTTTTTGCTTGTGCATCGACTGCGCGCACATAATCTCTAGATGTATCACTACCCATTGTAGCTTTGATCATGTGTTCCATATATTGCGCATTTGTTTTAATTGGTGAGCGTACTTCTCCCACCACATAACTTGCTGAAATAACTGGTCGAGAGGCTTCAACGACTGGAGCCTCTGCCTCAGTTTCTGGGGCTGTTGTTTCTGGGGCTGTCGTCATGACTGCCTCTCTTTCTGTTTGTGGGTTTGTTTGTACTTGCTCCGCTTCGCTTTCGCTAGCGGCAACACTGGTGACTATCGCATTTTCAAAAGCCGGAGATTCAACCAAACTGACCTCAACGAGCCTGGCGCTAGTCACTAGGAGGTAATCGTCTTTGGGTAGTGATGAGATAACCTCAACACCAACGGAAAGCCCCGAGACAAGATCCTCTGCTGCCAAGGTCAAATAATCAGTGCCCTTGCTACTTGCACTTATTTTAAAGCTAGCATAAATAAAATTGCCTTCGCTGCTAAAGGATTGGGCGCGACCAATTGGATCATTGGCGTTATGTTGCGCTAATAATTTTACACGGCTAGCAGCTGGTATTTGTATGGAACCTTGCTGAAATACAACAGCTCCAGCCGATGTTTCGCCTTTGGCCCCGTATTCCATAATTGTGCCTGTAATCATGCGGCGCTCAGTATCGGCTGCCTGTATGGGCGTGCTAAATGTCAATTTCATGATGCAGCTCCCTCTGGTGTTAGTTGTTCCATTGCTTTGGCTTGATCTAAAGTAATTAAATTAAGTGCTAGCATTTTTTCTATAGCTGCCAAGCGTGATGATGCATCTGCTCGCAGGAATGTAGTGTCGCTGGCAAATCGCACAACATTGGCAGAATTTGTGATGTCATTCATGCTCAATCTGTCCTCGATGGCACAAACATAAGGCGCAAGGCTGTAAGCATAAAAATCTTTGCGTGCTTCCAAGATGTTTTGATATGTTTGACTTTTGTTTGCATCCGATGAGGCCATGTATGCCGGCACATTCATTAATCTGCAGATTTCCGTGGAAAGGTCACTTTTTGCCTCCCCGTACATCATGTCCTTAGGAGAAAATGATGCAGTTTGATAATCAAGGGTGCTAGTTAAAAATGCAGTGCCTCTAGAATTTCGCGCAGCCTTCCAAGCTGCAAGAATTCCCTGTACTTGTGCTTCTGGCAAATCGGCCCCGGAATTTTTAATGAAACCCGATGCGATGGGAGTTTGCGCAGCAATCGCAGCAGCTTTTTCTAAATCTAACGCCGCGCGGATTGTGCGACCTCCGGTTGCGAGCACAGAAGGTTGGAGTGACTGGAATGTGATTAAACTTCCAATACCCGACATAGGCCTTACTTCATTATCAACTGTGTAATACTCAACCTCAGTGCCGCGCATATTTAACTTTGGTGTTACGCGATTATTTTGCACCCATGCAAACCTCGCAGGCCTGCCATCATCGCTATAGGTAGATAAGACTTCCCAATAGGCTACTTGAAAAAAGAGGAGGCTCTGTACCGTATAACTTATTGTAACACTGCGCGGTTGTCTGATATCAGGTTGCTCACACCATAATGGCAAACCTAATCGGGCACCTGTTTTTTTATTTATTAACTCTAAAGGAATTCCTGCAATTGTTCCGCAAATAAGTTGTGAGCATTTACTAACTGTCGGCACTTGCAGTGCTGACATGAGATCGATGGCAGCGCCGTCATAACCCACGCCATACTCACTAAAGCTGCTTACACCATAAACAGAATTCATTATGGCCGGGGCGTATTGATTTTTTAGTGTGTCGGGTTCATTCTTAACTAATCGCAATGCCGACAATATACCCATAGTGGCATAATAGCCCTATATCACCCAATACGGACATTTAGTACAAATGCACCTTTGGCGTGTCTAGCCTGCCACAATCATTGGCGTTGAAACTGGCTCCTGCATCTTGTGGACAATCATGGCAAGTGAAATCGGCCCGGACACATCGCCCGCGCTCGCCCTTCTGACAATACGCCAAGAATTATCTGAGTTTTTTGCAGCACATGCCTCCATTTGGGTATTGAGCTCTAATTGGCCAGAGTGCACCAATTTTTTTGCCACAATACAATTAAGCAAATCACCTGAGGCTTGATAGAAAGCCGTGCCCGATACATCAACCATATTTTGCCCGGATGCGGTCAATCTTGCGGCAATCGATGCCGTAGCAAAATGATCAAAGCAAATCATTATCGGCCTGTACTTATCAGCCCACTCTTTAGTTTTTGCAGCTATGGCTAAATCATCCACAACATGATCGGCGCTCCAGGTATCAAGCAACGCAACGCCTATGCGACCATCGGGCAAAATTTGACCTGCTACAAGAGATGCAGTGCGCTTTGAGATGCCTTTATCCAATGCAAAATATGTTGTTGGCCCTGGGCCCATCGCTAAAGTGCTATCGCTACAGGCTTGCCATGATCCTTCTGGCCAGGGGCTGGAAAGACTAGTTACCCATTGCGCTAAGGTTTCTCGCCTAAAAGTATCGCTGCTATCTGTACTAAATGCCTCCGCTAGCGCCTCTTCTGTAACTGTGTAGCCTAAAGCTGGATTGGCTGTGGCCCAAGCTCCGCGATCATCCATTTTACACATTGCCGGTGCGCTGTACTCATACCATCCCAAAGTAGGAGCTGGGTAACTCATTGCCCTATCTCGCAAATCATTGAGCACTGTGGATGTAGCCCAACCAGCTGAGCTAGTCAAGATTGTCATAGCATTTGGCCGCGCTCTAGTTACAGGTTTGGCAGCAGCCCAGGCCTCCTCCGATACAAATGCAAGCTCATCGATAAATAGCACATCGGCAGATTTGCCTCGCGCGCCATCGGCCGTGGCCGCGCAAATTTCATACTTGGCCCCATTCTTTAATTGAATGCTCTCCATGCCGTTATTGCGCGATGCAAGATTGCCTTTACCATTTGGCTTGACTTGGCAGGCTAGCCACTCATTTTGCTCAATAATGAGAGCCACCCGGTCAAATGTATCCCTGGCCATATTGCGATGCGATGATATGCCAATAATAGACATTGCCTTCATTTCAAAGAGGTGAAATAGGATCAATAGCGCAGCTAGCGTAGTTTTACCTTGCTGGCGTGAGAGAAGCAGCATTATGCTCTTGCGCCGCCACATTTCTTGCTTGTCTACAGTTAGAAAATCATCTGCGCAATATTGTTGCCACGGCATAAGCTCGTAGCCCACTTTTTTGCAAAACTCTCCAAATTGCGGCCCATAAGTTTTGCCCTTTAATTTTGGGCTCATGATCCTTGGTTTTGTCACTCCCAGGAGCTTCTTTTTTTTCGCCCCAGTTTTACGCTTGGATGTGTTGTCCACAACTAATTCCACGATGGCCTCGGCTGACCTTCAAAGGGCCCTGCAAGGCCCGAACTGGCGGTGATAGGAGAGAGATAGGCAGG
>Ga0049082_10000464_pt1 | contig 11584 bp, 13 predicted proteins | sample GreLakmeHU45MSRF_FD_66718 | JGI IMG/M metagenome (GOLD analysis project Ga0049082, IMG submission 66718) | Freshwater lentic microbial communities from great Laurentian Lakes, MI, USA - Great Lakes metaG HU45MSRF | ecosystem: Environmental > Aquatic > Freshwater > Lake | place: Great Lakes... | reverse complement strand
ATGATTGGGCCTGTGGTATACCATTAATCAATACTGGCTGTGCATCTGCTGGATTAATAAATAGCTTTTCGCCAGGGAAGTGAGTTGTTGCTGTAGCAATACGGACATTGGCTTTCCAAGCCCATGGTACAGGTAGAGTTGGGGTATAGCGCTCTGTCACAAGGTTATAGCTAAGTGCCATTCCACCGACACTGGATGCTGGATTTGACAGATTGATAACGTCAAATCCATTTGCAGTCATGTCTGCGTATACTGACAAAAACAAGTCAGATACTGTTAAAAATCCAGTTCGTTCAGCTGAAAAAAACTTACCCGTTAGTTGTGGCATACATATTCTCCGATTCGTTTAAAGTGTAGACTCATAAAATTATTTATCATATCTTATACTTATACTGTATTCCAATTTCCGCCGTACCAAACACGCAATTTTCCGTCAGTATCTAGCAATACAGTTTGTCCATCATAGCCGTAAGGAGGCAAAACATGCACTACATTTACGGAATACTGTCCGGCGCTATTATCAGTTACGGCACTAAAATACATCATGCTTATTGTTACATTTCCTGCTAATCCGTCAATATTACTGATGCGAGCATAGACTGTTGGTTCAGCTGGCTCTTCAAGATTTGCAAATATGCTGTATTGCCTTTGTTGTATTACGCTGCCGTCATCTAATAGCACGCTTCCGTCATCAGTCAAGTGATCCACAGTGGCCAAAAATGCATAGGGATTGGCATCGTTATAGTATTTATTACTAAACACTTCTACCAGGCAGGGCCTAGAAACAGTTAGGTTGTACACAATATTAGCAATACCAATATTCATATCAACTAACGCAAATCCGCCCGCAGGCAGATCATCAATGGTATGATCGAATCGTTTTCTTTCAATTTGTGCTGCATTACTTGGTTGCCAAGTAGTGCTGCCACCGCCCATGGATACTATTGTGTATCCTTGGCCACCAGGTTCTTCAGGCAGCGAATATGTGTATCCAGTTGTTGAACTTTTAACTGTAAGATTGCTAACTTGAGCAACACCACGAACGTCTAGAGCCTGTTCAGGCGAGTCAGTATTAATGCCAACGTAACGCTGATTAACATCAAAATAAATTAAGTTACCGTCTATGCTTAAATCTAAACCCTGCCTTTCAAGGTTCATGACCAGCATGGGTCCGGATATACGTCCTATTGCCATGTTAGAATTTTATATTATAAACTTACTGCTGTACCAGCATAACCATGCAATATCACAATAGGTTGTAGATTGTTTGGTGGGCTGGTAAAATTGATATTTGTTCCAGTAACTGTAAACGCAACAGCAGGATTTTGAAAAACGTTACCAATAAACACCAGCAACTGTGTTTCCTGTCCTGCCAAGTAAGTGACCGACAGTGGCCCAAACTGTGTAGCAGAACCATCACCTGTGAACGTATCTTTTACAACTGACGCTGCGCCTTCAATAGCCAAAATACGCCACCCACCCGAGTAGTATTCTAATTTTCCAGTATCACCATTAAGTCTAAACAGGCCAGTTACTGGGCTTGTATGCCCTATTGCGCTGTAGCCATATGGTGCTCTGATACTGTAACTACCACTGCGTAATTCTGTGTTTTTAAGATATCTACCCATGAGTTACACCGCAATAGTGTTTACTGTTACTACCACGTTGGCAGCAACAGATGCTGATCCCCACACACTGTCGCCGTCGTCTAGCAGCAATCTTTCAGTGTCAAGCACGTAGGTATCGCTGCCAGTCAAACTGACTTGGCTATAAATTGTTGTACTGGCGTCTGCAGTAGCGCCAGCAGGTACTGCATACAAACTAAATTCTGCAGGTGTTGTGCCTGTGTTGCACAGATACATAACAATAACTGCGTTTGACCCAGTGCTGGTAAACAAGGCAGCTGGTGCTGTATCTAATGTAGTGTTGGTTAATGCCATTATGGTTCCTATAATATCAATGAGTAAAGAAATGCTTTCTTCTTGGTGATCAACTCCTCACCAACTTTTTTCTCGTTACTGACATAGACGCCAGTGTTTCCGTCCGCAGCAGCTCGAGCATAAATTGTGCTGTATCCTGCGGTAGCTGCGGGGTCGCTTGTAATCTGCTCTATCCGAATAACACTGTCAAATGTAACAGTGTTGTTCTGGCTATCCCATATGCTGAATCCGTTTACATCTAGGTTAGCACCCAATTTGGGATTTTTATCTTGGTAAACTACTGTGCCTGATATACTTTTCCAGCCCGCAGTATCGTTAATTTGCCAGGCTAAATCTGCTTCGTGCCAGCGTAAGCTAGCTGGTGGATTTGGGTCTCCGCGATCCACGTAAATGCCAGCATCAATAATGGGGCCACCGGTCTGTCCGGCCTGCAAAGTTATAAAATTTTCGTAAATGTAATTGTTAACAGCATTTACGTTAGCAACACTATTGGTGACAATCAAATTTCCGTCAATGATAAAATTTTGGGTGGTTACATAAACACTACCATCTACTGTAATTAGATTATAGTCCCCGGCTGTGCGTTTTACGGTGCTCATTGGTTATCCTGAAGTATAGTGTATTTATACAAAAGAAAAAGATAAAAAAATAGCTGCCGGAGCAGCTATTTTAATTTGAAACGAGTTTAAGCGTTTGGTATTTTGCAATATACAGCATTTGCTGTACTAAATGTCCATGGTGTAGCTACACCAGTGGCATAAACTGTTCCGGTACCACGAGTCAACGTGGCTTTATGAGCTGTTAACTTAGTTACATAGTAAGTATTGCCTGCTGCATCTGTTGCTACAATTTCCATTTCACCAGCTGCTGAACTTGCTGAGCTTTTCAGTTTGCAAATCATTGTGCCAGTTGCTGTTTGTACTTTGTAACGTTTACCGGATACTTGCTTAATGATGTCAGCAACTTGGCGACTGCCGCCAGTTACGTAAGCATAAGCAATAATTGCGTTTTCTTGATTGGTTGACCTACCAATTATGGTTGCTACTGTTGCTGTTGCGGCTGAGCCAGTGTTTGCACCAGTAATAGTCACTGTTGATCCTACAGCGTGTCCAGATCCTGCTGTTGCTACTTGAATAGATTTTACACGATATGTTAGTGTTAGAATACAACCTACACCTGCCAGAGAGTCAGTTGTTGTGGCTGGAGTACTAGGTGCTAGTACTCCAGCAAATGTTCCACGTGCTAACGGTGCGGCTGCGGTAACTACGCCATCGCCGTCTGCTGTTACTGAGAATGTTGCTACACCGCTGGCTGTAGTAACTGTTAAAATATCACCAGTAACATAGTTATCAGCACCGCCACCACCACCATCAGTAACTACTGCCGAAGCAACTTCTAATGTTGTTGTACCTGTTGACGTAACTCCGCCCGGAGCGACAGCAGCTACATTTGCTGTTGGTCTAACTTGATATGTACCACCAGTTGCTACTGTAAATGTTGCTACTCCACCACCACCAATGCCGTCAACATTGCGATTACCAAAATATTTTTTGTTTAAAGGACGTCCCATTTTATTTTCTCCTTAAGAATTTATAGCGTTCTAGGCCATACGCGGTTGGATTTCCGCATAAGACTCACCCTATGTGAATCGTACTAGGTATTTATTAATTTAATTCAAAAAGTAACAAATGAGGCGTACCAATTGGTACTACCAAACTTACCTGATCTATTTCTATTGCATCTCCCTCAGTTAATACTGTATCGTTAACAGTACAACTGCCTTCTAGTACCAACAAGTAACTAAAATCATTTGTTCTTAGATTTTGATCCAATACACCAGCCCAACAACTGAATCTAGTGTTTTTAAATACAATTGGCAGCTGGGCAAAACTAGGGTGTTGATCAATAAAATCATATTTGGGAGTTCTATTCCAGTCTATTGTATTGGGATATATCCATATCTGTAGGTATCTATTCGGCTCGGTGCCTTCGTTAGATAGTTCGTGCCATATGCTGTTGCCGCACCAAAAATGCTGCACTTGCCCGGCACGGGCTGTGTTATCATTGCCAATATTATCCCGATGTCTACATTGACCGGCAATGACATAATTAATTATGTCTAGTCCACGATGTTCGTGCCAGCTGGTAATAAATCCTGGTTGAGTGCGATCATCATTGATTGTTGTCACCGGACCCCAATTGGTATATTTGGGATCACGATAATTCATGCAACTAAAACTACGATAACTTTGATAGTTGTCTTCGCCTAACCGATTGGTTGGTATAAATCCTCTAGTGGCAGCTGGTCTAATTTTCATATACAGTATTTAACAGCCGTAAAAAAGCCTACTATAAAAGTAGGCTTGATTTTAAATAACTACTGATTAACAGTTATTTTCAATGTCGTTGCCGTTTAGTCTGGCATTCCATACATTACTAGTAACTTCGCATGCATTGTCAATAATCGCCTCAAGAGCATTAACACGATCGCCATCTTGATTGGCTTGGTTTTGTTGCTTGGTTACTGCATCAATGTTAAACGGTGCAGTATTTGCTGACGCAATTACTGTAAACCAATTTCCGTCTGGACGACCAACTGCATAAAGCTCAATGCGTTGTTGCAATGCTTTAACTGCTTGTGCATATAGACTGTCCGAATCTTCGTAGTCGGTTTCGACGTTGGTGTTCATATCAACTTGGAAATACGATAGTTCACGTGTACCAAACTGTGATGATGGTTGTGCTTTTTCGTAGTTTCTAGCGAAGTCTGTTCCTGTTAAATCTGGCATAATAAATCCTTTAAAGTTTATAATATTATTTATTCAATTCCAACAAAAAAGCGCCCTAAGGCGCTTTAGTGTAACTTCCCATCCCAAGGGTAAAAAGTTTCGTCTTTTATTAAAAGAACGATAGATTTTGTACTTCGATCTCAGAAACGTAGTCACCTGCGTTACCTAGAGAACTTGCTGTGTTGGTCAACTCAACATATCCATAACGAGTCATGAAGCCCACGACTGGTTCAAATGTGCTTGGATCCAATACAACACCACTGCTCATCAACGGAATGTATGGGCAATAGAATGCTGCTGCGTCTGCTTCGCTAGAACCTTTGTAGCCAACCAATACTGGTGTGCTGTCATTAGCATAGCTGTCAACATAGATACGCATTGCACCGTTCAAAGTACCAACAAACTTGGTGTTTGTAGGAGCTTCAAATGTACCTTCTGTGGTACGTGCAAAGGCACTAGTAGTAGCACTTTGTAGAACTGTTAATGTAGCTGGACTTACGATAGCCCAGTTACCAGCGCCACGACGTGTACGTTGTGCGATCAAGTTAGCAGAACGATTGATCAATACTGCAAGAGCAGCATGCTCGTCACCCACAAATGTAGCTGTACCGCTAACGGCAGCTTGATTATAAGTAAACTCAGGAGCAGCCAAGGCACGTAAAGAACCTAGGATCTCTTGATCAATTTCAACTGTGATTTCTTGTGCAAGTGCAGCCATGATTTCTGCCTCAACGTCCAGGCCATGCATGGCTTGTGCGTCTTGAGCAGCTTCAAAAGTCCAACGAGCAGACATTTTACGTGTCTTAGCTTCGACAACTTGTTTCATGATCTGTACGTTGATCTTACGACCTGGTACGCCTTCTAGGCTGCTGGTGCTAGTTGCACGACCAGTGCTAGAGTCGCCAGAATAAGCAACTGCAATCTTGAATGGGCTCAATGCTTCGTCACCAGCGGTTGTGCTGGTGTTATAGCTGCTGCCGTCAGTCATGCTTTCAGCGTAACGAACACGTAGAGTGTGGATCTGTGCAACAGGTCCTGTCATTGGCTGAACGCCGATGATTTCGTTAGCAATAACTGTTGGCATTACACGACGGATAACTGGTAGAATAACACGGTTAAGTGTTGCTACGTTGCTAGCTTGTGTTGCGCCTAGAGTTGCATTTTCTTGCAAGTGCTTGCGTGTGTTTTCTAATACCACTGCCATTGATGTGCGGCGGTTTCCTTGTAAACCTTCCAGCAGGGCATCTTTAGTTTCGCCCCAACGGCTTTCCAATAGTTGTTGTGTCATTTTTCTTTTCCTTTAAGGTTAACTATTTTATTTTAGCCCTGCTAAACGCTTCAAATCAATGACATTTGTGTCAGAGTTCTGTGCAAATTTAGCAGATTTATCTCCAGTCACTTCACTTCTGCTTTCAGTCAATGCGGTCTTTTCAGAACGCTTGATAGGTGCATTGTTCAGTACTGCTGGTAGATACTTTTCAAATGCAGACTGCAATCTTTCAGTCTGTACATTTTCCAGAAGCTCTGTCATCACAGTAGCTTTTTCTTGATTAAGGGTTTTCAATAAGCTGGACATTGCTGTACGGCGCTCCATTGATTCCTTAATAATACGCAGCTCACGATCTTTACTCTCAACTACACGTTCCTTTGCAGTAACGGTACCAGAGATTGATGTAATCGCTTGCTTTTGTTGTTGAATTGTTTCATGTAGTTTGCGGATTTCTTTGTTCTCATTCAAGTGAGTAACGCTGTATTCGCTTACAAATGCTTCAAACAATCTACGACCAAACATGTTCTCACGAGCAGTCTGGATGTCTTCTTTAAGCTGGGTCAATTCAGTTTTTAGATTAGCGGCAACAGCTTCCTTAACTAGCTTACTGCTACGGGCGATAAAACGTCCTTGCAATTCATCTAGTTTAGCGCGGGCAGTAGAGATCAAGCGAACTTTAGTTTCTACTACTTGCTTCTTGTCGGCAGCGAATTCTTTAATTTCCTCTGCAAGTGCATGTACTACGAATTTTTCTAGGCGTTTAAAGTTTTCAGTTTGACGCTTGCGATCACTACGTAGTTCTTGGATTTCTTCGCTCAACTTCTTAGTTAAGAAGCTGTCAAAACGTCCAGCACTTTCCATCATGTGATTTTTAAATTTCACACGATCTTCGACCATGGCTTGTTTTTCCCCTGCAAATTCTGCAATTTCAGTGGTCAAGCCTTCTGTTACCATTTTGTCCAAAGCTTCGACCATTACTTTTTTGTCATGTTCATATCGGCTAGCCATTTCCTCACGCAGTTCTGCGCGAATATGCTCCCGTGCCTCAACTAGTTTGGTATCCCAAGCTTCGCTGATTGCTGTACGAGTTTCCTCGTTGACAATGCTGGCATCTAACAATGGTTTCAATGTATCGAACATTGTGGTTCTCCTGTTCTAAACTGTTTACTTTTTCGGTAATCATCTTGCAGTTTGGCAAGGTTTCAAATAACCCAGTTGGGTTACTGGAAATTTTTCACTTTATAATTTTAAATCAGCAATTACTTTTAATACTTCTTGCTTAAGATATTTTTGCACTCTTGGATCCGTCTTGACATCTCCTGCCATTTCTAAGATTTTACTGCCTCCCGACATATTCATTAAACCTTCATAGATGGCTTTTGGATATGCATTAGGAGCACTAGGTTGTGCTACAATATCTACAGTTACTATTTCAAACTCGCTAACTTGTCCGTTGCCTTCACTAACGTTGCCGCTACCTCTGCTGCTAACACCTAACTTAACTCCGCTTTGCAACATGGTTATAACCAGTTGCCCCATTGGAGTAGGCAAAATCTTTAACTTACCAAAACCGTTGGGCCCATCCATCCACATGTCAGTTATCATATGGCAAACACGATCCAAATTGATTTTTAAATCTTCTGGATGATCTAACTCACCTAGAACACTGTAACCTTCTTTGATCTGTTTGTCTATAGTACCTACTGCACGAGCAATCTCATCAGTTGGGTAAACACGCTGGTTAGCGTTTTTAACACCGCCTTGGATGAAAATGCCTTTCATGTAGTAATTCTTACCTGAGCTGCCATCACTAGCAGCTTCTGCCAGGACTTCCATCCTGGCATTGTCAAAAGTAAGATGTTCTCTTAGATAAGCTACCATACGGGCCTATTAACGAATTTTCCCGCCAACTACACTCTTGCTAGTTACTGGCAATTTACCGTCAGTAGTTTCGCCTTCTTTGCCTTTGGCTTTTTCATAGCTGGTAGCACGATTTGTATAACCTTTGGTGTGTGCATTAGGAGTGTTCTCAAAAGAACCTGCGCCTTTTAATTCTCCACGACCTTTAGTGTACTGGTTGCTTGGTGTTGGAACTGGCTTGCCATCAGCTGACTGCTCTGTACCACCTTTAACAATGTTACTGGCACTTCCGCCCATTCTATTTGGCTTAGCTACAATACTTTGTTTGTTAACTGTAGGAGCGTCGCCGCCTTTACCAACAGTCTTGCCTTCGCCAGTAGCCGGAGCCTGCTTGTAGATTTGACCATGGTCTTCAACATACTCGCGCATGATGCTGTCATCTTCGGCACCAGGGGCATCTATCTCACCGCCCATGTTATCCATTCCACCCATGTCATCACCGCCGTCTTTGCCCATTAACTGATCAAATTCAGCTTTAAGGTCATCAAGTGCAGACTCTAGGTCCATGATGGTATTTTCAATTTTTTCTTCTGGGGTACCTTCCTCGCCGCCCATGTCATCCATGTCGCCCATGTCATCCATGTCATCATCGCCGCTAAGTTCTTCATCTCCGCCTAGATCAGCATCGCTGTCGGCACCAATTTCGTCGTCTTCTTCATGCATACCGCTTTCGTCGGCAGTAACGTCATTCATAAGACCTTGGACTTGGTTTCCACCGATGTCTTCATCAAAATCTTGTTCGTCAATGAGATTCTCGTAAATGTCACGACTTTTTTCAACTACTAGTTGATGAAAAAGATCACGTGCTTTATCTTCTTGTTCATTGATAATAAATTCAATTAATTGTTCATACTTGTTCATGAGAACTCCTTTTAGGTTAATAATGAAGCTTGTACATTATTTACATAATATACAAATATTTTGGTTATAATGGGTGTTTTTTAATGGTTTTTACGGGCTAAGCCGAAAAACTTATAATGCTGGGGACGCTACAGGTGGCTTATATTGTGTGGCCACTGTTTTTAGTTTTTGTTCGTGCTCAAGTTTTCGCACATCATTCATGATTCTAAGGCGATTTAACTGCGCTAGACTAAGCCTACTTTTACGTAGGTCACTTAGTTTAAGAACAGTATTGTCGTCTTTTTCTGTAGAATAGCCAGTGGGCGTGGGCGAGAATAGTTCAGTTACATACATAGTGTTATTTAACCAAATTCTAATTAAGTTGGTGCCGGGGCAGGTGTTGCACCCATGTCCCCGGGCGGCGCACCCGGTGCAGATCCCGGTACACCGCCAGTGCCTTCTTCCCCGCCTTCGGGGGGAGCGATTGCACCAAGATCTGAATCTAGTCCTCCGGGGGTAACGCCAACACTACGTAAACCTAAATCTTCTGTTGGAGCATTTTCTGCATCTCCGCGCTCTTCTAGCCACATGTTTTCGTTTTCACTCATTTCCTGCTCGCTCATGCCTAAATAACGCTTCATCAAGAAACGTTTGCTAAAGTATGGGAAAGCCTCTAGCTGTGTAAATGTACCAATTCTAGCACCATCTACTTCTGCTTGACGATACTGTGCAAAGTTTTGTGGATCATTGAATGTAAGATCAAACAACTGCCCGTCAATGTTGATGCCGCGCCAGCGCATGAACATCTTGAATTCTGTGTCAAATTTCTCAATAACCATCTTTTGCAGTCGCTTGCAGTACTGATTAAAGCGCCATTCTTGGATCAAGGCAGTGCCTACTTTGCCGTCATTGTATGTTTGGCTTCCGTCATCTGTGCCTGTGGGCAAGTAGCTGCTGGGAATACGCAGGCCCCGGAACAACTTGTTGGTGAAAAAGCGCAAGTCTGTTATCTCGCCTAGGTTTTGACCGCCTTGTAACACTTCAACTTTGCTGCCACGCCCATCTGCTGTTTGCGGGAAAAAGAAATCTTCGTTAGTGCTTAATGGATTGTATGTGGCATCCATCATGTTGGTAGTACCATTGCCAGTTTGTGTAGGAATCCTGCGCTGTGCAATCTCGTTTTTAACACGCTCAACAAAGGCCATGGCCATATGACTTGGCATATTGCCTACGTCAATATAGAAGGCTCTGCGCTCCGGCGCACGTTGTACACGATATATAATAATACTGTCTTCTAGCAGTTCTTTTTGCTTGAATACTTTAAATACGTTTTCTAGTGCGCTGTTACCAAATGGCCAAAATGAGTCTAGTCCTTCTGTAAGTCCCACGTGGATCACATGCTCGGCGTTGATTACTGCTTCGTTTTGTGCGTGACTAAATCTGCTGCCGCCGGTATAGGGCGACTTGGACTGTGCAAACCCACTACCTCCACCAGTCTGTGGACTGTTGGTATATGTGTCTGTAGTACTAAGTGCAGTAGCAGTTAGAGTCTGGAAGTTGGGCTGTAGATCTTTGATCACATACTGCTCAGGCCGTTTACCGTCTGCTTCGTTTACAATGATCTTGACCACTTTGTTCATTTCAGTCCAAAATAGTTTGAATGTTTCTGGATCACGGATAAACACTTGATCGCCATACTTAATAGTGTTGCGCATGATTTTAAACATGCGCTTGTTAAATTCGTTTAGGGTAACCCACTGCTGTAGCTGCTCTTTGATGATCTTGATTTCGTTATCAGTAGGATCTTCTTTGTAGTGTACATCAAACGGCAAGTTGGTTTCTTCATGTGGCTGTGTACTAAACTCAGCCAAGATGTCTAGAGCAGCGTTAACTTCGCTGTCCATGTCCATTTGCTCGTATTGATTGTAGCGTTCTAGTCGGTTAGGATGACCAATATAAATTTCAGGCAGTTGACTTTGATAGTTGCTGTACTTCATGTCACCGCCAACACTGGGGTTGCTACCACTACCAATTGGGCTTATATTGTTGCCATTGGCTGTGCGGAAATACTTTTTCCAACTGCCGCCTGATTGTGGTTTAGGTTCTGCCATGTGAAATTTCTATGTTAACACGTATTTATACTATATTCTAGTAGTTGTTAGCTATTTGTTGCTGTATGTTTTTAGTGGCTCGCAGCTCTTGCAATTGTTCATCACTACTGTTTATCATGGCTTTGAGCAAGTTAGGCAATTCTTTTAATGAGTCAAGTAGATCAGAATTTGCATTAGATTTGCTATCCTGGCCAGGACCCATGCCTGTCCCCGGGTTGAGATTGTCTGTGCTGTCTGTTGCTTTTTTGGTTGCCTCAAGAGAATCTGCCATGCTTTTGTATATAGCGGTCATCTTTGGAGACATTGCCTCATCTAATCCAGCAGTGTCAAAATCGGGTCTAGCCATATTATTAGTTGGCATTGTTCCGGCCATTTGTTTATATTGTTCTAATATCTTAGGATTTTGGTTTATAGCTGTATCAGTTGCTGCACGATCATTTTTTGTACTATTCACAAAGTCTAGAAATCCGGCTTGCATTTCTTTAGGCATTTCGGGAGGAATAGCTGGCTTGGTAAAAAAATCAATTGCTTTACTAACCATACCAACAAGTGGTATTGTTCCGGCTATTTTTCCTATCATTTGTGTAATGTCAACAGAACTTTTATCAGACTTGTCAATTCCGTCTTCACCAGAAAAACGAGCCGCCATTGCAATTTCTTTGTTGCTGTTTGCAAAGCCAGTTTGCAAGTCGGTTACTCCACGAGTTAATTCTT
>Ga0049082_10000463_pt1 | contig 11590 bp, 27 predicted proteins | sample GreLakmeHU45MSRF_FD_66718 | JGI IMG/M metagenome (GOLD analysis project Ga0049082, IMG submission 66718) | Freshwater lentic microbial communities from great Laurentian Lakes, MI, USA - Great Lakes metaG HU45MSRF | ecosystem: Environmental > Aquatic > Freshwater > Lake | place: Great Lakes... | reverse complement strand
CACCATAACAACATGTTACTGTGAAGAAATTAGATCTATTAACTAAAGTTTTTTGTTCTTGTAGCAAGTTTGCAGTTATCAATATTGGCTTAATTTTGTTACTCATGACTTTATTCATTATCTTACTTTTTCTTTAACTTGATTCTTGACTTGATCAGAGACTTTATACCAGACTTGATCTCGTGCTTGATCCCAGACTTGATCCGAGACTCGAATCGAGACTTGATCCCAGACTTGATCCCAGACTTGTTTCCAGACTTGATCCCAGACTTTATTCATTGTTTTACTTCTTCTTTAACTCGATCCCGGACTTGATCCCAGACTTGATCCCAGACTTGATCCCGGGCTTGACCCTGGACTTGATTATGGGATTTATGCCATACTTGATCCAAGACTTTATGCCAGACTTGATTTCCTACTTGATCTCGCGCTTGATCCCCGACTTGATTCCAGATTTGATCCCAGACTTTATTTTCAACTTTATTCATTGTCTTACTTCTTCTCTAACTTGGTCCCAGACTTGATATCTGAGTTGATCTAATACTTTATCTTTGGCTTGATCCAAGACTGGATCCCTAGCTTGATTCCAGATTTGATCTAAGACTTGATTCCTGACTTGATTCTGGACTTTATGCCAGACTTGATTTTCGACTTTATGCCAGACTTGATTTTCGACTTGATTCCATACTTGATCTAAGACTTGATCTAAGACTTGATCTCTGGCTTGATTCTTGACTTTATTCATTGTCTTACTTCTTCTCTAACTTGGTCCCAAGCTTGATTCCTGACTTGTTCCCGGACTTGTTGTAAGACTTGATCTAAGCCATAATCCCAGACTTGATTCTGGACTTGATCTAAGACTTGATTCAAGACTTGATCTGAGACTTGATCCTCGACTTTATGCCTGACTTGATCCTCGACTTGATCCAAGACTTGATTCCAGACTTGATCCTGAACTTGATTCATTATCTTACTTTTTCTTTAACTTGATCTAAGACTTGATTCCAGACTTGATCCACAGCTTGATCCCAGACTTGATTCCTGACTTGATTCTGGAGTTTATGCCAGACTTGATACTGGACTTGATTTCTAACTTGATCCTCGACTTGATTCCATACTTGATCCAAGACTTGATTTTCGACTTTATCCCAGACTTGATCCTTGGCTTGATTCCATACTTGATTCATTGTTTTACTTCTTCTTTAACTTGATTCAAGACTTGATTATTGACTTTATTCCAGACTTGATCTAAGACTTGATTCCTGACTTGATTATTGACTTTATGCCAGACTTGATTTTCGACTTTACCCCAGACTTGATTCTTGGCTTGATTCCATACTTGATCCAAGACTTGATTCCATACTTGATCCAAGACTTGATTTTCGACTTTATTCATTGTCTTACTTCTTCTCTAACTTGGTCCCAGACTTGATTATTGACTTGATTCCAGACTTGATCCACAGCTTGATCCCAGACTTGATTTCTGACTTGATTCTGGACTTTATGCCAGACTTGATTTCTGACTTGAATATCGACTTGATTCCAGACTTGATCCAAGACTTGATTATAGATTTGATTATGGACTTGATTCCTGACTTTATTCATTGTTTTACTTCTTCTTTAACTTGATCCCTGACTTGTTTCAAGACTTGATCTAAGCCATAATTCCTGACTTGATCTAAGACTTGATCCCAGGCTTGATTCTTTACTTGATTCAAGACTTGATTATGTACTTTATGCCTGGCTTGATCCTCGACTTGATCCCAGGCATGATTCCAAACTTGATTCTTTACTTGATCACGAACTTGATTCCAGACTTGATCCCAGACTTTATTTTCAACTTTATTCATTGTTTTACTTCTTCTTTAACTTGATCTAAGACTTGATCTAAGACTTGATTCCAAACTTGATCCCAAACTTGATTATGTACTTGATTCCTGACTTGATTATGTACTTGATCCCAGACTTGATCCTGAACTTGATCCTGAACTTGTTTGCGGACTTGATCCCGGACTTTATTTTCAACTTTATTCATTGTCTTATTTCTTCTTTAACTTGATCCCTGACTTGATCTAAGACTTGATTCCAGACTTGATTCTTTACTTGATTCAAGACTTGATTATGTACTTTATGCCTGGCTTGATCCTCGACTTGATCTAAGACTTGATCCCAGGCTTGATTCCAGACTTGATTCTTTACTTGATCACGAACTTGATTCACAATCACACTCTTCAATCTTATTTTTTCTTAGTTCTTGCAGCAAGTGACAACGGCGCGCTTTATCCAACGCCCATCATTCTTGCGGCGGAGAGTGCCAATCTTTAGTGCCATACGGAGAGAAAGCTCACGAAGACGTGATGCATTCTTTTCGATAAAGTTGAGTACATCAGCCTGAGCATCATCGTCCAGACCTATGTTCTTCAACAAACCCTGCTTGACCACTTGACGGATACGGATGAGGTAGTCACGTTGAGTCTTCATTGCTAGATCAATATAGTGAGCGCGAGACACCAGAGCCGAAAGGTGTGGCGCAAGTCTGGAACCACGCTCGATCATGGTATCAAAGTCAATATTACTTATGAAGATTACAGTGCCTTCAAACTGAAAGCTTTTAGGGAGACGCTCAGCTGATTCTTCATCAATAAGAGTGCCTTCGGTCATGTACGAGATAATACGTTTATCGTTCGTGTCCAGAGCAGCTTTGAGTAAGCTGATAGCAGTTTCATCAAGAAACACATCATCAGCATCATCAAACACAAGCACCGAACCACGGGAACGGTGCTGATACAGAAGCTTGAAGAGAGCCGGCGCCTTAACGTAGCCTTTTACGATCCTATGAGACGTAGCATTGGGATCCCAAGCCTCGAGCGCTTTCTCGACTGTGAAAGACTTACCGAGACCAGCAGGACCAGATACGATCAGCGCACGAACATCCCCATCGATAGCAGCGTTAGTCATATCGGACAAGATCTCGAAGCGATCAGTAAGTTTTTGCTCAATTTCTTCGTCAGTCTCAACTGACGCTGATTCAGACGGCTGAGTTACATTCATGATCTTAGCCATCTTATCCGTCTTAGCGGTACGGATCTTGCGGTAACCATTTTTCGGAATGCCACGGGGCAATTATCAATTCCTTATCAGTGTATAGTCATACCTTATCCCATCTTGGGATTAAAGTCAACCACTATTTTTGGTGGTCAGACTGAAGAACCGATCCCATATCAGTTGGGAGAGGTAATCCTCATGTTCCTCCAGGTCAGCAGTTGTCGGATTGTAGACCTCTTCGCTGGGGTAACCGGTGATACAATCAACTTCAAGATCAAAGTCGTTAGGGTTGGTCATGTTGGTTTCCTTCATCATAGTCCCTTTATATCACCACACGCTTTAAAAGTCAATGGTAAGGATATCAATAGGTTAGGCTTAAGTGGTTGATATCATTGCCAAAAAAATTTGCATTTTTTTTAAAAAAGTTTGAGTCTAATCTTTTCAATAGGTTAGCTGCTAACGGCCCCTGAGATCATCCTAGGCCCAGCTTGATGGGTTACCCTACCACTAGGTGCGCTTAGGATGATCTCAGGGGCCGTTAGCAGCTAACCTATTGATATCATTAAGTTTTATAAAATAGCTAACCCATTGAAAAGATTACATTTTACCATCTTAGACCCTCCAAGCATGACCTATCCCAAGATCGGACGAAAAAAGTTTTGAAAAGTTGAAAAAATATTTTTAAATCTTATCAATGGGTTAGCCTTGGATTCGACCTAACCCATTGATATCCTTACCATTGACTTTTAAAGCGTGTGGTGATATAAAGGGACTATGATGAAGGAAACAAAAATGACCAGCCTCTCCACCAGCCGTGGACCACGGCTGACTCGAGATCAGAAAAAAGCCTTAGATGCGTACAACTGCGCCCTGCGCCAGGAAGATCGCTATCTAGGTAGCGTGTTTGTTACTCCAGCAGGACAGCGCGAGATTGAAGCCAAGACCCAGGCTGTCTACCAGATTTGTATGTCCCTGGGTATGACGCATAAACACGGTTTGTGATATTTTTTTGAAAAAACCTATTGACTTTAATACCAGATTAAGATATAAATTAAGTTATAACAAGGAGACTACCCCATGAATATCTCGACCGTTCTGTCTCGCATGCACGCTTTTGCCAAGACCGCCAAGAATGATGTAGACTCTAATGAGGTTGCCCGTGCTGCGGATCGTCTGGCGCACCAAGGATCCTTTGAGGCTAAGCTAACCTCCGCTGAAATTACTGTAATTTCCCGCTTTACCGGCGCATAAGCCTATTGACATTTATCCCATACCTGATATAATAGGTATTGACCGAATAAGGATGACATAGGTAATGTATCTTGTTAGTTTTACCAACTTTGGTTATACCAAAGGCTTTGACAATAAGGAACAGGCTCTGACCTATATGGAAAGGGCATGTCTCGAAGCTTTGCTGATGTCAGAGAAGGGTGAAGTCCTTGCTGGATTCTCTCCCATCTTTGGTTTCAAAACTAAAAAAGTGGTTGACTTTATTACTAGTTAAGATATAATCCTACTAACAAAACAAATATGGAGACTTAAAGATGGCTCACAATATCGAAATGATCAACGGTAAGGCTCAAATGGCTTACAGTGGAGCTAAGCCTTGGCACAGTCTGGGAACTGAAGTTCCTGCTGACCTGACTCCTGATCAGATGCTTGATGCTGCTGGTCTCAACTGGAAAGTGGAGAAGATCAAAGCCTATGCTAAGGTAAATGGTAAGAACATCGACGTTGGTCGTTCGGCTCTTGTCCGTAATAGCGACAACAAGATTCTAGATATTGTTTCCAATGATTGGAATCCTGTTCAGAACACTGAAGCTTTTGAATTCTTCAATGATTTCATCGCCGAGGGTGATATGGAAATGTCAACCGCCGGTTCCCTAGCTGATGGACAGATTGTCTGGGCTCTAGCCAAGGTTAAGGACGGGTTTGATCTGTTCGGTGGGGATGAGGTCGAGTCTTATCTACACTTCACTAACTTCCATAAGTATGGCTTCTCCACTGACGTTCGGTTTACTCCAATCCGTGTAGTCTGCAATAATACTCTTACGCTCTCTCTTAATACCAAGGTCGAGCGCTTTGTAAAGATCAGCCATCGCCGTGAGTTCAACGGTGACAACGTGAAGCTTATGCTTGGTATCGCTCAGGAGAAGCTTGCCAAGTACAAGGAAATGGCTGCTTTCCTTGGTACCAAGCGCTATACCAATGAGAACATGGTCGACTATTTTAAGCGTGTGTTCCCTGTTGCTGGTGGTCCTGATGCTAAGAAAGAACTGAGCAGGAATGCTAAGGTTGCTCTGTCAGTGGTTGATACTCAGCCTGGTGCTGACTTTGCCCGTGGTTCTTTCTGGCAGCTATTTAATGCGGTTTCGTTTAATGTAGATCATCTAATGGGTCGTACTCAGGACTCACGTTTGCAATCCGCTTGGTATGGTTCCAATCGCAATGTTAAAACTAAGGCTTTGGAGACTGCTCTAGAAATGGCAAATGCCTAAAAAATAGGTTGACAATACCGCAACCTTGATATATAAGTATAATACCAACATATAGAGAGTTAGAATAATGAAAACTTTTACTCGCATGGCTGCACAGGGTGACTTCCTTATTTTGAGGATTGACACTATCCCTACAAATGTAGAGAGCATTACCAAAAATGAACGCAACCAAATTGTGATTGCTCATTCTGAAACCGGTCATGACCACGTGATGGTTGCTGACCGTGTGACCGCCTACAAGACTACTGGTACTAAGGAAATTGACCTCTACGAAATGTTCCTATTGGTTGAAGCTCCTACAGAGATTAGACATCTCCGTTCCTTTGATACCCACGAAACTATTCTGGTTCCCCCAGGTAACTACACTGTTCGTCGTCAGCGTGAGTACGTGGCTGAGGGTTTCCGTCGAGCCGCTGACTAACTCTTTGGTCTGATATCAATATAATATAGGTGTTACACTATGAAGAAGATCAATAAGCTGACTGACGCTCAAGAAGCTATGATGAAAGTCTATTGTGATAAGTGGATTAAGATCGGTATGTCAACCGATCGCATTGATCCTGCTCAGGCTGAGAAGTCTGTAAATCTTCTATATAAATGCGGTGGTCTTAATGCACCCGATAGGATCGTGTTTGCTAATGGTCCACTGCATGCTAAGAAGATCCTTGGTGATCGATCTGTAATTGAAACTTGTGTATATGGTTCTCATGAGGCAGCATGGCTTTCTTTCTATGATTTCATGCAGAACGAAGTTGGTATCAACCTTAAAGGTAAGCTGGACGGGCTCTGGGCTGTTGCTAAGACTTGTGGTTGGGTCTCCTGCTATGATACTCTAGCAATTGTGCAGGATCGCCCAGTTCATATCAAGATGGATGAGGACAATCGACTGCATTGCGAAACCGGTCCCGCCATTCTATATGCTGATGGGTTTTCTGTCTATAGCTGGCACGGTGTTCGTGTTCCTTCTGAATGGATTGAGAATAGGTCAAGTCTTACCCCTCAGGTAGCACTAACCTGGGATAATATCGAGCAGCGTCGAGTTGCTTGTGAAATCCTTGGTTGGATTAATATCCTTGGTGAACTTAATGCTAAGATAATCGACAAGGATGAAGACCCTCATATTGGTACACTTCTGGAAGTTGACATTCCCGAAATTGGTCAGGAGAAATTCCTCAAGGTGCTTTGTGGTACTGGTCGTGAGTTTGCTATTCCGGTACCGCCTGATATGACTACGGCGCTTGGTGCTAATGCATGGACTTATGATATTGAACCTGATTTGCTAAGGACTCTTGAGATTAGGACCTAAAAAGTCGCGTGGATTATTCGGGTGTAGCTCAGCGGTAGAGCAATCGGCTGTTAACCGATTGGTCGTAGGTTCGAATCCTACCACCCGAGCCAAAGTGCAAAGTTTATCTGATTGTGCTGCATGAACGCGACACATGGTCCACAAGTATGCAATAAAAATAGGAAATAAAATGGATAAAATTAAGGTTACACTTTCTTATAATCGATATAATGAACATACTGATCTAAACGATGATACAACTGAATCATATCACAATACTTTCACTATGACCGATGATGATAACTATTATATTATTTTAGAAAAAGTTGAAGTGATGCTTAAAAGTTTAGGCTATGAGTTTAATGGTCATTTAGAGTTCAGCGGTTTAGTAGAGTCCAATGGAATTGACGGCGATAATGTCATTAAACTTCATCCGGATGAATAAAGTCAGGAATCAAGTCCGCAAACAAGTTCAGGATCAAGTTCAGGATCAAGTCTGGGATCAAGTCTTGAAACAAGTCGAGAATAAAATCTTGGATCAAGTCGAGAAACAAGTCAGGAATCAAGTCAAGAATCAAGTTCAGGATAAAGTCAGGAATCAAGTCTGGAATCAAGTCTGGGATCAAGTCTGGGGTCAAGTATGGAATCAAGCCCGATAAGAAATAAGATAATGAATAAAGTCAGGAATCAAGTCCGCAAACAAGTCCGGAATCAAGTCCAGGATCAAGTCTTGAAACAAGTCTCGAATCAAGTCTGGAATCAAGTCTGGGATCAAGTCTTAGATCAAGTCGCGAATAAAATCTTGAAACAAGTCTCGAATCAAGTCTGGGATCAAGCTGGAAATCAAGTCTGGGATCAAGCTAAAGACAAAAAAATGGTTGACAGATTAAGCTAACCGTGATATAAAGATTATATAAACAAGGAGACCAAAACGTGAATACTAACTATGAGTTTCAGATTCAGTGGGATTCCGGTAACTGGGACACCGTTCTGTATTCTGACAACTGCTCGGATATGGAGATTAAGATGAATATGACTTCCATCAAGAACAGATTCAACGGCAGACGCACTCGGTGCATGACCAGCAACGGTCAAATGGTTGATATGATCTAATGGTTCTACAAAAAAGTTGACTAAAGCCTAAAAAAACGGTTGACAAATAAAAAACTTCGATATATAATAACAAAATAATGAAAAGGATGCTAAATATGACTATTGAATCTAAGACTTCTAAGCTCTATCGTTCGCTTATCCTGAAGCGTGAACGGTTGACTTCTCGCCAGATTGCTGCACGATATCGTGTTGCTAATCCTTATGATCTTGTTTATCGCCTTCGTAATGAAGGATATGATATCTATTCTGACAAGGTTGTAAACAGTCAAGGTAAGAATGTTGTTCGGTATACGAGTCGCTAGTATAAAGTAGTGCTATATAGCACGATCATTATTGGATGGGAGCCTAAACTCCCATCCATACTGTTCTTTAAATCTATGAAATACTAAAAGTATTAAGGGCGTCAGAACAAGTTGTTCAGAGGAGACTTATAATCTCTTTCCGCCAGATCAGCGGCTTTGGGCTGGAGCGTTACCAGCGGCGCCTACCACTTTCTTATTAATAAAATAAACTTATATTATAAGTTTATACCATCTGCTCTCGTAGTCTAATCGGATAAGGCAACTGCCTTCTAAGCAGTCTTATAGGGGTTCGAATCCCTTCGAGAGCGCATAGGCACTTCTGTTGTAGAAATAGCAATGTCAATAAGACTATTCTACAACGGGAGGTTAGCAGTTAAACATACATTATAATATTTTTAAAATAACTAATAAGATTTAATATAAAATTTTTTTAAACTTATATATTATAAGGGTAGGATTTAAATTATGGTTTCTCGTGAAGATGAACTTACTACATTAGTTCTAATTATTATAGGTTTAATTCTTTGTGGATGCGCTATAGGCGCATTTTTCAGTATAGGTTTTGGATTCCTATTTGTAGGACTTCCATCACTTAGTATAGGGCTATATGGTTTACTAAAAAACTATAAGTAAATAGAAAGGATTCTATATTATGTGCTTCAACGTTCATGATTCCTACAAGGATCTGAGTGTAGAAGAGTTAAAACATGTTTCTAATACAACACGACTACCATATTCAGTCTGTCTACTAAATCTTGAATATGATCTAAACATTGGTAACTGTATTCGATCTGCTCATATCTTTGGTGCTGAACGAGTCTTTATCTTTGGACGACGTCGATATGACTTACGATCTACAGTCGGTGCACATCATTATATTGATATTGTGAAGTACAACTTTGATGAACTCACTAATGATGAAGTGATTGCAACTAAATTTGAAAACATGGTTTATGAGTATAATCTTGAACCACTTATCATTGATAAGACTAACTATTCAAAAGATCTTTCTGAACTTCGTGTTCATGATAGTAGTTATAATAATATTAAACCATGTCTAGTCTTTGGAAATGAAAATTCTGGTATTCCATCTTGTATAACTGATAAATATAACTGCTTTCATATACCGCAGCACGGTGTGATTCGTTCACTCAATGTTGCTTCTGCCGCAGCTGTTGCAATGTATGAGTTCTCTAAATATCTTTAAGAATAAGCGGATAGATAGGACAAGGGGCGTCCAACAGCCTTCCAAGCTGATCCGAAAGGGCGGAGTTCGACTCTCCCTATCCGCTCCACTCTATGCTTTTTGATTAAGCGGTATCCGTCGTCTCATAAGCGACTAGATTGTAGCGTTACCATTTTCACTATTGAAGGATATACTATGTTAGAGACTTGTTGTAATCTTATGGTTGAAGCTTATGAAAAAGGTCTAATGACTTCCAGAGATGGAAATGTATCTTTAAGATATAAAGGGCAAGATTTCTTTTATCTTTCACCAACTGATACTAGAAAGCAGACTCTTCGACCAGATCAATTTAAAAAAATAGCAAATACCCTAAAAGAAGATAGGTCTCCTATTGTTCTTCCATATACTGGAATCTCACAAGGTTTAAAGCCATCTGGTGAATTTCCATTACACTATATGCTTCAAAAAACCATTCCTTCTTATTGGGATACTCGAGTTGTAATGCATGTTCATGCAACTTATACAGTTGCAGCAATGCACGCAGGGCTTGAACTTCACACGCTCAAGGACCATTTTCCAGAAATTGCTAGATATACTAGAGTTGCTAAGAGCACCGAAGATGTGCCACCTATCTCTTGGGATCTAGCACATGCTTGTATGGAAAATTTAAAGCTTAATGAAAAGACTGGTGAAACCGAGTTTGATATTGTAGGTATCAAAGGACATGGTGTAGTTGCTGTTGATAAGACTCCATGGCGTGCTTATGAACAAATTGAGAGATTAGAACATATTTGTCGTATTGTTCTTATTTCTGGTAAAGGAATCTAATTAAAAATATAAATATTACAGTATTGGGAGCTGTTCTCTGCGGATGACTGTAAATCATTTGCCATAAACAATTGCAGAGTGGTCGGCGGTTAGGTTCAATTCCTTCAGTTCCCACCAACTATTTTTTTAATATAAAGGACAATGAAATGAAGACACTAGTTATGACTACACTAGCACTTGTTGGTATGACAGCAGTTGCTTCTGCACAAACCAAGTCTGTAGTAAGTACTAATGTAGATAATGCTGGTTTTTACACAGGCGCGTTTGTAGGCGGATCAACTCATAATAATGATCGAATCACTGCAGGTGTAAATGTCGGTTATCAGTTTAACCGCTTCCTTCGTACGGAAGTTATTTTTGATCATGCATGGAAGTCTACTACAGGCGCAGGATCACGGGCAACTCTAAATGCTATTGGTCAGTACCGAATTCCTGGCACAACTATTACACCTTATGCATTAGCTGGTGTTGGTTATGCTTTTGATTCTCTAGGATCAGTAAAGAAAGGTGGTGCAGCACCTGTATATAATTTTGGTGTAGGTACACGCGTTACAGTCTCTGAGCGTGTTGATCTAGACTTTCGCTATCGTAATATTCGAGCAGTCAATGACATTAATGCTGTAGTACGTGATGGGCATCTATTTACTGTAGGCACCACTTATAAGTTCTAAAAGCTAGTGGTGAGTAGAGTCTATAGATATCAACGATAGTCTATGAAAACATCTAAACAAGATCAATACTCTTTACTCATCACTGACTTAAATATGGAGAGATGACCGAGTGGTTTAAGGTTCTTGTCTAGAAAACAAGTGTGGGTGTAAGCTTACCGTGGGTTCGAATCCTACTCTCTCTTTTATGGGGTCTATCATGCACGATATAGAACAATATATTAACACCAAAGATTTTAACCAATTATTTTGGGAATGGTTTGATGATCTTCCTGAAAGTAAAAGAAACATATTTAACTATTATAAAAACGACGTTGCTAAGATAAACTTCTATAATACTCAATGGCAATATAGACGCCATGACTAGATCCGTCTAAATCCGATTGGTGTCTTCAACAAGAAAAAAATAACATGAAATATATTCTAGCTTTTCTACTATCACTATATGCTACTTATGCTCTAGCTAACCCATATCAATACAGAGTTACTCGAGTACTTGATGGAGATACTATTGAGTTTGATGCTCCATTTCTACCAGTTGAATTAAAACAAGTCTTGAAGCTTAGGATTATTGAAGTTGATACACCTGAAAAAGGAAGTCTAGCTAAATGTCAAGCAGAAGCAGATAAGGCTCTTAGAGCTACAGAATTTACTAAGAGAATGGT
>Ga0049082_10000462_pt1 | contig 11608 bp, 9 predicted proteins | sample GreLakmeHU45MSRF_FD_66718 | JGI IMG/M metagenome (GOLD analysis project Ga0049082, IMG submission 66718) | Freshwater lentic microbial communities from great Laurentian Lakes, MI, USA - Great Lakes metaG HU45MSRF | ecosystem: Environmental > Aquatic > Freshwater > Lake | place: Great Lakes... | reverse complement strand
CAAAACATGGGAAGCCTTCTGCTCCGAAGCCTGCTGAAGAAAAAGACTCATTCGGTCGAACAAGTCGTTCGGGTGGTCCCATGCAGGAGGATCCGAAAAGACCGGGTTGGCCGAAAGGAACAGAGAGCTTTGCAGAAGATTACACCCCCACCGCTCCCAAAAAAACAACTGCTCCAAAGCCTGCTCCGAGCAAGAATTTTGATGAGAATGAAATCAATAGGACGATCCTTGGCATTAACGATCCGGGAGTCCGCCAAAATGCAAGGAAAGATCGAGGGGATAAACCTCCTGCTTTTAAGCCTGCCCCCAATAAGGCCCCTGCTCCTGCTCCAAAGCCTTCGAAAAAGCCATCGGGCAAGGGGCCTATTCAGCGATTTGTTCAAGATCTGCACGGGGTACGGGGAAGATTAGACGCCGACCACCACGCAGGGATACCGGCATCGGTATCCAGCTCCGTCAGGAAAAGAGCCTCGGCGGTAGGCCGAAGCCTTAGTCGGACGCTCAAGGGCGCTGGCTTGCACAAGAGCTGGCGGGGCCTAATGACGCATGAGGGCGCGGCCCATCCCATGTCGCTTATGAAGGCTTCCCATGGGAAGTTGCCTAAGTGGGTGGGCTCGGTAAATGCGAAGAAGTCTAGCGTAAACAAAAAAACGGGCAAAATAAGCCTGACCGACGATTTGTGGCGTGCATATCAAGTTCACTCTATCGCCACCCTAGCTCATAAATTTGCGAAGACAAGGCGAATTGATGCGCACCATGTTGACCCATTTACAAAAATAATGAGTCGGCTGAAAGAGGCCCACAATCATTTCCGCAAAAATGACAAGGATTATGCCATCAAGAAGGGCTTTGATGAGGTGGTCATGGCTGCTGCCATTACTGTCCCCCCATGGCTTGATGCGCCCCGGCAAAAGATGCTTTCGACATATGATGCTGCTGCCCCCTCGGGTGCTGGGGCCTTGTTGAAGGCACTTGTGAAGGGTCTTACAAAGGGGAAGAAAGCCCCACTTCCATTGCCCTCTGTGGGGCCAGAGGGCAAAGACCCGAATGCCAAAACAAAGAAACCCGGGCCCGGGACGAAGAAGAAGCCTGCCAGCCGCTGGGACGCAGATGCCGTGGCGCATTACAGGCAGCATCCCGAAGACTACAACAAGGCCAATTGGCCAGAGAATCATGAGGATTATCATCCGGGCGAGCATGACGAGAAGCGGGGGACAGAGGGCCACATTGCAAATCCCAGCCATCCCAGCCATGAGGAGTACAACAGGCTCCACCCCCACGCAAAGGCAGGTGCGGCGGAGGGCAAGGGTGGGCAATTCGTAAAAACAGATGAGGGGGGAAGCGGAACTGAGCCCTCTCCCAGCGATAATACGCCAACAGACGAGGGGGAAGCCACGCAGACAAGGGGCAAGAAGAAGACAAAGCCAAAGTTTACGGCAGAGCAGGAGAAGGCTAGGGCCGTAGACGCTGTGACAGCACAGAAGGACGCTCTTGGGCCAGTGGTAGAGCAGGATGAAAAGTACCCCCACAGCGTTGGTGTGGCGAAGGAGGTCAACCTTGGCCTTCTGTCACGCTTTCGCACTAAGTTAAACATGGATGAGAATCAGTTTTATGATCTGTGCAATGAACTAGCGGGGCCGGAGGGCCTTAAAAAAAATGTGCATGGCAAGGGGATCTTTGGGACAAAAGAATACGACAAGGTTTACGAACGGCTGGATGTGCTATTAAAGGCATTTCCTTTGGCGGGGCAGGACGAGGAGCAGACAAAGGAGTTCCACGCAATGGCCTCGGGCAGCACCGAGACCCATATTCCGCCCTATGGCCTATTGGCGATGCTCAAAGATGATGGCACGGTGGCGATTGACAAGCTAAACAAGTTGTCGAAGGGGCAGATTGAGGATGCCAACCACGGCATGGAAGCTGCAAAACAATTTCGTGACCTGTACACGAACAAGGAAAAACCACTTGATATTGAAATAACGGGCCTGCTGTTGCTGTGGTCCATCCTTTCTCGTGGGGTGGCCCCGTATGTGCAGGAATCCTTGTTTATTGACGCATTTGAAAAGGGAAAGTATTGGATTGACAAGGCACAGAGGGGCGAATTCACCGAAGCCGATCTCTATGGGGCCAGCAAGGTTGATAAAAACGGGGTCGAACAGGGCGAGTGGGTAAAGGGCAAGAAGGGCGAGGCGGAGTATGTTTGGCGTGCTGATCGTGTGGATGGGGACTACCTAAAGTGGTGCAAAACTGTAGCACCCGCGCTTTCGGGTCAGCCGGGGGCAGGGGCGGGGCACAATCTTGCTGCGTTTGGCAAAAGCCTTTTGTTAAAGCTTGGCAAGAAAGTGAATGGCAAAGACATTACTGGGCTTCAGCATATTCACGACATGATGAGCGACAAGGACATGACGGGGCAAAAGCTTCGGCGGGAGTTCCACAAGCTGGGCGGGGGCGTGGGCATTGACAACAAGGTGGTGTCCTTCACGGCATTGGTGGCGGGCTTCACTGATGTGGTGGTGCTGGATCGTGTAATGACGAAGGCGTTTTTTGACGATGGGCGATTCAAGGGACTGAACCTTTATGATGGGGAGAGCGGGGGCAAGAAGGGGCCTCAGGGATTTGATGACAATGGCCATGTAAAAGGAAAGATAACTGGAAGCGCGCTGCACAAAATTTTGGATGGGCCAAATGGGTTGGCGGTTTACGAGTCTATGGAGCAGGCGATAGCGAAGAATCTGGAGAAAATATACTCAAAAATGAAGATAAAGAGGCCAGGCTTTTCATTGGGCCGTTTTCATTGGGAGAACTGGGTGGCCGCAAGTGGGCAAGAGGCCTCTCACGGCACACTGGGGGCATTGCAGGCGAAGGCAGCTGACGCTACGGCCCCAATTAAGAATGTGATGGCCAAGCAGGGCGAATATGGCTCGTATTATTATGGGGCGCATTACCATCGCAGTGATGACAAGGGCACGGCCAGAGTTTCGTGGCGGGTGCCCTCCACTAACAAGAATGATCCTCCCGGCAAAATGACCGACAGGTTTATTCATTTTCCCGATCTGGTTAGCTGGCAGGCATTTCAAACAAAAATAAAAGCAAACAATGGAAAGAATTTCCTTGACAAGGACAAGAAGATTGACAATGGTGCGGGAAAGGAAAACAAAAGCTTCCTTGTCACCTCCCCGCCCGAAAGCCACAAGGGCGAGAATGGCGAGGACCTGCCTTGGTACTTCCGTAACGAGGTGGATTTAACTAAGGTGATTGATATAGCAGAAGAAGAAGCACACCCAGACAGAAAAGGAGAAGGGTATGGCAAGCAAGAAAAGAAAAACAAAAAAGACCGCGAAGCAAAGGAAAGATCTGACGCAAGAAAACAAAAAGCTTCCGAGCGCATCCGAGGAAAAACGGACACTTACAAACAATACAGGGACCGAGAAAAACGAGTCGAGCGACTCATTGCCGAAGCAAAAGCTGCTGCCAAGCTTGCGGCAGACGCTAAAAAAGCAGCAGGAGGAAAAGGTACTAAGCCTCCTGTTCTCGACCCGGTGGCCGAGCAGCTAACAAAGGCCCTCGGTCTCTCCTCATGTGATGCCTTGTTGCCCCTTGCCCGGGCCGCGTCGGTCGTGCCCCTGCTTCGGCCAGCGAAGTTGGTGGCCTTGTCCTCGGTGGGGAGCAGCAGAGAGCCGATGCCCCGCCCTGCTTCCTTTGCGCCCCCCGAGGAAGTGGCCGAAGCGGCCATCGCAGGGGTGGCCTACTGTGCGTCGGCGGAGTGTAGTGAAGAGATTGATGCGGATGGGACAATTTTGTTCTTGGCAGCGAAGTTAGCGGCCCGTGTGTCGATTACTGCGGCGGATCTTGAAGTGATGCACACACTCTTTGCTACGCATAGCAAGGGGGGGGCGGTTTATCGTTTGTTGGGTGGCGATTTGGGTCGGGAGTGGTGCGACTCAATGTGCATGCGCTTAAAAAAAAAAGGGATAGCCGAGCAGCAGCAGTTTGATGAGGAGCAGCACCCCCGTGGCGGCGATCAGCAGCACCCCGGGCGGTTTTCAGCGGGGCATGGGAGCAAGGCCCCCGAGCATTCGGATGAGGCCGCAGAGCATGGGCATGAGGCAATCAAGTACGAGGCATCCAAGCCGGGGCCCCGGACGATGCAAGATCTGATTGGGACGGCGGAGGAGCAAAATCCGGCTGATCTGGATAGGGCCAACAAGGAGGCCATGGAGGAAATCGGTCGGCTTCATGGAGCCAAGTGGGGTGATCAGGAGGCCAGTGATGAGGACCTGGCCCATCTGTTTGGGGGGAAGACTCCATCCACCAAAATCAAAGGGTCTTTTGTCGAGACGGCCAAGCAGAAAAAGAAGCGGGAGGCTTTTATTGCGTCCTTTGGCCCCGAGTATGAAGAGGACCGGGCTAGCGTGATGACGGCCCACCGTGCCGGGGAGCTTCGGTTGGCCAAGGAGGCCGCCAAGCTGACTGTTCTGCGGGACACTTTGGAAAAGCGGGCTCAATTCGAGAAGCGCCAGTTGAACAAGATCACCAACGGAACTATCGAAGAGGTTAAAGCCTATAATGACCGGCTTAGTTCGTACGAAAACGACATTCAGTCTTTTAGCGACACCCCATTGGAGCTGAACGATAAGCACATGGAGGTGCTTAAAGATTTTTGCAGGGGAGAGGTGGCGGAGATAAACAAGAAGCATGGGATCAGCCCGGAGGCGGAGGACGAGGCGCGGGGAAATTTTCATGCCACGGGCTTTCAGTTTCCTGACAATCTGATGACCCGTGAGGGGCAGCAGCTGTTTGGGCGTGTATTGGGGGACATAAACCTTGATAAAACCGGAGCGGACATAGACTTGTTTCAAAAAAACAGGATTCGGGCTATGGAATTTCTGGGTGCGGCGGCGAACATGGTTTTGTATGGGAAGACGCTGTCTATTCCCCTAGCGTCAATGAAGTCTTCATTCCGGTCGGCGGCACTTGGCACGATGCACGGAACAATTGGGGGTCTGGCACTAGGTGTGTTGAATCCGTTGCAAGTATTTGCTCATGAGTCGGGGCATATTCTTGAAAAGAGCGATAATTGGGACAACGAGGGGACGGATCGGGCCAAAAAGTTTCTTAAGCGCCGGGGGATTGCTGTCGGCATGAGCGGCATGCTTGGGGGTGGGGAGAAGCAAGTGCCACTTAGCTCTGTGTTGCCAAACACTGCGTATGGTGCCAGCGAAACGGGTGCCAAGGATAAATTTGACGAGACATGGGCGGCCCTCGGCTTTTCACCAGAAAAATCGATGTCGGTGGGATATTACACCGGCAAACTTTACAGGGACAACAGCACGGAAACCATGTCTATGGGCATGGAGATGCTTGTTGAGGCGCCGAAAGAGCTTGCTACGGCAGACCCCGAATACTTTCATTATGTTATTGATGGGCTGAGTGGGCGCGGCTCACCTAAGGCTATGAAGAACTTGGGTTATTGGGCAAAGGCGAGGGAGGCGGACAAGCAGGCGATTGCTTAGGCTAAAATAATTTTTACTTGGAAGGGGACAGCATGAAGGTGACATTTTTGATACGGGGGAAGCGATACGCCCTGAAGAATTGTGTGGTAACTGGGCCGGATGGAAAGGAGGACCGGATTATGTCCGCATTAGCAAGGATGTACCAAGCAAGCTGGCGGCCCTACCTTGGATACCCGGAGGCGTATGTGGGGGGCCGGTTGGCAGAAACGCAGGGCGGCACCGTGAAAGTGGTTCGTGAAAAGAAAGACATACTCCTTGACGACCAAGCGGGCGTAACAATTTGGCACTAGCCGGGGGCGAGCGAATGAATGATTGGCGTGAGAATCTGCACACCCGTGGGGGCGATCCAGACAATCCGGGGCGGTTTTCAAAGGGGCATGGGGGGCGTTATTACAATTCGCCACCGGGCCTTGAGCATTTGGCGCTGCAACACGATGATGGGGGCAAGAGGCTGGAGTTTCATGAAAAGACCCACATGAACCCCGCAGTAACGGATTATCATGCCGAGAACCTGAGGGCGGCGGTTATTGAACGGGGCAAGGGAAAACGGAAAGATGAAGTTGAGTTAGATAGGCTTATTAAGTGGGTTAGGCATCATAACGAGAATGCTTACAAAGGAGTATCAACGAAGGCAAAAAAGCGCACGGACATCCTTGCATCGCGGCTGTCGGCGCTTCGGGCCAAGATGGCGAAAGAAGATCAGGCAGACCCTGTTGGCGCCCTTGTTCTTTTGAAGAAGGAAACAGACCGGGTGAACAATGAGGGCCGCTACCGGCATGGGACTGGGGGCCTATCCAACAAGCGGGGAACAGACTCCGCACTGTTGGAAGCATTTGAGAAAAATGCCTTCCACACGCATCCTCGGGATCGTAATTCAGGAAAGGTTCTTGCTGATAATTCTTGGTTCGTTAATCCCATCCGGGCGGGGGCCAAGAAGTGGTTCTTGGGTGCGGTGAACTTCAACATTCATCACAAGGCCATGTCCTTGCCTATGTTTTACTCTGAATCCGAGAACGGGGACCGCCAGCGTGCCTCGTGTGGCTTTACTCGCGGCGAAGTGCCCTACCATCATCGCCTCTCCGATGGGTCAAGCGTTGTTTATGACTTCAGGGTGCCCGCGAATATCGATATGGGCGTGAACAACTTGGAAACCACTTACATTCATGAGTATGGGCATGCCATAGAGGGCTACAACAGCGAGGCAAGTGAGCTGTGCAGGGACTTCCTCAAGAGCAGGCGGGCCCCCGGTGAAAAGCTAAAGAAGATGAGCGATCTTTCTAAAGATTTTGATCCCCATGAGGTGGGCTTTGATGACAAGTTTGCTAGGGTATTTAGAGCGGTGGGGTTTGGGCCGCTGCGTTCAGCAATACAGGGCCGGTACACGGGCAAGGATTATGGCTTTAGGGGGGGCACGGAGGTGCTTTCCAAGGGGATGGAGCTTCTTTACAAAGATCCAGCAGCATTTGCCAAGGCGGACCCAGAATGGTTTAATTTAGTGGTGGGCATCCTTACGGGAAACTCATTGGTGGCATCACGGCACAATTTAGAGGAAGATCGGCACAAGGCGGAGGGAGGCAAATGAAAATCACGATTACCTGCGGCGACCGAGTCCACACTATGGACAAAAAATATGTTGTGAGGGATGCGGATGGGACGCCAAATGTTTTTCTTAACCGCATTGTTGACGCAATAATGCACTCATATGACCCGGGTCTTGGTCATCCCTTGTCGTATGCGGCCCACGAATTGGGCAAGGGCATCGGGGCAAAGGTAAAGATAGAGGGTCTGGTTTTGGGCAAGCCCGGGGTGATTTATTAGGGCTTGGGAGTATATTTGACTGTTCAAAGCAAGTTGTTGTGGGATAATATTAAGTAGATAGATTTTTTTTAGCAGAAAGGGACCGCCACCATGGGTGCTACTTTTAGAAAAAAGGGGATTGATCAGCCGGGACAGGCTGGACAGCCCGGGCAGTACAGCGACAAGGCTGTTCCTCCGGGGCTGCTGTTTGTGCAGGCCGCCAAGGAGCTGTGTGAAGCGGCGGCCTCGATGCAGGAGAATCCTGTCATCTCGGCCTTTATTGGCTCCACCTACGCAAGCCTGAAGGATATGGCCTTGCAGGCTTATCCCGAGGCCGCTGCGCAGATTCAGTGGCAGGATGGGGTGGGCACGGTTGCCGATGGGGCGGAAGGTGAGCTGGTTGATGACCAGAAGAATAACCCCGTTGCTGCCGACCCTGCTGCTGCGGCTGCTGACCCTGCTGCTGAGGACGGCGCGGATGATTTCGATTTGTCATCGATGAATGATGATGAGGATTCCGATCCATTTGCTATGGAGAGCGAAGACGAAGACGAAGACGAAGGCATGATGGAAGATGGCGATGAAGACGAAGAAACAATGGAAGACGAAGACGAAATGATGGAAGATGGCGACGAAGACGAAGAAACAATGGAAGACGAAGACGAAGGCATGATGGAAGATGGCGATGAAGACGAAGATGAAATGATGGAAGACGAAGACGAAGGCATGATGGAAGATGGCGATGAAGACGAAGATGAAATGATGGAAGACGAGGATGAGGGCGCCCTTGAGGACTCGGACGAAGACGAAGACATAATGGAAGACGAGGACGAGGACGAGGAGGAAGACGAGGAGGACGCCCCGCCAAAGGCCAAGGGCAAGGGCAAGTCTCCCTTTCCCGACTTCGGCAGCATTGGGGCCAAGAAGAAAAAGGCCCTTGGGAACCTTGACAAGATTCTTGAAGACACCACAAGCTCCGTGTCTAGCTTGAGCGATTCGGTGGGCGACCTTGTTGATCGGATTAAGAAAATGACCGGAAGGATCGACTAAGCATGGAAAACGAAACTGCAAACAACCGGGCGTGCGCGAAGGGAATATCGGAAGCTATTTCTGACATTCATGCCGGGACATTGCAACCGGGATTCTATGGAAAAGTGATTGTTGAATGGCAGGTAAAAGATGGTGCCATTCAACAAAATTTGTTGTCGAAGGTAGAAGAAACAAAGCGGCTATCAGTGTAGGGGCTGGCTTTTTTTGTGATTCTTCAAAAAGATAATTTGACTTCTCCTTGCCATTGTGTTGTCCCGCGCTGTATACTGAGTAGAGCATTATGGGAATACTGAGGCAGCTTTTTTAGGCCAGCACTTGCATCCCTGAAAGTTTTATAAATTTCAGGTTCGTTATCGGAAAAATCCGAAGGTGCAACAATGGCCAATGTTCCTAATCGTACAGAGAAAATCAAATCGCTTGCAGGTGATGTGCAGGGCCTTACCAAGACCGTCAAATCGTTGACGGACACGGTTGGGACCTTGGCGGAGCCTGTCCATAACAGGGCCCAAGGCCTGTTTGGTATTTCCCGTGGCCCCCTTGCAAAGGACTCGAAGCAGTACAGCTTCATGGCTTTGGCAAAGGCGCTTCAAACCAACAACTGGGAACACGCCAAGTTCGAGAAAGGCGTTCATGACCAGCTTATGAGTTCGGGCTATGCTCGAACGAATGGCTTCTTGACCCCCATGGACCCCGCCGCTATCGAGGCCTTTGACCCAGTCAAGTTTAAGGGCCTTACCGAGCAGGTCAGGCTTACTGATGCTGCATCTCAGCCTGATGCCTATCGGTCTATGCAGAAAGCCTTGTCGGCCTTCGGCACGGACATTGAGGGCGGCGCGTTGATGAGCCCCACGATGGCCAACAGCGTTATCGAGCTACTGCGGGCCAATGTGGTGACTGAAAAAGCGGGGGCTACTTCGATGCAGCTTCCTCCCAGTGGCCAAATGAGTTGGGCACGGCAAACCTTTGATCCTACCTTCTCATGGGTGGGTGAGAACACGAAGCCTGCCGAAAGCCAACCGGGCTTTGGGTCCATTAACTTCTCCGCCAAAAAGGCAATGGCTCTCGTTTACCTTTCAAACGATGCCCTTCTTTATACCAACCCCGCCGTAGAGATTTTGGTTCGCCAATCTCTTGCTGCCAAGGGTGCAAGGTTTGAAGATCAGGCGTTCCTTGAAGGCACGGGCGGAAGCTTTCAGCCACTCGGCATTATCAACGAACCGGGCATCCAAACCCAGATCGCTGGCGTTGTCGGCAGCGATGGCAACACCTTCCAAGCCGAGGATCTCCTCAAAATGGAAGCGCTGGTCGAAGAGGCTAACGACCCCGATGGGCTGAGCGCATATATCATGCGTCCTCTCATGTGGGCCGCTTTGGCTAATCGCCGGGCCGACTCGATTACTGCTGCCGATGGCAAGGGCCCCTTCATGTTTTGGACCACTCGTGGTGACATGACTGCGAATATTCCGAAAACTTTGAATGGTCGTCCGGTGTACACCACTACTTCCATTTCCAACACTCGGGCAAAGGGCAGCTCCACTAGCTTGAGCTACATCCTCGGTGGAAACTTCAAACGGGCCATCATCGCTCGTTCTGCCGCGATGGAAATTTCGGCCCTGTCGAGTGGTGAGGAATTCAAGGCGGATCAAACCGTGCTGAAGGCCGTCATGCGTCTTGACTTTGGTCTAACCCACACCAAACCCTTTGTCCTTTGTGACACTTTGGTGGTTGGTTGATATTTGATAGGCCGCCCCGAGCCATTGTGGTGAGGGGCCTTTTTTCATACGCAAGCAAAGGAGTCGAAGGCTATGGCGAATTTTATTACAGATCTAGTCAATGCGGCAGTGGTTTCTGAGCTTTTTAAGCCTCAAAACATTACTGCCACCACCAACGGGACTGGTGCGGACTTCCAAGGGGCAAATGTCAGGAACCAAGAGTTTGCTATCTGCCAAGCAGGTGTTATTGATGGCGTATATGTCATCAAAATCCAAGAAAGTAGCGACAACTCCACATTCACTGACATTGTTGGGGCCACAGTTACCTATCCTGCATCGGATGATAATCTTGTAAAGATTATTCCGTTTTACCGTGAAAAGCGATACATAAGGGCTGTCGCAACGGCTACCACTGCTGGCACGGGGAACCTGTTTGCGGTAGTTGGGGTGTCGCAGAAAGTACGCACTGGTGGCGACGCTACCACGCCTTAATCATTAAGGCTCATAATCATCCCACTGCTTCGTCGGGCCGCTCCCCCAATCCCACCATGAGCGGCCTGACGAGGTGGTCTTTCTACGAGGGGCAGCATCATGGCATTGGCTTCTCTTTATAGACTGAAAATCGCGCTGGGGACCACAGATTCTGTTTATGATGAACTCGCCAACAACTGCTTAGAATCTGCTTCCACAGCAGTGAAGAACTACTTGCATCGTGAAATCGAACTTGGCACCTACACTCATTATTTTGATGGCGACGGCTCCAATGTTTTGCTTCTTCGTCAGCGCCCGGTAGTCTCGATTACTACGGTCAATGCCGATCTGGCGGGCTTTTATGGACAAAATGCAGCGGGATTTGGCGCAGGCACCTCGTTGACAGCGGGTGTGGACTTTGCCCTTAAGATTGATGACCCCACGGGCAGCAAATCGCAATCGGGAATCCTTCTTCGTACGGGCACCTCAAGTGTCACCCAATGGAGTTCTATGTTCTATGGAACCCTTCTCGCTGGATCCAGAGGCACCCCATGGCTTCGTGGCTACGGAAACATCAAAGTCGTCTATATCGCTGGGTACGATCCGATACCCGACCCGATTCAGCAGGCCACGGTACAGGTTGCCTCGGAGATGTATTTGGCGGCCAGTAAGGCAGGTCATTATCCTTCGAGTGAAAATCTTGGCGATTACTCTTACTCCCTTGGCGGCGATGGGGGAGGATGGCCCAGCCTCGCTATCGTGAAGGGGCTCCTTGCCCCCTACAAGGAGCGTGTGATATGAGCATTGCTTCATTCCTCTCCAAGGACACCGCCGCGATTCAGCGGCCCGTACTGGGCAAGGATTCGGCTGGCGGCGCGACTCGTTCCACATGGTCAACCGTGGAGAGTGGCATACCGGTGCGGATTTCTAGCCCCTCTGGCTCACAGCAGGCCGCATTTGCCCAGCTTCAAGTTACGGTGTCTCATGTGGTCTACACGCAAAGCCTGGCCCCGAAGAATGGCGACAGGTTTTTGACCTCTGACGGCAAATACCTCCGCATTGTGG
>Ga0049082_10000461_pt1 | contig 11613 bp, 17 predicted proteins | sample GreLakmeHU45MSRF_FD_66718 | JGI IMG/M metagenome (GOLD analysis project Ga0049082, IMG submission 66718) | Freshwater lentic microbial communities from great Laurentian Lakes, MI, USA - Great Lakes metaG HU45MSRF | ecosystem: Environmental > Aquatic > Freshwater > Lake | place: Great Lakes... | reverse complement strand
TACCTTGCCCTTCCATATGGCTCCGAGGCCTGACAGGTCCTTGGAGTGTGTGATTGATTCAAATCCCTTTCTGGCCCTGTCCAGGAGGCCTCTGGCAAGCCCCTGTTTCCTGTATTCGGGGAGGGTGTATACGTTTGCCACCTGGCCGTTGATTCCGTCTCTGGAGACGATCTGGAGGGCGCTGGCGGGGTTTCCGTCCACGTACTGCACGTAGCGGTATGAGCCTTGCGGGGAGAGGAACTTGACGCTGCCGTGGCTTGGGTCTCCGACCTGCCTTTCCGGGCCGATCTGGGGTATGGATCCTGCGGAGCCGAGGAGGTAGGCGAGGTCTGGTTCGGGGGACTCGGCCAGGTTTCTTATTACTATTCCTCTGCTTGCCACGGGTCGGGGCTTTGTTCTTTTTGGATTCATTATTGGATATCCCCATTTTCCATTTGATCCGATGTAGAATGGGGATTCTGGGCCGACTCTGTGTCTCTTCCAGTCTCGGTCGAACTCCCTTTGGTTCCGGTAGAATATTGGTTCGCCTATTGTGGCGTATCCGACCAGGGTTGCGGGCCCCTTTCCCGTTCTGATTATGCCCACGCGCTTTCCTATGGTGCTGTTGAGGCTTCTTGAGTCGCGGGTCTCTATGGTTTTGATTCCGTCCAGGATGAGGTCGGTGAACGGCTGTGATCTGTCGCTGATGTTGATGCCCTTTTGGGGCTCGTTGTTTTCAAGCCAGGTTCTGAAGTCCATGTCTTATTTATGGTCTTTGTGCGCTAAATAGGCTTCGGAGGAAAAATATGAAAACTTTCTTTGAGATGATGAGGATATTGGAGGACGAGGGGCTTGCGGACAAGGTTCCCCAGGACGCCGCGGAACAGCCGCAGGAAGGGCCTTCGGAACAGCCGCAGGAGCCCGCTTCGGGGAGAGAAGAGCGCAGGCACTACATGTTCTTCTCTAATCTCAAGGCCATCAAGGGCATGGCGGAGGAGATGCTGGCTATGGACGCCGCGAAGATAGACGAGATGCTGGCTGATGGGCATGACTGGGCGTCCGACCACATCGCGACTAGCAAGGACGATGTCGAGGAGGTCCACAACTGGCTTTCGGGCGAGATGGGCTGATCAACGAGACGCGAAAACAAACGGGTTCCGGTTTTGACACCGGAGCCAGTTTTCATTTCATTTTATTTATTATGGTTTCGGCTATTGCTCTGGCAAGGAGAGGCGGAACTGCGTTGCCTATCTGGTTGTACTGGGAGAGGTGTTTTTCCCATGACATGAGGGTTCTCTTTCCCTTGAATGCATAGTCGTCCGGGAACGACTGCAGCCTTGCTCCCTCGCGTGCGGTGAAGTTCCTGTCCTGCGTAGGGTGTACGAAGTTGCTCTGAAAAGACGCCGGGATTGTCGGGCATGGCTGGTCTCCGAAGACCCTGAAGTTGTTCTGCGAGAAGACCTTCCCCGACTTGACCTTTGAGTCGCCTCTCTTTACTGCGGAGTGTTCGGCGGGGACGTCTGCGACGGACTGTCCCGGCTTGATCTGCTTGAATCTCTCCACAAGCCTTTCGGTGTGTCGCATGCACACATGGTTGTGGAGATCGTTGGATGATCCGCGCATGGCTCTCTGGTATTCCGTCGATGGTTCGTTCATGTGGATGCTTTTTTCATCCCCCCTGTTCTTTCTGTCCAAAAATGGCAAGTCTGATATGGCGTCAATCACCGAGATGGCCGCGGGGCTTTTTTCTGGATATAGAGATTCTGGATTCATTCCCGAGTCTTTTTTTACGCCTATGAAGAACACCCTTCTTCTCTTCTGCGGAACTCCGTGCTCGGAGGCGTCGAGGGTGTTGAGTGCGACTTCGTATCCCATGTCGGAGAAGACCCCGACAATTATGTCCTTGACTGATTCATTGCTTGAGTTGCGTGCCGAAAGCAAGCCGGGTACGTTCTCCATGACAAAGAACCTCGGACTTGAGATGTGCACGGACTTGGCGAACTGCATGAACAGGGAGTTTCTCGGGTCGTTTGGGTCGCGGTTTCCGGACAGCGAGAACCCTTGGCACGGAGGTCCGCCGACGATTCCGTCTATGTCTTTTGGGAGGATCAAGGCCAGGTCTTGGTCTTCAATCGGTCCCGTGATGACTTTGGATTTAGGATGATTTGCGGAGTAGGTTTCGGCGGCCCATTCGTCCTTTTCGAATGCGAGGAGGGTGGAGAATCCAGCATCTTCAAACCCCTTGCTCATTCCTCCGCATCCGGCGAAGAGATCAACTATGTACATTCATAGATTTATACATAAAACAGAAATTTTTTCAATAGATAATGCCATCATGAATCATGATATTTTGTTCGCTCTTTATGGAGTATTGTTCTTTGAGCTGTCCGTGCCCGTTGTTGCATGGTCGTGGGAAAGGTATCTCAGAAGTAATTGACCTTTATATTGCCGTTTTCTATTGAAATATAGGAGCAAGGAGTCTCGGTCCAGCATCCTCCGTTGTAGTACCAGACCTCTCCGGATGCGTCCTCTGCCGCCAGGTGCGTGTGGCCGCAGCAAACGGCGTCCATGCCTCTTTTTTTGGCATGGCTTTTCGCCCTTTCCTTTATCTGTTCGGAGCATCTGAGGAAGGTCTTGCTGCTTCTCTTGGCTAGTTTGGCAAGGTAGAAGCTTCTGTCTATCATTTGTATGATTCTGTATATTCTGTCGGCTATTTTTGTGAGGATGGGATATTCGGCTATGAAGTTGTCGAAGCCGTCGCCATGCAGCACGAGGACTTTCTTGTCTCCGCTTACCAGGCTGTATTCCTCGACGAAGTCCACGCCTATTAGGTGGGATATGATCTCCGCGGGGCCGTCGTGGTTGCCGTTGATCCAGACTATGTGGGTTGTCTTGGAGAGGCTTCTCATCCTGGACAGTACCTTCCAGTGCGATCCCTTGAGTTTTCTGAAGTCCCAGCTGTCGAACAGATCGCCGTTCACGATCAGTTCCTTCGTCCTTATGCTTCCCTGTTCTATTAGTTCAAGGAAGTCCGCCATTTTCTTTGACTGGCAGACGTCGCTTCCGAGGTGTATATCGCTGACTATGAGGGCGTCGTACATGCCCTTATCTAGGGTTTGAGGTTCGCTGGAAAGTCACGACGCTTTTTTGATTTGAAATTTTCATTATGTTAGACTTTAGCTGTTCTAGGTCTCGTCTGTTGGTCTCCGCGACCTTCTTGTCCATGTATTCTTTGAAGAAGAATGGGATTGTTTTCCTTATTTTGAGTTCGCTTTTGGCCGAGACGTGCGTTTTGGGCAGGGCGTCCTCCAGCGAGGGGCTGATTTCCACGATCTTTTCGTAGGCGAGGATTTGAGGCTGAGGACTTGTCAGGTTCGTCTTCAGGGAAAAAATCTCCTTATCAAGGTTTATCTTCTGAATGAAGGGGAGCCTCAATCCCCCTAGTTCCTTGTCCTTTTTCTCTACGGTGAAGGTCATGGTGCCTTCTATTTTGTAATCTCTTATCCTGAGGATTCTCTGTGGAATTTCCACGTTGAAATTTTCCCAGTTTTTATTTGTTACGACTCCGTCGCTGTCCTCCACGATCTTTTCCAAAGAGTTCTTTGTTGCGAGTCCTTTTATCACTTGCAGGTAGGGCTTTTCCATTATGAATTCTATTTCTTCGGAACTGTGTGATTCATGAATGTGCATGCAGAAATATCCGAATGCTATGAGGATGGTTCCGAGTACTGGCAGTATGTATTTTTTCATCTATTAGTCAGAGTATCTGGCGTTTTATTTCCTCCGCGACCGCCTTTATTACGGGAATGCCCACGGAGTTTCCTATCTGGCGGTATGCGTTTCCCTTGTTGGAACTGATGATGAAGTTTTCGGGGAAGCCCTGGAGTGAGTAGCATTCCCTGATCATGAGTTTTCTGACCTTTGCTCCGTCGTATATCCAGAATCTGCCCGCGGTCTCCTGGGATGCGAGCGTGGGGTGCGTGCCCGAGACATGGTATATCCTGTTGGGCTGCTTGTGGACTCTGGAGAGGTGTTCCGTATTCGGCCTCACTCCGCTCTTCCTGAAGGGCTTGTTCCTGTATCCCGCGAAGATCAGTCCGGACCTCTGTCTTTTGAGGAGGGCTTCGTCGAGGATTGTGTAGGAAGACGGATCGAGCGATTCAGAAGTTTCGTCCCTTTCTAGGATATCTTCGATGTTTTTTTTCTTGAATTTCTTCTTCTTCACTGGATCAAAGTCAAATGGTTTGTCTTTGGAGGCGACGATGATCGTCCTTTCCCTGTTCTGGGCGAGTCCGAAGTCCGCGGCGTTCAGAACCTCCCAGCAGAAGTGGTATCCTTGCTCCTCAAGCGATCTCTTTATGACCTCAAGGGTTCTTCCTTGGTCGTGGTGGACGAGGTTCTTGACGTTCTCTAGGAATAAGACCTTTGGCTTCTTGGCTTTTGCTATCCTGAGGACTTCGAAGAAGAGCGTCCCCCTTGTGTCCTCGAAGCCCCTCTTGTTCCCTGCGATGCTGAACGCCTGGCAGGGGAATCCGCCGGCAAGGATGTCGTGGTCGGGCACGGAGCGTTCGTCTATCCGCTTTATATCCCCTGTGGGTTCGTCCCCGAAGTTGTTTCTGTAGACTTCTCGGCAGGCGGGGTTTATCTCGGAAGAATAGACGCATTCTCCCCCTGATGCGTCCAATGCGAGTCTGAATCCGCCTATCCCGGCAAAGAGGTCAACATATCTGAACATCGGCCTTTAAATCTATAGTTTTCTAATGACAAGTCAATACATATTCCCATGGAATTCAAAGAATGGCTCTTTAGCGAGGTTGACTGGGAAGGCGACTGGGGGGATGTGAAGAAGGAGTGCCAAAACACCGAGGTCCTTGTGAAATACCTCAACTCGGTGAAGGCGAACTCGGGCAAGAAGACCGCAGACAGGGAGAAGTTCCCCGCGTCTATGCCCTTCATACACGCCTCGTCGAGTCTTTTCGGGGACGGCGAGGTGGATGTCGACGAATTCATAAAGAGGATCACCGAACGCCCCAACAACGTGGTGAACACGAACGAAAAGATGCTAAAGAGCGGGATGCCGAACGAGTTCGTCTACAAGACGGGCATCCCGGCATTCCGTGGAATAATATACGACATCGAGGACGGCAAGTTCTACGTGATAAACACATGTCCCGGCGCGGGGGCGTGCGTTCTCATCTGCTACGCTCGGAAGAACAACTACATAAGATATCCAGAGGCCTACGACAGCATGACGCGCAGGCTAAACTACATGCTTAACTTCCCCGACAAGTACGAGGAGATGCTGTACGAGGAGCTAAAGGAGAAGTGCGAGTATCATGGGGCCAAGGCCGGGTATGAGCCGAAGGTTCTTTTCAGGTGGAACGACTCGGGGGACTTCTTCGGCAAGAGGTACAGGACAATGGCACAAAGGGTCATGGAAAAGCTGGCGCGCGAGGGATACAACGCCGACGGCGGAGCCTACACCAAGGTGGCGGACGCCGCGAACGACAAGGGTCTGGGACCCAATGTCACGTTCTCTTCCGGCGGGCTCGGACGCGAGGCTCAGAAGGTGAGTCCTTCCACCAAAAATTCAAAATGGGTGCCGAAGGAGCTGTTTGCGGGTCTAGACGTGAAGAAATTGGACGACAAGCAGAAGTTGAAGGGCATAGTCGCCAAGCACTTCAAGTTTGACGCGCAGGACATTCTGTCGTACGGGGAGATGATGAGGGTGCCCGATGCAGGAACTCCTAAATGGCACATAATTGTGACGCCGGGCGACGGGGACGACGCACTGTACCGGAAGGACGTCAAGACGATACTGCTCACCCAACATTAAAGGCCGCGATGGAGTACGCCAGGCAAAATCCGACATGGATCATGATGTAGAGAAGCACCAGTTTGGCCGCAACGACCATGGGTTCGCCGTGCGCCATGTAATCTAGGATGGATTCCATCCTTTTTTTGTCTATCCCGTTCTGCACGAGCAGATAGTTGAACTGAACCTCGGTGTATTCCCGACCTAGATACTTTTTTGCCAGATGTAGTTCTTTTTCCGATGCATCAATCATATTGTCTTACTTTATACATATATAATTTTGGATGTCAATCCATTAACAAGGAGGATTTAAAATGGCGACATATACAGTTGATCTTACCCCCGATGTGGTTAGTCAGTCTTCGGAAGCTAGTCTCGACACCTCGGTTCTCAATGGACTTTCTCTTCAGAGAACCATGGAAAGCCTACTCGTTGTCTACGGCGCCAATCGCAAGCAGCTCTACAGACTTGCTGACGGAGAGACCTACGACGACATGACCTTTGAGACCGTCGTTCCGAACGTCGTGGCTGGCAACCCGAACTTTGCGGCCGGAACGCCCTCGATCGTGGCCGTCAATGTGACGGTCGGTCATCCGACCGCCTCGGTAACAAGCGGAAGCACTTTCTGATTGTTTCTGATTGTTTTTTGAACTGGGGGGGCGGGGCTTAAGCTCCGCCCCCTTTTTTTTGATGCATACATATTTGCCGTGTTTCCTTGAGTAATTCCTCGTCCATCCAGATATATACTTGCGTTATTTATTTAAGAAAGCCCATCTGCCATATGGAAGCACCATCTAGGAGCTAATTTAGATCATGTTGTCACTACAAGAATACAAGCAATCAAAGAGCGTCAAGGGGCTAGTGCAGAAGATGTTTGAGGCCAGGCAAGTTGCCCACAACTGCCATCTCAAGACAAAAAGCTTTGCAGAACACAAGGCCCTTGGTGGCTTCTATGAGAAAGTCCTTGGCTTGGTGGATGAGTTTGTGGAGTCCTATCAAGGTCAGTACGGTCTTCTTGAGGACTGCGAATTAAAGGTGGAGTCTGTATCAAATCCGACCCAATATCTTGATGACTGCGCCAAGCTTTTCATTGTCGGTCGCGAAGAACTCAAGGACCCGCACCTGCAGAACATCGTGGACGAGGTTGTGGCGCTGACGTACCGCACAGTCTACAAACTTAAATTTCTCAAATAGCAAAAAGAAGACGGCGCCACGCCTCGCGACATGACGCCGTCTTTTGTCTTCAGGTCAAGAGTTGACTATTTGCAGCAGCAGTCGCACTTTTCCTTGCGACGCGACTCCAAGACGAGCGTCTTGGGCTTCTGGCAGCAGTCGTCCTTGCACGAGCAAGAATCCTTGCAGCAATTCTTAGCCTCGCGGACTTCCTGGCGGTCGGCCACGCGGTTGAGCCTGCGAACTTGCCAAGGGGCGATCTTCACCACTCGAGCCTCTTCGCAGTCTGTGGCTTGCACAACGGGTGCAGGTGCAGACTGAGCAGTGGTGGTCTTCAGAACACTGGCTGTGTCATCGGCAGGGGTCGGTGTTCCCGCGTACGTGGTGGCTACGGAAACGGCAATTGCTAGGGCAAAGAAAATACTTCTCATTAAAAATCTCCTGGTGTTTGAACGCCAAACCATTTGGCGAACAGCATGATTATAGTCCAAACCCCCGCAAAAGTAAAGAATTATTTTGGGCAATTGGGGCAAGGTGGCTAATATTTTTTAAAAACTTTCGCGGAGACATGGACGACCGTTGATTTGGATGCTATTTCTGCACACACCTCGCCGTTGGATGTATTGAAACTTGTGATCTTCCACGCGGTCAAGTTTTCAAAATACCTTCGGGTCAGGTTGGGGCTTCCTATTTCATCGTACGACGCGGCGGAGGGAGCGGGGGGTGAAAGTTTCCTTTCAAGGGTTCGAATGCTAATTCCCAGTACGTTTGCCGCCCTCCTTTGGTTGCCTCCTTGATCCTCGACCGCCTTTGTGATCCTGGCCGCCTCTAGATCGGCGTTGCTCGCGGCCACTAGGGGGCGGGAGAAGGAGGATGACCCGAGCATGGAAATGAAGGCCTTTTTGTTGAGTTTCTGATTTCCTTGGCACGCACCCTTGTTTCTTTCTTGGTATGAGGATTCGCGTCCGCTCAAAGAAAGCATGGATTTTTCCCGAATACATTCCTTCTGCGTCTGACCGGGCTTGCACATGCCAATATATAGGGATTGGAGCTATCTTATTCCATGGGCTCTGCAATAAGGCAAAACAGCTACTGGTATGCGGACGGCGAGGATGACGAGGCCAAGATGACGGCCTTGTGCGTAATGTGCGCCAAGAAGCAGGACAAGGGATGGTTTTGGGAGGGGACGGTCCTAGGCTACGGCGATTACGACCTTTTCTGCAGCTCGTGCGGTAATGCCATCCACATCAGGGGGAATATTGAAACTCAAGCCGATAATGAAACTGAACGACAGCAAGAGCCATCTGGTGCCGTGGATACTGGACAAGTTTCCTGAGGGCTATAGAGGCATGACGTATCTAGAGCCATTTCTTGGCGCCGGATCCGTGTTGCTCAACAAAGATCCATCCGTCGAAGAGGTCGCAAACGACATAGACGCAGTAATGGTCGATCTTTGGAGGGCGGTTCGGGACGAGCCAAAGGAGTTTGTCTCAAAAACGAAGAGGATGGAATACAAGGAGTCCACGTTTTTGAGATGCCAGAAATCAACTAGTTCCGACTACCTGGACCGAGCCTTGTGCGAGTTTGCCATGAGGCAGATGAGCAAGAGCGGACTGAAAAAGGTGTTTCTGCCCAAGGACGGAAATGTCAGATGTAAGGACTGCTGGCATTCGATCCTAGAAAGGGTTCCGGACATAAAAGAGAGGATCAGCAAGGTTCACTTCCTAAACAAGGACGCCCTTTCAATAATAAAGGCTTTTAGCCACGAAAACTCGCTGGTCTACTGCGATCCTACCGCTCCGGAAGAGGGCGGGGTCATGGACACCAACAAGCACATAGAACTTAGTGAACTGCTCCGTGCATTCAGGGGAAAGGTTATCATTTCCGCCCACAACTGCGCCTTGTACAAGAGGCTTTATGCCGGATGGACGAGAAAGGGCGTGCCTGAAAGGAACGAGTCTATATGGCTCAATTTTTAAAACCCGGGCACTAGATAGTTCCATGTTCAGCTTTAGGGAATTCCGCGAAAAAAAGGATGAAACAAAGGCTCTAGAGGTACTCATGAAGGGGATGAACCTTCAGTGCGACGGCGACTTCTGGGGAGGTTTCTTGAGTTTGTGCGGGAATGCCGAGGGCATGTCCCTGCTTCTTGATGTGCCGCGCGAAAAGGTCACGGCATTGGCGGGCAGAATAGGGAGACTGAAGGGGATGATCGGGGATGAAGGAGAAAATGCCACGAAGGACAGACTGATAAAAACAGGAGACAACAAATGAAGAGTATAAAAGAGTGGAGAGAAGAAAATGGAATGGACGAGGCTTTCACAAGAACCGCCTTGCAGAACACCCTGGGAGACGGAGCGGTAGACCCAGCAATTAAGCTGAAGCTCAGATCAAAAATAATGGATCTGTCAAAGGAGTTTCCGGATATGAGCCAGGCTCAGCTGTTCCAGTCAATAATGGCTGTGGTCGGCCAGTTGCTGACCCATGGATCCGGAAGCAAGGTTGTGGCGGGTGGTCTTTACAACAAATTGAACAAGGCCGTCCCCCAGGGTCGGCCAGACGTCGGTCAGACTCAAACAAACAATTCGGAGGAAATGAAATGAAATCGATAAGAGAATGGATGAAGGAGAAGGGGATCGTCAGCGAAGACATGAACAAGATGGCTTTCTCAAGGTTCATGCGCGGGCCGGGCGAGGCGGGGACGACGATGAGCCTTGACACAGAACTGAAGGCAAAGCTGAACCCCGTGATAGACCGCATCATGAATGACGATGATTTTTCGGACGAGGATCCGGAAAACCTCCTCAGGCAGGTCATGGCAGTTGTGTCTGCTAGGCTGGCGGGCATGACGGGGAGCTCGCTTTCCACGAGCAGGGTCGTAGACAAGATGAACAAGCTCGGACAAAACGACGAGCCAATAGCCCAAGAGGCGAGATGATACCTTCTTTCCTTTCTTGGATGGAGAGCGACGAGGTCTCTCCCCTCACGGAGCCCCAGCACAAGCGTGGCGAGGGCGGAATGAGGCTTGATTCCATCGTGGAGCGAAGGATGAGGCAGATCATCATGGAGCTTGAAGGCTCCGGGAAAGGCACGCAGGAGGAGATTCTTGCGGCCGTTCAGAAGTATCTTTCGACGAAAGGGGTGAAGGGTTCGGAAACCCAGCCACAGGGGCAACCCCAGCAGGCACAAGTGCCTAATCCCAATCAGCAGGCCCAACCGGGGGACGCAGTAATATGAAGAAGTTTTCGCAGTGGATGGAAGAGAGTTACGGGCAGATGGGCAGTCCTCGCGACGAAAAATGGCTCGCCCAGGAGAGGGCAAGGTTAATGAAATGGCACCGCGATGACCTCATAGCCTGGCTCAGGTGGAACGACCCCAACGGTTCCTTCAGCGACGAGGACACCGAAGCCGAGGACATGGAGCCACTTGAAGTCGAAGGTGCCGTAGACATCATCATGCAGCATGTTGAGGAGAACCTCGAGACCCCCGAGGAGATGAGGGCGGCCGCGTCAAGACAGGCCTATCGCCAACCCGCCACGCCCCTGGCTTGGGATCCGAAGGGACTCATGTCCCGTTCCCGCTGAAAATCAAAGGGCTTTTTCTGTGAAGCCGACCGCTTCATCCACGTCCATCTTGGAGAATGTGAGATGAGGCCTGAATCTCACCGACTTCTTTCCGCATGGCAAGGCAAGCACATTCTCCTCAAGTCGGGCGAGGAACGAATTTCTTTTGTCTGTGGAGTCAAAATCAAATGACAACATGAGGCCTCTTCCTCTTATGTTGCTCACTTTTCCGCGCAAATTCTTGAGGCAAGAAAGAAAGTACTCCCCGACCTCCTTCGCATTTGACACAAGGTCGTCCTCCTGGATGATCTCCATCTGCATGGTAGATCTAACCATGTCCACTATGTTGCCTCCCCACGTGGAGTTTATCCTGGAAGGCTCTGTGAAGACATTGTCCTTTACCTCGTCAAGTCTTTCTCCGCCGCATATGCCGCAAACCTGCACCTTCTTTCCGAAGCACATTATGTCGGGCTTTATGTCAAAGTGCTGGTACGCCCATGTCTTGCCCGTCATGCCCATTCCCGTCTGGACCTCGTCGAAAATGAGAAGGCATTCTTTTTCATCGGCAAGTCTTCTCAATTCGCTGAAGAATTCGTGCCTGAAGTGGTTGTCTCCGCCCTCGCCCTGTATTGGCTCAAGGATTATTGCCGCCACGTTTCCCATCTCAAGAGCCTTACTAGCCTCGTTTATCGCTATTGTCTCGGAGTTTCTCGCCCTTATGTCATCCACTCCTTCTAGGTTGTGCCAGACCTTTGGGTTGTGAATCTTCTTCCAGTTGAACTTGGGAAATCCGTAGGTCTTTGGGTTTTTCGGATCGCCGTTGTTTGTCATGCTCATGGTGTATCCGCTTCGGCCGTGGAAGGCCTCATTCAGATATATTATCTGCAGGTTGTTGTGCGCCTTATCCCCGCCGATTCCCATTTTCTTTGCCTTCCAGTCGAACGCCGCCTTGAGGGAGTTTTCCACCGCCAGAGCTCCACCGCAGATGTAGAAGTGGTGCGGAAAATCGGTTGTGAATTCAGAAAACTTATTGACGAAGTCTGCAAACTGCGTGGTGTACATGTCTGAATTTGCGACCTTGTT
>Ga0049082_10000460_pt1 | contig 11614 bp, 7 predicted proteins | sample GreLakmeHU45MSRF_FD_66718 | JGI IMG/M metagenome (GOLD analysis project Ga0049082, IMG submission 66718) | Freshwater lentic microbial communities from great Laurentian Lakes, MI, USA - Great Lakes metaG HU45MSRF | ecosystem: Environmental > Aquatic > Freshwater > Lake | place: Great Lakes... | reverse complement strand
ATGGTATGATGCAATTATGGAGAAAAGTTTTATTGAATCTGAAATGGCCGATGGCTTGCAAGTAAGTACCTGGTATGATCTAAATCCATTTACAATTTCAGATAAAATACAATTAATCCAAGCCGATTCTACTCGAAAACCAATTTATCAAAGTAATTCTATAAACGGATTGCCGGGAATTTATTTTAACGGTGCTTATTTTTTTAAAAGCCAAACAAATGTAAGTCCAATTTTTGCTCAAGGATCGGCAACTTTATTCATGGTTTTTAACCCCGATGATGTTGCTGGACAAAAATTTATGTTTATGCATCCTATCCAAAATTGCGCAAAGAATGCTGAAATTGGTATAGGTGTAGCCAATGTTGCTTCTGGTAATTTCGGGATTCATGCGGGCTGCGGGATTGGCACTATTACAAATGGCAATTTAATCGTGAGGAAAGAGCCGACGATTATTTCTATGGTATTTTTAAAAAGTCCTCTTACAGCAGGAACTTTGGCAAATATAAAAATATACAAAAACGGTGGCAGCGAGCAAATTCTAGTTGGATCAAGTGGAAGTTATACTCAAAGCATGGGTGGAGCCTACGGCTCAACTCTTTCACCTCTTTTAATTGGTATTAGGGATGATAATAATAATGGTGGATATAATTCTGGATTTATAGGAAAAATGGGCGAGATAATTTTGTTTTCAAGATCATTAAGCGATAACGAAAGACAAGATGTCGAAAAATATCTCGGTAAAAAATGGGCAATAAAATTAATGAATTAATTTGTCATTTTTAAAGAAAAATAAAGTTAGAAAAATGATTGACAAGAAAGCTTTTTCACTAATTGAGCTATCAATTGTAATTTTAATAATTGGTATCTTGGTTGCGGGAGTTACGCAAAGCTCAAGAATTATCAATCAAATGCGATTGCAAAATGCGAGAATAATTACCCAAAACTCCCCAATCAATAGCATTAAAGATTTAGTAATCTGGTTAGAGACCACCATGGAAGGGAGTTTTATCAATGATGAAGCTCAAGAAGGATCAACTATTAGCGAATGGCGAGATAACAATCCTTTAACTATTCAAAAAAATAAATTCATTCAACCCAATGCATCAATTAGACCAATTTATCGATCAAGCGCAATTAACAATCTTCCTGGAATTATGTTTGAAGATGGTTAATCATCTTCTATAGGAAGGGTTTTATATTTCCCCAATGCAGTAGCTGGAGATTTTGTAGCAACTAGCAATATGACTTTATTTTTAGTTGCCACAATAGATAGTATAGATCCAAGCGGATCTTCATTGGTTAATTGGTTTATTGCTCCCAATCTTAGAATTTTGACCCATTTTATTTGGCCAGATAATAATATTTATTTTGACTTTGGATATTGTTGTGATTTAACCTCAAGAATAAATGTCAGTGTAAATATCAATGATTATATTAAAAATACAAAAATTATTACCTATTTTAAAAATGGAAATAGCCTAGGTTTTCGATCTAATGGCGTTCAATTGGTTAATAATAATTCTGCTACTTCAAGGATTCCTGCAGGTTCATCGAGCTCATTTGTTATTGGCGGGGGATTTAAGGGAAAGCTAGCAGAATTTATCATGTATAATCGCTCATTAAGCAATGACGAAATGAAAGATATCGAAAAATATCTCGGTAAAAAATGGGGAATTGCTGTTCAGTGATTTTTGTTTGATACAAAGGAGCAAATCACTCAAGAAGTTAATAAAATATTGTTGAGCTTTAAAAATCACCCTTTTATGTTTAATTTGGGTCATGGAATTCTTCCAGCAACTCCTATTGAAAATGTTGAATTATTATTGACATTAGTTAAAAAATAATTTTTATAATTGAAGATGATGAAAATTAACAAGAAAGCTTTTTCACTAATTGAGTTATCAATTGTAATTTTAATAATTGGTATCTTGGTTGCAGGAGTTACGCAAAGCTCAAGATTAGTTTCTGCAATGAAACTATCTTCAGCTAGATCAATGACCATGAACTCTCCAGTGCCTGCGATAAAAGATATTTATTCGTGGCATGAAACATGTCTAGATACAAGTTTTGATGTGGCTGAGGCTTCAGATGGGACTAACATTACCAATTGGTATGATCTAAATCCGCAAATAGCTTCAGGTAAACTTGATTTTAAACAAATCACTCTTGCGGCAAAACCTCTTTACAAAACTTATGCGATTAATAGTTTGCCAGCTATTTATTTTGATGGAAATGACTCTATGAATACCAATATTGCTACTGCGTCAGTTCTTGGTTCGAAATCTGCAACTTTATTTTTTGTTTTTAAGCCAAGAACCGCATTGCAACAAGGATTTTTAATTTCCCAACCCTATACAACTTGTGCAAATAATATAGAAATAGGGCATACCACTGGAAATTTAAGTAGCGGAAATTTCGGAGTTCATTCTGGTTGTAACAAAGCAACGGTTACTGGTCCAAATATTATTGGAAATAATAATCCGATCATTATTTCGATGGTTTTTTTATCAGCCCCTTTAACAAGTGGGGTCACAAGCAATATTAAAATTTTTAAAAATGGCGGAAATGAATTAACTTTATATGCTGATGCGGGAGGTTATAATTCATCATTGGGAGGATCTTATGCTTTAGAAAATTATAGCTTATATATGGGATCCAGATTTGACTGGAGGACAACGCTAAATGCCTATTATAGTGGATTGATTGGTGAGGTAATAATTTTTTCTCGATCATTAAGAGCTGAAGAAAGGCAAGATGTCGAAAAATATCTCGGTAAAAAATGGGGAATTGCTGTTCAGTAATTTTTTACCTTTCTTTAATTAAAAGCATTTAATCTTATAAAATTTTTAATTTGTTTTTAAAGTTAAGATTTTTTAAAATTATAAAAAAATGTTAAATTTTGAAAATAGTTTTTATCATCAATTTTCGCTCGATTTTTACCAAAAAATTAATCCTCAAAATTTCCCCAAGGCAGATTTGGCATACTTCAATGATGATTTAGTTCAAGAATTAAATTTATCAAAAAAAGATTTAAAAAAATCGCAAATTCAAGAAATTTATAAGGAAATTTTTTCAGGTCAAAAAATTCACTCAACTTCAATTCCCATTGCTTTAGCATATGCGGGACATCAATTCGGAAATTTTGTTTCACAGCTTGGCGATGGTCGAGCTATTTTGCTTGGCGAAATTGTAAGCAATGCTCAACGCTTTGATGTCCAATTGAAAGGCAGCGGACCAACAAAATTTTCGCGTAATGGCGATGGGCTGATGACTTTAGGTTCGGCAATTCGCGAATTAATCATTGGCGAAGCCTTGCATTATTTACAAATTCCTGCAACAAGAATTTTAACTTTGTGTATAACCAATGAATCGGTCTATCGACAGGAAGTCAATATGGGAGCGGTGATTGCGCGTGTTGCAAAAAGCCATATTCGTGTTGGCACTTTTGAATATTTTGCTTCAAGAGGTAATAACAAGGCCATTCAACAGCTTTGTGAATATGTAATAAATCGCCATTTTCCTCAAGAAAACACCCAACCAAAATCACTTGCAAAATTATTTAACGATATTGTTTTTGCGCAAGCTAACTTGATTGCAAAGCTTCAGGCAAATGGCTTTATCCATGGCGTTATGAATAGCGATAATATGGCGATAAGTGGACAAGCAATTGATTTTGGTCCTTGTGCTTTTTTAGATGAATATAATTCAAAAAAAGTTTTTAGCGCTATTGATCGAGATGGTCGTTACGCTTACGCAAATCAGGGTAAAATCGCTAAATGGAATTTGTGGATTTTAGCAAATTGTTTATCATTAATTCATAAAAACTCTCAAGAGTTATTAGAAATTTTAGATTTATTTGAAAATGAATTTGATGAAAAATATCAAAAAATTATGGCGAAAAAATTTGGTTTTGAAAAGCAAATTCCACAAAAATTAATTGCTGATTTTTTAGAAATTTTACAACAAAAAAATTGCGATTATCAGCAAAGTTTTTTTAATTTAAGTGATGATTTATTATGCCAAAAGCCCAGGATAATCAAGGATGAAGAATATTATAAATGGTTTTTATCTTGGCAAAATTTATTGCAACAAGAATATGACTTAAGTGACAAAAATATTTTAAAAAAAATTGCCAAAAAAATGCGCTCAATTAACCCTTTCATTATTGCACGCAATCACATTGTTCAAGAAGTTATTGAGGCTGGAAATAATTTGGATTTTAAACCGCTTGAAAATTTTTTAGAAGTTTTAAAAAATCCTTTTAATTATGATGAAAAAAATATTTTTTATCACACTCCTCCAAGCAATAGCCAAAAGGTTTTACAAACTTTTTGTGGAACTTGAAAATTTAAAAAATAATTTATGATAAAAAACTTGATAAAAATAATTGGCAAGAATTAAAAGAAATTCGCCTTGAAGCCCTTCAAAAATCGCCTGATAGTTTTTTAGCATCCTTTGAGGAAGAAAATCAAAATCCTGATAATTTTTGGATTGAAAAAATAGAAAACTCTTCGCAATTTGGATATTTTTTAAATAATAAAATTATTGGTTTTTGCCAATTAACATTTGAAAAAGCTGAAAAAATTTCACACATAATGACACTTTCTTCAATGTATGTTAAAGATGATTATAGGGGTAGAAATATTGGGCTAGAGCCTGAAGCTTCTTCGAGCTTTTAGAAAACTCTAGGGATGTAAGTCCTCAAGGGGTGAGTTATTGCTTGGAGGTTTCACTGATGTTTTTTATTAATGTAGGGAGGGATTATCAGGTATTTAAAATTTATATAAATCACCGCTCTAATGATCGCGAGCAATTACAAAATTAGTTAAATCAATTAATAATTCAGCTTTTTTGCCAAATTTTTTAAGATGAGAAATTGCCTGTTCGCGTAAAATTTGCAATTGTTTGTTACATTGATCTAACCCTATAATATCAACGATACTAGTGTTATCCTTGGCTTTTTTATGACTGATTTCATCGAGATTAATTTTGCCAATATTAATTCCTTGATGATCAAGAATATCATCACGAATTTGAAACGCCAAGCCAAGATCATTGGCAAAGAAACGTAATGATTTACGATCATCAGGAGATGAATGCCCAAGGATTCCTCCTGCTTCTGCTGAGACCATAAATAATTCACCTGTTTTTAAACGATGTAAATTAGCTAATTCTTCTTTAGAAATTTTTTTATTAGCATTTTCGATATCCATCATTTGTCCACCGGTCATCCCCATAAAACCAACAGCTTTGGCAATTGTTTTAATTAAATCACAACGTACCGCTGGATCATTGTGAGTTTGAATTTGCGCAAGAATTTCAAAAGCAAAAGTAAGCAATGAATCGCCAGCAAGAATAGCCGTCGCTTCGTTAAATTTTTTGTGATTTGTTGGTTGTCCTCTGCGAAAATCATCATTATCCATTGCTGGTAAATCATCGTGAATTAACGAATAACAGTGAATAAATTCTATAGCAGTTGCAGTATTGAGGGAAGTGAGGGCGGGAACGCCAAAAATTTTTGCTGAAGCAATTACTAAAAATGGTCGAATTCTTTTACCGTCAGAAAGCGCTGAATAACGCATCGCTTCAACGATTCTTGAATTTGAAAAATTTTCAGGCAATAAATCATGCATGCGTTTATGAACTAGGATTGAACATGCTAGTAAAGATTCGCGAAGTGATTTTTGTTCGAGCATATTTATTTTTTTAAAACTTTTGACAAATATCTTCCTGTAACAGAATTTTTATTTTTAGCAATTTCTTCAGGAGTTCCTTCGGCAACTATATATCCACCTTTCTCTCCGCCACAAGGTCCAATATCAATAATCCAATCTGCGGTTTTTAAAACATCTAAATTATGCTCAATTACTAAAATTGAATTTCCACTATCGACAAGTTTGTGAAGAACTTTAAGAAGTTTATTGATATCTTCAAAATGTAAACCGGTGGTGGGTTCGTCAAGAATATAAAGCGTGTCACCTGTAGCTTTTCTACTTAACTCTTTGGCGAGTTTTATTCTTTGTGCTTCGCCCCCCGACAATGTCGTAGCGCTTTGCCCAATTTTAATATAACCCAAACCAACATCGCATAATGCTTTAAATTTGTCGTTAATATGCGACATGCTTGAAAAAAAATCGCTAGCATCTTCGGCGGTCATTTCCAAGACATCAGAGATTGATTTGTTTTTATATTTTATTTCGAGAGTTTCGCGATTATATCTTTTGCTTTGGCAAGTTTCGCATTTAACATAAACATCGGGAAGAAAATGCATTTCAATTTTGATTACGCCATCGCCTTGGCAAGTTTCGCATCTTCCACCTTTGACATTAAAAGAAAATCTTCCAACCTTATAACCACGAGCTTTTGATTCATTTAAATTTGCGTAAAATTCACGAATAAAAGTAAATGCACCAACATAGGTACATGGATTTGAGCGCGGTGTTCGACCAATTGGCGATTGATCGATCTCGATAATCTTGTCAATAAAATGAAATCCAGAAATGCCTGTATATGGTCCTGGAACTAGTCTTGCCTTGTTAATAATTTTGTTTAGAGCGGGGTAAAGAGTTTTAATTATTAAACTTGATTTACCGCCACCTGAAATTCCAGATATAGCAGTAAAAATTTTTAATGGTAAATTTAGGGTGATATTTTTTAAATTATTAAGAGTCGCGCCTCTTAAATTAATCATTTTCTTTTCGTCAATTTTACGTCTTTTACTTGGTATTTCAATGGTTCTTTTGCCGCTTAAATATTGACCGGTAATGCTATTTTTATCATTGATCACAAATTCTGGTTTACCAGCAGAAATAATTTCGCCACCGTGAATACCAGCTCCCGGACCAACATCGATAAGATATTGAGCTTCGCGCATCATTTCTTCATCATGTTCAACAACAATCACTGAATTGCCTAAATCGCGCAGGTTTTTTAAAGTACAAATTAATTTCTCATTATCGGATTGATGAAGGCCAATTGACGGTTCGTCAAGAACATAAAGGACGCCGGATAATCCCGAACCAATTTGTGAGGCAAGGCGAATTCTTTGCGCTTCGCCTCCCGAAAGAGTTCCCGATTCACGACTTACTGTTAAATATTCGAGACCAACATTTTTTAAAAAACCTAAACGGCGAGTAATTTCCTTAAGCAATCTTTCGGAAATTTGTTGCTGCATATTGGTAAGATGATTGGGAAGTTCTTCAAACCATGTAAGAGATTTATCAATTGACATACGACTAATCTGGCCAATATGAAATCCAGCGATTTTAATGCATAAAGCTTGTTGATTTAGGCGATAGCCTCCGCAACTATCGCAAACGCGAGAAGATTGAAATTTAGAAAATTCATCACCAGCACTTTCATCTTCATCTTCGGCAATTCTTTTTTGTAAAATATTTATCACGCCATCAAATATTTTTTTAACTTTGATTGCTTTTAGTCCATCTTCGATTTTAAGTTCGATTTCTTCATCGCCAGTGCCGTAAAAAATTTTATTTTGCACTTCTTGACTTAGAGTTTTAAAGGGGGCGTCAAGACTAAATTTGTAAGTAAGAGACATAGCGCTTAGAACTTGCTGAAAAAATCTTTCTTGCGTTCCTTGCCACAATGAAATAGCGCCTTGACGCAGAGATAAATTTTCGTCTTCAATTATTAAGTCAGTACTAAAATATTGCTCTGTACCAAGCCCGTCACAGTGTTTACAAGCGCCAAATGGCGAATTAAAAGAAAATAATCTTGGTTCAATTTCGCCAATACTAAAATCCGAATCAGGACAAGAAAATTTTTCGCTGAAAAGAATAATATCTCCTTCGATTGCATTCAAAAGGTCATTATTTGTTTTGTCCTGAAGATTCTTTTTTTTATTTTTTTGTTCCTTAAGATGATTTTCTGGGAAGCTTACTATTTCGAGATAAAGTAAGCCTTCGCCAACTTTTAAAGCAGTTTCAACTGAATCAGAAACTCGGTTGCCAAGATCTTGCGTAATAACTATTCGGTCAATTATAACCTCAACATCATGTTTTTTATTCTTATCTAAAACTGGTAAAATTTCATTAAGGTCGTGAATTTTGCCATTGACCTTTAGTCTTTGAAAGCCTTGTTTGCGGGCATTCATCATTTCTTTACGAAACTCACCTTTTTGACCGCGAACTATTGGCGCAAGAATGTAAATCCTAGTATTTTTGGGTAAAGATAAAATTTTATCAACAATTACCGAGGCTGATTGACTAACAATCGGTTTACCGGTATTTGGTGAATAGGGCGTTCCAATGCGAGCAAAAAGCAAACGAAAATGATCGTAAATTTCAGTAACGGTTCCAACGGTTGATCGCGGATTGCGTGAAGTAGTTCTCTGATCAATGGCAATTGAAGGTGAAAGCCCAGTGATTGATTCAACATCAGGCTTATCTTGCATATCAAGAAATTGGCGAGCATATGCTGAAAGGCTTTCAATAAAACGTCTTTGACCTTCAGCGTAAATCGTATCAAAAACAAGTGAAGACTTGCCAGAACCACTAAGACCTGTAACAACAACTAATTCGTTTTTTGGAATTTGAATGCTAACATTTTTTAAATTATGTTCTTTGGCCCCTATAACCTTAATGAATTTTTCTTCTAGAAACTGCAATGAAGGGTTTTTAATATTGGATAATTTTTTTGTTGACATTTATATATTTGATTAATTTTTTCTAATTACTAACTATTTTTAATAAATCTAAAAAAAACTTTTATATTTAATAAACATGATTTTTTTATAATTGCAAATGGAATTTAAAAAAAATTTTAAAAAGAGAATCAAGGCAAGTTAAAGAAGTCTAATTTGCAAGAGATTAAAAATTAGATTTTTTAAATAAAAAGCAGCTATTAAATCCTTAAATGAATGATTTAAAATTTATAGAAATGTCAGAAATTATCGGTAAAAATCTAATTTAAATTTGATTTTTTAGGATAATTTCTGTATCATTTCTTATTTTTTGTAACTCTAGATCGCTTAGCGGAATGAGACCTTTTTGCAATAAATAACCTTCGTTACCAAGAGTATTTTTACTAATAATTTCTTCAATAAATTGAGACATTGATGAAATTAAATTAAGATGCTGCGTTTTGAAATAAACAAAAAGAGGGCGAGAAATTTTATAGTTTCCGCTAATAATTGTTTCAAAGCTCGGCTCAACATTATCAATGGTGCTTGCCTGAAGTAATTGATAATTTTCTTCAAGAAAACTAAAGCCAAAAATTCCCAAAGCATCGGGATTATTCTTTAATTTTTGAACGATTAAATTATCATTTTCTCCAGCTTCAATAAAAATTCCATCACTGCGAATTAGCTGACATTTTTTGGTGCGTAATTTTTCGACGCTATAGGTTTTTATGAAGGCTGGAAGTTGTTGACAAGCCCTTTGTAAAACAAGTTCTACGAAGGCGTCTCTAGTTCCCGAAGTTGAAGGTGGACCATAAATAGCAATATTCTTGTCAGGTAAATTTTTGTCAATTTCTTGCCATTTTTTATAAGGATTATTGATTAGTTGGTAAGGATTTTTAGGGTCGGGAATTTCTTTGGCGATTGCTAAAAAAATTTGTGGAATTGTTAGTAAATATTTTTTTTGCGATTTAGAGTTGGCAAGGACAATGCCATCATAGCCAATTTTAATTTCTCCAATATTTTTGATGCCATTTTGAGCGCATTTTTCTAATTCGCTATTTTGAATTTTGCGTGATGCATTAACAAGATCGGGAAATTCCAGACCAATTCCTGAGCAAAAAAGTTTAAAGCCACCACCCGTTCCAGTAGCTTCAACAACAGGGGTTTTAAATTGATCATCGCGTCCAAAATTTTCAGCAATAGTTGCCATAAAGGGATAAAGCGTTGAAGACCCAACAATATGAATATGTTTTCTTTTTGGCATCTGAAGATAGCGCGAAAAGAAATTATTATTTTTAGAAATTTGATCGGGCGTTGCAGAAATTTTTTGATTTATTTCTGCGAAACAATTTTTGCCAAAGATTATTGATAAAAAAATTACAACAATAAATTTTCTTAGAGATAGTCTTTGCATCGGCTTTTTAAATAGTGAGAAAGATTTTTTAAAATTCATCTTAAAATAATAAATTCGGTAAAAAAGTAAAAATAATTATAGCAAATAATTAAAAATATAAGTTAACAATTTAAATATATTTTAACAAAAACTGTTAGGATTATTTTGTTAAAAATGACCTCCCCAGTTGCCTAGATAAGTTAAGTTTATAGTTTATGATCTAAATTTAAAAAGGCAATGATGTTACAGCCAAATCTAGCTTGACTAAAATTTTTGAATTCTTAATTTTGTTATTTTAATAAAGATCTTTACAAATCAAAATAAACGCTAATCGTGAAAAAAATATTTTCTAATAAAATTATTATAAATAACACAAGATTATTTTTTATAATAGTTATTGGTGTTTTTTACGCTAAATTAACATTTGCTAATGAAGAAAAAAATATTGAGAAAAAAACAGCTCAAATTAATGAGCGGAAGCTTGATAAGATTGAATCACTGGGCCAAGCAAGTAAAGATTCAAATTCTCAAAAGCCCCAATATAAATTGGTAGTTGATGGCGATAAAGACGGCAAAAAATTAACTAAAAAAACAACTTTGAGCCAAACCCAAAAGCCAATTAATGCACAAAATAAAAAGCCAAAAAAAATCAAAGCCAATAAACCAAATAAAATTCCTGCGCCACAATCTTCCGCAAAAATATCTAGCGATCAATCAACAAATAAAATTATCAATCAGTCATCGGAAATTTTAAAAAATGAAGTTTCGCCAAAGCAAAATTTAAACGAAGAAAATAAAGAAATTTTAAAGAATAGATTTATTGAGGATGACGTTGAAATTATTGGCATAGAAAGGATTGACGCTAGAACAATCCTATCGTTAATTAATATAAAAAATCTTAAAAAAAATGTTGCGCAAACTGTGCCGGAAAGCTTACAAAAACTCTATGAGACAGAACTATTTGCTGATGTAAAAATTTATCGAAGATCAGGTAAAATTTTTATTGAAGTAAAAGAAAATCCTATCATCTCCGATGTAAAATTTGTTGGTAATGACAAGATTGATGACGAGTCTTTGCAAAATGAAGTTAGTCTAAAAAAACGGGTAGTTTATACCAAGGCTAAATTGCAAAATGACTTAAAGAGGATCAATGAGCTCTATATTAAAAGTGGAAGATTTCTAACAAAAATTGATCCAAAAATCATCGTTAAAGAACAAAATCGTGTTGATATAATTTTTGATATTAATGAAAGTTCCAAAGCTAAAATTGGTAAAATTTATTTCATTGGCAATGCTGAATTTAGTGATAAAGAATTAGGCGATGAGATTTCAACAAAGCAATCTCAATGGTGGAGGTTTCTATCTTCAAGCGATAGTTATGATTCGGATCGCATTGAATTTGACAAAGAAATTTTAAGGAGATTTTATGGTAGAAATGGTTTTGCAGATTTTATAGTAGTTTCCTCGGCTGCTCAAATTAGTCCCCAAAAAGATAAGTTTTTTATTAGTTTTTTAGTTGAAGAAGGTATCAAATATAAATTTGGCGAAATCAATATTGTAAACCGAATTAACAAGTTTGA
>Ga0049082_10000457_pt1 | contig 11628 bp, 19 predicted proteins | sample GreLakmeHU45MSRF_FD_66718 | JGI IMG/M metagenome (GOLD analysis project Ga0049082, IMG submission 66718) | Freshwater lentic microbial communities from great Laurentian Lakes, MI, USA - Great Lakes metaG HU45MSRF | ecosystem: Environmental > Aquatic > Freshwater > Lake | place: Great Lakes... | reverse complement strand
GAAGGCTTCAACTTTTTACGGGCACGTCATGGTTTTGACTACGAAAACTAGGACGGCGCGACACGCCGAGGATGATTGTTGGCCTCGTTAAATCTCCAATCACCAGTCAAATGCTAACGCACTAGACATGGCTCCCTCACTGGCCGAGGCCGATGCGATTCTCGCACGGTTCGGCTTCGTCGAGGAAGCTCTCGCGGCTTAATCAGCCCCGACAGCGCACGCTGGACGCCTGCTAAGGCGATGCGCTGAAGATAGCAGGACGGAGCGGGGTGCAAGGGCGGCACTCTGACGTATCCAAGCCCACAAAAACGTCGCTACAGCCATCCTTGGCGGGCTGCGACGGCGGGCAGTCAAGGGAAGCGTGTGGATGTGACGTTTGAACATTTGTAGGACGTGGGTTCGACTCCCACCGTGTCCATTCCTTTTGCGGTTGACTGAGTTGAACCGCGTCGAGTATCAATCCATCCTATGTCATACGTGTTTACGTTCGTTGCTGGAGCGGCTGTGGGTTTTGTTGGATGCCTTTTGTTCAGCCGCCGCAACAAAAGCATCGTTGAAAAAGTGGGCAGCGTTATTGACGCGGTGAAAAAGTAATTTCAAGTCTGACAACTGGGCTGTTGAACGCCTCCGATGCGCGGTGAGGCTCCACGGTCAGACTCAATTTACACACCCCTCAATAACCAAACCAAATAAGCTATGCAGAACTTAGAGCCTGAAAACCGCATTCTTACCCGCGCCTCGTCTCGTATTATCACGCCGGTTCAGGCTGGGCCTAACATCTTAATACGAAAGCACGCACACCGCATGGAGGCGGAGCGTCGCCAACTCAAGACGGCTTGGGGTGAGCGGTATCACACCCGCGTTGGAACGTGGCGGAGCCTCATTGTGAAGGACATGAAGCAGCGTAAGTGCGGAGCCTACGAAGCCGCGATGAATTTCATCAGCATCCTGAAGGGCCGCAAGAAGCTGAAGCCCATGTTGCGGGCGGTCATTCAGTCCGCCGCACTTGACGTGATGGAAATGAAGCTGGCGTGATTGCTGCCTAACCTTGGGCAGTAACGACGCTTAGTTCCGCTCCGGTTGCCAACCACTTTTCGCGCCGCGTTCGCTTCACCATTGAAATGCAACTAATCCAGTAGCGGACTCCACCTGTTGTGGAACGGCGCGGAAACTTTCGGCCCGTAAGGTTGTCGGTAAGAACCCGACCGGGCCAACCATTTGACCACGCACCGCTTCAAAGAAAACACTTGACTGGCTCGCTTCTAAAATCAAAAGTGTCCTATGATACTGAACCAAAAGCAAATCAAGGAACTCGCCAAGGCCACGAAGCCGTTGCTCGCGCTCCTGCGCAGCTACCATCCGCACGTCACCATCATTGCGACAAGCGAAGGGGCTGAGTTGGTGGAAGGTCTGGCAGTGGTGGTGCCCAAGGAACGTCACGCCAAGGCCAAGTGACCAGATTATGAGTGAACCGATTACGTGGACAACGGAGAAGCGCAAGGTGCGCGACCTGACGCCCTACGAATACAACCCGCGCCAGTTGACCGCCGACCAGCACCGGCTGCTCACCGAGTCGTTGCAGAAGTTCGGGCTGGCTGACGTTCCCATCGTCAACCCCGACAACCGGCTCATCGGCGGACACCAGCGGGTGCGGGTGATGATTGAGCTTGGGATGGCGGACACTGTGATTGACGTGCGGGTGCCGAGCCGTCCACTGACCGCAGCGGAGTTCAAAGAGCTTGTGGTTCGGCTCAACAAAAACACGGGCGAGTGGAACTACGACGTGCTCGCCAACAATTTTGAACTGGACGACCTGAAAGCGTGGGGGTTCAGCGATGTTGAGCTTGGCCTTGGATTTGATGACCCGCCCGCTGACGACGCTGAAGCAGAGCCGAAAGAGGCCAAGCATCACGTCTGCCCTTCCTGTTCCTACAAGTTCAAAGATTGACAAACAAATACACTTGACAGGCTGCACGCATGGTGTAAGGTCGCACCATGTATTACGAGATTGATGGTTCACCGACGGAGTGGAATTCCTGTTGCAAGTGCGGCAAGTCCGCAAAGCACGCCCTTCATTCGGTGCTGCGCTTCTACGACCCGGCCCGCCAGCCCGCCGACCCCGTGGACGAGTTCTGCCGTGAACACTATCCGGCTGGCCCGCTGGCCTTCGACCATCGGCAGCATCAGTCCATGATGGCGGCGGTCACGCCCCGGAGGTTCGCATGAGCGGTCGGCCACGCCACGGCTGCCCCGCCGACAGAGGTTCAGCGGATGCTTGGTATAACCGCTTGCCATGCCCGCACTATATCACCGCTGACAGTCAGCGGGTTGAAGAGGACAAGATGACGCCCGCCGAGATTGCGGAGTATCGTGCGGCCTACGACGGCGAGGAAGACCGAAAAGATTGGGGCGATTGAAAACAATACACTTGACAGAAGCCGGTCGAAGTGCGAGAGTCACGCCATGTTAAAACTGAATTCTGAATTAAGTGAAATGACAAGCCGTGAGGTTGTCGCCACTTGGAACGTGATGCAGTTCCTTCGCCGGACTCTCAACGGCGGCGTTCACGAGAATGAGCCGCTTGTGGCGGCAGAGTTGGTGCGCCGTGGAATTCCGCACGTTGCGGGGAAAAGGATTGTGACACAGTGAAAATCCAAACGGTATTCAGCCCGAAGTTTGCGGCCAACACGCCGACCCCGTCCATGCGTAAGCTGGCCCCGGTGGCGGCGGCAGCGGCGAAGCTCGGCTACGCACAGTTGCAGGAGCCGGACTTGGCGCACTTGCTGGGAATCGTGACCCGCTTAAATGCGCTTCACGACCCGGATTACGTTGCTGCGTTCGTGAGTGGAGAGGGCCGACTGGCGAGTTCCAACGGATTCACTTGGAGTCCGCAGATTCGTGACGGCGTGTTAGCGATGAATGCCGGGATGCTCTCAGGCGCACGGCTGGCGATTGCGCACGGCATTGCGGCGTGTGTGAGCCAAGGATTTCATCACAGCCAACCGAATCACGGCGGCGGGTTCTGCACGTTCAACGGGTTGGCTCTTGTCGCTAAGGAAACCCCCGGTCGCCGGGTGTTCGTGTTGGATTGCGATAATCATGGCGGCGATGGCACGGCGGAGTTCGCTAAGTCGCTTCCAAATCTGTTCAACTACTCGGTCTGCGGTTCGATGTTTGGTGCGGAGTCGCACAGTCGCAGCGTGGTTGACCATGTGATGCTGACGGGTGACTTCAAGCCGTATGCCGAGGCACTTGGGCGGGCGTTCAAGGCAGCGGCGGTCTTCAAGCCGGGCATCGTTCTTTATCAGGCTGGGATGGACGCACACTGCGATGACCCGCTTGGTGGTGCCAACCTCACGACAGAGCAGATTTACGAGCGTGACCTGACGGTGTTCCGCCACTTCAAGGCGGCGGGCATCCCGGTTCTGTTCAATCTTGCTGGTGGTTACTCCACCTTGGACAAGGTGGTGGCGTTGCACGTCGGCACGTTCAAGGCGGCGGCGGAAGTGTGGGGTGGCAAGTGAGCGGTTTCATTTACCGAGTCCGGCAACCCCGCACTTCCCGGCGTGCCGGTTTCGTTCAAGCGATGCAGCAGCAGGAGCGTGCCAGAGGCGGGTATCGGCCAAGCGGCGTGTTCATCACAGTGCCAAACGCCAGCGTGAAGATGACGATTCTACTTGGCAACCCGGTCGCACGTAGGAGCAACAGGGAAACCATCGAAAGCTTCCGGCAGTTCGACTACACGTTCAATCTGCCCGTTGGGTGGGTGAAGACGGTTCCGCCGGTTCAGTGCGAGTATGGAACTCAGGTCGCCAGAAACACGGTCAGCGGCGACAGGGTAATCACGAATCGAAACGACGTGTGCCCGATGACGGAGATTAACAGTGCCCGATGAAGCTGCTTGCAATCGCCCCACGATTCACTAAACGAAGCCAGTGACCGCCACTGCTGCCTACACAGTTATCGTAAATGACGCCCGCCTACTGGCGAACACGGGGCAGCCTTGCGGCGACGGCTTCATCGCCGGGGGGCTTGAATGCCACGTCGGGGCCGGTGACGCACAGCGGGCGGGTTCACGGCGGACGCCAGAGCGTCAGGCGAGGGTATTGGAGATTCAGCGTGAAATGAAGCGGACGCAAGGATTGCCACAGGAAAGGAGCCAGATTCCAGCCGCCGCTTACCAAACTCTCAGGAGGGCAGCCGACCGTCGGGAAGCGAACCTGCACGCACGAGAATCCGGTCAAGCGCAGCGTCCGGCGATTCAGCGGCCAGAGCCGGTTGCGGCACCCGCACAACCGGCGGAGGACACTTCGGCTATTGCGCGGCGGCACGCCGAGATTGATGCGCGGGCGGCGCAGCTTGAAACTGACCGGGCTGCTGAAGCGGCGAGGCAGGCGGCAACACTTCAGGCGGGGCGGTGGTGGCGTCGAGCGACTGTGGATGATGTTCCCGCTGTCTCCGCTTCACCGACTCTGGACGCGGCGATGGCGGCGACGATGGGGCGGGAGAATGCCGCACGAGCGGAGGCCGTTCAACAGGCCATTGAAATCACCAGACGCGCCGCTAGTGAGGCTGATGCACGGGTGGCGGCAGCGGTTCAGGCGGCAGCGCAGCCGGAGGCAAGGCAACCCGCTCCGGTTTCCGCGCCCGCTGCGGCCCCCGTGGCGCAGTCAGTGATGCCAGAGGCTCCACAGAGATACAGTTTGCAGGACATACAGCGCAGATTTCCAGACAGCACGGCTGCGGTCGCAACAATTCTGCCACTAGCGCGGGCTGGAAATTACAACGCGATTTCCGATTTGGAGTTGGAACCCTCAGTGAACGCGGACGTTCGTGCGTGGCGTCAGTCGGTTGTTGACTATCTGCGAGCCAATGACGCTGCCGCCGCAAACGATTTAGCTGCGGTGATGGCGATTAACAGCGGCGCACAGGCCGACCCTGTTCGCGCTGGACTCATTGCCGCGCTTCCGGTTCAGCCGTTCTCCGACCCGGCGAACGCTCCGCTGTCGCACGCTTATGTGTTGGCGGTTCGGGAGGCGGCTGGAACTGGCAACTTGGCTGCGGTTAGGGCGATTTCTCCAAGCCCTCCAATCAATCAGAACGCCCGTGACTGGCAAGCCGCCGTGATTCGGCACATGGAGCAGAACGGAACTCCCGCGCAGGCCGCTGTCCCGGTCGCCGCCCCAACACCCGTAGCCGCACCCGTAGCCGCAGCCGCAGCCGCAGCCGTGGCGGCAGCAAGCCCCGTAGCGGCAGCAAGCCCCGTGGTTGCGCCCCCGCTGCCGCGTGAGCCACACACCAACCCGAATCACGTTGAGGGACAGAGATATTTGAGTCGTATCCGCTCTGCTGTTGCCAGCCGCAATCCAGACTCAATCCGCTATCTGAGGATGGCGGGTTCGGATGCAAGTCGCGGTCAATATGCGATACTACGTGAGTATCACCAGCGGCTCATTGACCACGTTGGTCAGTATGGTTTTTCACAAGCAGCGCAAGCAGGACAGGCTGCTGCACCCGCTGCACCCGCTGCACCCGCACAACTTGCGCAGAACTCGATACCCGCCGCGCCAGAGATTCCAAGCGACCGCGCTGGCAGGTCTGACGACTACCCCCACACTCGCGCTTTTGTTGACCGCGTGAACACCGCAATTGCCACGGGCAACTTAGATGCTGTTCGGGCCGCTGGGGCTGGCGGTGGTGAGCCGCTTTCACAGCACCGGACGTGGCACACCAATGTCGTTGCACACATGGAACAGCAGGCGCGTGAGGCTGCATTAACCCCCGAAGCGAGGGCGCGTGAGGTAGCTCGCGTTGAGAGGGAGCGTGTGCGTGATGAGGCGATGCAGGCGCGGTTGAATCCAGTGTATCCAGTTGTGATTCCACCGGGAAGGAGCTTGAGCGCAGAAGAGCAGGCTGATATTAACCGGATTGATTCCGAGCGGCAAGCCGTTGAAAGCCGTTCCGAAACCGAGCGGAACGCTGCCGCTGCGGCAGAGCGGCAGGCTTTTGCTAGTCACGCGCCAGCGATTGCTCAAGCTGAATCAAATACACGCACCGCAGCCGCAGATTTAGAACGCGCTAACGAAGCGCATCGTGCCGCCTTACTGGCTAGAACCAGTGAGGTTGCTCCAGCCCGTGAAGCTGCAAGACTTTCGGCTGAACGCCGGGTTCAAGAAATCAGCCGCTTAGAAAAGGAGGAGACTCTTGCGAGGGTTGGCAAAGCGAGCGCAACTTTAACTAGAAGTGACGGGACGGTAATTTTTCAGCCGTCTGACTTTGTGCCGAACAGCGCAGCCGGTCACAACGCAACGTATGTTGAAGACGCATCGTTAATCAGACACGCCAGAGTGGTTGCGGCGACGTTTGGAGTGCCACAAACAGAGGTTGCGGCAAAAATAAAGGACACGGTGCTGTCAATGGTGAGTGATTTGCCTGAAAAAATTGGCAGCGTCACAGCGAAATGGCAAGTGAAGGCCGTCGCTGATTCCGGTGGCGGGCTTGAAGTTTCATTCATTCATCCGGGAATGCCTTCCGCTATTACGCGCAGCTTCAGCATGGGCGCAAATGGGCTATCTGTTTATCATGGCTATTTTAATGCGGGAGACAACAAAGGAGAGGGGATTTCACAACGACTGTTCAAGCAGAGCATTGGCGCATACGAGCGGGCTGGGGTGAAAGAAATAAAAGTTTTTGCTGCGCTTTCGCACGGCGGATACGTATGGCTTAAACATGGATTCGTGCCGGATGAATCAGACGGCAGCGCGGAAAACTACCGCACCATTGCCCGATCAACGCTTGCGCGGCTGAAGACGCAGGGCGCAAACTTAGCGAGCGACGGTCGGCACACAAAGCCTGACACGGCTGTTAAAATCGCCAAGATTGATACCGATGAAAAAAACAACGTAATCACCAAAGATGAAGCGTCGCAAAAACGCAATGCGCTGATTAACAAAAACTCAATTTACAACCACAAGACGGACAATGTTCCACTCCCCGGAACCAAGATTTCGGAAGAGGCTTACACAGAGTTAATGAAGCTGGTTGACAGCGGCGACCCGCGTGACCTGATTCGGCTGGCATCCGCTAAATACGGGTGCATTAAAATCGGTGCTGAAATGTTCGTCGGCAAGACGTTTCACGGAACAATAAAGATGGCTACGGCTAACCTTGATGAAACGAAGCGGTATGTCATGCGAAAAAAGACGCCGGAAAACACGCCAAGTTGTTAATCCATTATGAACGACGTAACTGAAGATGATGACTTCGCAGAGCCGGACGTTTGCTTTCTGGACGTGTCTCCAGACGGGACTATCAAAGATGTTGATGGCCTTCCGCTGCCGGACACGCTGACACGGGTTGTTCCGCCGGTCAATGCGGCAGGCCCGTCCACATACGCCGAAATTGTCCGGGCCGCACGTTCGGCAGGCGTGTAATTGGTGCTACAAAACACTTGACGACGGGCGGCGGTCGTGCAAAGCTCCTCGCATGACAAGACAAGCCTTGCTGAATCAGTTGGCGGATGTGGACTGCCAACTCTCGCCTGAGAACCTGTGCGGCGACGGTGAGTTCCCCCGTTCCTACGTGAACAAGCGTCTCGCCGTGCTGACCAAGCAACGCAACGGCATTATCGCCAAGCTGGGAAGCCTCCCGGCACCGACCGCCAACTTGGAAATTACCATCGCCTGATGCCACAGCGAATAGAAATCAAAGGCGTCCTTCCAAGCGAGGCCATCATTGACCAAGTGGCCGCACAGAGCGGCGGCAAGGTGTCGCTGGCGTTCAGCGGCGGCAAGGATGCGGTTGCCGCCATGATTGCGCTGCAACGACGGGGTGTGAAGGTGTTCCCGTATTTCTACTACATCCATCCGCACTTGGAGTTCGTGAACCGCACGATTGACTACTACGAGGAGAAGTTCGGTGAGAAAATCACACGGGTTCCGTCACCAATGCTTTATCGGTGGTGGATTGACTGCACGTATGCCACACCAGAGCAGGTTGCACCGTGCATGGCTTCATCGCTTCCGGTGTTCAACGCACACGACCTTCAGGCTGGTGTCATCCAGCATTTGAAGCTCCCGGCGACCACGTTCACGGCCCTTGGCGTGCGGGCGGCGGATTCAATCTTCCGCCGGACGATGTTCACCCGCAGCGGGGCGATAAATCACAAAAACAAAAAGTTCTACCCGGTGTGGGACTGGACTAAGGAAGAGGTTCGTGTGGAAATCTTCAAGGCGAAGCTGAAGCTGCCGGTTGACTACTGGATTTTTGGCCGGTCGTTGGACGGGTTGGACTACCGCTTCATCGCCCCCATAAAAAAACATTTCCCGAAGGATTACGAACGGCTTCGTGAATACTTCCCACTCATCGAGTGCGAGTTGAAGCGTGGCGAGTTCGCCGGAATGAAAGACCATTTATGAGCGACAAAACATTGAAATACACGCCCGTCAAAGACCCGCTGGCGAAACTGCCTGTCACTGGGAACATCGAGAGCGATAGCTACGACGAGCAGAAGGCCATGACGGACGCCTTTGCCGAGCAGAAGGTGAAGGCGGGTCACTTCAAGGGCAAGGAGAAGAAAGAGAACGACCGGCAAGGGCTGGCGATGGACACGAACTATTGGTGCTGCCTCGTTTTCCAGAGCGAGGCGCAGAAGATGGCCTTCCTCGAAAACGCCGGGTTGACCGAGCTTGGCCCTCGCTACCTCGACGGGCGGTTGGTGGCGAAAAAGTTTGGGGTTGCAATCCCTGAACAGGCCGTCAACTTCATCGGCGAGAAGCAAGACAAGGCAATGACTTTGAACTTCGACCCAATCGAACCGCTTCCGCAGGAAGGGGGTGAGTAATCATGCAACGAATCAATCGTAACGCCCGTGATGGCACCCGTAATTACCGAGGTGGTGGAGTCAACTTCCCCGGTCGCGGCGGTGCCGGTGGTGGGGCTTCACCTCCGCCCGGTGACGGTGCTGGCTTCCTTCGCCGAGCCGCTGAAGTCGCCGGTCGCCAGTAAACAGTAATTTCGAGCGGCGGCAGGCAACCCCTGCCGTCGCCCTCCCTTAACAAGACAACGACAATGCAAATCAAGGTCATCGGTGAAGGCCCGCTATATCGGGTAACAAGCGCAGTGGGCTTTGCGGTCAACCTCCAGCCGATTGACGGGGAAGAAGGCCGCTTCCACGCCTTCTCAGACACCCGGTATCGCTGCCCGTCGTGCATGGTGAAGTTCACCAGCAAGTCGGAGAAGCCGTGTCCGCACTGCGGGGCCGCTGCCGAGCCGGTCAGCTATCTTGTGGACGTGGTGAGCAACGGCGGGCGTGGTCGCTGCACTTGTGAGAGCTTCACCTGTAACAAGCGGGACGTTCAGGAGCCGGATGCGTGGCAAAGCTGCAAGCACGTCTTCTCAGCCATCGTGCTGTTCGGTCACTTCAAGGCGGTTGAGGTTGCCGAGCGCAATCGGGTGGCGAAGCTGTCACCGCCGAAGCCGTTCGTCGCACCATTCACGGTCGCTGTTAAATCCATCATGGACTCTATTGCAAATCCACAATGAACGCCGACGACAAGCAACTCATTCTTGGTGCGTTAGACTCGCTGGCTACAGCCCTGTCGCAGCACGGTCACAGGTGGTCGGAAGGGGAGAGGGCTATCTACGAGCAGGCGACGACTGCCCTTGGACGGCACAGCACGCTTGGAGACGACGACACGCCGGGAGAGGAGTGGAAAAAGTGAGCCTCTACGGATATAAGCCAACAACAAAGCCTGCCTTGTGGACTTTGAACAAGGTCGGGACGAATCCCTGTGTCGCCGCTGAAAAGCCCGCCAAGTTGAATCCTGAACTCAAAGCGGCTGGCATAACTCGCTGCACTATAAACTCTGTGACTGCAAAAAAACCTCGCAAAACGGTCAATCATGTGTCCAAAGTCCGTTCAGCCCAGTTGCGTGAGTATAGCCGGATGGTTAAAGCGTGGAAGGCGTTGCCAGAGAATCGGATGTGCAGTTATACCGGCGGGTGCGACAAACCGACTACGGACTGTCACCATTCCAGAGGGAAGATTGGGGCTTTGCTGACGGATGCCCGGTGGTGGAAGCCGCTCTGCCGGATGCACCACGACTGGGTCGGCAGCCATCCGGTTGAGGCGCGTGCGCTTGGGCTGATTGCGCCGAGCGGCCAGTGGAACACGTCGCCTGAACAGCGTCAGAAAACACTTGACAGAAATGCAGCACTGATTCAACGTGGGCAAGTTATACATACAGACGACGCGCATGGTGTTCATCCGCACAGCAAGCGGAGTGCGGTGGCGTCTAATGGCGTCAGAGTCGGTGGTAGTTGAAGGCACAGGAAGGACAATGACAGAGGCCCGAAAGTTGGCTTCAAAAGCAAAACATAAACAACAAGACAAAGACAATGAGCGAATCAAAGAAATGGAAAAGATACCGCGAAGTGCGGGCAGCATTGCAAGCGGCCATCCGTGGCGAAAATTTGACCGCAGTGCAGAACTTCGCAAGCGAGCTATCGAAGCTGGCTACTGAACTCAAAGAGGCTAAACGTGCCTAAGTGGACAACCCAACAGCTTGCGGCAACTAAGGTTGGCCGAAAATTCGTTGATGCCGAACTGGCGCGTGCGGCTATTAAGCTTAATCCACTCACAACACTCGTTCTGGCAACGAGCATCCTCAGTGGGCCTGCGCTTTTAGAGCGAGAGCATGAGAGCGTCACCCTGACACTGCCGTATCCTCCTTCGGCCAACCGTTACTGGCGTTCGATTGTGATTAAGGGAGCCGTGCGGGTGCTGGTGTCCGCCGAGGCGCGGCAATATAAGGCGAAGTGCGCCATAATTGCTGCCGCCGCCTTCAAGCGTCCATTTGAAGGCCCGGTGGGAATCAAGCTGCTGGTTCACCGCCCGATTCGCCGGGGCGACCTTGGCAACCGCATCAAGGTGATTGAAGATGTGCTGCAAGGATTCGCCTACGCTGACGACGCTCAGATTGAGCGCATCGAAGCGCAACGATTCGACGACAAACTTAACCCGCGAGTAGTGGTTTCAGTGTGGAAACTAAACGCAACAATATGAGCAAGAGCAAATCGAAATACAGCAATCCATTCACAGCAGAGTGGTCGGATTACAAGTCACGCGCCTACCCGGTTGGGATGGCCTATGAGCAGGAGAAGCAAGTGCGACAGGCGTTTCATGCGGGCGCGGTCTCCTGCATGGCGGTCGTGGCTCAATCCATCAACGAGAACAAAACCGACAAGCAGGAGATTGACTTCATGGACAGCTTGCACAACGAGGTTCGCACCGTAGGTTTTACACAGCAGGAGCGTGTTGTGAACGGGGCGCACAGATTTTCAGGAAATTAACCAAACAAAACTATGATGATTCATCTCGAAAACCAAACCGTTCTCACCCCCGAAGAAATCGTAAAGCTCGTGGGCTTGTTGCCCTCGCCGTCTGCCACTGACTCACCTGATACGGTGGTGGTCACAATGGAAGGCAGCAAGAGCGAGTTCGCATTCACCAAGCTGAAGGTGAACCCGGAGGCAGGGCTGACGTTCAAAGACGCCACAGGAGCGGATGTTGTCACCGCTGGTCAATGGGCTTGGGTATTCAGCGGCCCGCTGGCGTTCGTGGAGCGA
>Ga0049082_10000456_pt1 | contig 11631 bp, 11 predicted proteins | sample GreLakmeHU45MSRF_FD_66718 | JGI IMG/M metagenome (GOLD analysis project Ga0049082, IMG submission 66718) | Freshwater lentic microbial communities from great Laurentian Lakes, MI, USA - Great Lakes metaG HU45MSRF | ecosystem: Environmental > Aquatic > Freshwater > Lake | place: Great Lakes... | reverse complement strand
GACCATTTAAATTTTCTTTGCGTTTTAAATTTCCGCCATAACGCGCTAAAGCAAAATCAGCAAGCACTGCAAATGTTGCGCTACACCATGCAATTTTTTTTCGATAAATTGTTGTCAAATCCCGTGAAAAATATTCGGCAGGATGAAGATTCCAATATCCACGCGTAACTGACAATAAAATTGAGCGCAAAATATTGCTGAATAAATTTCCAATATGTTTAAAAAATTCATTATCAAATGCTTCTAAATCATTATTTTGTAATGCAAGAATTTCTTTATAAGCATGTGGATGAGACATGATTGAGCCTTGTCCGAATTGAATAAGACTGCGCGTCATAACATTTGAACCTTCAACGGTAATCGAAATTGGTGTTGAAAAATACGCATTAGCTAAAATATTTCGTGGACCACGAATAATTGCGCTACCTCCTAAAATATCCATGCCATCATTGATATTTTGACGATAAATTTCTGTAGAATGATATTTGGCAATTGCTCCAATTACTGCTGGTTTAATTCCTGAATCAACTGCTCCAGCTGTAAATCTGCGCATCGCGTCAAGCGCGTAAGTTCGCGAAGCAATTCGGGCAATAATTTCTTCAACTCCTTCAAATTTGGAAATTGCCGTACCAAATTGTTCGCGGATACTCGTATAAGCTGTAACGGTGCGAATAACTAATTTTGAACCTCCGCAACTTGTAGATGGCAATGAAATTCCTCGACCAACTGACAAGCATTCCATAAGCATTTTCCAACCCTTTCCAAGTCCATCTTGTGCGCCAATTACGGCATCAATATCAATAATTACATTTTCACCATTAATTGGCGAATTAACAAATGGAGTGGCTAATGGATCATGCCTGCGTCCTTGCCTTACACCAATAGTATCGTAAGGAATTAATGCGCAAGTTATGCCAATTTCTTCATGAGGGAAAAGTAAATGTTGGGGATCGCGAAGCTGAAATGCTAATCCAATCAAACTGGCATAGGCCCCAAGAGTAATGTATCTTTTATTCCAATTTAAACAAATTTTAATTTTCCCATCATGATCCTTGAATAAAACGCCATTAGAAATTATTGAAGTTGCATCACTTCCTGCTGTTGGTTCAGTAAGAGCAAAACAGGGCAATTCTTGACCAGTAGCTAATCTTGGAAGGTAATAATTGCGCTGTGCGTCAGTACCGTAATGCATTAGTAACTCAGCAGGCCCAAGTGAATTTGGAACCATTGTAGTGATCGCCAAAACCGCAGAGCGCGAAGCAAGTTTTTCAACAACACAACTATGTGCATAGGCTGAAAAACCAAGTCCACCATATTCTTTGGGAATGATCATTCCGAAGAATTTTTTGTCACTTAAATATTCCCAAACCTCTGGCGATAAATCACGGCGAAGTTGAACGTCATAATCTACACAAATTCTACATACTTCTTCAACTTCATTATCTAAAAAAGATTTTTCTTCAGCTGTAAGTCGAGGATAATTTTGATTAAAAATTTTATCAAAATTAGGTTTGCCTGAAAATAATTCACTATCAATCCAAGTGTTTCCAGAGGTTAAGGCAATTTTTTCTGTTTCTGAAATTTTGGGCAGTAATCCTAATTTTTTGATTATAACAATTATAGCCTTGGTTACAAGGTAACGGCGAATAAATTTAAAGCTAAATGAAATTGCAGTGATTAAATATGATATTAAAAAAACATCCGATGGATTGAATTTTAATAGGAAAATTCCTAAAGTTAAAAAGAGAAAAATAACCCTTAAGCGCAGATATATGAAGGTTAAAATAAGAATTAAAATTAATGGATCGAAAAGCGGTATTTCATTAAAAAATAGACTTAAGGTTTCAATAAATGAGGATGAAGATAACATATTTACTAGTGTTAATTGATTAATATTAGTTATTAATGTTTATCATTAATTCACAACAATTTTTAACTAACTGACGAATTTGATTAATGTAAGAAGCTCTTTCATTAACTGAAATTGCCTTTCGGGCATCGAGTAAATTAAGAATATGACTTGCCTTTAAAGCTTGTTCATAAGCAGGAATTGCTAATTTTTTATCTGCTAAGAACTGAGATTGATGTTTAAATTCATTAAAATTTTTAAACAAAACTTCTATGTTGCTATGCTCCAAAATGAAGTGAGAATTTTCGATTTCATTTTGTTTAAAAATATCTCCGTAAGTAAGTACATTAGTTTGTGAATTTGAATTATTCCATTGAATATCAAAAATATTATCGACGCCTTGAAGGTGCATGGCGATTCGCTCTAAGCCATAAGTAATTTCGCCAGAAATTATTTCGCATTCTATTCCCCCAACTTGTTGCATGTAGGTAAATTGAGTAATTTCCATTCCGTTAAACCAAACTTCATAACCTAGGCCAGAAGCTCCAACCGAAGGGTTTTCCCAATCATCTTCAACAAAACGAATATCATTTTTCTTAGTGTCTAAGCCAATTAAATCAAGGCTTTGCAAGTAAAGGCTTTTTATATTTTGAGGAGCTGGTTTTAGTAAAACTTGCAATTGATAATAATGGCCTAAGCGATTTGGATTCTTACCATATCTTGAATCTGTAGGTCGTCGACAAGGTTGAACGTAAACAACCTGCCAAGGTTTTTTGCCAAGAGCACGAAGTATTGTAGCTGGGTGGAGAGTTCCAGCGCCAACCTCAATATCAATAGGTTGAAGAATTGCACAGCCTTGACTTGCCCAAAAATTTTGTAAATCTAAAATAATTTGCTGAAATGATTTCATGTAAGTTTATTTTTTTACAAAGATAATTTAAGCGATGATTTCAGTTTGAGAAAAGAAAAAAGCAATTTCATTTTTAGCATTTTCTAAACTATCTGATCCGTGAACACTATTTGCTTCGATCGATAATGCAAATTCCTTACGAATCGTTCCAGCTTCAGCATTAGCAGGATTTGTTGCTCCCATGATATCACGATTTTTTACAACGGCATTTTCGCCTTTTAATACTTGAATCAAAACCGGTCCCGAAGTCATAAATTTTACCAAGTCTTTAAAAAAAGGACGTTGATTGTGAACTGCGTAAAAATCTTGAGCATTTTTTTCAGAAAGTTGTGACATTTTTGATGCAACAATTTTTAACCCTGCTGATTCAAATTTGGTATTAATTTTTCCAATTAAATTTCTTTCGACTGCGTCAGGTTTAATTATTGAAAGAGTAGATTCTATGGCCATAAGATAAAATAAAGATGTTGAAATAATTTGCTTAGTTGACTAAGTTAATTTTAGACATAAACTAAGATCAAAAATTAAAGCTTAACTGATTTGCAAGTCAAGTGTAGAATTTAATTTTGATTATTTTATTTTTAAAATTATTTACTGAACTTCTATGAAAAATCAATTAAATATAACAGAGTTATTAACAATAATCCAAAGTAAAATAAATTCACATGACGATAAATCTTACATTAAAAATCTATGCCAAAAAGGCATTGAAAATGTAGTTCAAAAAGTTGGTGAAGAAGCTGTTGAGGTTGTAATAGCTAGCTTATTATATGAAAAACATTTAGCCAATAATTCCCAAGAATTGGCTAAATATCGTCAGGATTTAATAAATGAGTTTTGTGATTTATTTTTTCATAGCTTAATTTTAATGGAGAAAAATAAAATTACTTTAGAGGATATTTTTACTGAATTTTTTAATCGTAATCAAAAATAAAATGAATGAAATAAATCTTACTAAATCAGCCTTGACAAGAATTAAGGAGATCAAAAATAAAATTGAAAATAAAAATAAATTTTTAAGAATTGTTGTTGATTCCGGAGGTTGTAGTGGATTTCAATATGTTTTCAGTCTTGATGATAAACAAAATGGCGATGATTTATTAATTTATACTGAAAATTCACTAATTTTAGTTGTTAGCGACGATCAATCATTGCAATTTTTGCAAGGCTGTGAAATAGATTTTGTTGAAGAATTAGGTGCGCAATATTTTAAGGTTAATAATCCTAATGCTAAGGCCAATTGCGGTTGTGGACAATCTTTCAGTGTTTAGTTTTTTGCTTAATCTTATTTCTGATTTTTTTTTAGTTACAAAAAAAATCTAAATTTTTTTGTTAATTTAAATTTTAAAATCACTACCTAGGTAAACTTTTCTAACCTGCTCATCATCAATAATATCTTGTTTTGAACCTGATATTAAAATTTTACCATCATAAACAATATAAGCTCGATCAACTATTGAAAGGGTTTCGCGAACATTATGATCGGTAATTAAAACTCCAATTTGACGATTTTTTAAATGTTTAATCATTTCAACAATGTCATTAACTGCAATTGGATCAATTCCTGCAAAAGGTTCGTCAAGCAAAATAAATGAAGGATTAGTTGCAAGTGCGCGAGCAATTTCAACTCTTCTTCTTTCTCCTCCTGAAAGAGATAGGGCGTGAGATTTTCGTAGATGACCAATTGAAAATTCATCAAGTAATTCATTTAATTTTTCATTACGCTTTACATTATTAGATTCAGATATTTCAAGGATGGCCATGATATTTTGTTCGACAGTCATTCCGCGAAAAATTGATGCTTCCTGCGGAAGATAGCTAATCCCCAATCTTGCGCGTTGATACATTGGTAGGTGGGTAATATCAATCTGATCAATAAAAATTGATCCAAAATCATTGGGAATTAAACCTACAATCATATAAAAGCTTGTGGTTTTACCAGCTCCATTAGGACCAAGTAAACCAACCACTTCGCCTTGCATAACTTCAAGACTAACATCGCGAATTACAACTTTTTTTTGGTAAGACTTTGCCAAATTATTGGCCTTGAGAATTTTTTTATTCATTATTTTTTTTTGATTTTTTTACATCCTTAATATCATCGCTAATTATTACAGTAACCCGATCATCAGCATTGATAAAGTTTTGATTAATTTCAGATGAATTTATATTTGAATTAATTGATTTTTGTTTGCCAACAAAATTACCCTTCTTGGTTTTTAAATCATAGATAAATTTATCGCCACTTGCAATTGAAGTACCATTATTAACCATGACATTTTTTTGTAAAACAAAAACATTAAGCGCTGGATCATAATAGCCAGTTTCACCTGTCGCGGTTGAATCATCGCTAAAAATTTTAACATGATTAAATGCTTCGATGCGTTTAATTTTATTTTGTTTGGAATTTAAATCATTGCTTTTTTTCTCTTCATAAATAACAATCATTTTGTCAGCTAGAAGAGATGAATCTTCTTTTTCAACAACGACATTATCATTAAATTCAACAGTTTGATTTTGACGATTTAAAGTAATAATTTCTGAACGAATTTTAGTTTGTTGTGATGGTTTTTTTGTTGAATTATTATTTCTTAATTTAGGCTTATTATCTTGATTTTCTTGATTAGATAATAAATTATTAGCTAAAGATTTTTGCCCTATGCAACATAAAATAACAAACAAAATCATTATTAACAGTTGTAAATATTTCTTATTTACTATCATTGTTTTTATTATAATAAATTGTTTTTTAATAAAAAAAGTTAATGCCCAAAATAGCATTCAAACAAATAAAATCCAATCGCTAAATTCCATAGAAAACTTTAATCAAGATAAAAAAAATTATAATCATGACTTACAAATATTCAACGAAAATAACCAAGCTTTACTAAAGCTTGCTGTAGCTGTTGCGGATTCGGATGAGAAGCGTCATTATGGCTTGATGAATTTAAAAAAATTAGATGAAAAAAAGGGCATGATTTTTATATTTCAAAAACCTTTAAAAGTAGATTTTTGGATGAAAAATACCCTCATTTCACTTGATATTATTTTTATAGATGCTGAAGATAAAATTTTAGAAATACGGCCAAATACAATACCTCAATCTACGGATTTCATAAGTTCAAAACAAAAAATTTTAAAAGTGCTTGAAATCAATGCTGGATTAGTTAAAAAGTATAATATTAAAATAGGCGATAAAATTATTTTTTAATAATTAATTAATTTTTAATAAACTAACAATGCAAATTTTTAATATAGAAAATGATCTTACTTTCGATTTGAAGTCAATATTGCCTAAGCAAATTTATGATTTATTAGTAAGTAATTATTCCTACGATCCAAAAATTTCTAAAGATGTTGACTCAATTATTTCTAGGGTCAAATCCGATGGCGATGAAGCATTATTGCAACTTTCCAACCAATTTGATAAAGCAAATTTTCTAACTAGTGAAGATTTTCTAGTTAGTGATGATGAATTTTTAGAAGCTGAAAACTCAATATCGCCTGAGCTTATTGAATCATTGAAAATAGCATCGCAACGCATTAAATTTTATCATCAACAGCAATTACCCAAGGATTTTTTTCTTACTGATGAATTGGGAGTTGAGCTTGGTAATCGTTGGCAAGCAATTCAAAAAATCGGAGTATATGTTCCTGGGGGCAATGCTTCTTATCCGAGCTCAGTTTTAATGTCAGTAATTCCTGCGCAGGTTGCGGGGGTCGAAGAAATTGTTGTTTGCGTTCCAACTAATAATTCAAAAATTCATCCCGCAGTTCTTTACGCCTGCAAACTTTGTGGAATTGATAAGGTTTTCAAAATTGGCGGAGCGCAAGCAATTGCTGGAATGGCATTTGGCACCAAAACAATTCCCAAGGTTGATAAAATTGTTGGCCCAGGAAATTCATATGTTGCGCTTGCTAAAAAATATCTTTATGGTGAAGTTGGAATTGATATGATTGCAGGTCCAACTGATTTAACAATTATTGCAAATGACAATGCCAATGCTAATTGGCTAGCAATTGATGCATTATCGCAACTTGAACATGGTGAAGATTCAAAGGCGTTCATAATCGTTGATAATTATGAATTTGCAAAAAAAATTATTGATGAAATTGTTAAACTTAAGCAACAATTATCAAGAAAAAATATCATCGAACAATCGTTAAATAATTCAGCAATTTTTGTGATTAAAAATATTTCACAAGCACATTTCTTGGTTAATTTTATCGCTCCTGAACATTTGCAAATCGTAACTTCTGACCCTCATCAATTGCTCGCTAAAATAAAGAATGCTGGAGCAATTTTTATTGGTCAATATAGTCCTGAAGCAATTGGCGATTATGTTGCTGGTCCAAGTCACACCTTGCCAACTTCGGGAACTGCACGATTTGCGAGTGGCTTATCAGTTTATGATTTTTTAAAAAGACAATCACTGATAAAATGTGATAAAAATTCATTTGCCCAATTAGCAAAATCTGCTTCACTCATAGCTGAAGCGGAAGGATTAACAGCGCACCAACTTAGCATTGACATTCGTAAATTATGAAATTTTTTATCTATATATCATTAATATTTCTGGTTTTTTCTTGCGCTTCCAAGGAAGAAAAAACTTCGCCTGAATTACTTTACAAAAATGCCTTGAAATTATTGAAAAGTAAAAATTATGTCGATGCGGCAAAGGAGTTTGAAAAAATTGACGATGATTTTCCATTTTCAAAATGGGCAATAAAAGGCCAAGTAATGGCTAGTTACGCATATTATAAAAATAAAGATTTAGAAAAGGTTATTCAAATTAGTGAAGATTTTTCAAGATTAAATCCAACTAGTGAATATATGCCTTACATGCTTTATTTGCGAGGAATGTGTTATTATTTACAAATTCCAACTATTGAGAGAGCTCAGGATTATTCTAGTCAAGCATCGGCAACTTTTCGAGAATTAATCGTGCGCTTCCCTCAAGAAGATCATGCCATTGATGCAAAAGAAAAATTATTTTTTGTTGATGAGCATTTAGCTGGAGCTATTCTTGAGCAAGCGCGTAGCCAAATTAACCATAAAAATTTTATCGGTGCAATAAATAATTTACAATTGGTAATTAATCGTTATCGCTATACAAATCAAGTTGCCGAAAGTTATTATCGACTTGCCGAAATTCATTGGTATTTGGGCAATAAAAAAGAATTTTATAAAGCTAAAAAAATTCTTGGCAATCAATTTAGTGACAGCTATTGGTTTAAACAATTATTAACAAAATATATTTAATTAAAATAAAGAATAATTTTTATTTTAAGTAAATAAATATATAATAAATAAATATATTTAATTAGATTATAAAAAATATTATGCATCTTTTCAATCGTCCTAATAAGGAATATTTTACTTCAGGCCTCAAAGAAAGTTTAGGTGATGATAATTTATATTTAAAAGATCAAAACCAGAAAATAGATAATTTTCAAGCAAATATTAATCTTGCAACTCGTGATCTTGGATACTGCCTGTTGGGTATTGATGGGGCTAATAATGATAAATCGACTGTTGAAAAAGCCAAAGAAAATCCACAAACAATCTTTCATAAAATCAAATATAACAAGCCATTGAACCGAGATGATTTAGATAAAAAAGTTTTATGCCGAACGATTACAGCTAGTGGTGATAAAAAAAACGATGTATTTAGCGAAGAAAAAACAATTAATTTAAATTTAGATAATGCAAAAATTGATCAATGGCAAAAAAATTTTAAAGTTTATTTTTCTGGAAATTTAAATGATAAACAAAAGAGCGATATATTAAAAAGTAAACTAAGCCAAACAATAACTGATAGTATCCATCATGATGGCCATAATATGACTTTTATGGTTGAGAGTCAGTGTTATTTAGACTCAATAGATAATGTCCTTTATCAGCCACTTCCAATTAAAATTTTGGGTTTTTGTTATCTAGATTTTAGGTTACAAGAAAAAACTTATAGTCATCCTTCGGGTGAATGTTACGAAACAAAATTTTGGCAGCAGAGCAAGACTGAAGATAATAAATTTACCAATGAATTAAAGATAGAAATATTGAAGGAAGAACTAACCGAAGTTTTTCGCATTAATTTATTGGCAGTTATTGCAGAAGCTCAAAAAGTTAATCAGAGCTTGCCATTTTTTATTAATATTCCTGGGGCATTTTTGGCTAGATTGGATGATAGAAAAAGAAATCAAATTAAAACTTTAATCGCTGAATCTTTTGTTGATTTGAAAAAGCAATATTCGCCATTAATTAAAGAAAATATTTCTGAATTTATAGTTTTAGGCTCGTCGAAAATTTGGGGAGATCAACCGGCGAATAAATTTAAAGAAGATCAGGATTATCATACCACAACTCACATTGTTGATGCTGACATGCTTGATATTGTGAAAAAATTACATAAAGAAAAAGGCCTTGTTTGCCCAGTGCCAATGATGGCAAATCCATCTCATCCAATAGGCTGTCAATATTTGGATAAAAATTTTCTACTAACAGCTTTTGATGAAATGCTGGCCAGAAGAACTGGTGGACTTCATCGTGCAATATTTGAGGGTGGGGTAATTAAACAAGTGCAAGAAAGTGCAACAAAACCTGAACTGCGCTCAATTAATGATGATCCAGTTTTCAAAACATTTACCAAGGTTCAATTTAATTCTCTCGATATTGCTGAAGGAAAAAAAATATTTTGTGATCCCAGAGATTTAAATCAAGGTACTACAAATCCTAATTCGGCTAGTTCTCAAGGTGCAAACCCATCATTAGAAAGCAACGCAAATCCTCATAGCTTTAAAGTTATAGCTGAATCTGCGTATAAAGATAATAAATCAATTGACGTTGCGCCAATATTTTCAACAGCGGTAAAAAATGCTGTCAAGAATTTACAATTTTTAAAAGATTTTGAAAGTGATCCCAAACAAGCTGAAATTCTTTTTAACATAATGGTATTTGCTAAACAAAAGCAGGGGGTTGGTAATAAGATTGAAGATTTAAAAAAATATTTCACAGAAAATTACAATAAAATTTTTACAAATGAGGAAGATAAATCAAATAAGCAAAATAATATAAATATAATCGCCCAAAGCGCAAAAACCTTCTCATATAATTCTCAAAAAGAAATGAAAGAAATTCATGGTTTTGAAACTGGAAGAATTAATGCAAAAAATCCAAATGTCGGAGCTAGATTTCATAGAATGGCAAGTGAAGAAAATATTATGCAATTTTTCGCAAATACCATATTTTCTGAAAAACTTTCGCAAGAAAATGATAATTTACAGGCAAAATTTGTTAATGCTAAAGCAAGCTTGACACCAACTCTCCTTCCTAGAGACATTCATGTCAATGATCCAGCAGCGGGAGTTTCCCCACTTCAAGAAAGTTTTGTTAGTAGAATTTCTGCCAATAAGACAAACTCGGTTCAACATTCTATATCATTGCTATAATCATCTCACCATACTCCGCTAATACTCATTGTAAAATAAAGGATTTATAAAAGTCTTAATAAAAATAATTATGAAAATTAAATCATCGGATATTTTAAAGGGCAGTAAGCATTTATGGTTGCCATATACGCAAATGCACAATCACTTACCTCAGCTTGAGGTTGAATCTGCAAAGGGTTCGGAAATTTTTTTAAGTGATAAAAGAAAATTGCTTGATGGCATCGCATCTTGGTGGAGTGTAGCTCATGGTTATAATCATCCTCATTTAATTGAGGCAATTATCGAGCAGGCAAATAATTTAGCGCATATTATGCTCGCTGGCTTTGCCGTTGAAACTACTTACCGACTGGCTCATCGTTTATGTAATTTTTCACAGATGGATCATGTTTTTTTTTCAGATTCAGGATCAACTGCTATCGAAGTAGCAATGAAAATTGCTTGGCAATTTCACATAAACAATAAAGAAAAAAATAAAACAAAATTTATTTCATTTAAAAATTCCTATCACGGTGATACTACTGGAGCGATGTCCTTAGCTGATTTAGAAAATAGCATGAGTCAAAAATTTTCTAATATTTTAATAAAAAATTTCTGTCTAAATTTGCCAAAAAATTACGATGATTTAAATTTTTTTGAAGATTTTTTAAATAAAAATCATCAACAAATTGCCGGATTATTTATTGAGCCCATGATTCAATGTGCAGGAGGAATGATAATCCAAGATCAAAAAATTCTTAGCGAAATTTTTGCAATTTGTCGCAAACAAAAAATCCTTATAATTGCTGATGAATGCGCTTCAGGTTTTTATCGAACTGGCAAAAAATTTGCTTATGAATTTGCGAAAAATTCTCCAGATATTTTATGTCTTGGTAAAGCATTAACAGGGGGGATGATGACACTTTCAGCTACTTTAACCACATCAGAAATTTATCAAAGTTTTTTAGGAAATAATTTAGATTTAGCATTGATGCATGGTCCAACTTTTATGGGCAACCCATTGGCTTGTAGCGTTGCCAATGCATCTCTTGATTTATTTACGCAAGAAGATTATGTTAAAAAAGTTGCCGATATTGAAAAAATTTTACAATGCGATTTATTGCCAATTAAAAATTTTAAAAAGGTTGCTGATGTGAAAATTTTAGGAGCTATTGGCGTAATTTATATTTCACTTGAATGGGTAGAAATTTTAAAGTTACGAGAGGATTTTATAAAAAAAGGAGTTTTCCTTCGACCCTTTGGAAATCAAATTTACTTAATGCCAGCCTTAAATATTGAACATCAACAAATAAAAATAATTATTGATAAAATTAAAGAAGTTTTAATAGAAAATAATTATAATTAATTTTTATAAAAACCATCAATAATTTCTGCAAATTTGTGATTTAATAAATTTCTTTTTAATTTCATTGATGGGGTAATTTCA
>Ga0049082_10000455_pt1 | contig 11633 bp, 7 predicted proteins | sample GreLakmeHU45MSRF_FD_66718 | JGI IMG/M metagenome (GOLD analysis project Ga0049082, IMG submission 66718) | Freshwater lentic microbial communities from great Laurentian Lakes, MI, USA - Great Lakes metaG HU45MSRF | ecosystem: Environmental > Aquatic > Freshwater > Lake | place: Great Lakes... | reverse complement strand
CATGCCATCATAACTATCATCCTTGAATGCTCGAAAATTGCTACGAGAATAAGCAAAATAATCACCGTGATTATTTGCATAATTATTATCTGTAGCTCGGCGATAAAAACTTTTAGCATATCCACCATGACCAATTGGCGATTGCGCCAGGGTTATAAATCTTGGTAATTTTATATTAGCACATGATGAATTACCGAAAGAATCGCACAGCGCAGGATTTGCGTTCGCAGATGATGATAGCATTGGCATATTAACATATTGTAAATATTTACCATTAATTCCTCCCGACCCTTGCGCAAAACGAGCTGGACCATATTTCATTTTTTGATTTACAGCTTGATTATTGCCAAATTCAAATTTGCCAAAATCATTTTCAGCAAATAAAAAAACTTGATCAAGATTTGGATTTTCCTTGATATGATCACTTGAAAAATTAAATTCAAATTTGGCAATTGCGCCGAATTTTTGATTTTTATTATTCTTAATTGCCGATTTTAAAAATATTTGTGAATCATTTCCAATGCTGTAATTACTAGAGCTAATAGGATTTTTTGATAGCGAATCACTAAGAGTTTTTGATTGATAAGAATTAGCTTGTTGATGATTTGCTAAAGAAAAATTAACAAATCCTTCCGCGGTAATAAAAGGCTTATTATCATGATATTTTCTTGAATCAATATATTGCGCATGGCTTTCGGTACAGAAAAAAAAGCCCGTAAATGCTAATATAAACTTTGTTGTTTTAATTATAAATTTTTTCAATTAATTTTATATTAAGTTTTTTTTGAAAAACTTTAATTTTTAATTTTTATTTAGAAATGGTTTATTTACCCCATTGGCCAATACCTGCAACACTTGGTAAAAGACAGGTTGATTTTGAAACTGTTTTTGAACGAATGAATATTGTTTTATCAAGGCTTGGCAATCCACATCATAAATTGCCTCCCGTAATTCATGTTGCAGGAACGAATGGCAAAGGCTCAACATCATCATTATTAGCAAAGATTTTTTCTTGCGCAGGATATAATGTTCATTTATACACCTCCCCTCACCTTCATCATTGCAATGAAAGAATTAATCTTAATGGCGAAAAAATTTCAGACAATTTTCTTTATGAAATAATGGACGAAACAAGATTAGCTTGCCTAGATATTAATTTGACTTTTATGGAAAGTTTTACGATTGGAGCATTTCTAGCTTTTGCTAAAACTAAAGCGGATATTGTTATTCTTGAATGTGGAATGGGAGGAAGAATTGACGCAACCAATATCATAGAAAATAAATTAGCTAGCGTCATAACGCCAATCTCATTTGATCACACTGAATATTTAGGCAATAGCATTGAACGAATTGCCTTGGAAAAAGCGATGATAATGCGTCCTGGGGTTCCATTAATTGTTGCATCACAACCAAATTCTGCAAAAAATATTATTAAAATTCTTGCTGATGATCAAAAAATCGAAAGCTATTTTTATGAAGATGATTATGATGTTTTGATGGATATGGAAACAAAGAAATTTGATTATTATTGCGATGATATTTTTTTTGAAAATCTTCCAAGACCATCACTTCTTGGCTCTCACCAATATATCAATTTTGCATGTTCAATTACATGTGCATTAAAAGTTAAAAATTTTAATATTACTGAAAATGCTATACGTCAAGCGATTTCAACGGTTAAATGGGCAAGTCGTTTAGAGAGCATTGATAATAATCTTAATAAAATTTTAAAAAATTCACAAAGTGAAATTTGGATTGATGGAGCTCATAATGAAGGTGGAGCTTATAGTCTAGCAACTTGGCTAAAAGAACAAAATGATGAAAAAGAAAATTTTATAATTTGCGGATTTAGTCGCGGTAAATGTAAGGGGAGTTTTGTAAATAAATTCCAAAATATTGCCAGAATAATTGCCGTAAGAGTTAATGGCGAACCTTATGCGGAAGATCCCGAAATAATTTGTCAAATTACAAAAGAATTTGATAAGGATGTTAAAGGCTTTGATGATCTAATTGATTCACTGGAATATATTTCACAAAACATCGAAAATAGAGCTTGCCGTATCGTAATTTGTGGATCGCTTCATTTAGCTCGCGACGTAAAACGTTATTCAAAAATGATCGCGCAAAATTATCTTACTAATAAAATTTAATTTCTAATTATAGATATTTTCATCGGCCAAAAATTCAAACTGGCTATCCGGTTTATTTTCAATGATATTGCTTAAAATTCTTGCAGAACCTAATGCTAAGGTCCAGCCAAGTGAACCATGACCGGTATTTAAAAAAAGATTAGGATATTTTTTGACTTTACAAATTAAGGGTATTGAATTTGGGCGAAATGGCCTAACGCCTGACCATTGCGATGAAGTTTGAATATCGCCATAATTAGCAAATGTTTTAACCATATTTTTATTTATATATTTTATATGATTTTTATTAGTTTGAAGATTTGCACCAAATTCAGCAATTCCAGCAACGCGGAAAATATCACCCAAACGACTATAAACAACTTTATTTTCAACATCAGTAATAGCTTGCGAGGGAGCTATAAATTCTGGGTTACATTTTGTAGTAACACTATAACCCTTAATTGGATAAATATCGCTATTAATTTTGATTCCCTTAAGAAGCTTATCCCCCTGGAAGCCAAGGGCATAAACATAAGCATCAGCAGTAAAAACTTCTTTATCTGTGTTAATGGCGGTAATTTTTTTAAAATTGGTTAATAAATTTTTTATTTCAGTACCATAAATAAATTTAACGCCATATTTTTCACGACAAATTTTTTCTAGATTTACAGTAAAACTATAAGCATTTCCAAGAGCATCATCACTAAAAAAAATTCCCCCAGCTAGTTTTTTAGAATCCAAAGCCTTAACCAAATTAGGCTCATGTTCAACGCATTGATCAGCTGAATAAATAATCGGACGAATACCACTAATATCGAGGCTTTTTAAATTATTTATCGCTTTATCCATAGTAGATTTATTACGATAAATATGAAGAATACCATTGGTGGCATAGGAAAAATCAATATCTTCATGATCAACTAATTTGTTCATTAAATCACGACTATAATTTGAAATCGCAAAAAGTTTTTGACTATTTTTACGGGCAGAGGAAGCTTTGGAGTTTTTATAAAATTTGTAAAGCCATCTCAAGGTTTCGCAATTGATAGAGTTAAAAGAAGAATATGAATTTCTGGAAAAAAAGGAATTAAAGAATGTACCAAAAGATATTTCAGAAGCCCAAGTAGTGATATGGGAGTAGCTCAATTGCCCACCATTGGCGTATGAACAATCTAACCCGCAGGAATTATTTTTATCAATCACTGTAACTTCATGACCGAGACTAGCTAGATAATAAGCACTAGATACGCCTATTACACCAGCACCAAGAACAATAATTTTCATCAAATATTTTTTGGTTTAATGTCATTTAAGCGACAAAATTTTAATTTTTTAATGAATTTTTTAATTAACAGATTTAAATAATCCTAATTAAAAAGAATGTTAATTAAAAAAAACTTTATAAAAATATGCTCAAAAATTATTTTTTATAAAATAAAATGCAACAAACTTTTTAATGTCACGATTCAATGACAAATAATATCCTTAACATTCCGTGCAACTATAATTTTCTAAGTTCCTTGCATCATTGGCTTTTGCAAAACTTTTCAGATTTAGAAAAAATTAAAATAATTTTGCCAAGTCGAAGAGCAAGTAATGAATTAAGGGATATATTTTCTAAAAATAATTATTGCAAAATACTTCCTCAGATTAAGGCTTTGGGTGATATTGCCATTGAAGATTTTAGTGAATTTATAGACCAAGAAGATGAGCAATTTTTTGCAGATTTACTAACCGCTAGAAAAATGGATAGCCTAGAAGCAATTTTTTTTATAAGTCACCAAATTAGCAAATTAGATATTTTTGGAAAATTAAATTTTGAAGAATCATCCAAAATAGCTATAAAACTTCAGGAGATCTTTGATGAAATTGAATTTGAGCAAATTAATTTAAGTAAAATTGAGGAAATTGACGATATTAATTTAGCCCTTCATCGCCAAATAAGTCTTGAGTTTATAAAGGATTTTTATACCCAAACCAAAACAGCTTTAATTAAAAATAATTTATATTTTTCAAGCGCATATCAAAATTATATTATCGATAAATATAATGAAATTTTATCTAGAAAAAAACCAGATAAAACCATAATTATCGCAGGATCTACGGGAAGTTTAAATTGCGCGAAAAAATTAATAAAAACAATTGCCAGTAAAAAAAATGGTTTTGTTGTTTTTAACAATTTTTTAGAGGTAGTTGCAGAAAATACTGATAGTAGGGACATACCAACAAATCATCCACAATTTTTTAATAATCAACTATTTAATTTTCTTGAATTAAGTAAAAATAGCGTTAAGGATTTAATGTTTTCAAGCGAAATATTGGCACCTAATTTTCGTAATGATTTTATAATAGAACTTACAAAATCTAGTATTGAGACCATCTCGTGGCAGAATTTTTCCAATCATATAAATATCGATAAAATCTGCAAAGATATCTCTGATAATTTCATTGTCATTGAAGCTGAAAATAATTTAAAAGAAGCTGAAATAATTGTTGATTTAATCCAAAAAAATCTAAGCTCATGTAAATCAATAGCTATTGTTAATAATAGTATAGAATTAACTAAAACAATTGAACTTAAACTTAAACATTTAGAAATTAACTTTTTTAATTCTAATTCAATTATTTTAGTTAGTAATGAATTGATAGTTTTTATTTTGAAAATCTTGCAGTTAAACGAAAGCGATTTTAACTCATGGCAATTACTTTCTTTATTTAAAAATAAATTATTTGCTTTTTTTGATGATAATTTTATTACTAAATTTGAAATTGAAATTTTGCGTCAAAGTCGTGAATATAGTGGATTGAAAGGCATTAAGGAATTGTGCAAAAAAAATTTGGAGATTAATAATTTTTTTAATAATTTTTTAAATTCACTGCCTAAAAATAATAGCATAGAAGAATTAAAAATCTCAATTGAAAAATTGACTAAAAAATCATGGAATAATTTAGTTTATAATAATAAAGCTAGCGAAGAAATAACACTTTTTTTTTCCAATTTAGAGCATTTAAATTACCAAATTGAAAGTGCCAATGAATTTGAATTTTTATGTTCACAAATTTCATATTTTGAAGATTCAAACCCTCAATCTTGTGTAAAAATATTATCAAATATCGAGGCAAGATTATTAAATTTTGATTTAGTTTTTATATGTGGATTAAATTATGGTGATTTCCCGCAAATCATAGAAGATAACTGGCTTGGCAAACAAATTTCACGAGAATTAGGAATTGATCGACAAAGTAAAAAAATTGGTCAAAATGCTTTTGATTTTTGCCATTATTTAGGAAATAAAAAAATAGTTTTATCGCGATCAGTAAAAAATTCAAATGATATTAGAATTGCCTCGCCTTTCTTACAAAAATTTAAAACCTTAATAAAAAAAATTGATATCAACAATCTAGTTACCATAAAAAAATTTGAAAATAATTTTGCTAATATCAATTTTTTTAAAATCAATATTCCTGCCTTAGAGGTTGGTAAAGAATTTTTACCCACAAAACTTAGCATTACTTCAATATCAAAATTACATAATGATCCTTACAGCTTTTACTGTGAAAAAATTTTAAAACTATATGAACTTAATTGCCTCGATTATCAACCAAATAATCGAGAGTTTGGAACTTTTATCCATAAAGCCTTAGAGTTATATATAACAAACAATTCTAATCAGAAAAAATTTTGTGATATTTTTAAATTATATTTTAACAATCAAGAGGCATTATATACATGGTATGCAAGATTTGAAAAAATTTTTAAAAATTTTTTACTTGAAAATATTGAGTTTTTAAATTACAGAAATCTCCTTGAAAAATCTGTAAGCTTTACTTTTAATAATCTTGAAATTAATGGTAAAATTGATCGCATTCTTATTGATCAATTTAACAATATTAAAATTTTAGATTATAAAACAGGTGCAGTTCCAACAAAGAAATCAGTTGTTTTAGGTGATGAAATGCAATTAACTCTTTCAGCTCTATTGCTTATTAATAGTGATTTTTGTAGTATTGAACAAGTTAAGGATTTAAATTATTGGCATTTATCGATTAAAGATGAAAAAAATATTACTGAGATTATTGATTCCAAAATTAACCTTAATGATTTAATAAAAAATACGCAAAAAACTCTTGATGAAATTTTTGAGAATTTTTTTATTTTGAATAAAGCTTTTATTGCCAATCAAAAAACAAAAAATTCAATTTACAAAAACATTGCACGCTTTGAGGAATGGAACAATTAATTCAAAAATACCGACTTGATATTGAGTATGACGGAACAAATTATTTTGGTTTTCAAAGTCAAAATCATAATAATTTAAAAACCATTGAAGGCTCTCTGTTATTAGCGATTCAGCAATTAAGTCTTCATGACACTGAAATTACTCCATCTGGAAGAACTGATGCAGGTGTTCACGCTTTAAATCAAACTATTCATTTTAATTTATTAAAAAAGTTTTCCTCATATCAAATTTGTGCAGGATTAAATCATTTTTTACGATTAAATAATGACGCAATTTCTGCATTAAATTGTCAATTGGTAGATGAAAATTTTCATGCTCGTTTTAGCGCCAAAATGCGTTATTATCGCTATGAAATCATTAATCGTAAGGCTATCTTAGCATTAGATAAATTTCGAGCTTGGCATGTTCCAAATAATCTTAATTTGCCAGCTATGATTTCAGCTTCAAAATACTTAATTGGGCAACATGATTTCACTTCATTTCGCGATGCAGAATGTCAATCAAAAACTTCAATTAGAACGATTAATGATATAGTTTTTTCTACTCATGATGATAAAATTATTATTGAAATTTCTGCCAAATCTTTTTTGCATCATATGGTAAGAAATATTGTTGGAACTCTTTATTATGTTGGAATTGGAAAGTTTATGCCACATCAGATAAATGAAATAATTCTAGCTCGTAATCGGATAAAATCAGGACCTAATGCTCCTGCATGTGGATTATATTTCTTAAAAACAGATTATGATTGATTAATTTTTTTGTTATAACTAATTTTGTTAAATTATATTATATTAATTCATTTATGTTTAAAATTTTTTAATATCATTAAAATAGTTAAAGATTATATTTTTTTTATTAAAAAAATTTTCTTTCGCATGCTGATAATTTTTTGTAAAGTTTTTAAGATTATAAATCTCGTCAAATGCATTCCCAAAAATTTGTGGATATATTTTTTTTTGGGTTTTTATCTGCGCTAAAATAAGTAAAATAGCTGATAGACTAAGGTAATGATTTGTTGAAGCGCTAGCGATTCGATATTCAATTCGTGTATTTTCTTTATTATCACAGCTAGGTATTCTTATTGCACAACTTCGATTATCATTGCCGAAACTTAAATTTGTAGGTGCACAAAATTTTCCTAAATCAAAAAGTTTTTTATTAATTTCAGTATCGAATCGCTTATAATCATCGTAGTTTGGCGCAAGAAGATATATAATTTCATCACTATAATCCAGTAATAACGATGAAAATAAATTTAATAGTATCGGATCTTGAAATAAAATATTTTTACTCTGCGAATCAATTAAGGAAATATTAAATTGAAGTGAATTTCCGCAATCCCTATCAAAAACATGACCTTTAAAACATGCAAATATATTAAGATTTTTTGCAATTTGATTAATTGTTTTTTTTATAAAATCGAGATCCTTAGATAATTTTATTATATCATCATAGGGTATTGTAGCAATTTCGATTTGAGATCTACCGCGCTCTTTTTTAACTTCACAAATTGATGATAATAAATCATTTTTTTTAAATTGATCAATAAAATCATTAACGGCATTTGAACTTACAGATTCTAGATTTGGATCCAGTAGATAAAATTCTAACTCACAACCAATTACAATTTTCTTACAATTGCAAAATAACTGCAATTCTTGCAATGATATTTGCCATGAATTTTTTAAAATTTTATGTCGATATTTAATAAAATTTTCTAAAATTTCGTCAGTCAATTTTTATGCAATAGTTTTTTTTATCCATTCTATTAGAGCATGTTTTGGTAATGCCCCAACTTTGCTATCAGCTAATTTTCCATCTTTAAAAATCATTAAAGAGGGAATTCCCCTAACCATAAATTGCGATGGCATTTCTGGATTATCATCAACATTGCATTTGTAAATATCAATTTCATTAGCCATGTCATTTGATAATTCATCGATAATTGGTGATAATTGGCGACATGGCCCGCACCAAGGAGCCCAAAAATCAACCAATACTGGTTTACTAGAATTTAATATTTCATCTTTGAATGATGCGTCAGTTGTTATTTTTGTCATAAATTTTACGGTTAAAAGTTTTTAAGTTTTTTAGAGAATATAATTATAAATTTTTAAATGAAAGATTAAGGTTAAAAGTTTTTTGCGGTTTAGTTAAGTTACTAGGATTATTTTCTGATATGGAAAAACCAAACATTGTGCAACAACCATCACGATAAAAACTTATTCCTCGCGATAGAGTTCTTGCAAGGACTAGGTCATGATTTGCAAATAATTTAACCTTCCATTGCCTGCTTAAATTTATGATGCCATTTAACGAAATTTGCTCTTTTTGGGTTAAATTTAGTGAAGTTTTCTTTATTAATAAATAATCGCCATTTATTGAAAATTGTTCAAAAGTCAAATAGCTACTTAACTGATTTACTTCATTTACATAGTTAGATTCATTAAGTTGAAAGAGATAGATTAATGAAAAATATTTTTTTGCTTTATATAAAGTTTGACCAACAATGTTAGATTTATTATTATTAGCAAACCCTCTAATATCAACATCTTGAGATGAATTGCTTATCCGCAAACTTTGCCCTGTAAATAATCCAAATTCACCAAACTTATTAAAAAAAGATGATCGTACACCATAACTCAAGCGTTCACCTAATTCGTTTCGGTCATATCCTGCAATACGGTCAGCGATAAATAAATTACTAAAACTTAATTCGCCATTATTACTATCTTCATTGGGTAATTTACTGAAGTCCTTTTTATTTCCAGTTGAAACTATACTTGCCATTGGCTCAATCATCAATGTATTTGATTTTGACTTGCGAACCATTGGTAATCGCCAATTTAAAGATAATTCAGTTTTGTAATTTGCTTGAGTTTTTTCAAAATTATTAACCCGTGCTTGTTTAGAATTATCTTCAAGCCAGTAATAATCATTTTGAAATTTAGCAATTAAATTAACTAAGTTTCCTTTTAAATTAAAGGGAATATTTACTTGCGGAATCATTGTTAAACGGCGATATTGTTGACCATCTTGTCTTTGGAGAACTATGGCATTAGATTTTAAAGCAATTTTTTCTTTAAAGAAAAAAGGTTTTGACTCAACATAGCCATCAATTACTGGCAATATAAAAGGTGCAGATTTTTCTAGATCTTGTTTTTCCAATTCTTGAAAACGAATTGACTTAATCCCCAAATAATCTCTGCCCTTGATATAATCAAGATTAAATTTAGAAATAGTAAATGCAGAATAATTAAAGTGATAATCTCTTTGGTAGTATTTATCGGAAACTGTATTTAATACAAAATCTGCGCCGATATTTTGAGTATAATCAAAGTCTCCGTGACCTTCCATTTGCCAACGATATTGCTGATTTGTTCTTTTAATAATTGCAGTGTCAACACCGTTCTTAATATTATTATTAGCAACCTCTAAACTCATATTATAACGACCAAATTTAGTATAATGACGAAGATTATTATCGATTATAAATTGATTATTTCGGGTATAAAGTAACGGCGAAATTGTTAAATCAATCTGAGGATTGATGATCAGGTAGTAAGGGATTTTGATCCCCAATCCAAAATTTGAATTCTTAACATATGTTGGAGCAAGTAGGCCAGACTCACGTTTTTTAGCCAGTAAAGGCGTACTCAAATAAGGTGTATAAAAAATTGGAAAATTATAAATACGAAAAACCCCATGTAATGTTTTCATCTTTTGATTACCGCGATCAATAGTAGTTTTATGGGAAGCAATTCCCGCAAAATCTTTTAAAAATCCCGCCTTAGTTTCATCATTAGCTATTTCTTCATTAGGACAAAAAGAGAAAAATGAATCGTGAAGAGTAGTTATATCTGCTGATTCGCGAGTAATTTTTTTTGAAAAAAGATATGAGCCATCAGAAAAAAATAAACGACTATCATAAAAATTTCCAAAGGAAAAATCTTCGTTAAATTCTGCCCGAGAACCTCTTACAAAGCCAACTTCAAGATTTTTAATTTTTAGATTTCCTAAAGCTGTAATTGATTTGTTAAATTTATCATAGGTAACTTCATCCGCGAAAACAGTCGATAAACCTTTAGATATCTCAACATTACCTTTGGCAATTAGAATTTGACTATTTTTATCGCCATCAATTGATTTAGCTTTTAAAATTAAAGGTAATTTATTTTTATCTTCACTTATTGATGGAATAGCGTAAGATATTTTAATCGAACCAATTATGACTAGAGCAAAGACAAGACAAGATGTTTTAATGTAATTTATTTTTTTGTAAACATTCAAGCTTAACAACATCTACAATAGGTTAAGTTTTTTAGGGCGAAATTTCTTTAACCAAATAGCAATCATCATCCGCGATAATGATATAGATGAAAACATTGAGGCAGTAATACCAATTCCAAGGGTTACTGCAAATCCTTTGACTGCGCCATTACCGAAAACATAAAGGAAAAAAGCAACAATTAAGGTTGTTAAATTAGAGTCAATAATCGTTCTATAAGCTTGATCAAAACCCTGCTCCACTGCAATAAAAACTGATTTGCTATCGCGAAGCTCTTCTTTTATTCTTTCAAAAATTAAAACATTGGCATCAACCGCCATACCCATAGTTAAAATAATTCCAGCGATTCCTGGAAGGGTTAAGGTTGCACCCAGAAGCGCTAATGAGGCAATAATAATTGCGATATTTATTAATAAAGCGATATTTGCAAACATTCCAAATAACCCATAGAAAATTATCATAAAAAACGCTACAAAAATAATTGCCATTAACGATGAAATTTTACCGCTTCGAATCGAGTCAGTTCCCAATGAAGGTCCAACAGTTCGCTCTTCAATGATTTTTAGTGGCGCAACTAATGCTCCAGCCCTTAATAACAAAGAAACTTGATTAGCTTGTTGGGTTGTAAAATTTCCTGAAATTACTCCAGAACCCTGAGTAATTGCACTGTTAATTTTAGGAGCGGTTATGACCATTCCGTCAAGAACAATAGCAAAAATTCTACCAATATTTTCTTTGGTAATTTGTGCAAATTTTCTTGCACCGATTGCATTAAAGCGAAAAAAAACTGCTGGACTTCCTTCGTGATATGTGGCATTGGCATCGATAAGCAAATCTCCGCTAAGCACCACATCCTTATTTAATAAAATTCCTTGACCCATTTGATCATACGCAACAAAATTTTGGGAACTAAAATTATTATTATCTGAAGCTAAAAAATGAAAAGTAAGTTTAGCTGTTTGACCAAGTATT
>Ga0049082_10000452_pt1 | contig 11663 bp, 10 predicted proteins | sample GreLakmeHU45MSRF_FD_66718 | JGI IMG/M metagenome (GOLD analysis project Ga0049082, IMG submission 66718) | Freshwater lentic microbial communities from great Laurentian Lakes, MI, USA - Great Lakes metaG HU45MSRF | ecosystem: Environmental > Aquatic > Freshwater > Lake | place: Great Lakes... | reverse complement strand
CGCCCGCAGGATGAATGGACGGTCTACCGCGTCACGGGCGACACGCTGACGCAACTCGCCAACGGAGCACGCTAAACGTGGAACCGACGTCCTTCTTCCACGCCGCCCTCTCGCGTCGCGAGGCGCTGCAGCTGCTCGCGGCCGGTATGGCCGGCAGCGCCGTGTTGCCGGCGTTGGCGGCGGCCGCATCGTCGGCCGCATCGTCGGCCGCATCGACGGCGGATTCGTCGGCCGAGTCGCGTCACGTCGCCGCGCGTCGCCGCATTGGCCGCATTGGGTTGCAGTTGTACACCGTGCGCAGCGCGCTGTCGAAGGACATTGAGGGGACGATTGCAGCGGTGGCGGCGGCTGGCATCACGGAGCTCGAGTTCGCCGGCTACTTCGGTAAGACACCAGCGTGGTGGTCGGCGTTGCTCAAGCGGCACGCGCTCACCGCCCCCGCGACACACGAACCACTGCCGGTCACTGACGACGGGTGGCCTGCCATTTTCGATCGTGCCCACGGGATGGGCCACGCAATCGTGATCGTGCCATTCGTGGGAAATAATTATCGCGGCACGCGCGACAACTGGATGAAGCTGTCCGAGCGGCTCAACACCGGCGCGCAGAAAGCCAAGGCCGCGGGGCTGCAGTTCGCGTATCACAACCACGATTTCGAGTTCGCACCGGTGGGTGACACGACCGGCTACGAGATTCTCACGGCGAACACCGATGCGTCGCTTGTGAAGCTCGAACTCGACCTGTACTGGGCGGTCAAGGCCGGACGCGATCCACTCGAAATCATGACGGCACACCAAGGGCGCGTGATCTGCTGCCATGTGAAGGATGCCAGTGCGGCCCCCGAGCGGACGATGCTCGACGTGGGCGCTGGCACGATCGACTTCAAGATGCTCCTGGACAAGGGCCGAAAGCTCGGCCTTACGCATTGGTTCATCGAACACGATCAGCCCACCGATGCCTTGGCGTCCGTCAAGGCCAGTGTCGCCGCCATGGTGAGGTACTAAGTCATGAAACAGATCATTTCGCGATGCGCCGCCGCCGCGCTCGTCGTGGCGGCGCCGCTCGTGGCACAGCGTGCGCCGGTCGGACCCGCCACACGGTCGTACGTGACGGTCGACACCAATGTCCTCGCGCTCACGAACGTGCGCGTCATTGACGGCACCGGCGCGGCCGCGCGTGAGGGACAGACGATCATTGTGCGTGATGGCCGGATCGCGGCGGTCGGTGGCGTCGGCAGTATCGCGATACCCAGCGGTGCGCAGGTTATGGATCTCGCCGGCAAGAGCGTGATTCCCGGCCTCGTGATGGTCCACGAGCATCTCTACTATCCGGTCGGTGCCGGCACCTACGGCAATCTCACCGAGAGCTTCTCGCGGCTCTATCTCGCCGGTGGTGTCACCAGCATGCGCACCGGCGGCAACATGAATGGCTTCGCCGAGCTGCTGATTGCGAAAGCGATCGCGCGCGGGGAGAAGCCGGGGCCGTGGATCGACGCCACCGCGCCGTATCTGGAGGGCCCCGGCATGGGGTTCAATCAGGTCACCATCCTGCGCGACTCCAGCGACGCGCGAAAGCTGGTGGAGTATTGGGCCGAGCAGGGCGCGACGTCGTTTAAGGCGTACATGAACATCACGCGCGACGAGCTCAAGGCCGCGGCCGATGCGGCGCACAAGCGCGGACTCAAAATTACTGGTCATCTCTGCTCGGTGACCTATCGCGAAGCCGCCGACGCCGGTATCGACGATCTGGAGCACGGCTTTTTCGCGATGAACGACTTCGTGCCCGGGAAGAAGCTCGACACGTGCAGTGGTCGCGGTGGTGCCGCGCAGAGCATGCTGGCGCAGGCGGATCCGGAAAGCGCCGAGGTGCAAGCGCTCTTCCGGTACCTGATCGCCAAGAAGATCGCCGTCACCAGCACGCTCACGATTTTCGAGACGTTCACACCCGGCCGGCCCATGCCACCGGGTACCGACGTGCTCATCGAGCCGCTGCGCGAGCAGTTTGCCCAGCGCTATGCGAGCACGCAGCGCAATACACAGTCGGTGTACGCGAAGGCGTTCCCCAAGGGCATGGCCATGGAGCTCGCCTTCGCAAAGGCCGGCGGCACGCTCATCGTGGGCACCGATCCCACCGGCGGTGGTGGCGTGATCGCCGGCTACTCGAACCAGCGCGCGCTCGAGTTGTTGGTTGAAGCCGGTTTTTCGCCGCTGGAGGCGATTCGCATGGGCACGCTGAACGGCGCCACCTACCTGGGCCGCGGTGCGCTCACGGGCTCGATCGCGGTGGGGAAGCTGGCCGATCTCGTGATCATCGATGGCAATCCGGCGGCCAGCATCGGCGACATCCGGAAGGTACAGCTCGTCTTCCGTCAGGGCGTGGGCTACGACCCCGCGGCCCTCATCGAGTCGGTGAAGGGCAAGGTTGGCTTGTGGTAGCCGCGTGAGGCGGTACTTTCGCCACGCGCCTCTCCGTCTTCCCGACTTCCGGAGCCGTTCATGAGTGAAGCCAACATTCTTCGCAGTCCGCATCCGGACGTCGATATTCCCGACCTGCCGCTCGTGCCCTTCGTGCTCGGGCGCGTGTCGGAGTTTCCCGATCACCCCGCGATCATCTGCGGCGTATCGGGAAAAACGTACACCTATGCGCAGCTCAATGATGCCGTAAAGCATGTGGCGGCCGGGTTGCATGCGCACGGTATCCGGAAGGGAGACGTCGTCGGGATCGTAAGCCCCAACCTCCCCGACTTCCCGGTGGTGTTCTATGCGACGGTCTCGATCGGTGCGATCGCGTCCACCGTCAATCCGATCGCGACGGCGGAAGAAATCGGCGTGCAGTTCGCCGACAGCGAAGCGGTACTGATCGTCACCATCCCCGAGCTGTTCGAAAAGTGCACGGCTGCCGCGCAGCTTGCCCGCACGGTGCGCGAGATCGTCGTGTTCGGCGAAGCCGATGGCGCCACGCCATACCGCGAGCTGTTCGCGCATGGGAACACGCCACCCGTCGTCGAGATCGACCCCGCCACCGATGTGGCCGCGCTGCCCTACTCCAGCGGCACGTCGGGCATCCCGAAGGGTGTGATGCTCACGCATCGCAACCTCGTGGCCAATCTCCAGCAGATGCAGGCCGTCACCGAGGTGATTGATAGCACCAGCCGCGTCCTCGGCGTGATGCCGTTCTTTCACATCTACGGTATGGTCGTGGTCATGGGTGGCGCGCTGCGTCAGGGCGCGTGCATCGTGTCCATGCCGCGTTTCGACCTTGAGCGGATGCTCCAGCTGCTGCAGGACCACAAGATCCGGATGGCCAACATCGTGCCGCCGATTCTGGTGGCGCTGGCGAAGCATCCAGTCGTCACGAACTACGATCTGTCGCAGCTCAAGTATCTGTTCAGCGGGGCGGCGCCGCTTGGTACCGAGCTCGCGTCGGCCTGCCAAGAACGACTCGGACTGACCGTGCGGCAGGGGTACGGGCTCACCGAGACCAGTCCCGTCACGCACTTCCATCCCATGGACGACCGCCGCGTCGTACTCGACTCGGTCGGACCGGCGGCTCCGAACACCGAATGCCGGCTGGTCGATCCCGCTACGGGCGAGGAGTGCGCGCCAGGGGAGCGCGGCGAGCTGTGGATTCGCGGTCCGCAGCTGATGAAAGGCTACTTCAATAAGCCCGAAGCCACGGCCGCCTGCATGACCGACGACGGCTGGTTTAAGACGGGCGATGTGGCCGTCGTCGATGAACAGGGCTGGTACAAGATCGTCGATCGCGTGAAGGAGTTGATCAAGTACAAAGGGATGCAGGTCGCCCCCGCTGAACTCGAAGCGTTACTGCTCGGGCATCCCGCCATCGCCGATGTGGCCGTCATTCCCGTGCCCGATCCGGACGCGGGGGAGATCCCAAAGGCGTTCGTCGTGGCGCGGGCGCCCCTTACCGCCGACGAGGTCATGGCGTTCGTCGCCGCACGCGTGTCGTCGTACAAGAAAGTGCGTCAGGTCGAGTTCGTGGACACGATTCCGAAGTCGCCCTCGGGTAAGATTCTTCGTCGGCTGCTCGTTGAGCAAGAACGACGGCGCGCGCTCCCCTCCTCACTCTGAATCCTCCCTCACCGTCATGTCTTCTCCACGCCTCGGTATCGGTTTCATCGGATCCGGATTCAACGCGCGCTTTCACATGCAGGGCTTCCGGCACGTCCGTGATGCCGATGTGCTCGGCGTGTGGAGCCCCAATGCGAAGAACGCCGCGTCGGCCGCGGCGTACGCCCGCGAACTCGATCTCGGGAACTGCAAGGCGTACAGGTCGATCACGGAGATGGTGTGCGACCCCAACATCGATGCGATCTGGTTGAACGGGCCCAACCATGCGCGTATCGAAAATGTTGAAGAGGTGTGCGCGGCGGTCACGTCGGGCCAGGCCACGCTCAAGGGCATCGCCTGTGAGAAGCCGCTGGGGCGCACGGTGGCCGAAGCAAAGCATATTCTCAAGCTGGTGGAGAAGGCGGGCATCATGCACGGCTATCTCGAGAACCAGTACTTCTCGCCGCAGGTGAGCGTTGGCCACAACCTGATCTGGACGCGTGGTGCCGCGACCACGGGCCGCCCGTATCTCGCGCGTGCCGCCGAAGAGCACAGTGGTCCGCACAGCCCGTGGTTCTGGAACGGCGAGCAGCAGGGCGGCGGGGTGCTGAACGACATGCTGTGCCACTCGGTGTTGGTGGTGCGGCAACTGCTCACGCCACCGGGCGAATCGCTCTCCACGCTCGTGCCCAAGCGCGTCACGGGCCACATCGCATCGCTCAAGTGGTCGCGCAAGGAGTACGCGGCGCAGCTCAAGCACACGATGGGCGTCAACTATCTCAAGAAGCCGTCGGAAGACTTCGCCAGCGTCACCATCGAGTTCGAAACGCCCGATGGCGGCATGGCTATCGGTGAAGCCACCACGAGTTGGAGCTTCGTTGGGCCCGGCCTACGTCTCAGCGCCGAGTTGCTGGGGCCCGAATACTCGATGAAGTGGAACTCGCTCGAGTCGGGGCTCAACCTGTTCTTCTCGCGCGCCGTGAAAGGCAAGACGGGCGAAGACATCGTCGAGAAGCAGATGGCTGAGTCGGGGCAGATGCCCGTCGTGGTGAACGAAGCCATCGCCTACGGCTACGAGGCGGAAAACCGCCACTTCGTGCGCGCCTTTCTCGGCAAGGAGAAGCCGGCGCTGACCTGGCACGACGGACTCGACGTCGTGAAGCTGCTCATGACCGCCTACATGAGCGCGGAGCAGGGCAAGACCATTGAGTTCCCGCCCCGGCATATCGGCAAGTTCGTGCCGCAGGTGGCGCAGGGCACGTGGAAGCCCCGGTAGTCACGGCGACGTAAGGCATCGGGAGTACTCCGTAGCCCAGACTCCGTTACCCCCTACGGCTAGCGGGTGGCCAATGCCTGCACGACGTCGCGAACGATCGTGGGATCGGTGCCACGTGCATGCACCTCACGCACGTGGCTCAGTTCAATAATGCGCTGCACGTTCTCGGCGCGCACGTGGCCGCCGGCCAGCACGACTAAGGCGTTCCCGGCGCGTGCCTGCAACGTCTGCAACATTAATGCGCCGTCCAGCGCGGTGCGTCCGTGCCCGGAGGTAAGGACGTAGTCCACCTCGAGCATCAACAGCTGCTCCAGCGCCTCGAACGCGTCGGGCGTGCGATCGAAGGCCCGGTGGAACGTCACCTTCATCGGGCGGGCCAGTGCCACGAGCTCGCCGAGCAAGCGCGTGTCCACCGTGTGGTCGCTACGCAGCGGTCCAAACACGACGCCGTGTACCCCCAGCGCCTTCGCGGCGATGATGTCGTGGCGCATCACGTCCATGTCGTCTTCGTCGTACAGAAAGCTGTGGGTGTGCGGACGGATCATTACGTGCAGCGGGATCGTGAGCGTATCCCGGCACCGCGCGATCATGCCATGTGACGGCGTCGTGCCACCATCGCCCAGGCCACACAGCTCAACCCGACCGGCACCGTATTGCTGCGCCGCGCGCGCTGTCTGCACTGAATCACAGCACGCTTCCACCAACGGCAACCGAGTCATGCGCGGGCCTCAGTGCGCGGCCGCCGCCGCGCGATCGATACGGGCGGACGGGCGGAAGAGGAGGAGAAACACGGCGAACACCGCCACGGCCCCGATGGCCGCCACCTGCCACACCTGCAGCCAGTCGTGCGCGGCCACACCGGCGGTGTTGCTGGCGTAGCGGTTCACCACACTGCCAGAAACCGACGCGCCGACAAAGTACCCAACGCCATTGGTGACAAGGTTGAGAAAACCCTGCGCCGCGGCGCGCACCTTCGGACCCGCCACTTCGTCGGTGTAGATCTGTCCGGCCACGAAGAAGAAGTCGTAGCAGATCCCGTGCAGCAGGATGCCGGCGTAGAGGAGCCACATGCCCGCGCCCGCGTCGCCGCGGCTGAAGGCGAAGTACCGCAGCCCCCAGGCCAGCATGCCAACCAGCATGATCCACTTGATGCCGAGCTTCCGCAACGCGAAGGGCAGGAGCAGCATGAAGCCCACTTCCGATGCCTGACCAAACGACATGATACCCGCGGCGTTCGGCACGCCGATTTCGTTCATGAACGGGTTGGCGAACGCGTAATAGAACTGCAGCGGAATGCACAGCAGGAACGAGCCGAGCACGAAAACCACGAAGTCCGGACGCTTCAGCAGCTGCAACGCGTCGAGGCCGACCGCGTCACGCATGCTGAACGGCGCGCCGGCGGCGCGGGGCGGCGTGTGCGGCAGCAGGAAGGCGAAGAGCCCGAGCGCCACCGAGCCGGCGGCCGAGATCTGCATGGGCACGGCCAGCTTATCGGCGTGCAGCACGAATCCCACCAGAATACCCGAGGCCACGATCCAGCCAACCGTGCCGAACACGCGAATGATGGGAAAGTCGCGCGCGGAGTCCTGCACGTTGTGCAGCGAAATCGAGTTGGTGAGCGACAGCGTGGGCATGTAGCAGAACGCATAGGCGAGCAGCAGCGGATAGAAGCCGCTCCATTCCGTTTGCTGCGACATCATGTACATCAACACGGCGCCAATGAGATGCAGCGCGGCCAGCAACTTCTCGCTGGCGAAGAACCGATCGGCCACGATGCCCATGAAGAACGGCGACACGATGGCCGCGATGGCCGTTGCGCCGTAGGCCGCGCCAATCTGCGTGTCGGTGAAGTGCAGGGTTTGGCCGAGATACGTGCCCATGGTCACGAACCATGATCCCCAGACGAAGTACTGGAGGAACATCATGATCGACAGGCGTCCCTTCGTTCCCATGACGACAGCTCCCTGAGGCGGGTGTTTCGGAATGCGACGCGGTCGCCGCGATCCTGCCCGGCGCTGATGCCCCGCCTGACGCGAACAAATTGTAGGGCTGGTGCTGGATATGCGGAAGGGAGGAGGTCACCTTCCGGCATGGACCACTCCCCCGGATTTCTCGCCCACGTCGAGGGCCGTCGCCCGAACGTGCACGAAGTATCGATTCCTGAGGCGCTCGCCGCGCTGCAGGCCAGCACCGCGGCCATCCTGATCGACGTGCGCGAAGACCGCGAATGGAACGCCGGTCATGCGACGCAGGCCACGCACGTCGCGCGGGGCGTGATCGAGCGTGACATTGAAAAGCTCGTGCCCGACCCCGCGACGCCGCTGTACCTGTACTGCGGTGGTGGGTTTCGCTCCATTCTGTCGGCCGACTCCCTGCAGCAGATGGGGTACACCAACGTGCACTCGGTGATCGGCGGATGGCGTGGATGGCAGGAGCAGGGCGCCCCGATCACGATGCCCCGAACCGACACGCCGTAGCCCGTTTTCGCCTTCTCTCGGAGTCCGTGTATGTCCGGTACGCCCAACGTCGCGCTCGATGCGCAACGCTTTCCCATCGGTCGCTTTCAGCGACAGGCGGAGTTTTCCGCCGAACAGCGGCAGGCGCATATCGCGCAGATCGCCGCGCAGCCGGCCAATCTGGCGGCCGCGATGAGCGGACTCACGGCCTCCGACTACGCGGCGCCCTATCGCGACGGCGGGTGGACGGTGCGACAGCTCGTGCACCACATGGCAGATAGTCATGCCAACGCATACGTCCGCGTGAAACTGGCGCTGACCGAACACGAGCCGACGATCAAACCGTACGATCAGGATGCGTGGGTCGCCCTGGCCGACAGCGAGCTCGTGTCGCCGCTCGTGTCCCTCACCATGTTCACCGCCATTCACGAACGGTTGGTCGCGGTGCTCGAGTCCCTCGAGCCGGCACACTTCGCGCGCCGGATGGTGCATCCGGAAAACGGTCCGATGACGATCGATCAGCTCGTCGGTCTGTATGCCTGGCACGGCAATCATCACGTGCGTCACATCCAGCGGTATCGCGAGTCCCGCTAACGGTCGTGCGCGCTGCTTACGGCTGACCTTCCAGAATGCGCGCGCCTTCACCAACGAGCGCCAGCCCGGCCGTGTTGGCAATGCCGAACATGGCATAGATGAATCCGCGCGCTGGGGTGGTGAGTGTCTGCCACCCTGCACCGGTGAATCGCAGCACCGTGCCGCTGTCGCCGGCCGCGTACACCTCAGTCGGGCCACGCCCCCACAGCGTGCGCAAGTCACGCGTGGTCGGTGCCGGGAATCGCTCCCACGCCACGCCGTCGTAGCGCAGCGCGGTCCCCGAGTCGCCCACCACGAACACGTCGTTCGCGCTCGTGCCCCAGACGGCGCGCAGCCGACTGGTGGACGGCACGACCAACGACTGCCACCGGCCGCCGTCGAAGCGAAGCACCGTGCCGCCGTCTCCCACCGCGTACACGTTGGCCGGATCGGAACCCCAGACGCTGCGCAGGAACTGTTGCGTGCCGCTCTGTTGTGGCGACCAGCCGGGGCCGTTGGAGCGGAGAATCGTGCCGCGTTCCCCCACGATCACATGTTGCCCACTGCCACTCCACACGGCCCGCAAGAGCCCCGTGGTGGGCGCCGACTCGCGCGTCCACGCGCGGCCATCGTAGCGCAGCACCGAACCGGTGTCACCGACCGCGACGATGTCGGTCGCGCCGTTCCCGCTGATGCCGTACAGATCGTTGACTGACGGCACCGGCTCCGGCAGCCAGGCGGTGCCGGCGCGACGATACACCGTGCCGCCAAATCCGACCGCGAACATGGCACCGCCAGTGGCGCCGCCACTCGCCCCATACACCGACAGCAGGGCCGGGTCGGACAACTCGGTCGTGGCCGTCGCGGCGCTGCCGGTGCCGCGCACCGTGATCACCGTGCCCCACCAGCCGGCCAGTCGCAGCGTGCCGTCACCGCGTGGCGCCATCGCCCGCAGATTCTGCCCCGAGCCGATCGACAGCGCCCGCCACATCGTGCCATCGAAGTGATACGTCGCGCCGCCGTTGCCGACGGCGTACAGATCGTTGAACGCCCGCCCGCGCATCGCGAACAGATTCGCGCGCCCTGGTGCCGTCATCGCGCTCCACTGCGCACCGTCGAAGCGCAGGATCGTGCCGGAGATGCCGACCGCAAACACGTTGCCCACGCTGGTGCCCCACACATCGAACAGCGGGCTCGTATTCGGCGTGGCCATTCGCTGCCAAGTCGTCCCGTTCCAACGGAGGATCACCCCATTGTTGCCCACCACGAACACATTCGTGCTGTTCGCACCCCAGATCCCCCAGAGGTCGTCGGTCACCGGTGTGGGCTGCTGGGCCCACGCGCTACCGTTGTAATGCAGGATGATGCCGCGATCGCCGGCGATGAACACATCGTTCGCGGCGAGTCCCCACACTTCAAGCAACGTGGTCGTCGTGCCGCTGCTGACCGGTGCGAAGCGCACGCCGTCGCCGTGGTACAGCACACCGCCGCCGCCAACGATCCAGATATCCGTGGGCGACGAGCCCCACACCCCCGTGAGCGTTTCGGTGGTGTTGAGCGAGATCACTTCCCACGGACCGTTGGTGCGCGACCGCAGCATGATGCCGCCCTGGCCGACCGCATAGCTGCTCCCGGCGCCGTCGTCCCAGAGCCCGAGAATGGTCACGTCGGAGAATCCGGGCCGGGCCAGCCGCCACTGTGCCACGCCGGGCGCCGCCCCGCTCACGCCAACCTGCACCAGCGCGCTCAGCGCGCCAGACGTCGCGGTGATGCGCGCGGTCCCGGGCGCGACGGCGCGGATCACACCCGACGCGTCCACCGTCGCCGTCGCCGGCGCATCTGTCCGCCACGTGATCCCCGGGCTCGCGACCAGCTGTCCCGTCCCGTCGCGCGCCACCAGCTCGATACGGCGCTGCTGACCGGCTTGCAAATGCAGCGAGGCCGGCGACGCGAGCAGGCTACTGATCGGCGGTCCGCTGCTGGGCGGCGTCACGGCGGTCGGGCTGCTGTCGCGGCAGCCGCCCACGATGGGCCACACCGCGCCAAGCGCGACCAGCAGCAGGCGGCGCGGCGACGGGAGAAACACGGGTCGGACGAAACCCCAGCGATGCGAAGAAGGCCCCATGGTATAGGGGACGCTAGCCGCTCGCGCTATGCGGACGCAACGGCCAGTCCGTAGCTTTCACCCAGCACGCTCCGGTCCGTGCTGCGCGCACTCCTTCTCCCGTTTTCTCGAATGACCTCTGTCTCTTCGTTCCGACGCTGGTCCCTCGCGCCGACGCTGCTGTTGGGACTCGGCGTCGCCCGCGGGCTCCTGCTGCCGTCCCATGCCAACGCGCAGGGCGCGACGCCTCCACCGTCCGCCCGCCCGGCACCGGCCGATCCGGAGGTGTATCTGCTGCCGCTCGTAGGCCGTGGGGACGCCCTCAAGATCGGCGTGCCGGCCAACGTGTCGCGTCGCGCCGGCTATGACAATCAGCCGGCGTTTGAGATGGACTCGCGCGCGCTCTACTTCACGTCCAACCGCGGCGACGGACAGAGCGACATCTATCGCCACGACTTCAGCACGGGGCTCACCGCGCCGCTGCGCGCCACGAAGCCGGAAAGCGAATACTCGGCCATGCCGACGCTCGATGGAAAATCCGTCACGGTCATTCGCGTCGAGGCCGACTCCACCCAGCGGCTGGCGCAGTTTCCCCTTAACGGATCGCCACCGACGGTGCTCTTTCCGGCCATCAAGCCGGTGGGATACTTCGCGCAAGCCGACGACAGCACCTGGGCCATGTTTGTGCTTGGCTCACCCGCTACGCTGCAACTCGCGCGCACCGGCGCCGGTCGTGAGCAGACCACTGGCGAGGTGATCGCCCGCAATGTGGGACGGTCGTTGCATCGCATTCCCGGCACCGCGCACGTGAGCTTCGTGCAGAAGGGTGGGGCGTCGTGGTATGTCATGCGACTCGATCCTGTCTCGCGTCGGGTCGACACGCTCGTCGCCTTGCCTAAGGGCAACGAAGATGTGGCGTGGGTGGACAGCACCACGCTGGTGGTGGGCAGTGGCACGCAGCTGCTGCAGTGGCGTCGTGGCGCCGCCGAGTGGAAGTCGCTCGGCGATCTCGCGTTTGCGCATCTCGCGAATATCACGCGACTGGCGGTGAGTCCGAACGGACAATGGCTCGCGCTCGTGGCTGAGCCGCAGGCGCGCACCGCCACGCCGGGACTGATCTTCAGTCCTGCGGAAGCGGTGGTGAAGCAGGGCGGCACCATGTACGAAGGGCGCAACCGCTGATC
>Ga0049082_10000451_pt1 | contig 11665 bp, 7 predicted proteins | sample GreLakmeHU45MSRF_FD_66718 | JGI IMG/M metagenome (GOLD analysis project Ga0049082, IMG submission 66718) | Freshwater lentic microbial communities from great Laurentian Lakes, MI, USA - Great Lakes metaG HU45MSRF | ecosystem: Environmental > Aquatic > Freshwater > Lake | place: Great Lakes... | reverse complement strand
GCCCGTGGTAACAAGGCCCAGGTGAAGCAGCTTTGCGGCGCCCGCGGCCTGATGGCCAAGCCGTCCGGCGAAATCATCGAACGTCCGATTCTCTCGTCCTTCCGCGAAGGCCTCTCGGTTCTCGAGTACTTCATCTCGACGCACGGCGCCCGTAAGGGACTGTCCGACACCGCTCTGAAGACCGCTGATGCTGGTTACATGACCCGTAAGCTCTGCGACGTGGCCATGGATGTGATCGTTACCGACTCCCGCGACGTCGCCCCCGGCTCCGAAGTCATCACGCTCGGCGACGCCGCCCTCGGCCGTCACCTGGCCGCTGATGTCCCGAATCCTTCCGGAGCCGTCAAGGCCCTAGCCAAGTCCGAAGCCCCGCTGACCGAAGAGCTCATCGCCAAGCTGCGTGATGCCGGCGTCGATCGCGTTCACGTTCACATCCCTAACGGGGTGTGGAAGACCCCGATCTACGATGGCGACGAACTGCTCGTGTCGCTCTCCGAACGTATCGTCGGCCGTTGCCCGTCCGAACCTGTCGCGAACCCGCTCAACCCTTCCGAAATCATCGTGAAGGCCGGCGAGCTCATCGATGAAGTCGCCGCCAAGCGCATCGAGACCGTCGGTCTCGACCGCGTCAAGGTTCTCTCTCCGCTCACGCACATGAACGTGAATGCGATTCCGCCTACCTCCTACGGCCTCGATCCTTCGACCGGCCGCATGGTCGAGCGCGGCACCGCAGTCGGCATCATCGCCGCCCAGTCCATTGGCGAGCCGGGCACCCAGCTGACCATGCGTACGTTCCACATCGGCGGCGTCGCTCAGTTGAAGACCCCGGAAATCAAGTCCAAGGGCAAGGGTCTCGTCCAGTACGTCGACCTTACCACGGTTTCCGTCGGCGACAAGGTCGTCGCCGTCAACGGCAACGGCTCCATTCGCATCCTCAACGAAGCGGGTTCGCCGATTGAGGAATACCGCATCGTCGCCGGCTCCGTCGTCGGCGTCGAAGATGCCAAGTCCATCGAAAAGGGCGTACTCATCGCTGCCTGGGATCCTAATTCCACCCCGATTATCGCTAATGGCGACGGCAAGATTCGTCTCGTCGACATGATCTCCGGCGTGACGTTCACCGAGGAGCGCGACCCGTCGAACAACACGTTCTACAAGTCCGTCATCGAGCACTCCGACGAACAGAATCCCCAGATTCAGATCATCGGCGCCAACGGTAAGGAAGTCGGTTCCTTCTCGATCCCCGCCGGCGCTCGCGTCGAAGTGGACGAAGGCGACAAGGTCAGTCGCGGCTCCATCGTCGCCAAGATCCCCCGCCAGGCTGCCAAGACGCAGGACATCACCGCCGGTCTGCCGCGTATCTCTGAGCTCTTCGAGGCCCGCCCTCCGAAGGATGCCGCCGAGATCGCCAAGATCGACGGAACGGTCCGCTTTGAGCCTTCCATCCGCGGCAAGAAGCGCCTCGTCATCGCCGACTCTATCGGTCGCGAGGAGGAGCACCTCATCCCGCACGGCAAGCACATCATCGTCGCTGCCGGCGACAAGGTTAAGCAGGGCCAGGTCCTCACGGACGGCGCTGTCGATCCGCACGACATCCTCGACATCCTGGGCCAATCCAAGGTGCAGGATTACCTCATCACTGAGATTCAGAAGGTGTACCGCACCCAGGGCGTTGTCATTAACGACAAGCACATCGAAATCATCGTCTCGCGTATGCTCCGCAAGGTCCGCATCACCGAGCCAGGCGACTCCGATTACCTCTGGGGCGAACAGGTCGACCGTACTCTCCTCGCGGAAAATAACCGCTCCATTAACGAGCGCGGTGGTCAGATCGCCGAGTCCGAGCCGATCCTCCTGGGTATCACTAAAGCCTCCCTTGAGACCGAGTCCTTCATCTCGGCCGCCTCCTTCCAAGAGACGACCCGAGTCCTGACTGACGCCGCCACGATGGCCAAGCGCGATAACCTGACTGGCTTCAAGGAGAACGTGATCATGGGTCACCTCGTCCCCGCCGGCACAGGTCTGCCTGCTTACCGTCGCATCCGCGTCTTCCAGACCCCGACCCCGGCCTAATCTAGGCCAGCTTGGTCTTCCCGCAGACCCCGCCCAGAAGGGCGGGGTCTTTATTTTGAGGGGTTTCCCCATTGTTTGGGGGTTGATGCCTCCCCCTGATTTGCCTATCTGTACTCCAACCCCCATCCGACCATGTCTCGCTTCCTTATCGCAGCCTCCGCCCTCGCCGTCACCACGCTGGTTCAGGGCGCTAATTGGATTCCCACCTCGCCGCTCGTGCAGATCGGTAACGACTGCGACATCTACTTCGATAGCGCCGCCGGCGTGGAGGTCACCGATAACCTTTTTTCCGGCGCGATCAAGAAGTCGGCGACCAACTGGACCCTCACTCCGGGCTTCCTTCTCGAGTACGGCAAGGATTCCGCCCTATCGGTCAATCTCTCCGCCAAGCGTACCTTCGTCAACTTTACCGATGCCGCGCTCGCCGACCTTGAAGACTCCCGCGACTCGCTAAGCGCTTCCATTCGCTTCGCCGACGGCGGCCCGCTTTCGCTTTCGGTCGACTCCTCCTATCGCGTGACCGCACGTAATGACGACCTGATCCAAAACGGCGTCAATGGAGCCCTCCTGGGCGCCACGCTCGTCCGCCAAGCTAATTACGCCCACGCCCTCCGCGCGGACTATAAGGTTACCGAGAAGCTCAGCGTCGGCCTTGGCTTCACCAACACCTTCAACCATTACCTCAACCCGATCATCGTCGTGTCGGGCGGCAACTCCAACTATAACACCAATTCCCTGACGGAGCTGAATACCAATTCTATTCCGCTTTCCTTCGATTACCAGGCCTTCGAGAAGCTCAGCTTCGGCCTCGTCCTGCAGCATGATGTCTCGGATTACTCGGCTGCTCCTTACTCCAGCACCAATGTCGTCCAGCAGGCCCTCGCGCACAAGCAGCTCGTCAAGGACTTCGCTGGCCTGACGCTCAAAGGGCAGCTCACAGAGTCGGGCAAGCTTAACGCCAATATCCGCCTCGGATACTCGCAGTTCCACTTCGATAATCTGGCCAATGATACGGACTTCTCCTACTCGGTTAGCCTCAGCCACTCATTAACCGAGCGGATCAGTCAATCCCTGACGCTCTCCCGCGATGTTACCGCATCGTCTACCGGCACCCAGATGGCCACGAAGAATTACTCTTACGGCCTGTCTTACACCGCCGCCGAAGATCTCAGCTTCAGTCTCGCCGCTACCAAGAGTGATGTCATGTCTGGTACGACTCCGGTCAACACGTACGTGTATACCCTTGGCGCTGACTACAAGTATTCGAACCATCTCAGCTTCCAAGCCGGCTACAATCTGACCGACTCCTCGTCCTCTACCGCCGCGTCGACCTTCACCTCGAACACGTTCACGCTGTCGGCCGCGTTCCGCTACTGAGACTGGCTCTAGCGGCTTTCCGGGCGGTCAGGACCGGTCGGCCTCAATTTCTCCCATGGCTTCCGTCTTGAAAAGACTCTGCGGCGTATTCGGTGCCGCCATCCTTCTCGCGGCTTGCGCCCCTACCCGGACCGCGCCCGTCTCGGCCGCCGCCTTTGAGCCAGAAAATGTCCTCACCATTGGCCGAGGTACTTCTTTCGATTCCGCCGCGGCTCCCGTTGTGCCGGCGCCGGTTGCCTTGCTCGGCGAAACCAAGGCATCGCCCGCCAGCCTTCCCACTGGGTATGTCGTCGCGACGCCGACGCAGCAGGCCGAACCCGCCGAACGGCAGAATAGCTACCGTCTTCGTCCGCGGGACTTCATTCGTATTCTGGTCATCAACGAGCCCGACACGCAGATCGAACGCCGTATCAACTCCGACGGCACCGTTGACATTCCTTTCCTGAAGAAGCTCGTTCCAGTCGCCGGGCTCACCCTGACGCAGGCGCAGGTCGAACTCGCCAACCAGTTCAAAGTCTACTTCAGGAAGCCCCAGGTGACGATCTCGATCGTGAGCTACGCCGAACGCCGGGTCTATGTCTCCGGTTATGTCGGTAAGCCCGGTCCAGTCTCCATCCCTCCGGAGGAGACCTTGACCCTTGGTCGAGCCTTGGCGATGGCCGGCGGAGTGCTCCCCCGGGGTAATCGTTCCGATGTGGCCATCAAGCGTACGCGCGAAGGGACGCCGCTGGTGATTACCAAGGACGTCCGTCGTATCGACGACGGCGATGAGCCGGATTTTGTGCTGGAGGATGAAGATCAGATCTACGTCCGCGACAGCCGCATCTAATCTTTTCCTATGGCCACTCCGGAACCTTCCCCCGACGGCCACGCGCCCGAGCCGACTCGCGGCGGTAACCGCGGCTATGGTTCTTATGGCGGCTATGGCGCTGGTTATGGCAGCTACGGAGCGAGCAATCAGGGATATGGTAACTATGGCGGGTATGGCCGGACTGGGGCAGGGGATACTAATCCGATTCAGAACTACCTCTTGATGCTCCGGGAGCGTTATTGGTGGATCATCCTCTCCTCCCTCGTTTTCCTGACGCTGGCTCTCCTCAATACCTACAACACAACCCCCGAATATCGCGCGACCGGCCGCCTGCGCGTCTTCCGCCTGGCCCCCAATATCAACGTAGGCTCTTCGGCCGCTGACGACAACTTCAAGATCGTCTCGAACGACGACTTTTTCACCGCCGTCGAAGCGATGCGTAGCGCCAATATCATCGAAGGCGTCTCCAAGCGGCTGACCGCCGCCGAGCGCAAGCTCGTGCTCGAGCCCTATCAAGCCGGCAACATCTTCTCCGGCCCGCTCACGGAGCAGGAGGTCTTCGCCAAGCAGCGCGGGATCAATCCACAGCGACAGACGTTGGTGATCAATATCGACTTCACCCACCCCAACCGAGACCTCGCTCGTCAGATCGCACGATTATTCTGCGAGTCCATCCAGAAATACAGCGAGGATGACCGGTTGATGGTGACCAATCCACTTGTCGAGAAGGCCCGCATCGAGATTGAGACCCTCGAGGATAAGGTTCGCCGTCTTTTCGAACAGAAAAATGAATTAATCAGAAGCCAGAAGCTTCTGTCCATCGCTAAGGACACGAACACGCTCACGACCGAACGTTCGGTACTCGTCAAGGATCGCGAGGAAACCCGCAAGCAGATCGATGAGAACGAAATCTTGGTCTCCCTCATCATCGCCTATGAGAAGGAAGGCCGGCCGGCCGGCGACATCCCTCAGATCCGCGCGGACAGTGACGTCGCCGCGGCTCAGACCGCAATCAGCGCCTCCAAGATCCGCGTCAGCCAGATGACCGAGACTTACACCGACCAACACCCCAAGCTCGTGGCCGAACGAGAAGCCCTCAAGCAGGTGGATAACCAGCTTAAGGAAGCTGTTCTTCAGGCGATCAAGTCCCGCCGCGGTGCGCTCGATAACGCGAAGGCGCGCCATGAGGCGATCCTGCGGAACCTCGTCGCCAAGGAAGAGGAGATCTCCAAGTTACAGGCCGCCAACGTCGACCTCGAGCGCGTGGATAAGGACATCAAGGCCAATGAGGAATTCCTTAGTCGCATGAAGCTCAGCTATGAGGAAGCCAAGCTGCGTTCGTCGACTTCCGGCACGAGCACATCCATCCGCATTATGGATATGCCTTCCGTCTCGGATAAACCGATTAACAAGAACTATTACTTCAACGCGCTGGTCGGCGTCGGCGCCGGCCTACTGTTCGGGGTCGTCCTGATCATCGTCATTGGCACCTTGGACGACCGCATCAAGTCGGTGAAGGACGTCGAGAATTCGCTCGGCCTACCGCTCATCGGCACCATCCCGCGCGTCTCCGGGACCTCCGGTCCGGACCGCGCCTTACTGGCGCGTCAGGACAAGGACCGCATCGCCACGGAGGCGGTCCGCTCGATTTACTCGGCGTTGAAGGTCAATCCGGCGGTCTCCAAGGCGTGCGTCTTCCTGGTGACCTCTACGCGTCCCAGCGAAGGTAAGACTTTCGTTGCCACAAACCTCGCCCTAATTTTTTCCCAGCATGCCGAGCGTATCCTGGTCATCGATGCCGACCTGCGCCTGCCAAACGTCGGCCCGTCCCTCGGCTTTACCGGCGACGGTGGGCTCAGCAAATGGTTCAACGGTGAGACGACGCTCGAGGAGGCCATCGTCCATGACGTCGCCCCCGGACTGGACGTCCTGCCGGTGGGGCTTAGTTGCAAGAACCCTACCCAGGTCATCAATAACCCAAGGTTCTTGGCAATGATCGAAGAGATGCGTTCGCGCTACGACCGTATCTTCATCGATTCTCCGCCCATCGGCGCGGTCTCCGACGCGCTTCACCTGCTCCCGAAAGTCGACGGGGTGATTTACGTCGTCCGTTATAACTCCGTCAATCTGCGGAACGCCGTATCGTGCCTTGCGCGCTTACGGGAAGCTCAGGCTCCGCTGTTTGGCGTGGTGCTCAATTCCATGTCGCTCCGGATGGCCTCGGCCTACACGGACTCGTACGATTCCTCCTACCGTAAGTATTACGTCGACGAACCCCGCGGCCGGCCGGTGGACGAAGGGTCGGCCAAGTCCTGACCCCGCTCTTTCACACCTATGCGCCCGCTCTTGCTCCTCTTATCTGCGCTCGCCTTCGTCGGCTGCCAGAATGTGCCGATCACGGGGCGCTCCCAATTCATCATGGTCGATGAGTCTGAGGTCGCCTCGATGTCGGCTTCGGAGTTTTCGAAGATGAAGAAGCTCCCCGCCGACCCCCGTCTGCCCAAGCTTAAGGAGATCGGTCTCAAGATTGTGGCCGCCGCCCGCCGCGACGATAAGGCCGGTGTGCTGCCCCCTTCGTCAAAATGGGAATTCGCTATCATCAACGACAAAACGCCCAACGCTTTCGCCATGCCCGGTGGCAAGATAGGTTTCAACTCTGGGATGTTCGCCTACGCCCCGACAGATGCCGATATCGCCGTGATCCTCGGCCATGAAGTCGCGCACGTCATCTGCCGCCACGGTTCCGAGCGCGTCTCGCAGGTTATGGGCATCGCGCTCGCCGCCGCCGTCGCCGACGAAGCCACCAAGAATTCCTCCGCCAAGACCCGTTCCTCCTGGATGGCCGCGGTGGGGCTCGGTGCCCAGTATGGCATCCTGCTTCCTTTCAGTCGAAGTCATGAATCCGAAGCCGACTACCTCGGTCTGCTCTTTATGGCGCGCTCCGGTTACGATCCGGCCGCGGCGCCCGCCTTCTGGGCACGTTTCGCTAAGGCCGGTAGCAAGACTCCCGAGTTCCTCTCTACGCACCCTTCGGATACGACCCGCGTGAAGCAACTCCAGGGTTGGCTGCCAGAGGCTCGCGCTCAGATGCCGAAACAGCCTTGAGGTGGATCAGCGTCGGTCTGGCAGGATTGGGCAGGTGAGGTAGACGCCCTTGGGGTCGTTCAGCACCCGGATAGCCCTAAGCCACTTGGCGTTCGCCTTCAGGAATTCCTTAGCCGGGTCGACCGAAGTCTTGGTGAAGAGCGGAGAATCATCTTGGTCGTCGGACAGCATTTTCTGGAGCAGGTTATCCCTACCGGAGTGAAGCGCCGGCACCTGGATCAGCTCGGCATGATCGAGCTTGGCCAAGGCCTTGGCCTCCTTGATGGCGTCGCGCAGCCCGCCCAGTTTGTCGACTAGGCGGAGACCTTTGGCGTCTTCGCCGAGCCAGACGCGTCCTTGGGCAATCTCATGGACCCCGTCGCGCTTCAGGCCGCGGCCCTCGGCAACGATGCGAAGAAACTCCTCGTAGATACCGTCCACCGACGTCTGGACGATGGCTAATTCTTCGGGCGTCGCGGCGCGGTGCTCGGCCAATAGGTCGGCAAACCGAGCGGTCTTCACTCCGTCCGTCCCAAGGTTCACCTTCTTGGCGAGTTCTCCGTAGTTGAGGTGTAATCCGAACACGCCGATTGAACCGGTGATGGTGGAAGGGTCCGCCATGATGAGGTTCGCCTTGGCGGAAATATAGTAGCCCCCGCTCGCGGCGACGTCGCCCATCGAGACGACCACCGGGATATCTTTCTTGCGGAGTAGGCCGACTTCCCGGGCGACCACGTCGCTGGCGAACGCCGAACCTCCGGGACTGTTGACGCGCAACACCACCGCCTTGATGCGCTTGTCGCCGCGCAGTAAGCGCAGGTCGCGGGCCAAGCGGTCGCCGCCGATGTCGCCCGGTGCGCCCCAACCGTCGACAATCTCGCCTTCGGCGTAGACAATCGCGATACGCCCGCCGCCATGGGGAAGCCTGACCTTGCCAGCGTAACGTTGCAGGCTGACCTGCTGGAAAGAGGTACCGGACTCATCCGCGCCGGCGCCCGCGGCGATGACTTGCTTGACCAGTTCATCGCGATGCATCGCCTTATCGGCGAGTTTGAGCTCGACGGCTTTAGCGGCGCTGAAGCTCCCGGCGGAATCAACTGTCCTGGCCAGCGTCGGTGTACTCATCGCCCGGGACTTGGCCATCTCGCCGAGGATGCGCTTCCAGATGCCCCCTATGAGCGCTTCCGATTGTGCGCGTGCAGGCTCGCTCATGGTGCCGCCAATATAAGGTTCGACGGCTGACTTGTACTTACCGACTTTCGTCACCTGGACGCCGACCCCCAGTAGTTTCAAGGTCTCGCCGAAATACATGTGGTAGGAGGAAAGCCCCTTAAGTTCGATTTCACCAGTCGTGTGGACGAGGACCTTATCCGCCACGCTGGAGAGGTAGTACTCGCCCTGCGAGCCGTTCTCGATCCACGCTAGCACCGGTTTCCCGCTGGCTTTGAAGGCAGCGATTGCCCGGCGCAACTCGGCCTTCTGGGTGACGCCGGCGGAGAGGCCACCGTTCAGCAAGATGCCCGCGATGTTGCGGTCTTTGGCCGCGAGGTCGATCGCTTCCAACGCTCGCAATAGGTCTAGCTCTGGGCCGCTTCCTCCGAGCAGAAAGGCGTCAAGGCCTGGGGCGCCATGCGCTGGCGTATCATTGATTATCAGGTCTCCGCCGACCACGAGCATCGTCTTGGGCTTCACGGAGACCGTAGCGGACTCATGGTTACCGCCAGCCGAACTCGCGAGCGAGACGATGAGGACGATTAACGCGAAGCCGCCGACGGCGATGGCGAGGAAAGTGCCGAGCGCGGAGGCGAAGACGGACTTGAAGAAATCTTTCATGGGAGGGGGAAAGGGACGGGTGTCATTGAAATGATGCTTTCGTGTCTCCTTTTCGCCAATCAAAAGCTCATTATTGATGCCCCTTTCCGCTCGATGCCGCCCGCTTCGGGGGCTAGTTTCTCGTTATGTCAGAGAACACGTCCTCGGCCGGCGCCGGCACTTCCCGCAAGGCGTTGGCCATCAATCTCGATCGGTCGGCCTACGGGGCCTTCGCTGAGATCGGGGCTGGGCAGGAAGTGGTCCGGCACTTCTTTAAGTCGGGCGGAGCCTCGGGCACTGTGGCGAAGAGTATTTCCGCCTATGACATGCGTGTCAGCGACGCGATCTACGGTCACCCTCAGCGCTATGTCTCCCGTCAACGGCTGGAGCAGATGCTCGATCATGAGTACGGACTCCTCGTCGATCGCTTGAAGGCCGAACGCGGCCCGGTGACCCGCTTCTTCGCCTTCGCCGATACGGTGGCGACGACCCCTCATGATGGCAAAGGGCAGGGGCACTCCTGGATTGGTATCCGTTTCCAGGATCGGCCTCAGGCTGAGCCAAGCGAAGTCATCCTCCATCTCCGTCTTTGGGACAAGGATGCGGACCGTCAGCAGGACGCCCTCGGCGCCGTCGGCGTGAACCTCATCCACGCCGCCCTCAACACGTGCGATAGCGTCGACAACTTCCTCAATGCCTTGGTCGATGAGGTCGGGGCTGGGCGCGTCGAGGTCGAGTTTGTCCATTTCAGCGGACCAGCTTTTGGCTCCTTCGACAACCGCGCGGCGGCCCTGCGGCTCGTCCGCCTCGGCCTCACTGACGCCGTGCTCTTCGGTCCGGAAGGCGATCCGCAGGTCCCGAGCGAATACTTCCACAAGCGCTCGGTCTTAGTCGCCCGCGGTACCTTCCGCCCGGTCTCGATCGTCAATGTGGACATGCTGGCCTGCGCTTTGCGTGCCCTCCCCGAGGGCGGCAAAGACGTGGTCCCGCTGTTCGAGATGTGCATCGGTTCCGACCCGCACCCAGAATCTGAACTCATCGACCGCATCCGCCTCGTGGGTGCGATGCAGCACCCCCTCCTGGTCACGCGCCATCGCGGCTGGTACCGTCTCCCGGCCTACTTCCGTCTGCATACCACGGGTAGCATCACGCTGGTTGCGGGCATGAACAACCTCGTCGACCTCTTTAATCCCGAGCACTACACCCACCTCGAAGGCGGCGTCTTGGAGTCTTGCGGCCGTCTCTTCAAGGATGGCGTCCGCGTCATGGTCTACCCGATGCGCGGGGATCAGCTCCGCCGTCTGATCCTGGACCCCGTCGCCTGCAAGGTCTGCTTCCCGGAGAGCTACAGCGTCGCCGAAGATTCGGTCGTGACCGCTTCTGCCATCCAGATGCGCCCCTCGGTGGCCGGCCTGTTCCAGCACCTACTCAATAACGGCTTCCTAGTTCCGATCACGGGGGCGGACCCCCTGGCGATGGCCTGCCAGCCACGTACCTTGGCCGAACGAATCCGCAAGAATGAGGGCGGCTGGGAAAAAGAAGTGCCTCCGCCGGTTGCGGTCGCGATCCGCAGTCTCAAGTTGTGGTCGAGGTAGCCCATGCCCGTCACTTCTCTGCCCCCCGCTCAGGATACCGAGCTCTCGCTCTCCGTTGAACGTGCCTACCGTGAGTCGCTGGTGACCGATCGGCTAGGTGCCCTCTGGTCGCTCATCCTGGCGAAGTGTTTCCTGGCCCAGTGGGCGATCCTGCAGTTCGCGATCCCGATCAACGGTCCGCGCTATATCTGGACGCTCACGTTGATCATGGGGATCGTCGCCTCGGCGTATTACCTGCACGCCCATCGGGTGAGACTGTACCTGTTGCCCACGCATTTCCGCGTGAATGCCGCGGTGCTTGCGGGGCTCCTCGTGGCGTTAGGTTTCGTGGCGTACGTTTATTTCGCCCGCGGCCTGCTGTCCGCCCCACTGGCCTCGTCCCTGGCGGCGGTGCTGCTGGGTTCATGGTCCCTTGCGCGCGCGGCCTTGCGCCGTGCCTGGCCACCTTTGTTCGGCGCCTTTCTCTGGTGGGGTCTCGCCGCCACGGCCCTGCGTTCACCGGCCGACCAAGCGTTGCTCTGGCTGGGACTGGGCTTGTTGTGTGCGCAGGCACTGCCGGGCTTCGCGGTCGCAGCCCAGGCGTCCCGCCGCCGCGCTTGATTAGGCCGAAGCCTTAGCGCCGGTACTGTTCATGAGGTGCGTCATGAAGCGCTTCATGGCCGGCGTCAAGACGCGGCCCTTACGGTGCAGGATGGCCAACGGTCGGGCCACTCGGCGGTCGCGTAACCGGAGCATGACGAGCGTGCCTTGCTCGACTTCTTGGCGGATGGTGCCTTCGGGGACCAGCGCCACGCCCGCGTCGACTTCCACCGCGCGCTTGAGGGTCTCGATGTTGTCGAACTCCATGGAGGGTTCGAGCTCGATGCGCTGTTCGCGAAAGAACTGGTCGAGCGCCTTGCGCGTCGGGATGTCC
>Ga0049082_10000450_pt1 | contig 11679 bp, 11 predicted proteins | sample GreLakmeHU45MSRF_FD_66718 | JGI IMG/M metagenome (GOLD analysis project Ga0049082, IMG submission 66718) | Freshwater lentic microbial communities from great Laurentian Lakes, MI, USA - Great Lakes metaG HU45MSRF | ecosystem: Environmental > Aquatic > Freshwater > Lake | place: Great Lakes... | reverse complement strand
CGATGCTTCAACGCGGCGGCTGAGTAATTGGTTGGCGGTTGCGCCGGCAATGGCGCCCATAAATGCAAACGTGCGTAGTCGTTGAATGGCTGGGTGGCGCAGAACTGCAGAATGAGGAATTGGGGCCAACAACACGTGACGCACTTCGGGTTCTTCCACCGCAATGGGCCCGCCGTTTGCACCACTGCGTAACCCAAGAAACACGACGATAGAGGCAACGAGGCCAACGGCATGGGGGGTGTTGGTGATCATGTTTTGCAGGTCAGACCCGAGCAGTGGTTTGTCACCCGACAGCCCGGAGAGGAACAAAATGGCCCCACCGCCGAGAAATGCAGAGATATAGACCCGATACAGGGCCTCAAACCAGTCCATATCAGCCACTCGGTGCCTGCGGCGCTCGGTACGCATGGCGTGGAGAGCATTGATGCCGAGGGACTGGGAACTCACGAGGTCAAGCCTGCCACTAATACGGGGTAACGACACCACGGTGTGCCTGTGGATTGGGCTTCGAACACGACAGAATGGTCGGGTGAATCAGGAAGCCTTCCAGCTGTTTTCGGCCATTTTGGCTCTGGCCGTTCTGGTGGGCGGACTCGGCACTTTTGCTGCCGTAGTTTTCGAGAATCGCATGACCTGGACCAGCGCGTGGCTGACCCAAGTGCGAGCCAGCGGATTGTGGATTATCTGCATGATTACCACCGGCGCCATGGTGGGAAGTTTGTACTTCAGCGAAAAGGTGGGCTTTGCGCCGTGCAAATTGTGCTGGTACCAACGCATAGGCATTTTCAGCATCGCCATCATCTCGTTTGTTGCCGCATTGCGTAACGACAAGAACATTGCGCGCTACACCATTGTGTTGGCGCCAATCGGACTTTTGGTCTCTACGTACCACTACTTGCTTGAGTGGTTCCCCACGTTAGAGGCCAATTCGTGCAGCCTTGATGTTCCATGTACCGCAATATGGTTCCGTGAACTCGGGTTCGTTACGCTGTCTTTTATGGCTGGATGTGCATTCATTACAGTCATTGCAGTGTCGCTCGCGATTATGCGCGAACAAACAACCGATTCAACTTCAACCCTTCAGGAGAATTAATCATGGCTCAGAATCAACGCAAAAAGAAACAGAAGGCAACTGGCGCATCAAGCGCACGTGACAATGGCAATCTCAAAGTCATTCTGTACATCGTGTTGGTTGTTGTTGGTATTGCAGGTGCAGTATCACTCGGTACCGCAGGTGGTTCAACAGACACCGCAGTAAATTCTGGTGTAACAGTTCCTGGTGGCGTTGCCGCTGCTGAATTTCAGAAGGTGACCACGACTGGTGATGGACTTCCACAAATGCCAGAGAGTGGCGATGACCCTGCAGTGGGCAAAGCTGCCCCCTCGCTTACTGGGTTCGACTTGGCTGGTCGCCCAGCCAAAATTGATCCGGGTTCTGACAGCAAGGCAACAATGCTTGTGTTCCTTGCTCACTGGTGCCAATTTTGCAACCGTGAGATTCCAGTGTTGAACGATTGGAAAGAACAAGGTCTGGTTCCTCCAAACCTTCGCGTTGTTGGCGTTACCACTGGATCACGTGAGGACCAAGCCAACTGGCCGCCATCAAAGTGGTTGGTTGCTAACAAGTGGACATTCGATCAATTTGCTGACAGCGAAAAGCAAGAAGCTGCAGCCGCGTACGGAGTGGGCGGTTATCCGTTCATTGTGTTCGTTGACGCAATGGGCAACGTCACAAGTCGTTCTTCTGGTGAAGTTCCGGTTGAAGACCTCACTACAGCAGCTAATGCAGCTGCCGGTGTGAAAAATTAGAATAATTCAGCCTGTTCTCTCGTAGGTCACGGCGTAACCTTTCCTCTCGTGACATCAACACCACAACGCATCGGGTTCTTTGGCCCCTTCGGTACTTTCACCGAACAAGCTCTGCTGACGCAGGCTGATCTTGCTGCGTCTGAATTGGTGCCATATCGCAGCGTGCCAGACGTACTTGATGCAGTTGCGCGTGGTGATGTTGATGCTGGGTTTGTTCCCATTGAGAATTCCATTGAAGGAACGGTCAACTTCACACAAGATGCACTGATCTTTGATTACGAATTGTTGATTCAACGCGAAGTTGTTCTTGATATCGAACATTGTCTGCTGGCATCTGCTGGAACTTCATTGTCTGATGTTTCAGTTGTGTTGTCGATTCCTGTTGCAACAGCACAATGCAGCGCGTGGTTGCGTGACACGTTGCCGAACGCTGATGTGCACGCTGCAAACTCCACCGCTGATGCTGCGCGCAGTGTGGGCGAACGAAGTTCTGCTGGTGAAAAAGGTTTAGCGGCGTTAGCGCCTGCCAACGCCGCTGAGTTGTACGGTCTTGCCGTTATTGCACGCGATATTGCAGACCATGCTGGTAACCAAACACGTTTCGTGTTGGTGTCGCAGCAAGGCATACCGGAACCAACGGGCCATGACAAAACAGGCATCGTGGTATTTCAGCGTGCTGATGAACCTGGCAGCCTGATTTCGATTCTTCAAGAATTCGCAGCACGCCGAATCAACTTGTCGCTTCTGTCATCGCGCCCCACAAAAGCTGGCGGCCTTGGCGATTACTGCTTCATTATTTATGCAGACGGCCACGTGGGCGACGAACTAATGGCTGACGTTTTACGCGACCTTCACACGAAGCAGGGTGGAGTGAAATTCCTTGGGTCGTACCCTGCAGCGGGCGACCAAGCGCACTCGGCACGGGAACATGCCGATGCCCGTTGGCAAGATGCCGACGACTGGGTAACCCATTTGCGCACCCAAATTCGCGACTAACTCGGGGTTCTCGTCCGATAGCGTGTCAGACGGAACGGTGGCAGAGCGGCCTAATGCACTTGTCTTGAAAACAAGAGGGTTAATAGCCCCGAAGGTTCAAATCCTTTCCGTTCCGCCAGAAAAATACGTCAGCGCTCGTCACGCACAAACGGGATTCCCAATGATTTGGGAGCTCCTAGCTTGTTGCGCGTACTTGGTCGACTTAATGCGATCAGTGCAATCAACGTTGCCAAGTAGGGAAGCATTTGCATCAGTGCAGATGGAATGAACGTAATCTGTTCAGCCTGCAATGTGAACGGCAGTTGCAATGTGAAGCCGAACAAGATTGCGCCGAAGATCAATCGCATCGGACGCCATCCGGCAAACACCACGAGAGCCAGTGCAATCCAGCCAACACCGTTTGTGGTTGCTGCCTGATGCCATGCGGCGCTTTGCGCCAGCATGAGCCATGACCCACCGAGACCAACAAGCAAACCGCCGAACAGTGTGTAGCGAATACGAATTGATGCAACGGACAAACCTTGTGCATCAACTGTTGCTGGGTCATCGCCAGTAGCGCGCAATTCCAAACCTGGACGACTGCGGAATAAATACAACGAAGCCAAAACTGCAATCACGATTGATGCATACGTAATTGGGTCCTGTCGAAAGATAATTGGTCCGATAAGTGGAATATCAGACAGTGGTCCAAATGACAGAGGCTTGATAATGGTGGTAACTGTTTTTCCTTCAGCAGGCTTTCCAAGGAAGTTGGCAAGACCAGTGCCAAAAATTACTAATGCAAGACCAGCAACAATTTGGTTCGCGCGTAGAACAACAGAAAGCACGGCATGAATGCCTGCAAGTAATGCACCTACGAGCGAACCGACAATGAGCCCAAGCCAAATACTTCCTGAGGAATCAGCAACGAGGAAAGATGAGATTGCTGATGTCAGCAAAATTCCCTCAATACCCAAGTTCAAAACACCAGCGCGCTCTGTGAAGAGAGCACCTAACGCAGCGAGAATAAGTGTGGTGGCAATGGCCACTGAGTCTGCAGAGGTTAAGACCCAAATGTTTCCGTTCATTGTGTGGCCCTCTCCGTGCGTACGGCATGGATGTGATAGCGACGAAAGGCTTCACCGCCAAGTGCGAAGAGCAAGATTGCGCCTTGCAACATGACCCCAATATGAATTGGTGTGTCGGTAGAGATCTGCAATTTGTCTCCCCCTGACCGAAGACCAGCAAACAGAATGCCGCTGACGATGATTGCTGAGAAGTTGTTGCGAGCAAGTGCTGCAATAACAATTCCTGCATAGCCGTAACCGAGCAAGATGATGCCCGGATCAAGTCGACCGAAAGGCCCAACGATAAGAACAGCGCCGCCAAGACCAGACAGTGCACCAGAGATAAGCATCACTGACATCGTGGTGCGATTGGCGTTGATGCCTGCGTAATGTGCTGCACGTGGCGAATCAGAGATCACTTGAATGCGGTATCCGTATTCAGTTTTCTTCACTACCCAGAACAGCGCGAGTGCTATCAGGATGACTAAGAAAAAAGTGGGGTAGAGAGAGGTGTCTCCAATTCCCGACAAGGAGGCGGAGTCAGGCACTAAACGTCCTTGAGGGAATGCAGAATTTTTTGTGACAAAGAAACTTCCCGGCGAGTACACGAAATGCTTTACCAAACTGGCTGCGATGTATGTCAACAGCAATGTGGTCACAATTTCGCTTGTTCCCAAACGAGACCGCACAAATGCAGGAAGAAGAATCCATGATGCTCCGGCAAGAGAACCAACTAACAGCACAACGGGAATCATGACGAACGTTGGCAATTGATCGCCGAGCGCGAGACCAGCCCAGGCGCCACCAATCATTCCCAAATACAACTGACCTTCTCCACCGATGTTGTAGAGGTTCATTTGAAATGCAAAAGCGGCAGAGATGCCAGTACAGATCAGCACCGTGGATAAACCAAGAGTGTCAGTCATGCCGCGTGACGATGTGAAGCCGTCACTCAACATGTTGGAATATGTCTCGAGGGGTGAGTAACCGGTTGCAAGCAAAAACAACGCACCGACAACAAGCGCAGCAACTACAGAGAGAAGCGGCACAAGAACTGAAAGGTGTTTCGCTGTCTCGTTGCGTTGCTCAAACACAATACGAATTGGGGAGCGCATTACGATTTGTCTTCTGGCGTAAGTCCGGCCATTGCTGCACCGACGGTCGCGAGTTCTGCTGATTCGCCAGGTGTCTCATGAACGACACTTCCACGATACAGAACGAAGATTCGGTCAGATAATGACATCACTTCATCGAGGTCTTCTGAAATCAACAAGATTGCTTGTCCCGCACTGCGTGCGTCGTCAAGTAATGCGCGCACAGTTTCAATTGCGCCAACATCAAGACCGCGAGTAGGTGAGCACACCACAAGTAATTTTGTTGCGGTTCGGCCACCAGACAATTCACGGGCAAGAAGAACTTTCTGAGCGTTTCCACCAGAGAGTTTGCGAGCCATGTGGTCTGGTCCGTTGGCTTTGATTTCAAATTGTTCAATCAGGCGGGTGGCTTCTGGTCGCACAGTTGTGCGGTCAACGACAACACGACGGTCTCGAGTAAGCAACAAGTTGTCAAGAATCGACATTGATGGCACAAGACCCATACCTAAACGATCTTCGGGCACATAGGCCAAACCAAGTTCGCGTGCATGAATTGGTCCACGATCAGTTGTCATTGAGCCAGAGATAGCTATTGAACCACTGGTGGGAGAGATGAGACCCGCAATAGTGTCAGCAAGTTCACGCTGGCCGTTACCGGCTACACCTGCGATGCCCACCATCTCACCTGCGTGCACGTTGAAAGAAATATCTGACAGCACACTGACGCCGCCGACCGTAAGCGATAGATCACGAATTTGAAGAATCTCATGACCAGTTGCATGTGATGCGCGTTGTGTTGTTAGTTCGATGTCTCTGCCCACCATGAGGCGAGCTAATTCTTTGGTGTCGGTCGTGCCGCGACCAGACACATGTCCGGTGACGCGACCGTTACGCAACACGGTGACACGATCAGAAATTTCCACAACTTCACCGAGTTTGTGACTGATGAAAACAATTGATTTCCCTGCCTGTGTCATGGCATGAACATTTTCAAAAAGTTTCTCAACTTCGGCAGGGACTAATACCGCAGTTGGTTCGTCGAGCAAGAGAATCTCTGCGCCTTGATACAACGCTTTAACAATTTCTACGCGCTGACGTTGGCCAACTGAAAGGTCTGCGACAGTTGCGCCCGGCTCAATGGGCAAACCGTATGACTCGGCAACGGCCGCAACTTTGTCTTCAAGTTCGGAGCGATTCAATTTGTAGGAAAGATCGCGACTTCCAAGAATGACGTTTTCAGCAACAGTGAAACGTTCCACCAAGCGAAAGTGTTGGTGCACCATGGCAATACCGTGTTGAAGGCCTGCGCGTGGAGACAACAATGCAATACGTTCCCCATTACGCGTTAAGTAGCCGGCATCTGGTTGGTAGAGACCACACAACATTGCAGCAAGAGTGCTTTTCCCCGCGCCGTTTTCACCAAGGAGTGTGTGTACTTCGCCAGGGAGAACGTCGAAGTCAACAGAATCGTTAGCAAGAACGCCCGGAAAGCGTTTAACAATGGAGTGTGCTGAGAGTGCGCTAGGGGCCGCACCACTTGCGTGATGCGGCCCCTTCGCCACCTCGTGAGAGGCGTTAGTCATTTGTGAGATCAGCCCTTGGCGGAACCGATGACACCCTTAACGAAGTAGCTCATGCTGAGGAGCGCACCGAGTTCGGCCTTTACTCCAGCTGCAAGAACTTCTTTTCCGTCTTGGTCGCTGATTGGTCCTGTGAATGGAGCAAATGTACCAGCAATGATTTCTTCACCCTTAGCTGTGATTGATGCTTGTGTATCTGCATCAACTGAATCACCGAAAGAAGCAAGTGTGACCATGCCGTCTGCCATTGATCCGTAGTACTCATCTGATGGGCATGTGCCATCTGCAACTGCCTTGGAGGTCTTTGAGTAGTAAGGACCCCAGTTCCATGTTGGTGCTGTGAGCCAAGCAGCAGGTGCTGCTTCTTTTACGTCACTGTTGTAACCAACCCACTTGGCACCCTTTGCCTCTGCTGCAACGCCGGCAGCAGTGGTGTCTTGATGCTGACCAAGAACGTCGACGCCTGCATCAAGAAGTGACTCTGCAGCCTGCTTCTCAACTGTTGGGTCGAACCATGTCTTTGTCCATGAAACTTGAACAGTTGCTTTTGGATTCACTGACTGTGCACCCAATGTGAATGCGTTGATTCCGCGAATTACTTCTGGAATTGGGAATGCAGCAACATAGCCAAGCTTGTTGTTCTTTGTTGCCTTACCTGCTGCGATACCACTGAGGTAACGAGCTTCTTCAGCTGCACCAAAGTATGTACCAAGGTTTGCTGGCACAGCTGCGAAGTCAGCAAATGCGCCGCCACCGTCTTTAGTAAGAAGGAACTTTGCACCTGTTGCCCACTGGAAGCACACGTCTGGGTATTTCACTGCAACATTGGCCATTGGTGAGCCGTAACCAAATGAGGTTGCGTAGATGACGTTGTAACCCTCTGATGCGAGTTGTTCGAAAGTCTTTTCAGAATCTGCGTTGTCCGCAATATTCTCAATGCGCTTTACTTCGACACCAAGATCTTTTTCAAGCTGCAAGATGCCTTGCTCGTGCTGGTATGTCCAGCCCTTATCCTCGGCAGTACCGAGGTACACAACAGCGACCTTTATGTCGGTTGCTGCTGGTGCGGCGGTTGTGTCTGATGATGAATCACTTCCGCCGCATGCTGCGACGAGAAGTGATGCTGTAGCTGCAACTGCTGCAAGCTTCCACATTTTCTTCATGTATTTGGTCTCCCTGGGTTTGAGGCACTGCACGCAGTACCAAATGGAAACCTTACTCGCCATAAAACAGGCCGAAATCATCCGAAACCGTTACTTAACAAAGAGTGAGGAGAATGCGCGGTTCGAGAATCGGGGAGTTGCAGGGGCGTGCGCGCAGGTACACTTCAAGCCTTCCCAGGAGAGGTGCCAGAGTGGCCGAATGGGGCGCCCTGCTAAGGCGTTGTCCGTCTTAAAGCGGACCGTGGGTTCAAATCCCACCCTCTCCGCCATATGAGTTTGCTCCGCAAACCCCTGGCAACCCTTGTGGTTGCAGGCGCGCTGGTCTTCAGCGGGCCAGCCCCGGCAGGGGCGAAAGTGGCGACGGGTTGCGCCAAGACCTACACCGCGGTGCCGAATGATTCGTGGAATCGCATTGCGAGCAAAGTCAATGTGCCAATGAGCCTGTTGCTGAAGGTCAATAAAGCCAATACACAATCGCTCCTATTAATAGGTGACGTTATTTGCCTGCCGAAATCAGCCACTACGAAGGACCCCTCGACCACCTTGAAGTTGAAGCCACCGGCCAAGAGGTACACGGCGAAGCAATCGACTGCCATTATTCGCGAGTTCTGGCCAGACAAGCTAGAGGACAGGGCCATTGCTATTGCCAAGCGGGAAAGCAAGCTAAACGCTGCGGCCTATAACGGCGGTTGCTGCTTGGGGTTATTTCAAATTCACTGGCTGGCGCATCGCAGTTGGCTGAAAAACATTGGAATCACGTCGGCCAGTCAACTACTGGATGCCAGAGTGAATGCCAAGGCCGGATATGCCATATATAAGCGATCAAACGGCTGGGCTGCCTGGAACTAAATCTCACAGGTAGAGTTATTTTCCTAATAACAAGCGCTCGTAGCTCAATGGATAGAGCATCTGACTACGGATCAGAAGGTTGTCGGTTCAAGTCCGGCCGAGCGCACCACTAGAAATGCCCCTGCAATTGCGGGGGCATTTTGATTTTTCTTCCTGTCTTTCTCTTTTGGCTTATTCGCAAGGTCTGTAATCTCTAGGTATGTCTGATACCTCTGATCCGTCCATAGAAGGCGATGAGATCGCCGACGCCACCCCTGCGGATACTGCGCTCGAGGCAGCTGAGAGATCAGAACGTCGGCGATGGTGGCAATTACTGCTGTACATGAAGCGGGAGGGTAAAAGTCGTGACCGGTCGATGATATTCAATGCCACGGTTACGGTCGGGACTACTGCTCTGGTGGCATTTACGGCCATGTATGCAACGTTGTCTACGACAAATAGAAACCTCAATGAGACTCGTCGCGGTGCTCGCGTTGTCGCGTTGGTTGAAGAGTGGTCTGTCACTGTTGCTGATGCATCTTCGGCAATTGAATTATTAGGTCAACGGGCAAATGACTTGTGGGCATATGGCGCAGCAATAGAACAACAAGGAGTCATCCTTGACGAAGCACTTGTTAGTGAAGCTACAAAAGAAACTTCGTATCTAAAGGTGCGTCAGTCCCTGGCGTATTCCTCTGCGAAAGCCGGACTTGTTTCCTCAGCTGTAACAAATAAATGTCTTGACAAATTTGTGGCCATGTTGGATACATGGCAAAACGCTTTGAACTGGACTCGTTCTTCCCTGCAAGTTGAGGGAGGTGTGGACTCAGGTATTAATGCTGTTGCTATGCAGCAAGATAATCGAACTGCGCTGTCTGACTCGTTATCGATTGTGCGCAACTTGGCACGTACGGAACTTGACACTGCTGGTGCTGATGGATCAACGGTGAAATGTACTATCCCGGCCGAAGATGAGTTGTGGGGCAAATTAATCCCATCGGAAGAGGCCGAGAGCTAAGGCTCAAGAGTTTCGATTCCGCGACAAAATAGTTCAACAAGTTGGGTGAGGCTCTTATCTAGTGCGTACGGCTCTGGATGTCCCTCATCTTTTTCCAAAACACAAAAACCGTGCAGTGCACTACGTAATGTGCGTGCACAGTGCGCACGTTGCGATGCTGAGAGTTGATAACCATCAAGTGATTGTGCAAGCACTGCCACAACTCGAGCCAAGGACAATTCAATATCGGGGTCACCAACAGATGGAACACGGTCTGTAGCGCTGTACAACCCTGGGTGTTGCTGCACAAAACCACGCCAGGCATGTGCAACTGCAAGGACTGCAGAATCACGCGCGGTATTCGCTATTGCGTTTGTGAGATCTGCGACCAATAGGTCACGTGCTCGCAACGACAACAATGTCCAGAGTTCTTCGATACCCGCGACATGGCGGTACAGGGCTGGTTGTTTCACGCCGGCGTCTAATGCAATACGGCTAAGAGTGACGGCATCAATACCTTCTGAATCAGCAATGATTGCTGCCATATCCATTACGGTGGCACGACTAAGTCGAATCTTTTGTTGGGTCATGATGTTTGGTGAAAGAAACGGGCCATCCAGCCGGCTATGCGGTGTTGGTCGAGCGGTTGAGACAATGTTGTGCGAGCAGTGTTTGCCTTCTCTTCACCAAAGAGTGCAAGGCGTGTTGCAAGCAAACTGTCCGCAAGTGCAGGCGAGAATTCGGGGTGCACTTGCAGGGTCCATGCGCGATCACCAATCAACATTCCTCCGACAGGGCAATACGGTGCGCGTGCCATGAGACGGGCACCATCGGGAAGTGATTGCACTTGGTCTTGATGACTGGCTGCAAGAACAATGTCGGTCGTTGAATCCATCCATGGTTGTGGTTCCACAATTTCAAAGTGCTTTGCACCAATACCCCAACCAAAATCTGCTTTGGCAACCGTGGAGCCCATTGCTTGGGCCAAGAGCTGATGACCAAAGCAGATTCCTACATATGGCGTCTCGTGCGCCACAAAGTCGCGAAGCAACTGTTCAACATCACGCAGCCATGCATAATCGTCATACACACTGAGGCGGCTTGGCGAGCAGATCCAACCATCTTGTTCGCCCACAGAATCTGGCATCTGCCCGTCATCACACCGATACGTAGTGAGCTCAATATCTAATGGTGCAAGCAGTGCGTTGTATAGCTCGGGGTAATCACCTCCGACATGAAGACTTCCGGCATCAATGTGGCCGACTAAGAGAAGACCAATCTTTTTCATCGGAATGAAAATACCTTTGTTGGCCCGCCCGCCAGGGCTGGCAAGTATCCGCGTTCACGCAAGATGGGCATCACGCCTTCACCAAACCAATACGCCTCTTCAAGATGTGGGTAGCCAGACATGATGAATGCTTCAATTCCAAGGTTGTGATATTCAACAATTCGATCAGCGACCTCCTCGTAACTTCCCACAAGTGCAGTGCCGACACCACCGCGGACAAGACCGATACCTGCCCAAACGTTCGGATGAATTTCAAGCTTTGACAGATCGCCACCATGCAATTCAAACTGTCGACGTTGGCCGACAGATTGTGTCTTCAAGAAGTCTTCTCGTGCAGCAGCAATTGCATCGGGCGCCATTGAATTCAAAATGCCATCTGCAACTGCCCACGCCTCTTCACTTGTTGGCCGCGCAATGGTGTGAAAACGAATACCAAATCGCACGGTGCGACCTTGAGCAGATGCAATAGCGGCCACACGCTCCTGGCGTTCCTTGATGGCATCGGGTGTTTCACCCCATGACAAGTACAAGTCAACATTGTCACCTGCCACTTTTTCGGCAGACGCTGAAGCACCACCAAAATAAATGGGTGGAATGGGGTTCGGCACTTCACGTGTTGTTGCGTCTGTGACTTCGAAGTATTTTCCCTTGTAGGTAAAGGGTTCACCAGACCATGCACCACGCATGACTTCAATGAATTCACCTGTGCGTTCGTATCGAGTTTCTTTGTCTTCGGTGATTCCGAATCGTGCAAGTTCGGCTTGTTCAGCACCGGTCACAATGTTGACCAGGCAACGACCATTTGACATGCGCTGGAATGTGCTCGCCATTTGGGCTGCAAGAGTTGGCGTCAAGAGTGCTGGCCGGAATGCAACAAG
>Ga0049082_10000448_pt1 | contig 11682 bp, 10 predicted proteins | sample GreLakmeHU45MSRF_FD_66718 | JGI IMG/M metagenome (GOLD analysis project Ga0049082, IMG submission 66718) | Freshwater lentic microbial communities from great Laurentian Lakes, MI, USA - Great Lakes metaG HU45MSRF | ecosystem: Environmental > Aquatic > Freshwater > Lake | place: Great Lakes... | reverse complement strand
CGGCGACTGGGCCGCATCAAAATAGAGTCGCAAGGCCTCTTCGTCTGCGCCTCGATCCAAGGCCAGCTCGATCGCATCGAGACGCTCGCTCAGCCACGTCGCATCGATGCGACCGCGGCGGGCGCGCATCAGCTTGTCGTGGTGCGTGCGCTCGACGGACTCGTCGTCCGAGAAGAGGCGCTCGTGCAACTGCTCACCCGGACGGCGGCCGATCACGACCACCTCGATGTCCTTGCCCGGCTCGCGGCCCATCAGGCGAATCATGTCGTGTGCGAGGTCCCAGATCTTGACTGGGTCGCCCATGTCGAGCACGAAGACGTCGCCCGACTGGCCAACACCACCGGCCTGCACGATCAGCTGGACGGCCTCGGGGATCGTCATAAAGAAGCGCGTCATCTCGGGGTCGGTGACGGTGACGGGGCCGCCCTCGTCGATCTGGCGACGGAACGTCGGAATCACCGAGCCAGACGAGCCCAGCACGTTGCCGAAGCGCACGGCCATGAAGCGCGTATTGGGGTACTGCTGCGCCTCGGCCTCGACGACGTACTCGCAGAGTGCCTTCGAGGCCCCCATCGCGGTCTCGGAGATGACCGCCTTATCCGTCGAGACGAGCACGAAGCGCTCGACACCCGCATTGGCAGCGATCTCGGCAAGTGCGCGCGTAGCGATGACGTTGTTGCGCAACGCGCTAAAGGGATTGGCTTCCATCAGTGGCACGTGCTTATAGGCGGCGGCGTGGAAGATCACGCTCGGCTTGGCCTCGGCAAGGATCTTGCGCATGCGGTCCGAGTCCTTGACGTCGGCCACGCACGAGACGATGTTGGCAATATCGTGCTCGCGCAGCCACTGATCAATCTCGAAGAGGTTGTCTTCGGCATGGTCGATCAGCGTCAGGCGCGCAGGCGAGAGTCGGCTGATCTGCCGCACGAGCTCTGACCCAATCGAGCCTCCCGCGCCCGTCACCACAACAGACTGACCAGCCAAGTACCCACCCATCGAGGCAAGATCAAGGTTGACTGGCTGGCGGCCAAGGATGTCTTCGACGCGGACCTCACGCAGACGCCGCAACAGGTTCGGGTCACCATCGAGCAGGTCGTAGAGCCCTGGCAGCGTCTTGACAGGCACTCCCGCGCGGCGACAGGCGTCGACGACGCGTTGACGCGCAGTGCCATCTGCACCCGGCATGGCGATCACGACCTCGTCGGGTGGCGAGGCCTTCAGAATTGCAGCCAACTCGTGCGTCGTGCCGTCGACCTTGACACCGTGGAGGCGCATGCCCTGCTTGCGCGGATCGTCGTCGCAGAGGCGAATCGGAGTCATCCGGAGGGAGCGGTTAGCAAGCATCTCGCGCACGATCACGGAGCCCGCATCGCCAGCGCCGACGACCAACACCTCGCGGCCGCGCGGGAACAACGTTCCCCGACCCTCAAGGATCGTGCGGGCAATCGCACGCACGCCAACCGTGCCGAGCAGCAGCAGCAAGAAGTAGATCACGAGGACGCCACGCGGCGGCGTTGCCGCCACGGGTGGGAAGAGATTGGCGTAGAGCGCGACGACGACGACAGCAATCAGTGAGGCGCGCAGCAACAAGCGAACGTCGCGGAGCGAGACGTAGCGCCACCAGCGCGTGTAGAGGCCATTGAGCACGAAGACGGCGACCGTCAGCACCACGATCCAAGGCAGCGTCGCCCAGAACAGCGTGTCCGCCCAGATCGGCACGACGTCGAAACGCAGCTGGAATGCGAGCCACCACGCCGCCGCGGCAACCGCAGCATCAGCCGCCACGTGACCGAGCCGATGCCAGGAAGGGAAACGCATATCAGCAATCATTATAGGTGCGCAGCGGTTCCCCTGCATGTCCCAGGCGACGGTTCGATAACGGGGGCGGACATGACAAGTGCGCACTTGTCATGTCCTCGGGCCAACTCCGAGCCTAACTTGATCCCGCTGGGTTAGACGGACATGACAAGTGCGCACTTGTCATGTCCTCGGGCCAACTCCGAGCCTGACTTGATCCCGCTGGGTTAGACGAGGCCGTTGAGCGCCAGATCCACCAGCAGGGCGGGATCGCGCAGCGTCGGGGCGGCGGTTGGCCCGCGGGGAGCGATCACGAGGTCCTCGACGCGGGTGAGCTGTTGGAGTCGGCCGTCGGCGATCAGGGCCCGATCGACGGCGCCGAGCGTTCCAGCGAAGGTCGTCCAGACGGGCGTTCCGAGCACGACGGCCTCGCGATTCATCGTGCCACCCGCCGAGATGACGAGGTCGGCCGTCGCGACCAGGCTGCGCGCATCGACGGCGTGCTCGGGCACGATCACGCGCGGCAAGTTGAGCGCGCGGACCGCCGCTCCCTGCTCTGCTGTGCGCGGCAAGACCACTTGATCGACACGAGGGTCCGCCGACAGCGTTTCGAGTACCTGGTCGAAGATCGGATTATCCGTGCGGTGATAAAGCGCGAGCTCGGGCGGCGGCCGCATGATCGCGAGCAAGGCGTCGGTCCGCACGCCGAGGCTCTCGCGCACCGACGGATCGGCTTGAAAGCCCCACAGCGCGTACTCCTCCTTGAGCCCCGGAAACCGCACGACCTGCGAGGCGCGCGCACCATGAGCGGTGATCGCCTCGACGGGGATCGCGTCGGGGATCAGGACCCGCGAGGCCAGCCGACAGTTGACGCCATGCTGCAAACGCGCACCCTCGTAATCGAACATCGTGACTGCGGGAAAGCCCAGCAGGCGCGCGACGACCGGCTGATCCGTCGAACCGTGCGCCAGCCCAACGTCGAAGTTGTGGCTCTTCGCCCAGCGCCGCAAGGCATGCACGCGCCCGGCCGCAGCACGACCCTTTCCGATCCGCGAGCGCCCACCATGGCTGCCAATCTCCTCGACCTGGAGACCGTGCATGGCGGCCAGCTCTGCCGTCTGCCCATACGGGCGCGCCGTCAACTCGACCGTTGCGCCCTGCGCTTCGAGCACGCGCACCAGCGGTGCCAGCACCAGCACGTGCGGTGCGTTGGTGAGGTCGATCCAGACGCGCATCGCGCCTTACGCGATCGGTACCAGCGCGGCCTCGAGCGCGCCAACAAGCGTCGCCTGATCGGCCGGGGGCAGCGTCGGGTACATCGGCAGCGCGAGACATTCGCGGGAAGCACGCTCGGTCTCCGGCAGGCTGCCGACCGCGTAGCCAAGGTCGGCAAAGACCGGCTGGAGGTGATGCGGCGTGTCGTAGTAGACGACGTTGCCGACCTCCGCCGCCTTCAAGGCAGCCTGCACTGCCCCGCGATCCTGACAGCGGGCGACGTAGAGGTGGTAAATCGGGTCGGCACCCGGCGCCGTACCGGGCAGCTCGACGAAACGATCGAGACCCAGCTCGGCATAGCGCGCCGCAGCGGCCTGGCGCAGGTCATTCCAGCCGGCCAATTCGGGGAGCAGGACGCGCAAGATCGCTGCCTGCAACTCGTCGAGGCGGGAGTTCATCCCGATCTGCGTAAACGTGCGCTTGTCCTTCGAACCATGGAAGCGCAACTCGCGGATGCGCTCGGCAATCTCGGTGTTGTTCGTGGTGACGAGACCGCCATCGCCAAAACCTCCGAGGTTCTTGGTCGGGAAGAACGAGAACGTGGCGATGTCACCGATCGCACCGCAGCGAACACCGTTGAGCGATGCGCCGTAGGACTGGGCCGCGTCTTCAATCAGGATCAAATCGTGACGATCCGCGATTGCTCGCAACTCCGCCATCGGTGCGGGATGCCCAAACAGATGGACGGCCATGATCGCTCGTGTGCGCTCCGTGACAGCGGCCTCAACAGCGGCTGGATCGAGCTGGAACGTGCCGGCATCGATGTCAGCAAAGACCGGCGTTGCACCCACGGCGCCGATCGATTCGGGAGTCGAGAAGAAGGTATAGGCCGGGCAGATCACCTCGTCGCCCGCGCCGATGTCGTAGGCGCGCAAGGCGAGGATCAAGGCATCGGTACCGTTGGCAACACCAACCGCGTGCGCAACACCAAGGTCGGCAGCGGTCTCGACCTCAAAGGCCTTGACGTTGGGGCCGAGGATAAAGACGCCGCTGCGAATCACCTCGTCGACAGCACTCGAAATGCGGTCGTGGAGCGGCTCCCATTGGCCGCGCAGATCCATCAGTGGTACGCCCATGTGCGGCAGGATACCGCCCTCGCCGGGATGGGGCGGTAGGCTGTGCGCGTGTCGGAGATGCCACGCATGGTTACGGATGCCGCTGGCGTCGACGAGGTCACCGCTGCGGCGCGCAACGCGGGCACCTGCACGCTCGATACGGAGTTCCTCTGGGAGAAGACGTACGCACCGCAACTGTGCCTTGTGCAGGTCGGTGTTGGCGACGAGATTTGGCTGGTTGACCCGCTCGCCGGTGCACCCCTCGAGCCGCTCGGCGAGCTGATCGCCGACCCAACGGTCGAAAAGTTGATGCACGCTCCTTCCGCCGATCTGATTGCCTTTGGACTGCACTTCGGCACGCTGCCGGCCAACGTTTTCGATACGCAGATTGCCGCGGGCTTCGTCGGGCTGACCGCCAGCGCAAGCCTCGATCGCCTGCTTGAGGCCGTCTTGAAGGTGCGCCTCGACCACAACGAGACGTTCTCCGATTGGAGCCGCCGGCCACTCAAAGAGACGCAGATGCTCTATGGCGCCGACGACGTCCGCTACCTCGCGCCGCTCGTCGCTGCGCTGCGCACATCGCTTGCCGAGCGAGGTCGATCCGAGTGGGCTGCTGCCGAGATTACCCGCCGCTTCTGCTCCGCCGACAGTGCTGGTGGCGACCCCGAACGCGCCTGGCGCAAGGTGCAGCGTCGCGGCCGCCTGTCGCCCCAGGCACAGGCTGTGCTGATCGACGTCGCTGCGTGGCGCGAGACCTCTGCTCGCCGTCGCGACCAGCCGGCTGGCTGGGTGATGAAGGACCCGACCGTGGTGGAGGTGGCGCGCGCGATGCCACGCTCTGCCAACGACCTGCAGCAGATCCGCGGGATGGGCAAGAGCCTGGGCGAGCGCGATACCGCCGAGCTATTGGCTGCGGTTGCCAATGGTCTGACGCGCACACCGCCACCCGCCGAGCGTTCCGTCCCTCAGCGCATCGCGAAGCAGGTCGAGGCCGTCGCCACGCTGGCCGTGCCGATGGCGCGCATTCGCTGCATCGACGCCGACCTCGCGCCCGAACTCGTTGCCAATCGCGCCGATCTCGATCGCTTCCTCGAGGCGGTCGTGGCGGATGAGGATCTCTCGACGTTGCCGCTTGGTCAGGGCTGGCGCAAAGAGTTGCTCGGCGACGATCTGATTCGCCTCGTGGCGGGCAAGGTCAGCCTGTCCTTGAATCCGAGCGCGCCCTACCTGCGCATCGAAGACCGCTGACGATGAACGCACGACGCCTCGCCTTGGCGGTCGGTGTCGGCAGCTTTACGCTAGTCGTCATCGCGATCCCGACAGACCTGATCCACAACCCGATCTTCGGCCGTCAGATCGAGGCCACGGTCTGGGCCTGGCCCGTCGCACTGCTGACAGCCGTGTTGGTCGGCGTGCTGGTCGCCCTCCCTCGCCCCTCCAGCTGCCGGCCTGCGACACGCACCGGCTACGTCGGTGGTGGCCTCGCCTATTTGGCTGTCGGATGCCCGACGTGCAACCACCTCGTCGTGCTCGCACTGGGCACGACCGGTGCACTGGCCTGGTTCGCGCCAATCCAGCCGTACCTCGCTCTGATCGGACTGGCGATCCTCGGCGGCGCGATTATGCACCGGGTCTGGCTGGTGCGTGGGGCGGACACCACATCCGCGCGGTTGTGATGTCCGCCTGAGGAGCAGCGGCAACTACTAGGACAGCGAATAGTCCTTAGGCGGACATCACAACCGCGCGGATGTGGTGTCCGCCCCACGCAACGACGCCTCGGGATCGTCGTTGACGACCCGGTAGTACGTGTCGCGCTGGATTGGCTTGTAGCCAGCGTTGCGAATGATGCGGCAGAAGTCCTCGCTGGTGGCGCGGTGCGTCGTACCGGCGCTTGAGACGACGTTTTCTTCGAGCATCACGGAGCCGAGATCGTCGGCGCCGAAATGCAAGGCAATCTGGCCGATCTTCATGCCCTGCGTCACCCACGACGACTGGATATGAGGGATGTTGTCGAAGTAGAGGCGCGAGACGGCTTGGACCAACAGGTACTCAAACGAGGTCGGCGTCTGGTTGACGGTCTTGCCGAGCTCGGTGTTATCGGGCTGGAACGTCCACGAGATGAAGGCGCGGAAGCCAGGGACCTCGTCCTGCAGTTCGCGGATGCGTCGGAAGTGCTCGACGCGCTCCTCGAGCGTCTCGACGTGCCCGTACATCATCGTGGCGGAGGTCGTCATGCCCTGGCGGTGCGCTTGGCGCATGACTTCGAGCCACTCGTCGCTCTTCGTCTTCTTTGGAGCGAGAATCTTGCGCACGCGATCGACGAGCACCTCGCCGCCGCCACCCGGGATCGAGTCGAGACCAGCATCGCGCAGGCGCGAGATCGTGTCGGCGAGGGAAAGATCGGCGCGGCGCGCGATGTACGTCACCTCGGGCGGTGACAGAGCGTGCATGTGGAACTTCGGATAGCGCTCTTTGATGTCGCGGAACAGATCCTCGTACCACTCGATCGACAGCTCGGGATTGTGGCCACCCTGCATCAAACAGCCGGTCCCACCAACCGCGATCGTCTCTTCGATCTTCGCGAAAATAATGCGCTTCGGCAGCACGTAACCCTCGCGCGTATCACCGGGTTTACGGTAGAAGGCGCAGAAGTTGCAGTCCGTCACGCAGACGTTCGTGTAGTTGATGTTGCGGTCGACGATGTACGTGACCTCACCTGGATTCGCCTTGCGGTTGCGGATCTCGTTCGCCGCCGCACCGATCGAGACCAGGTCGCGCGATTGCATCAAGGTCAAGGCATCAGCATCCGACAACCGCTCGCCCGCGAGCACACGATCCAGAATCTCGGTGACGGTGCGAGTGGAATCAACGACGGCCATTAGCCTCTTGCCCCTTGCGTTACTCCTGCGAACTCGAGTGCGGGAGCCGAATCGATGATGCCCGCTTCTGCGGCGAGTTCGAAGTATCGCTGCAATCCCTCGCGCTTGCGGTCGCTAAAGCCGTAGTGCAGGTTGTCGAAGTAGCGGGCGAGGAAGCCAGCAGGGAAGCCGTAACGCTTGGCAGCGGCCTCGGCGACCAGTGCCGCGTGCTCCGAGGCATCGGCAACGGCCGAGGCGAGCGCGTGGTCGAGGGCGAGTAGGCGGTCGACGGCAACGGTTCGACGAGCAGCCCAGACGGCGAACACCATCGGGAGCCCGGTGCGCTCAAACCAGAGTTCGCCGAGATCGTGGTGTGGCGTGGGGTCTTCGATGGCCGAGCGCAGAGCCTCGTCGCCAATCAAGAGCGTGGCGTCGGCCGGCAGACCCTCAGCGCGAATCTCGGCGTTAGGGAACAACACCCGTACGAGCGCAACAGACGCGGCGCTCTTGGCAGTGACGGCAATCGAGGTGATGGCTGGCAGCGGGACATCCGTGACGAGATTGACCGAGTCGACCTCACCCTCAGAGGCAATACAAATCGACGGCAGCAACACCCAGTCCGCCGCATTGTGCGCGTAGGCAATGCTGGAGACGTTGGCGACATCCAACGCGCCCGCCGCAAGCAATTCGTTGAGGCGCGTGGGCACAGCGCGCGTTTCTTCGATCGTGCCCGGCTCGAGTCGGTGCTCGAGCGACCACGCCAGCGGGAAGGTATTAATGAAATCTACCCGGCCGACGCGCAGGGGATTCACCGATCCCACCGCCGCAACTCGTTGTAGAACGTGTCGCGCTGAACGGGAACCTTGCCGGCCTCCTGAATGACGCGGACGAGGTCGGCGACCTTCTCCTCCGTCGGCGTCACAGCACCGGCGGCGTGGGCGATCTTCTCTTCGACGACGGTACCCTGAATGTCATTGGCTCCGAAGGAGAGACCAACCTGGGCGAGCGGCGTGGAGATCATGATCCAGTACGCCTTGACGTGCTCGATGTTGTCGAGCATTAGGCGCGAGACAGCGATCATCTTGAGGTCGTCCTGGCCCGTCGAGAACTTCCAGCCGCGGCGCTCGAAGACCGTGTTCTGCGGGTGGAACGGCAGCGGGATAAAGGCCATGAAGCCCCCCGTCTCGTCCTGCAGTTCGCGCAGCGACAGCAGGTGCTCGATGCGCTCCTCGTACGTCTCCACGTGGTTGTACAGCATCGTGCAATGCGTCTTGAGGCCCAGGCCGTGCGCGATGCGATGCGTCTCGAGCCACTGTGCCCCCGGCTCCTTGCCCGGCGCGATGATCTTGCGCACACGCGGCGAGAAGACCTCGGCGCCACCACCAGGCAGCGTGTCGAGACCAGCGTCGATCAGTGCGCGCAGCACCTCCTCGTGGTTAAGGTCGGAGGTGCGCGTCATGTGATGAATCTCGGAGGCCGTGAAAAGCTTGAGGTCGACGCCCGGCAGGCCCTTCTTGAGGGCCGCGGTGATGTCGACGTAGTACTGGAAATCGAGGTGGGGATTCTCGCCACCGACCATGTGGATCTCGGTGAAGTCCTGCGTCGAACGCACCTCTTGGGCGTGCGCGACGAGGTCGTCGATGTCCCACATGACTGCGTCGGCCTGCTTCGACGTGCGGGCGAAGGCACAGAACTTGCACTTGACCCGACAGATCGTCGTGTAGTTGAGGTACAGGTTATTGACGAAGAAGACATCGTCGGTACCGCCGCGCTGACGGCGTGCGAGATCGGCCAGAGCGCCAAGCTCGAGCACGTCGTGCGACTCGAGCAGCGTGATGCCGTCGTCCAAATCGAGGCGTTCGCCCGCGACGACCTTCTCGCGAATCTCCTGGAGTTCCGTATTGCGCGTGATGGTGGCCATGCCAGATTCCCGTCGGTGGTGTTCTATGTATCGCGGTCGACAACACCACGGACGACCATCCGCAGGGGTGTCGTGTCGAGGTCGCCGGTGATCAGATCGAGTGCCTCTTCGGCCGTCCGAACAAGCTCGCGTGCCGTGTCGCGCGCCTCATCGAGCGCGCCCAATTCGCCGACGCGAGCCAAGAGTGAAAGCACTGCTGCTGGCTCTGGCTCGTGACGCAACGCCTCGGCAATTTCGGCGTCGGCGCGCGCGGCATAGAGCAGCGGCAGCGTTGCGGTGCCGCCGATCAGGTCCGTGCCGAGCACTTTGCCGGTCGCGGTCGAGAGCCCGTCACAGTCGAGGATGTCATCGGCAACTTGGAAGGCGAGCCCGAGCAGGCGCCCATACTCGGCGAGCGCCTTGGCATCGGCATCGCCAAGGCCGCCGAGGCGACCACCAAGCCCGCAGGCTGCCGCAAATAAACGGCCCGTCTTAAGCGTGCAGCGCTCGAAGTATTGCTCCGGCGTCGTCTCAGGACGGCGGGTCTGCAGCATCTGCAGAGCCTCGCCTTCCGACAGACCGAGTGCAGCCTGGGCCAACAAGACGAGGCTGTCGATATCGTCGGTCTCGGCGAGCACTGCAAACGCTCGCGCAAACAGAAAATCGCCCGTCGCACCCGCGATCAGATCGCCGTGCTGCGCCCACACGGTCGGACGTCCCCGGCGGAGCGAGGCGTGGTCGAGCACGTCGTCGTGCACGAGCGTGGCCATGTGTACAAGCTCGACAGCGCTGCCAGCCCGGACGAGGTTCTCGTCGGACTGCCCCGCGGCGGGCGACGAGAGCAGGACCAACAGTGGGCGTAGGCGCTTGCCACCAGCCGCCAGCGTCTCGGCTGCCGTCGCTGCCGTCGAGCCACCAACCCACGCAACATCGTCTGCCAAGCGCTGCTCGACTCGCTTCAGGTAGTCGCTGATACCCGGTAGGGCCAGCAGGTCGGCGTAGGTGAGCGTGCTCATGCGGCGCTCCGTCGCACCGTGCCGACGTGCAGCGCCACGATGCCACCGCCGAGGGTCCGGAAGCGCACGTCGTCGAGGCCGGCCTCGTACATCACGTGTGCGAGGCTCGTGGTACCCGGAAAGCGCTTGACCGACGCGGGCAGATAGGTGTAGGCCGCGTTTCCCTTGTCGACGAGACGCCCCACGCCGGGAACGAGGCGATCGAACCAGAGCGAATGGAACTTCGAGACGACACCAGACTCGGGCGTGGTGATCTCGAGGCAGACAACCTTGCCGCCCGGTCGGACGACACGGACGAGCTCGCGAAAGCCGAGCCCAAGGTCAGCGACATTGCGAATGCCAAAGGCCACCGTCGCTGCTGCGAAGCGGTCGTCTTCGAAGGGCAGGTCCAGCGCATCGCCGTGGATCAGCGTGGCCTGGTCAACGCCGCGCTTGGCAATCTTGAGGCGCCCGCGATCGAGCATACGCTCCGCAAAGTCGAGCCCAACCACTTCACCGCTCTGGCCGACGCGCTTGGCGAGCTCGAGCGTTAGGTCGGCTGTGCCGCAGCAGCAGTCGAGCACGCTGGCACCCGCGCCAACCTCGGTCGCTTCGGCTGCGAGGCGACGCCAGCGCACGTCAAGCCCACCCGTCATGACGCGATTCATCGCGTCATAGGGACGGGCGATCCGATCGAACATCGCCTGGACGCGCTCGGGAGGCAGCGTGCCCGCTTCGGCGCTGTACTTGACGGGGAGATTGTCATCGCTCATGCGTCAGCGCCCCAGCGCGGCAAGAGTTCGTTGTCGATACCGCAGAGATCGAGCACGCGACCCGCGACGAAATCGATCGCGTCCGTGAGCGTATCGGGGTGCGTGTAAAAGACTGGCATCGCGGGAGCGATGATCGCGCCGGCCTCGGCGAGCGTCGTCAGGGTGCGCAGGTGGAGCAGCGACAGCGGCGACTCGCGCGGTACGAGGATCAGCTTGCGCCGCTCCTTCAGAGCCACGCCCGCGGCACGGTGAATGAGGTTGGCCTGGCTCGTGGAGGCGATCGTGCCGCACGTCGCCATCGAGCAGGGGCAGATCACGTAGGCATCGACCTTGGCAGAACCCGAGGCGTAGGGAGAGAACCAGTCCTCGGCGCCGTAGAGCGTGGTGTTATCGCCGCCGTACTCCGTGATCAGACGCTGGATCGCGTCGGGGCCAGGAATCGAACGATCGCGATAGACCTCCCACGCGATCACCTCGCCCGCTGCTTTCGAGGCACAGACGCCGACCTCGGCCCCTGCGGCGGCCAACCCCGCGAGCACGCGGGCGGCATACGGTGCGCCAGAGGCGCCAGTGATTCCGAGGAAGACTCGCATAGTCAGTAACGGGCGTTGCGTGCAGGATACGACAGTACGGGGGTTTGCCCCGCTAGGTGATTCGCGACCCGTCTCCCTGCGGATGCTCAGCGGTCTGAACGACGCTCGCGAGAACCGCGCTAGCCACCCGTAAACGACAAACGGCCGGGTGTTGCCACCCGGCCGTCGCCACCATCAAAAACGTGTCTTCGTCTGGGCTATGGACCGGACGCACTCGAGACGGTGCCGGCGAACAATCCGCCCGCCTTCTCGCACGAGGCCGGATAGTCCTTGGCGGTGGCCGCACCCGGGCCTGGCGTCGTCCCAACCGCAGCCGACCACGTTGCGACATATCCGGCGAGACAAGAGATCTCGTCCTCCGTGTACGTCGCCTTGAAGGACGGCATTGCGCCCTGGCCGTTCGTGATCAGCGCTAACGCCGTCGCGTAGTCTGGCT
>Ga0049082_10000447_pt1 | contig 11696 bp, 13 predicted proteins | sample GreLakmeHU45MSRF_FD_66718 | JGI IMG/M metagenome (GOLD analysis project Ga0049082, IMG submission 66718) | Freshwater lentic microbial communities from great Laurentian Lakes, MI, USA - Great Lakes metaG HU45MSRF | ecosystem: Environmental > Aquatic > Freshwater > Lake | place: Great Lakes... | reverse complement strand
ATTTCACTCCTCAACAAGTTATGACTGAACTCGCCGCTATGTGGAAATCACTCTCACACGACGAACTACATGTTTGGAACTCTAATGCTAAACTATAATACCTACACTCCTTTGTATTCTCCTTCTTCTTACTCTTATTCTTCTTTGTCTTCTTTGTCTTCTTCTTATCGCTTTCTTAGCCTGACGCCTTTTCTCATTACATTTTCTACCCCCTTAGACTTTTTTTCTTTATACCTTTCATAATAGCCTCTCATAATCTCCATACACGTTACACTTACTATTATATATGTCGGAATATGCTTCTTAGTTTGTTCTATTTTTTGATTTTATTGAAGCAATGCAGCATTTTTACATGGTATATCATGACAAAATGATGCGACCACACAACTCATTATATATATTATTAATATATATAATTAGTCTTTTAAATATTTTCTATTTTCTATTTTCTATTTTCTATTTTCTATCCTCCCGAGCACCACCCCGTTTTGGTCTTACTGTTACGAATTCATTACCTTTTCCATTATCTCTATTCTTATGTCTTGTTTCGCACATTAAATCATTTTGTGAAATACCTTTAATGTTTACTGCCTGAAATTCATGTTCACCTGTTGACATTTTTTGTACCTCAAATTCTACATATTCCCCTTGAACTAAATATTTATAAATTTCATCCTTAACATTTAACGAAGAGTGGTGGGCAAAAATGTCTTTATCTTTATGTTCTTTTGAACTTAAAAATGTAATAAAGCCGTAACCGGACTTGTTATTGAACCATTTCACTTTTCCAACAAATTGGTTTGTGGTAGTACCTACCGAAGACATTATATATATTATTAATATATAAACCTTTAAATTATTTTATTATTATATAATTAATGTTGTGCAAATCTTGTAAAAAAAATAAAAAAAACATATATCAATTATTTAATTGTAATAAAGACAATTATTGCTCTAATCATGCAATACTACTATATAACAATTTTGTTATAAAGATTCAAAAAATATACAGAGGATATAGGCGCAGAAAATATCTTAAAATCATATATAATAGATTGCCTCGTGATTTACAAGTATACATCTTAAATATGAATTGTAAAAAAACAAATACCAACAGTGAAAAGATTAATGCTTTTATTCTTAAAAAAACCCATAAGATTAAGACTTTAATGACTATTGAAGACAATGAGGTGACACTTGATGAATTAATCAATATAATAAATGTCCTTAACAAATATTATTATTTTTTAGAAATAAAGTGGGCAAACTATTACTTATATTATTTCAATAATATAAAGACAATTTTATTAGCATTAATCTATAAAAAAACTTCTTTATTAAATGTAACTATATACAATTCTCTCAACTTTTATTCAAATTTGATTAATAATAATTTTAACAAAGTCTCTCTAACGCTAGTATGTAAGATTAATACATTTAATCATTTAATTAAATCACATAACAAAGTTATGATATAGTCATATTTTGGTTGCTGGTTATACTTTAAACGCCGTATATAAGTAAATAATTTTATAAATGTATTGCATTCTAGTTCATTCGGGAAACTGTTTTTAATAAAGGTAACACTTATTAATACATCTTTTTTTTGAATAACATCCAGCATGTCATAGTCATGATAACTGGTCTTAGGTAATAGCATATATAATAAAACGTAAATTATTGATTCAATATCATCCCGTCGTGATGGTTCAATACAATTAATAACATTTAAACTTGAAAAATTTAAACTACCCAACATGCTTGTTGTTTTGGTCTCGCTATTATGAATAGCGCCATTTTTATAGATTTTAGATATTCCAAAATCTATAAGGACTACCTTATTTGTATTATTTAAACATATATTTGACGGCTTTATATCTCTATGGATAATATTTTTATTGTGAACATCTTTTATTATAACTATTAACTCTTTTATATAATTTAATATATGCATTAAATAAACAGTACTATTTACATAGCTCTCTTCTTTTACAGTTTGTAAAGTTTTAATATAGTAGTCTAAAACCAAGCAATAGTGACTGTTATATTCAAATATATCATATACTTTTGATATAGATGGGATGCCTTTCAATTGCTTATAAATTTCGGTTTCATGTTGTATTATGTCTTTTGCTCCTATTTTTATAGCATAATAATTAGCATTATGCTCGACTTTAATTATTTGCCCAAATTGTCCTCTTGATATATATTCCAATACAAGATATTTACTGTTTAACAACATCAGTTATTATAGTTATTACAATTACTATACTAACTATAATAACTATAATAAGTAGTGTTTATTATATTTATTATTATTTATTATTATTTGTTATAGAACGTGTCTTATTTTATATATTATGTATATTTGTGTTTTGCGTTATTAAATCGCTTATAGTTGCGTCGCTTATAGTTGCGTCGCTTATAGTTGCTTCGCTTATAGTTGCTTCGCTTATAGTTGCTTCGCTTATAGTTGCTTCGCTTATAGTTGCTTCGCTTATAGTTGTTTCGCTTATAGTTGCGTCTTGAGTATTTATGTAAGACACATTTGCATCAGTTGCGCTTATTGTATTTGTAAAATGTTTTGCTATATTTAATTTAAGATTATCTTGTTGTAATAGCTGTATAAATAATTCTGGCATTATTGCTAGAGAACCCGCATAAGTTCTATACGTGTTATAAAATATCAAGCTATTTGTTTCAAGAATTTTAATACTATAAAACCAATATGGTGGTATTAGTAATACTTGATTGGGAACTAATTGTATTCTTAACAATTTAACTTTATTATAGTCGTCATAATATTTTGGTTCAACATTGTAAATGTTGATTTCTGAACAAAATTCTAATGTTTCATAATTTTTTTTTACATGTAAATACTTATAGTCTTTAGGAGGACATAACGTGACTTCTATTTTTCCATACGACACATATAAAATATTTCTAGAATTAATACTATATTTTAATTGAGTTACACTATTAACGGAACCCATTATTATATCATATTTTTTAGAAAACATATTATATGGTCTTATAAATAAATCAGCTGTTTCTAATTGTTTTTCTAATGTTGTTTCTTCTAAAAATTCATAATTATTATAGGTTATAATATTTGATTTGTCATTTGATTGCATTAGTTTACAAAATGCTTCCAACTTTAATTTTATAAAAAGGTCTGTTGCTTTATTATACATACTCACTTCAAAAGTAGGATAATTGGTTTGTAAATAGTCTAATGTTATAGTATTAAATGACAAATTATTTATAACCAATGGTTGTTTCATAGCTGTTAAATCTTCCAACTTCTCTTTTGATGGATTCTCTATTTCATATATTTCTAAATAATTACTTGTTTTAATATGATGATGTATATGAATATATATAAATAACACTATGCACAATATTAATAAATTTATAATTATTAACATTACTAATTTAATACTACTATTTTAATACATATTATTTATTTGATTTTAACACAAAATAAATAATATAATTATATTATTTCAATGGCGATTCACGAGTCGTATTTTTATGATTATATAAAGTATATATTTTAATGATTATACATTCGACGGTTCAATTAGTGGCTCAATTAGTGGCTCAATTAGTGGCTCAATTAGTGGTTCAATTAATGGCTCACTTACAGGCTCACTTACAGGCTCACTTACAGGCTCACTTACAGGCTCACTTACAGGCTCACTTACAGGCTCACTTACAGGCTCACTTGTTGAAACTTTCTTTTCAACAATTTCTTCAACATCACACTCCAATACATCAATCGATTCATCAATATTGATTGTTTCAAAATTTTTAATCTCCAATAACTCTGCTATTTGGTTTTCATCCATAATTAGTTCATCATTATTTAAATCCTCCATACTTTCAACGCAAAAATTATCAGACTCACACTCACCTGCAGCACAACAATAAGCCATATTATTTGGATTCATAGTGCGCCGATTCATATTCATAGTTTCAAATAAATTATTAGACATTAATGAACTAAAGAGAGCTTGAGTTGAGTTTCTGGTTGTCTGACTTGAAGATAGCTCTTCTACTCTATTATTAATCTCATCAACATATTCTTTATGAAGTGTAAGTGTGGCTTTAAGATTATTTATGGTATTATTTATTTCCATAATATTTGATTGATTAGCAATAACAATCATTTTTAATGTATTTAATTCGGTTTCAAATTTAGATAAAGTACTAGTGTTGGTCAATTCAGCAATTTTATTTTCTAACTGTTCACCTGTCTTATTAATTAGTAATAATTTTGATTCTATATTGGAAGTTAACAGTCCTGCTACTTTATTAGTATCTTCCTTAAAAAGATTGAAAAGTTGTGTTTGCGAACTTTTAAAGTCATCTAATCTAGACGCCTGAATAGCTATTTTATCTTCAATTAACGACTTCATAGCATTAACAGATGTTGAATCAATGCTTGCTGTGCCATCATTCAATAAAGTAGAACTTTCAATATGAGATTTTATAGCATTTAGCTCCTTATTAAATACATCAAAATTTACTGTAAATAATTTATCAATCCTTTCATCTATTTGTTCAAATAACTCTTCATAGTCTTCTTCTTTAGTGATTAATCCTTCTAATTGTTTTATTTTTAATTCATGTTGTTGTAATACTAGCAATGGCGTAATAGGTTGATTTGTTACTGGTGTTACTGGTGTTTCGGATGGCTCTATTTTATTTGTGCGTGATGCTAATTGAGGTACACTTGATGCCTCACCACCAGCACGTCTCCTTCGCGCTGAAGCTAATGCTGAACTAGACATTATATATTATAATAGTAGCTTTTTTTTAAGCAATAATTATAATAAATTATAAAATGCAATAATTATAAAATGCAATAATTATAAAATGCAATAATTATAAAATGCAATAATTATAAAATGCAATAATTATAAAATGCAATAATTATAAATGCAATAATTATGCAACCATCTTATATTGTAGAGCACCATGATGTTTGTAATTAGACACTATAAAATCTTCTTCTTTATAGTCCTCTATATCTTCATATTTGTTAATAATAGTTAGCGTTGGAAACTCATATGGTTCTCGTTGCAATTGTTCTTTAATTGTACTTACATGTTCTTCATATATATGACAATTGCCTTTATAATATATAAATTCATATGGTTCTAGGTCACAGTGTTTTGCCAACAAATGTGTTAAAAAACTATATGATGCAATATTGAAACATGTTCCACATGCTTCATCATTTGAACGTTGATACATAGAACAACTCAATTTGTTATCATTTGTCACATTAAATTGCATCATAATGTGACACGGAGGCAATGCCATTTTATCCAATTGGCAAGGGTTCCATGCACTAATAATCATTCTACGTGAGTTTCTAAGTTTAGGGTCTTTTAAAGTATTAATAACATCTGCCAACTGGTCTATGCCTTTATTAGTATAATCATCATTGCAAGATTTATAGTCTGCATTAAAATGTCGCCATTGAAAGCCATAAATTGGTCCTAAATCATCTATATCATTATTATACAGACCGCGCGAATCTAAGAATTCACGACTTCCATTTGCATCCCATATATGAACATTGTGTTCCTTTAAAATGCTATTATTTGTTGAACCTTTAATAAACCATAACAGTTCACGCAAACACGTTTTCCATGCAACTTTTTTGGTCGTAATTAGTGGAATTTTATTGTTTTCAAGAGAGAAACGCATAGCACTCCCATAAACTGACAATGTTTTGCCATTTCTTCCTATAAATTCAGTGTTATTGGCCAAAATATCATCTAGCAAATTCAAATACTGATTTTCTTCATGATAACTAGAATTTCTATATTTTAGAGATTCACATGCTCTTGTTAACATTATTATTATATAGTAATGTTAATAACTAGTATTTAATATTATTTAATAAATTATATTATTAACTATTATTCAATGTTAACTTATTTTATTTTATTTTATTAAATAAAATTAGTTTATTATTTAGGTATAAATAATTTTAAGAATTTTTTTTTAATTTCTATATATAATAGAAATACTATGTTTGGAGGCTCTTCAGAATCAGAATTACAAGGAGGGGCTACTAAATTGGGTCCATCATCATTTATAAATTATGTATTTAACTTTGATAGCGACAATAAAGCAATACTATTGAATATGTTTCAATATATTATTATTGCTCTAATTCCTGTTGTATTAATATTGAAATTTGTAAAAGAATATATTCCAGAAGACGATGATAAAAAAGACAATTTAGAATTAATATTAGAAATAATATTACAATTGGGTGTATTATTTGTTGCAATTTATTTTATTGATAAAATAACAAGATATTTTCCAACTTACAGTAAAGTTCCGTATTCAAAATTTAATGAAGTGAGTTTTATAATACCCACTCTACTTTTAATGTTTACTATGCAAACAAAATTAGGAGCCAAGATTAATATTATTTACAGTCGTGTACTACAATTATGGAATGGTTCAAAGTCTAATACAAACAATGCTAATAATAATGGAACAGCAATAGTGAATGTGAATGGGCAAAATATTAGAATTAGACAACCAATTGTTGCCAACAATATGCACCAAATGAGTCGGTCAGACGTATTAGACAACACACTTATTGCGCCACCAAGTAATCAAATGCCTAATAATAATGTTTCCATGATTGATTCTTTACCAAATATGATGAATGCTAATAACTCAAATAATTATCAAGCACAAGCAATGCAAACTGCGTTTATGGACTCAATGGAACCCATGGCTGCTAATGGCGCCCTAGGTGGAATATTTGGTTCTTCTTTTTAAATAATTTTTTATACTATTTAACTAACATAAAAAATTATTTATTACAAGTAAAATTATATAATATTACTTGGTAGATGGTGAACGATTAAATTGTTTACCTACCTATTATTTATTATGAATTGGTAAACTAGGCATTTGTAAACTAGGCATTGGTAAATCAGCCGTTGGTAAACTAGGCATTTGTAAACTAGGCATTGGTAAATCAGCCGTTGGTAAACTAGGCATTTGTAAACTAGGCATTGGTAAACTAGGCATTTGTAAATCAGCAGATCCGTTATTTTTAAAACTAGCAAACATTGTACCAACACCACTATTTGTGTCAGCTAATTGCGATTTAAGCTCCTCTATCACTTTACTTGCATCTGTATCTAATTGTTTTGGTAACATCTTACCAGGTACTATATTTTTTATCTTAGTAATCAGAGAGTTCACAACTGCTTCTATTCCATTTAATGTAATTTTTCCTGATATCAAAAACAGCAATAGCAGTAAAATTATATCTATCAAACTGACTATTTTATCAAGACTAATAAAAACTGCTGATACATATATATGTCCTGCAATTAAAGCAATTAGTATTACCCATATAAATATGCACAATAGTACATTTAAGAATAAATAAAAGCCATTCTCAATATTTTTTGCCATGCTTTGTGTTGTTTCTTTTGTTTGATTATCACTGCATTCTTTGGGTGGGTTTCTCCAATTATGAATTGCTATTATATTATTAGAAATCAGATATTCTATGCCTGAAAATAGTAATTGTATTATATAATATACTAGTGTTATAATAAACAATTTTTTAGAAACAAATAAACCCTTTGAACACGATGGATGTGTTTTTTTCATAGATTTTAGTAGGACTATTAAAGCGTTAAAAGAAACATATAAAAAGAAAAACATAATAAGACCACAATACATGATAATATCTACAATTTTTCCCCACCACATAACCTGTATCTTTTTGTCCAAAGGACATTGTATAGCATAATATGTTCTAAGTAAAGAAGAAGTTATAACAAACATTAAAGTTACAATAAATACAACTAATACTATAAATAATACTTCAATAATCATAAGCGGAAGTGTCGCAATATTTACAATGGTATTAATATTATCAAATATGTCATGTATTAATTTATCTGTATTTGTAGTATTTGTAATTTCAGATGTAGCATGGTCTATAATAGGATTTGCAAAATTTATAGTTACTATAACTATAATAAAACTTGTTATTAAATAAAAACCACTATAAATATTTCGTGCTCTTGTTATGCCGCCAAAAGAATATTTAGTAAAAATGAATAACATCAAATATACAAATAAAGTAATTATGGATGCTATACCTAATAATGTAGCCGCTCCTGGTATACTAAATATAAACCAAGCCAGGTTTTTTACAAAACCAGAAAGCAGACTTAACAAGCGTGTGATTGTATTAACAAGGGTTTCAGCTTTCTTCTCTATATCACTACTGTTCATATTTAAATTCTCCATTAAACCCAATATTAACATACGTAATTATTTTAAATTATTAGTCACAATTTATATTTTCTAATTCCTTTAAATCTTCTTTCAAATTATTGCAGGCACAAATTTTCTTAATTATTTTATCATCTATTGTTTTTAGATTGACAGAGCATGTTTTTAATAAATAAGCAAAATAGTCTTGCTTAGCATCGTTTTCTTTAAAATCCGGATTTTGCGCTATCCAATCTTGTATCAATTTAAAGTGTGCTTTGTTTAAATTATGCAAGGCACCCTTAATCTTTGTTTTTGAGCTATCTTTTTCCCACGAATCATTATCTTTAATATATAATGTTTCTCGTTTGGTATCAGTACAATGTAATGGTCGTTCAAATAGTGACATTTTATTTATACTTTGAATAATAGCATTACTGAGCCCAATTTCTAACCCTTTATTTTTTGTTAAGTCTAAATCTTCCAATGTTAACTTTATTTGCTTAATAAAGTCATTCATATTTATTGCATTTTTACACTGCTCATTTAAAAATACATTAATGTTGAAATTTTGCTTAATATGTGCTGTATTATTTGTAACATTACAAATCTTAGGTACTATTTCCACAAGTTGACGTTGTTGTTCGCCCAACTGTTTTTGTTGCTCTAACAATTGTTGTTGTTGCATAAGTAACAAATTTTTAATATCATTATTTTCACTAATCAATCTCATAATCATTGTTTGGTCAATATTATTATTAACTACTACAGGATTAGCTTGTTCTTCTTCTTTTGCATCATTAAATTTTACCATGCATCGCTTTTTATGATTATATAAACTCTGATTATGTTTATATACTTTTCCACAGTCACAAGCAAATATTTTATTTGCGCGCTCAGGGCTATTATTTATAAGTATTTCGTTGTTTTTATGTTTTAGCGTGTTTAAATGTCGATTAAAATCACATTTTTTACACGTATTAAAGTCACAAATAATGCACTCAAAAAAATTAGCGCTTTTTGCGCTTTTTTCATAAGTCATTTATAAGTATAATATACTTATAAAAAAAACTTCTAAATCATTATACTTATAATTATACAAATTTTGCGCTTTTATAAGTATTGAAAATGTATCATTACAAAATATTTTTAAAATATTGAATATACACATCATAATTGGTAACAAATTATTGTTTACTAAAAAAGTGCGCCAAAAAGCGTAAAAATTATAAGTATTTTTATAAGTATGCAATACTTATAAAAAAAGCGCTCTTTTTGCCAAAAAAAGTTATGGTAAGGCTTTTTTTGACCTTCTAAAAATATTTTAAGAGCATAATGCTGTAAAACTGATTTTGCAGGTTTTTTTTGCCATAAAGTGCTACTTAAAGTAAAATTGGACATTTATAAATGTCCAAAATCAAAAAAATTGGGTCTTTATAAAAAAATATATTTGTCAGCATAAAAAAATCAGGTGTTTTCTTAGTTTTATTTGTTAGCATTTATGGTTTAAGCATATTTTATTGATTTTTTAGAGATTTTTAGAGAATTACCAATTTCTTTAGTTTGTAAATATGCGAAAAATGCGAAAATGCGAAAATGCAAAAATGCGAAAATGCGAAAATGCGAAAATGCGAAAATGCAATTTTTTATTAATGTATATTAATAAATATTAATGTATATTAATAGTTAGCAATGACTAAGCTAAGTGAAAGAATTTTCTTATATTCTTTAAATGCCAGTTTTGCATTATATATAATAGTATTGTTTGGTGTAGGAGGTTATGCTCCACAATATTTAGAGTTTTTAAAGTCTTTTTTACGAATTTATATAGGGTTATTACTATTTATTAATTATAATCCATATACTTATAAGCAAAAACAGTTTGGAGAATTTGACAGACAATTAGTATTTTCGTCTGGTATATTCTTGCTATTATCAAGTACATTAATAAGTTCTATTGAAAGCTATATTCAATATAAAGCACAAAACTTTATTAGCACTGGATTTTCTCAAATTAAGGCAATATTTTAACTATTTTATGTTATTATATAAAACATGAATCTCTCAAAACAAGACTATAAGCAATTGCTTAATTATTACAACATTCAAACAAAAAACAACGCATCATTAAGCTGTCTGAAAAAAGCAGCCGAAAAAATAATAGCACAAAAATTATGTAGCTGCGTTAAAAAAGTCCCAAATAAGAACCAGCCCGAAAGCAGAGCAATTGGAATATGTAATTATAGCATAATACAGCGCAAAAACTTAAAAATAAACGGCTTCACATGTAAAAAAAAAATGTCACTTAAAACAAGTAGCACAAATAAACATAAGCTAATGAAAAACAACTCTATTTTAACGTTAAAAAACAATACAAAAAAAGTAATAAAATAATAAAATAATAAAATAATAAAATAATAAAATAATAAAAATAAATTATATTATCCGATTCGTAATATATAGTTAGGAAAGTCTTCTTCTAATATATGCGTCATAAAACATATATAACAATAAGGACTGATGACCTCATAATTTAGTCTTTTATGTATTATAGTTTTTTTATTAATGGCCTGTTGATGACTATGTCTATACAGTGTATTGTGTCTCATATATATGTTATAAAAAAGATACTTAGTATCTCTGTAACAGTTAGTATTTACACATTTATTTAATGGATTATAGTTATGTATTTTATTTGCGAGCATTTGCCTTGCTAATTGTGCCTGACTAATTAGTGTATTAAATCGTTTTTTCAATACTATAAAACTGTTTAAATCATTTTTATTAAGAATATAAAATATATATCTTAGCATATCATCCGGTAAACTATCCATTAACCTAAATAAATAACATCTATTTGTTTTTAAATGTTAATTGTTTAGTTAATTAGTATTTAAAACAATGTACATAATAACATTATTATTAACATTATTATTAACATTATTATTATTTATGTTGAATCAATCTACCATTTATTATCCAGATAGTAATAGCAGAGAACAAACAGACGAAACTTATGAAGGAGCGTTTTTTTTCAGAAAAAACTATGGTGAGCCACACCCATTATTAGACTATTCAAAAAAAGTAGAACTAACAATAGTTAAACTATTGTTGACACATCCACATGCTAATATTGTTACTTATTATAACATAGGTACTAACCATGTGGATATGGAACAAGTAGATTCGGAAAACTTACTTATTATGACACGTACAAAATTAAATGAAATAATAGAAGTAATGACTAAGGTGAAAGATTTTTTACAAGCACTTGGGATTATGTATATAGACTGGAAATTTGATAATATGGGACAAGCTGTTGATGGAAGTTATAAATTATTTGATTTTGATGCCTCTGGACTAATTGATTTGCTAAGCATGGAGTGGAAACTTAAACCAAATACAATATATTGGAGCTA
>Ga0049082_10000446_pt1 | contig 11704 bp, 12 predicted proteins | sample GreLakmeHU45MSRF_FD_66718 | JGI IMG/M metagenome (GOLD analysis project Ga0049082, IMG submission 66718) | Freshwater lentic microbial communities from great Laurentian Lakes, MI, USA - Great Lakes metaG HU45MSRF | ecosystem: Environmental > Aquatic > Freshwater > Lake | place: Great Lakes... | reverse complement strand
GCAAGGGGAAATTTTTACAAAGCCACCATTTTGATGAGGTCTTGGGCCGAGCAGAATTAGAACCAAAGCTCAAGGACCCCGCTTATGTTAACGGCTGGGGTTTGTATGATGATAGCCTGCTTGACCTCGTCTATGATCGCTACACTGAGCTCGCCGCCAACCACCAGCCATTTGGCTTATTTCTATTAACGCTTAATACCCACTCACCTGACGGCCTGCCCTCAAAAAGCGATGAACTCTCTCCGTACGGTGATGGCAGCAATCGCATGCTGACCGCGGTCAAGGCCTCCGCCCTGCACATCGTTAAGTTTGTGCGGCGCGTCCAAGCTTCAACTTGGGGTAAAGACACAGTTATTGTTATTATGTCCGATCACATCGCTATGCCCAACGAAGCCACCGCCTTGTTGGATCGCGGCATCCGCAAAAACTTATTCCTGATCCTTGATCCGAAAATCAAGAGAGGGGCGAGCATTCCCCGCCTCGGCTCCACCTTTGATATCGGCCCTACCTTACTCCCCTTCCTAGGCTTCACTGGCTCAATTGGCCTAGGTCGAAATCTCCTCGATCCGAATGTATTAGATAGCGAAATCGCCCATATTCATGATCCGGCCGTGCTCGCATCATGGCGCGATAACTTTATCGAGTTCTGGGACTTCCCCCGATTGAGTCAGGAAATTCATTTCAAAGCTGGCCTGATCACCCTTGATAAGCGCCGGCTTGAGGCCCCAGTTCTAGTAACGCTAGATGAGCATGATAAACTATCCTTACGATTCGAATTTGATGCCGAATGGGACGTACGGCTAGCGGCACAAGCCCGGCAGCTTTCCCAGGGAACTCGCTATCTATTATTTGCCCAAGAAAAAGATATCGCGGCTAGCTTTCCTCGAGTCGTTACCGGCCAATCCGATCGGTGGGTTTTACTTTTAGGCCGAGCTGGCGCTGGGTCGCAGCTGATCGCCTTACCCGAAACCATCGAAACTGCGCTGTTGAAAAAAGATCTATTGGCTCGGTGGGATAAATTGCGCTGAAAATCAGCCCGCCACCGTATTTTTAGCGGCGCGCTCGCCGGCCTCGAAGCGCTCAATCCACGCGCGGTGCCAAGACGCGTAATCACCGGCCTCAATATGCGCCCGAGCCTGCGCCATCAGATCGAGGTAGAAATGCACGTTATGCAGACTAATCAAAGTGCTCGCGAGAATCTCACCCGCCATCACCAAGTGACGCAAGTAAGCGCGGGAAAAATGCCGACAAGTGTAATTATCTAATCCCTCAACCAGCGGCTTGGGATCGGTGCGGTAACGCTCGTTACGTAAATTGATCAAGCCATCTGGGGTAAAGGCCGCCCCATTACGGGCCACCCGCGTCGGGTGCACACAATCAAAGAGGTCCACCCCGAGCGCGATCATCTTGAGAATCTGTGGCGGCGTCCCCAGCCCCATCGTATAGCGCGGCTTGTCGGCCGGCATAAAGGGAATGGCGGCCGCCACTTGCTTCAACATCTCTGGCTCCGGCTCCCCCACACTAACCCCGCCAACCGCATAACCTGGAAAATCAAGCGCCGCCAGCGATTCCGCGGCCTCGCGCCGCAGATCATCAAAGGTCGATCCTTGAATAATTGCAAAAACGTGATGCCCCGATCCCAGAAAATTATTATCCGTGGCGATCTGCTTACACTGCTGAGCCCAGCGCAGACTGCGATCGATGGCTAAACGACACTCCTCGCGAGTGCAGGGCCAGGGCGGACATTCATCAATGACCATAGCAATGTCTGACCCCAAATTAGCCTGAATGGTCATGACCTCACGCGGCCCAAGGAAAAGTTTCTGACCGTCAATATGTGACGCAAATGCGATGCCGTCGTCACGAATCTCGCGAAGTTTAGCCAAACTAAAAACCTGAAACCCGCCACTATCAGTTAAAATAGGCCCATCCCATCCCATGAATTTATGCAAGCCACCGAGATCTCGTACCAACTCAGAGCCTGGGCGCAAATTGAGATGATAAGTATTCCCTAAAATAATCTGCGCCCCTGTCTCCCGAATCTGCGCCGGCGTCAACGCCTTGACCGTCCCTTGCGTACCGACCGGCATGAAGATCGGGGTCTCAATCTGGCCATGCAATGTACTCAGCCGACCACGGCGAGCAGCGGTTGAGGGATCCGTCTTGAGTAATTGAAAGGGAGGAAGCATTGGGCCTTTTATGATGAGTCAGTCTCAGGCTAGAGCAGCAATTCATCTTACTGCAGTACCGGGCGACCGAGGATCCATCTCATAGTAGCAAACACACCCTGTCCGCGGTCTTGACCCTCTGTCAATTGCGGGGTAGATTGATCAAAAGTGCTGCTGGTCATCGACAACTACGATTCATTCACCTTCAACCTGGTCCAATATTTCGGCCAGCTGGGGGTTGCTATGCGCATTTTTCGCAATGATGAGCTGTCGGTCGCCGATGCGGTAAAACTAAACCCTGACCGCATCCTGATTTCGCCCGGCCCTTGCACCCCGACCGAAGCAGGTGTAAGTCTCGATCTGATAAAGGCTTTTGCGGGTAAAAAACCGATCCTCGGCGTCTGCCTCGGCCACCAATCTATCGGCCAGCAATTCGGCGGAAAAGTCATCCGCGCCGATCGCCAAATGCACGGCAAACTCTCCCCCATCACGCACCGCGGCACTGATATTTTTAAAGGGCTGCCCTCACCTTTCACTGCGACTCGCTACCACTCCCTTTTAGTCGAGCGCGCTAGCTTACCAGATTGCCTAACCATCACGGCTGAAACCGCCGAAGGAGAAATAATGGGCCTAAGCCATAAACATTTCCCTATCTACGGTGTCCAATTTCATCCTGAGTCTATCGCCACCGAAGGCGGTATGCGGATTCTTCAAAATTTCCTCGCCCTGCCTTAAAGTCATGCGCTGCCCCAAGTGTACTTCTATCGCCGACAAAGTAATCGATTCGCGCATTGCTCGCGACGGCAACAACACCCGGCGCCGACGTGAATGCCTCGAATGCGGCAATCGTTATACCACTTCAGAAACCCTCGTGCGCGACAGCATGGTGGTGGTTAAGCGCGATGGCCGCCAAGAGCCCTTCGACCGCGATAAACTGTTCCGCGCCGTCCGCGCCGCCTGCCATAAACGCCCGATTGATAATGAGCAAATGACCATGCTCATCGAGGATGTGCTCGATGCCGTCGAAGCCCTCTACGACAATCAAGTCCCGACCAGCGCGATTGGCGAACATGTCATGCAGCGCCTCCGGAAAACTGATCAAGTCGCCTACGTGCGGTTTGCTTCCGTTTATAAAGAATTTCGTGATGTCTCTGAATTCGTCGATGAAATCAGTAATCTTAGCCCCCACGATCAACCCGCGACCGTGAAAGCCAAGAAATGACGCGCCCCCTGCAACTGCGCCGGCTGCATTTTCTTAACGCCCTCTTTGCCCCACTGACTGGGCACGATCTCTACCTGGCGCAACAAATTGATGACGCCATCAGCACCTCCCTCGGCGAAGCCGAGGAACGGGCGCCCAGCGACCCCGCCTTTGTTAAAGCGGCGTCCCTCTTACTCCAAAGGCTCTGCTCCGCTCAGTCGGCACATGGATTCTTTCACTGGGACGCTAGCGCAGATTACACTGGCGCCACCCCGCTCTTCACTCGCGCGAGCGTCATGCAGGGCTTAAAACAACTCGCCGGTTACTCAGAATCGACCCTGCTGATCACTAATCTGCGTACGGCCCATTGCCCACCCAGCAAACGTTGGACCGAGCGCCGCCGCCGCGAATACGATGAAACCCTTACCTTCATTCGTGAATTAGCCGCCGCGCGCTCATTACGGCAGGCTACGCTCAACCTGCTGTTCCTGTAAATCCGCGCTACGAACGAGCCATCGACGGCTTTGCCATGAAAACTATTTTCCAAAAGATAATTGCCCGCGAAATCCCGGCGAAATTTATCTACGAGGATGAACTCTGCATCGCGATTCATGATGTCACCCCCCAAGCACCCATTCATGTGCTCGTCATCCCCAAACAACTCATTGCGCGCGTCGGGAATGCCAGCGCCAGCGATCAAGCTCTCCTGGGACATCTTTTGTTTACCGCTGCCAATGTAGCCAAGCAACTGGGCGTTGCCGAATCTGGCTATCGCCTCGTCATCAACCAAGGCCGCGACGGCGGCGAAAGCGTGCCGCACCTGCATATCCACTTACTCGGTCAGCGCCCCTTGGCTTGGCCACCAGGTTAAGCGCATCAGGCTGGCTGATGCGGCCCCCCGCCTTATTTGAGATATTTGGCCAACCACGCGTGAACCTCTCCATACCAATAGCGACTATCTTCTCCGCGTAGAATATGATGACCGGCCTCAGGAAATACGAGTAATCGGCTAGGGACATTTAAGCGCTGATTCAAGGTAAACCACATCAGCGCATTGTTCATCGGGACCCGATAATCTTGTTCGCCCACGGTAATCAAAATTGGCGACGTAAAGCCCGTCCCCTTTTCGTGATTCCCGCCTTGCAACGCTGGGCTTTGCTCCCGCCATACCTTGCTGTCGCCCCAAATGGGCCCACCACTGTTCACCTCACGGCTAAAAACACTGTCGCTGGTTCCCCACTGCATCATGAGGTCCGCCTCACCGGCATGAGAAATAATGCATTTATAGCGCGTGGTGGTCGCCTGGAGCCAGTTCGCCAAATGGCCGCCATAACTGGCGCCGCCCGCGGCTCGGCGTGTACCATCGATAAAAGCATAACGCTTTACCGCTTCATCGGCGGCTTGATTGATTTCTTCGGCGGGCCCCTTCAACGGATCAAATTGAATCGCGCGGGAAAATTCCTCTCCGTAGCCAGTCGAGCCCTTATAGTCCGTCAGCAATAAGACATAGTCGGACTGGGCTAATAAATGGTAGTTCCAGCGCAACCCAAAGGCGTCATGCCACATACTCGCGGCGCCGCCGTGAATGACCACAAAGAGTGGATATTTCTTCGCCGGATCAAAGCCCGCTGGCCGCACGATCATATTATGAATTTCGCGGCCATCTGCCGTTTTGAAGGTAAAATGCTCGAGCGGCAACCAATCGATCGCGGCCACCCGGGACGCATTGATCTGCGTGAGGGCTCTCGGCGACCCATTAAATGAATAAATTTCGGCCGGACTCGTCGCACTTTCCCACAACCCCACTAATGCAGTGCCACCCGCCCGCAACGCGCCGATGCTGCCGCCCACGGGCGATGTCTCTGCGCGCTCATCTCCGCCCGCATAGCTCACCGAGTACAATTCATCCAAGCCAGCATGCTCAAAAGTGAAGAAAATGCGATCGGTTCCCGTCGGCGTGGCGTAACGCGAAATGGAGCGATCGAGCGCTCCATTGATAATTTTCGGTACGGCACTTTGCCAGGGCCAAGAAAAACTGGCCAAACGCACGAGATCATAAATTTTACCTGCGGTATTAAAATCAACGGCGCAGACTAATTTATCGCCACTGGGAGAAAACCCCAACTGGCCGTAGCTATAATTATCATTGGTCAAGCGCTCGGGCTCGCCCCCACTAAGAAGCACTTGGAAAATTTGCGCATTGACCGAGGCCCGCGCCCCGGCCTCGCGATTAATCAATGCCGTAAAAATAACCGCCGAGCCATCGGGCGTCCACTCCGCCTCTAAATTCTGGCCATCATCGCCGAATGAACCCCCAAAACCGGGACTAGCCGCCAACTGAGTGCCCGCCAGCAAGTCTCGCGCCACCGCGCCCGCGCGCGCCTCTTGGACAAAAAGATGAGCCTTCCGATCATCGAGCCACTGATTCCAGAAACGGGGAGGAAATTGTTCGTAGGTTCGCACACTATACTTTCGCTCCTTCCGCTCCTTCGCCGCTTTTTTGTTGGCGGTATCGTCCTCGGCCCCGGGATAAACATTGCTCACAAAAAGCAAATGGCGGCCATCGCCGCTCCACTTCGGCGCACTGGCCCCGGTTGATAGCGAGGTAACGCGCTCGGCTTCGCCCCCAGTGGCCAGATTAAGCACGTAAATTTGTCCGGCTTCATCCCCTTCCCGCTTAGCGACGAAGGCTAATTTCTGACTATCTGGCGACCAATTAGCCCCGCCTTCACCGGCCTTGCTGTACGTAATACGCCGCGCCGGAATTTCATCAGTCAGCGACTTCAACCAGAGATCTGACCACTGCTCTTTTGCCTCATACGCAGGTTCGCCCACTGAAAAAACCACCCACTTGCCGTCAGGGCTCGGGATCGGCGCACCGACCCGTTTCATCAACCAAACATCTTCATGAGTAATGGCATGCTTCTTGATCGCCTCAGCAGCTCCAACGATGCCTGCCCCTAATAATAAAACTGCCCCGATAAACCCTAACCATTTATTTTTCATAAAAAATTAATTTAATTTATATTAGCGCGCTTCAAACGTGCCATCGGCTCGTTTAGAAACGAGCTTTTTTAGCTCTAAGCTCATTAATGCTGCCGCCACAATGGGAGTCGGGAAATTCGTGAGGGCAGTCAACGCATCAATCCCCAGCAATGCTCCTCCCTTAAAAGATTCCATTACCTTTTGCTCAGACGCATCCAGTTGCGGCAGGAGTTGCTCCAGCAGACTCGGCTCATCCGTCAGCGTGGCTATTTTGGGATGCAGCCCATTGAGGTAACTCAGTTCCGCGACGATATCATCCACGCTAGTAAGCAAAGTAGCCCCATCGCGAATGAGCTGGTGACACCCGTAACTCGTCGCTTGGTCAATGCGCCCAGGGACGGCAAAAATTAACCGGCCCTGCTCTCCAGCAAAGCGCGCCGTGATCATCGCCCCACCCTGCACATCGCTTTCTACCACCACAACGCCTTCGCTCATCCCCGAGACGACCCGATTGCGCATGGGAAATGATTGTCGATCTGCTTTTCGGCCAAACGGAAACTCCGATAAGACCGCGCCGGTCGCCGCAATCCGTCGATAGAGATCAAGATTCTCCGGTGGATAAACAATATCGATACCACAACCCAGCACTGCCGCGGTTTTCCCCCCAACTGACAGCGCGCCTTCATGCGCCGCCGTGTCAATGCCGCGAGCTAATCCACTCACCACACAGAACCCGAGCTGCGCGAGCTGGGCTCCCAATTTTTTCGCGATGGCCTGCCCATAGAGCGTTGTTCGTCGACTACCGACCACCGCAATACAAGGCTGCTCGAATAGATAATCCCCTTTGCGATAAAGCCCGATGGGCGGATCATTAATCTCCCGCAATAAGCGCGGATAACCAGCATCGCGCGGGGTGATAAAAGATGCCTCTGCCTTGACTAGCCAGGCCTCTTCCCGCGGTAGATCAAAATGCGTGCGCCAACTGAGCAAAGCCGCACTTGTCTCTGGGCCCACGCCGCGCACCGATTCGAGCCGGTGTTTATTCGTGTCGAGAATTGCGCGCGGATCACCGCCGAATTCCTCCAGCAAACGATTCAAGGTGATCGGACCAATATTCGGCAGGTCATTCAAAACCATGAACGCCTGACGCTCTGTTAATAAATCAATCATGCAGTTGGGTGAGCGCTGGCCCAAGCTGCTCTAAAAGTTGGGAATTTCTATGGCTACTTGCCCATGAGTGCGAGCTAGTAAATCAGCGGCCCGACCAGGCCAGACCACCCCCCAACACGCCGCCGGCATGGCCGCCCACTCTTGCTCGTGATTTTTGAGTAACCCTGCATCCCACAATCGAGCCTCCGCGCTACTCAAAACAGGAACTGGTGCCGCCTGAACCATGCATGATCCTACCGATGCCTCCGCATAGAGAAAAGTAATTAACCGCCTCGGCTTGATTACGCCCTAAAATCTCACGGCCAAATATCGCGGCTTGCTCGTCGTGCTCAACTGTTGCGCACCAAAGCCGCGACCGCCATCGCATGGCTCTCTGTATGGGATAAAGTTAGCCACACATGCGTGGCCCCCACTGCCTGTAGAAGTGCAGCCGCCTTCGCATCCAGTCGCACCAGCGGCTCCTTGCGCCGACCATGGTAGACCGAAATAGAAGTCCAATCGAGATGCTCACCTATGCCGGTAGTGAAACATTTCGAAACCGCCTCCTTCGCCGCCCAGCGCGCGGCATAGTGTTTGTGCGAATATTTGAGCGTGTTGCAGTACGCTTGCTCTTCTTCGGTAAAAATTCGCTTAAGGAAACGCTCCCCGTGCTTCGCTAAGATGGCCTGAATGCGCTCAACCTCAATGAGGTCACAGCCTAGGCCAATCAAGGTACCGCCGGGAGGAAGGGTAATGTTCATGGTGCAGTCGCCGTCGGAGAGAAGTGGATGGCGAATAAATTAACCGCTAAAAATAGAAAGTTTCGGCAAAAAAGTTTGCTTCTGGCGAAGGGCTACTGACGCGGATTCATCAGCGCTTTCATCGTGCGCACCGCCTCATCAATTCCACTAAATAAAGCGCGGCTAATTATGCTGTGCCCAATATTTAATTCGCAGAGATGCGGGAGGGTACGAACTTCCGTGATATTTATATAATTAATCCCGTGACCCGCATTAACGATGAGCCCAGCCGCGTGCGCCTGCTGAGCGCCCGCGATTAAACGGCTAAACTCTGCCGCTCGCCCCGGACTATAATAGGCGTTGGCGTAGGCTCCCGTATGCAACTCAACCCAGGTGGCCTTCAGCTTCGCCGCGAGCTCTATTTGCTCAAGATCAGGATCGATAAAAAGACTCACCTTAATGCCGGCCGCATTCATGGCGTCCGTCACCCGCGCTACCCGCGCTAAATTTTTTACCACATCGAGCCCCCCTTCAGTCGTGATTTCCTCACGACTTTCTGGCACGAGACACACCGAATGGGGTTTCAACTGTAAAGCGAAGTTGGTCATGCTCGGGGTACAAGCCATCTCTAGATTCAAGCGAGTTCCTTTAACTGCGCCCAAACGCCGCACATCGCTTTCCTGAATATGCCGCCGGTCTTCGCGCAAATGAATCGTAATTCCATCCGCCCCGGCCTGCTCACACCGAAACGCTAGCGCCACCGGATCCGGTTCAATATTACCGCCCACCGCCTCACCGAGCTGCCGGTAACGAGCCTGCCGCAAAGTTGCGGTATGATCAATATTTACGCCCAGAAGAATCATCTAAAAAAATGATACTGAAATTAAGATTGCTGGGAATCAGGAAATTTAGCCTCAGCGCAGTTTCTTCCTTTCCGTTTTACCACGTTCCCCTTCTCTGAAGCCCATGCCTGTGACTACCGCTAAGCCCAAAGCCGAGAATCTGCTCCTTAATCTCATCTGCAATGTTGGTCTTCCCACCGCCATTATGTCTTGGGGCAGCGGCGATCAATTACTCGGACCCAAAGCCGGGTTACTCGTCGCCCTCATCTTCCCTCTCGCCTACGGCGTCTATGATTTTATTCGTCGGCGGCGGATGAATTTTATATCTATTATCGGCTTCAGCAGCGTGCTGATTTCCGGTGGGTTCGGGTTGATGAATCTCGATGGTTTTTGGTTTGCCGTTAAAGATGGCGCCCTGCCCGCCCTCATTGGGCTCGCGGTACTCGCCTCCATGAAAGCGAAGGCGCCCCTCGTCCACGAAATGCTCTACAACCCCCAAGTAATCGATGTTGAGCGCGTCGAGATCGCGCTCAACGAACGTGGCATGCAGCCCGAGTTCCAGCGCTTAATGCGAGCGGCCAGCTACCTGCTCGCGGCATCGTTTTTACTTAGCGCCGCGCTGAACTACGGCTGCGCTCGCTTAATTATCCGGAGCGCACCTGGCACCGAAATGTTTAATCAGGAATTAGCCCGCATGCATTGGGTCAGTCTCCTCGGGATCTCTATTCCCAGTATGGCCATGATGATGTATGCACTCTGGCGTTTACTCAAGGGACTCCAAGTCGCCACTGGCCTGACCCTTGACCAAATTCTTAAATCACCCCCGCCGAAAAATATTGAGCCGCCCAAGGACGATGCCGCCGCTTAACTTTAGCCGCGCCCCCCGCCTCAGCCACGCTGCTGAATCGGCACGTAATCGCGCTTCACTGGACCAACGTAGATTTGCCGAGGACGGTAGATACGCCCCTTGGGGTTCGAAGCGACCTCGCGCCAATTAGCGATCCAGCCTGGCGCCCGACCCATGGCAAATAAGACCGTGAACATGTTAGTCGGAACGCCCAACGCGCGCATGATAATTCCGCTGTAAAAATCGACATTTGGATAGAGCTTCCGCGAAATGAAGTAATCATCCTTCAGGGCAGCTTGCTCGAGATTTTTAGCAATCTCCAGCAAAGGGTCAGATTTGCCCAACTTGGCGAGCACCACACTACAAGCTTCGCCAATAATTCGCGCCCGTGGATCAAAATTACGGTAAACGGCGTGCCCAAAACCCATGAGCCGATTGCTCTTACTGCCACCTTTCGCGGCGGAAATAAATCTCGTGCCATCATCATGCTCATCATGGATGGATTGCAGCATTTGCATGACCGCCGTATTAGCCCCGCCATGCAAGGGCCCCGACAGGGCATTGATCCCCGCCGAGAGCGAAGTAAATAAATTAGCCCCGCTCGAGCCTACCATGCGCACCGTCGAGGTGCTGCAATTTTGCTCATGATCAGCATGCATAAGCAAAATGAGATTGAGCGCCTTAGTGACCTCTGGGGCCACCACGTAGTCTTGATAGGGCTCGGAAAACATCAGATGCAAAAAATTATCGCAGAACGGCAGATCTTTGGGGTGCAAGAAAGGTAAGCCACGCGAGTGACGATAAATCATCGCCCCAATCGTCCGAATTTTTGAAATGGCCATCGCCGCCGCGAGGTCAAATTGCTGCAGATCTTTCTCAAAATTGTTAGTCGCCAATTGCGGGTAATGCGCCGCGAGTGAACCCACAATGGAGGATAACATTGCCATCGGCGGCGCATCCTTGGGAAACCCTTCAAAAATTTTCTGCATCTGCGTCTCGATCGCCGCATTTTCACGCAATAACTGACCAAACGCGGTACGCTGCTGCTGCGTCGGCAACTCACCGTAAATCATCAGGTAAGCAGTTTCGACATATTCGCTGCGACCCGCGAGTTGATCGATCGGGTAACCACGATGACGCAAAATGCCATTATCGCCATCGAGGAAGGTAATCGAACTCTCACAGGAACCAGTGTTACCGTAACCCTGATCGTAAAATATATAGCCACTATCTTTGCGCAAATTACGCGCATCGATGGCCAATTCCCCCTCTGTCCCCATCATCACAGGGCAGGAGATTTCTTTAGCATCAATCTTGAGCAGGGCGGTCTTTGACATGGGTAAGCAGACAAAAGAGCAGAAATTTGTCCTGTTGCAAAGCAAAGCCGCAACCCACCACCTCAGTTTCACAGGCAGTAGATTTTCACCTAGGCCTTGGTAGAAATAGTATCACCCAAGGTCCGCTCACGCAGACTCCATACTAAGGCGTGGGCACTGCGGGCACGGCAAATTCACTAGCCGGAATTGGCTCATTCAGAATTATTCGATCAAAAATGATGCTGGTGGTCTGACCATTAGCCGCCTTGTTAATAACTTTCCCAGGAAAACGAACTCCTTGCACGATGATTTCGCCTACTTCGCGAATTTCTCCCCCGCTTTCCGTCTCAGTCTTTACCAAGCGGCCTGTCCTTTGATCAAAATAACGCAGAAAGCTAATATTATTCGAGTGACTGAACAATAAGCTTACACAGGCAAGCCCCTCGACCTCCACTT